>Ga0075424_100000016_pt1 | contig 76144 bp, 71 predicted proteins | sample SoiMethybrSBSTD3_FD_75301 | JGI IMG/M metagenome (GOLD analysis project Ga0075424, IMG submission 75301) | Bulk soil microbial communities from a Populus tree surrounding site in Tennessee, USA - Soil MetaG P. TD hybrid SBSTD3 | ecosystem: Environmental > Terrestrial > Soil > Tree plantation...
TCATGAATATTCCCGTGCCATCAGAGGACCAGTCGAATCCAGACCAGTGACCGATGCCACTTGATCCAGACCACGCAATCTCACTCTGTTGCGATCCATTCAGTGTGATTAGCTGGATGCTATGGCTACCTATTCTTGTGATTGCGATCCTGGTGCCGTCTGGTGATAGGTCCCAGGTATAGGCAGCATTTGGTTCAATATCGAATGGAGGAAGTTTCCAAGTGCTGCCACTCACAGGGTCAAATCCGGTGAACACAAGGCGTTTGCCATCGGAGCTGGTCTCATCGAACGCACACATCATTGCAGGGGCACGAGCGCATCTGTAGTCAATAATGGAACTCGTGAGAATCAGTTGCGGTGTGCCTCCTGAAATCGGTATGCGCATAAGATTCATAGACTTTAGCCGGTTACTCCTCTGCTCATAATAGATGATCCATTTCCCGTCTGGGCTAACGCGTGCATAAGGATAACCGTCTGTACTAAACACCATCTCTGCTGAGTCGGAGTTCCAACCCTGTTTGAAAATTCCCCAGCGGCCATTACGATTAGAGGTAAAAACCACCATCTTACTGTCTGAAGTCCATGAAGTAGGAACATTGTAGGCGGTAGTGAGCATGAGCTTTCTTGGAACGCTCATCTTAGTATTCCCCGCTTGCAGCTCAGCCACAAAAATGGAGCGACGACTCGTCCATTTCTCAAAAACTAATCGACCAGCATCAAACGTTGAACTTAGACCGTCTACCGCAAAACCTGCCCAATCTGTAAGCTTCCGTGTACCTCCTTGGGCTACTCCGGTTTCAGCGTTGACTGTTACTCTCCAAAGGTTAGAGTTTGCGGAATAGATGAATTGGCCGTCGGGAAGCCAATAATAATCAGCCAATCCGGGGGAAGAGAGAATCGTCGTGTGCGTGCCTCCCTTCAGGTCCCTAGTTTCCACCGATCGTTCTAATTGCGCCCCTTTTGGCTGTACATGTATGTATGCGAGACGCTCACCGTTCGGGGACCATTGGGCCCGCTCCACACCGCTATTATCGCTAGCTTCGAAGATTTTGGTGGGTTCCCCTGCTTTGAGATTCATGACCCAGAGTTGCCGGTCACCCGAAAAAGATTTTCGGTCAGTAGTAAACGCTATGCGAAGCCCGTCCGGATTCACCGACCACCCGGTCGCATTATCCCGGATCTTGCTCGGCGTACGACCCAATACCGAAACGACCCACATACTAGAATTCCCTTCCGCCAGAAACTCATTCGCCAAGATCCTCGCGCTGTCCGGAAACCAGGAGGCAATCAACCACATAGCATTCGTTTCTACGGCCTTCGGCAATGGGATGGACTGGATTTCTCCGGTTTCCAGAAATTTGATATGCATTCCCGAAGGGTCTACGTATGCCAAATAGTTCCCATCGGGTGAGATCACCCCGCCCTGAATCGCCTCCTCCCGTGGATTGTCGGTAAGTTGTACCTGGTTCAGTTCGCGTGCTGGTTCTGCCTGGCGGTACTTGAATCTCCATACAAGGAATGCCGCCAATATGATCGTGCACGTTAATAATCCAACGATCATCCAGCGAAGGTTCTTCGTTCTCAGCGTCGCCGCTTTCGTTGCAGGAGTTACTGCGACGGTCTGCGCCGACTCCGTTTCCCGCTTGAGACGCCTGAGGTCGGTGCGCACGTCGGCGGCGGATTGGTAGCGCAATTCGCGATCTTTCTCCAACATCTTGCTAACGATGCGAGCAAGCTCAACCGGTAACTGCGGATTCAGCTGGAGTACCGGGACGGGTTCCCGCTTAAGAATGGCATCATGTACTACCTTCGCTGTGCCTCCGGGGAACGCTTGGTAACCTGTCGTCATTTCATAAAGCACCACGCCGAACGAAAACAGGTCCGTTCTCGCATCTAGTTGTTCGCCAAGCACCTGTTCCGGCGACATATAACAGGCTGTGCCCATCGTTACACCCGTCCTGCTTAGGTTTGGTTCTGCAACAGGAGAGGTCGGCAAATCAGATAAGTATGTCCGGGTGTCCTCTTCAATTGGCTCTAACCCATCATGCAGGTCCTGGGATCTCGAATACAGTTTGGCCAGCCCAAAGTCTAGGATCTTGGCTTCCTTGCGACTCGTAATGAAGAGATTTGCAGGTTTTATGTCGCGATGAATAATGCCCTTGTCATGGGCTGCCTCCAAACCCGCACAAATCTGAATAGCAACGTCGAGCAGCTCACTTAGAGACATCATCTTGCCGCGACTAGCCTCAGCCGAGATGCGCTCCCGCAAGGTTTGTCCCTCTAACAACTGCATCACGATAAAAGGCTGGGCTTCATGCTCCTCAAATTCGTAAATGGCACAGATGTTGGGATGGTCCAGTGCCGAGGCCGAGCGAGCTTCGCGCTCAAATCTTCCGAGCGCAATGGGATCTTTCGTCAGCTCTTCTGGAAGGAACTTCAAAGCAACGGGGCGACCTAGCTTAATGTCTTCCGCCTTATAGACAACGCCCATGCCTCCACCACCGAGAAGCTCCAACACTCGGTAATGCGACACTCGTTTGCCAATCAAACCCTCTGGGGTGATGGTTGCTGGGGAGAGGATGACGGCTGCGGGAGAGCCTGAGTCGCGTTCTACTGACACCATCCACCGGTAGCCTTGTCGTGCCAAAGTTTCAATGTATCGCGGATTCTCGGCCGACTCGCCCAGCGCCTGCCGCAGCCGGTTCATAGCTGCGCTGATGCTGTGCTCGAACTCCACAATTGTGTCGTTAGGCCATAAGGTTTTACGCAATTCTTCCCGAGTCACGATTTGTTGCGGGCGTTCGATCAATAGAACAAGGATTCGAAAGGGCTGCCCAGTGAGGCGCACACTTCTGCCTCCCTTCCGGCGTAGCTCACCGGAACGAAGGTTGAGTTCGAAGCCTTCGAAGCGAACGACAGGTTGGGGCGCTTTGACTTCCGGCACGACACACCCCGAATCGTCGGCGATTCTACCACTTCATCACACAGATCACGACCAAGACTGTTGCTCTGACTAATTGCGCCTCACCTCCTCGAGATCGGGCTCGACAGAAGTTTTGGCTGAAGCAGGCACGGTTTTCCTCGCTTTCTTCTTGCCTTCGATTGAGTACTCGCCTATGATTTGCGGCCTGGAGCGAGTTGCAGGTAAGCCGCTGAAAGATTGATTGGTCGGGACGAGCGGATTTGAACCGCTGACCCCTCGCACCCCAAGCGAGTGCTCTACCAGGCTGAGCCACGTCCCGACGGGTGGAACTCGCCAGCTACGGGCGAGTGGGGTACCCAAGGATTCTACAATATCGCGCCCTGCTCAAGAAGTTCAGCGCCTGCGTTTCTGTTTATTTTTCATTCTTCGTTCTTCTTCCAGCACTGCGAATTGAATCTTCTTCTCCACGGGATCGACGCGGTCGACCAGAACGCGGACTTTCTGTCCCAGACGATACGTCTTGCCCGTGCGCTGGCCGATAATTTCGCGGGTGTTTTCGTGATAAACGTAGCGCTCGTCGGTGAGGCTGTTGATCGGGAGCAGGCCTTCGACAAACAAGTCAGTCAGCTCAACGAAGAAACCGAATTTGGTGACGCTGACGATCAGGGCTTCGAAATCCTCGCCGATGCGGTGCTGCATGAATTGCACTTTTTTCCATTCCATCAGCTCGCGCTCGGCGTCGTCGGCACGGCGCTCAGCCTGGCTGGATTCTTCGGCGATGTCATGCAGCTCCTCAATCGAGAGGGGACCGTTTACAGACGCGCTGGGCGTGGGCGCACGACGCTTAGACCAGGGAGTGGCAGGATCCGCGTGGCGCGGGCGTCCCGTCCGGGAACCGCCAGTGTCATCACGCCCACTCGGTGTAGGTGGCTTTCCGGCAGGAACATTTCCATCTCGATATTCGGCCGAATCGTGCAATACCTGTTTCAAGATTCGATGGACGATCAGGTCCGGATATCGGCGGATCGGCGACGTGAAGTGTGTATACGTGGTGGCCGCCAAAGCAAAGTGCCCAAGGTTCTGCTCCGAATAACGGGCCTGCTTGAGCGAGCGCAGCATCAGATAAGAAAGGATGCGCTCCTCTGCTTTGCCGGCAATCTTTTCTGTGAGCTTCTGATACATGCGCGGGGTAATGTGTACTTCTTTGGGCAGTTCGATGTCGCGCGCACGTTTACCGGTACCGTAGCTGGCGCGGCGGTCGGTCTTGAGCTGCATGCGCTGAATCGGTAATGCACCCACGCCCAGCGAATAACCAAAAGTGGCTGCGATTACTTCAAACTCATACACGCGCTTGGCGTCGGGTTTCTCGTGAATTCGGTAGAGAGCAGGGACATGCTTATTCTCCAGGTGCTGCGCCACGCACTCGTTGGCGGCAAGCATGAACTCTTCGATGAGCCGATTCGCGATGTTGCGCTCGGAACGAGTGATGCTTTTCATCAGGCCAAACTCGTCGAACTCGATTACCGGCTCTGGAAGGTCGAAATCGATTGATCCGCGGCGTTCCCGCTTGCGAGTGAGAATCATGGCCAGCTCACCCATCAGCTCGAAAGTTTCTACCAGCGGCGCATAGCGTTTTCGCAGGCCAGCGTCTCCCTCGAGGATTGCATTCACATCGGTGTAGGTCATTCGTTCGGCAGAGCGGATGACGCCCTCGGATAATTCGTACCGAGCAATCTCGCCGTGGTGATCGATTTCCATCACGCAGGACATAACCAGGCGGTCTACGTGAGGGCGCAGGCTGCAGATGTCGGTTGAAAGCTCGAGCGGGAGCATGGGTACGGCACGGTCCGGAAAATAGACGCTGGTGCCGCGCACACGGGCTTCCTGGTCGAGCCCAGAGCCAGGTGTTACGTAATGAGCTACGTCTGCAATGTGGACCTGTAGCTCGAAACTCCCGTTTTCGAGCTTTCGCACGGTCACCGCATCGTCAAAGTCGCGGGCGGTCTCGCCGTCGATCGTCACGATTGGGAAGCTGCGAAAGTCGTGCCGCTTGTGCAGTTCGCGGCTGGGAATAATCGGTTCGACGGATTCCGCTTCTTCCAGCACCTCGGGTGGGAAACGGTGCGGGAGGTGGAACTTGCGGATGATGATCTCGACGTCCACACCGAAGTCATCTTCATACCCCAAGATTTCGATAACGCGACCGCGCGGACTTTGGGTGGCGGTGGGCCAATCGGTGATCTCGACATCGACAACGACCTTTTCCAGATCCTGCCAACCAGCACGGCGGGCAGCTTCCTTGCCCATGACTCGATGAACTGATTTCCGGCCCTTCGGTTTCTCTCTCTGTGAGTCGCTTTCGGGCGAAGGCTTTTCCGGATATTCCATTCCGCGAGGGATCACGATCTCCGGAGCAATCTTCTGATCGATGGGTGTGACGTAGTTGCGGCGATTGCCGTAATGAAAAATCCCTACCACCGTAGGATGTGCACGTTGAATCGGACGCACGATGCGGCCCTCGGCGCGTCTATCCGGCCGGATGGCGGTGATCTCCACCAGCACCCGATCCCCGTGCATTGCCGCGCCAACCGCAGGTGGAGGAATGAAGATGTCGCCCTGAATCCGAGCTTTTAGGCGCTCGTCGAGCGAACTGGGATCGGGGAGAACAAAGCCGAAGCCGTCGCGGTGCATGCTGAGTCGACCGACGATCAGGTTCTTCCCGGAGGCGGCTTGGGGAATCGCATAACGGTCGGAATCCACATGGCGCAGCTCTCCGCTTCGCGAGAGATGCTCAAGCCGGTCGCGAAGCTCGCGCCTGGCCTCACCATGCAGCCCGAGTTCGCGGACCAGTTGCTTGAAACCAGCGGTATGCTTCGGCTGGCGTTCGATCTTCCGCAGGATCACAGAATCAGAGAGCATGATTCCACGGCATGGCGCTCAACAACAATTCAGAGAAGAGTTGTTACTGCAGCGACTTGGGATCGGAAAGATTCTTGGGCGTCTTCTTGTTCAAAACAGTTATCAGTTCCGCAGCCGCCGGAGGAGCCTTAACTTTGCCATCGCGGATGATTTCTTTGGCGCTGACTTTTTGTCCGTAAAGCTTTTCATTGGCGCTACCGTCGGAGCGGAGCGTCGAGCCTTCCAGAGAGACTCCTGCGAATAGGCCCTTGTTTCGCGAATAAGAGAGAATCTCAGCTTTCATCACAACGTCAGTTGCACCTTCGGCTGTGCGACCCTTTGGACCCGCTGCAGCGGAGGCGTCCGCGCCCAGCTTTACTTTGCTGCTTAACAGCGACCTCGCTCCGCTCGGGTTCATCACCAGCAATACGAAATCCGTGGCCTGGCCGCCCAATTGGAATCCGATGCTGAGACCTTCCAACGCATAGAGAGCAGGCGCTCCCCAGGGTCCCGTATAGTGTTCGCCGCTGCGGCAAATCATGACTCCGCGACCGTAGCTGCCGCCGATACCAAATGCTCCTTTCTTGACCGAGGGAAGCACGACCACACATTCGGCCTTGTCCAGGAGATCCTGGGGAATGTCATCCGGTATCGCAAGAATTTCTTTCAGGACCTCTCCAGACTCTTTAACGCGGTCCTCTTCTTTTTCATCGTTCGCGGCGAAGGCAGACGGCAGAAATACGCACACAAGCAGCAGCGTCAATAGGGGCTTCATGGAGTCCTCCAGTTACGTTGAGATGTTTTATCTTACAATGCCTGCCGAACTCAGGAGAGCATGCCCTAACTACCAGACCTGCCTTGACTTGCGCCGTGACCACTGCGTGCTCCTTTTGTAACTTGGAATTCCCACAGGCATCCCCTAGAGTCAGGACGGTAAAACCTGCGCTAGCCGCGGCTTTCGGCCCGATACGTGCATCTATATATGTGAGGACGCGGTTGGCACGTGGCAAGGCGTGAAAATTTTGGACACTTTAGGAACGAAGTACATAAAACGGTTGCTTTGTCTTGCGCTGACGTACTCGGCGTTTGTTTTGCCGCTCGAGGCTCAGCAATCCACGTTCGTGGCTTCACCCGGCGTCGCCCTTCCCGCTGCTTCTTCCTATACGGGATCTGATTCGACTGATCCCCTCCTGACTATCAAGAAAAGAGTCGATGAGGTAAACGTCCTTTTTATCGCGACTGACCGTCGCGGCAAGTTTGTTCGCAATCTCAATCAGAACGACTTCGCAATTCTGGACGACCATAAGCCGCCGCAATCGATCGTCAACTTTCGTCGCGAGACTGATCTTCCTCTGGAGCTTGGCCTTTTGGTGGATACCAGCGGCTCGGTGCGTGGCCGATTCGATTTTGAACAAGAAGCCGCCACCAGTTTTCTGGAGCACACGCTGCGCCCGCATTTTGACAGGGCCTTCGTGATGGGCTTCAACGGACGCGGGCAGATCACACAAGATTTTACCGACAGCGTCACTTTGCTTCGAACTGGCGTGCAGAAACTGCATGCGGGCGGTGGCACTGCTCTTTATGACGCAATTTATCGCGCATGCAAAGACAGACTGCTGAAGGATAAGTCCGATCACCCGATTCGGCACGCCATTATCATCATCAGTGATGGCGAGGACAATCAGAGCGAATACAGCCGTGGCCAGGCCATTGAAATGGCACAGCGTGCAGAAGTGTTGATCTATGCAATCTCCACCGATGACAGCGGATTGGTGCTGCGGGGAGACAAGGCTCTGCAACAGCTTGCGGATGCGACCGGCGGTCGTGCGTTCTTCCCATTCAAGATGAAAGACATCAAAAACTCATTCGCCGCGATAGAAGACGAACTACGCAGCCAGTACGTTGTTTCGTATCGACCGGCGGACTTTGATGCCGATGGGCGATACCGTTCCATCGAAATCACCGCAATAAAGAAAGACCTCCAGGTGCGCGCACGAAAAGGCTATTTCGCACCGCGACAATAGAACAATTCTGGCTTCGTGCTTCTTCCTTCTGCCGAGAGACGTGGGTTGCTACTGTCCTAAACTGTCCTAATAATGAGCGGTCTTTGCGTTCTTTGCGGCTTTTCTCGCCCAGCTTTGCGGTTCAAGATTTTCTCTGGTCTTGCTTTTGGAAAGGAAAAACATTTGACGAAAACGACAGTGACGTCCCGCAAAATTCGGAAGAAAGCCCGGAAGGCAAATTAGGAAACTACCTGTGCGTTCTCTCACGGGAAGGCTGTCACCGTGGATGTTACAATGTGACTAGTCTGGAATCGCTGTTCGGACGCTCCTCCCCACGACGATTGATGTCGATGCAGGCAAAACTCGTGCTAGCTTCGGCTACTCTGGCGTTTTTGCTATTGCCGAATTCAGCTGCCGGGCAGCGGCGGCAGTCCCGGAAGCAGTCGCCGAAACAGGAACAAGTGGCCCCAGCACCACAGCCGCCCGTCCCACCGCCTCCACCTCCGACCCCGGAGCAGATGCCTGCTTCTCCGCCTCAAGTAACGTTTAACAACGGGCAACTTACCATCGTGGCCCAGAACTCCACGCTCGGAGACATCCTGCGGGCGGTAAGAGCAAAGACAGGAGCGGCGGTAGAGGTCCCGGGAAACGCAACCGAACGAGTGGTCGCCAATATTGGCCCAGGTCCCGCGAGGGAAGTGCTGGCCTCACTCCTCAATGGTTCCCACTTTAACTACGTCATGCTGGGTTCTGCGACGCAGGCGGACATGGTTGACCGGATCATACTGACGTCGAAGAGCGGCGCCGAACCGACCACTGCCGCGTCAGGCCCAACACCCGTGCCTAACCAGCCCCAATATAACGGCCTGCAAGCCGCAGATGGCAGGCAACTCGAGCCCGAGGAAATGCAGAATAATGACGATGTTGCCCAGGATGCGCCGGAACCTGAAAATGAAGGCGCTCCGGCGGCAGACGAACAGGCCAACCAACCTAATGGGCAACAAGGTGTTAAGACGCCCGAGCAATTGCTACGCGAACTGCAGCAGCAACAGCAGCAAATACAGCAGCAACAACAGGGAGCGCCGCAAGGATTCCCTACGCCACAAAATCCCAACCCTCAGCAAAATCAGCCGCCGCAGTGAATCGTGTCGGGAAGTTTAGTCTAAGGTCGGAAGTCTGAGGTCCGTGTCGCCCCTAGTCGCCGCCGGCGTGAGCCTCGCTCGGAACCAGCACCGGGGTTCTGCGGATCCGCTGCCGTGACTGGTGCGCGAACGCATAGAGAATGCCGTTAACCGCGCCGTAAGCGGCGGCAATTCCGGCTATAAGGGATGTGGCAATGGTCAACAGGAGAATTAAAGCAATCAGCAACCCGCCCAAGTTCGGCCTACTTTCCCGTGAGCTGCTGGGGAGTTGCAACCCCGGAGTTGTGTAGCGCGACGTTTCGACGCGCTGCGCTGCCTACTTTACTCCGCGTTGACGCTTGCTCCTGTTGCCAACTAAGATACGGAGTAGAGGTGCGCACTTCTAATTTCGGCTACTTCTGTACCCCCGTCCACATTACGGAAGGGCTGGATTACTGACAGAATTACTTCGGTTTTTGGATGGCCATTACCAAGATCTCGGTGCGCGGGGCGCGCCAACACAATCTCAAGAACATAGACGTCGAGATTCCGCGTAACACCCTGACCGTAATCACTGGACTGAGCGGCTCCGGCAAGTCCTCCCTGGCGTTCGACACAATCTACGCCGAAGGCCAACGCCGCTACGTGGAGACACTGTCTGCCTACGCTCGGCAATTTCTGGATCAGATGGAGCGGCCCGACGTCGATTCGATTGATGGTCTGAGCCCATCGATTTCGATCGAGCAAAAGACGACTAGCCGCAGTCCACGTTCCACAGTGGGAACCATTACAGAAATCTACGACTACCTTCGCTTGTTATTCGCCTCGATTGGTGTACCGCATTGCCCCAATTGCGGTCGCGCTATTACGCGGCAATCGGCGGAACAGATCGTGCAGCGCGTGATGGCGCTGACGCCAGAAGACCGCGTCATGATCATGGCGCCCATCGTCCGCGGACGCAAAGGCGAGTTTAAGAAGGAGATGGAAAAGCTCACACAGCACGGCTTCACCCGGGCGCGAGTGGATGGCGAGCTGGTGAGCCTGGAAGACGAAATTCGGCTCGATAAGCGTAAGAACCACACTATTGAAGTCGTAATTGACCGCTTGCTGGTGAAGCCGGGCATTGAGCAGCGGCTGGAGATGTCGGTTGGCCTGGCGATGAAGCTCGCCGGCGGCCTGGTACAGGTCGCAGTGGTGGGCGGGGAGGAGCAGCTGTATTCGGCGCGGTTAGCCTGCCCGGATTGCGGTATCAACGTGCCGCAACTGGAACCACGCTCTTTTTCCTTTAACAGTGCGTACGGAGCGTGCCCTGAATGTCATGGACTCGGCAGCCGATATGATTTCGATCCTGCAAAGGTGATCAACGATTGGTCCAAGCCGCTGCTGGAGGGAGGTCTGGGACCCGGGTCGGCATCGCAAAACCTCATTCATCAGCTGCAAATTGTTGCCGCCGCATACGGTTTTGATTTGGCTAAGCCCTTCGAGAACTTCCCGGACAGAATTCAGAACTTGCTGCTCTATGGCGAGAACGGAAAGGGTGGCAAGACAGGGTTTAGAGGGGTGATGGGCTATCTCACGCAGGCGATGGAACAGTCTACGTCTGAAACATATCGTGATTGGCTAATGGAGCATATGTCTGCCACCGTGTGCCCTGCTTGTAATGGCAAACGCCTTCGGCCTGAGAGTCTGGCAGTCACTGTGAACGGCATATCGATCGCAGATTTCACGGGCTTGGCGGTGGTACGCGCTCTGGAGACGGCAAGGAAGATCAGGCTAAGGGGCCGCGAGGAGATTATAGCCGGCCGCGTCGTGCATGAAATTGCGGAGCGGCTCCAGTTCTTGAATGCGGTGGGTTTGGGTTACATCTCTCTGGATCGTTCTGCAGCGACCCTCTCTGGGGGAGAGGGCCAGCGGATTCGTCTGGCGACGCAAATTGGATCGAAACTTCGCGGCGTGCTATACGTCTTAGACGAACCGTCAATCGGGCTGCATCATCGCGACAACGACCGACTGTTGAAAGCCTTGGAAGAATTGCGGGATTTAGGCAACACCGTCGTAGTGGTCGAGCATGATGAGGAGACCATTCGCAGGGCCGACTACGTTCTCGACCTCGGTCCTGGCGCGGGCAGACAGGGTGGTAATTTGGTGGCCCACGGCACGCCCGGCGAGATTGTGAACGTGCCGGAGTCGCTCACCGGAGCCTACATGTCCGGCAGAGTGCAGATCGAAATGCCTGCCGCTCGCCGCCAGGTGAACGGCGCCGCTATTAGCGTCCTGGGCGCGCGAGAAAACAATCTCAAGAACATGGACGCTACTTTTCCTTTAGGGCTCATCACAGTGGTGACTGGCGTTTCCGGCTCGGGAAAATCCACCCTGGTGAATGACATCCTGTACCGCGCCCTGGCGAAAAGACTTTACCGGTCACATGAAGAACCCGGGGTGCACAAGGCGATTTCCGGAGCGGAGAACATAGATAAGGTGATTCGCATTGATCAATCTCCGATTGGAAGAACGCCTCGCTCCAATCCCGCCACCTACACCGGTGTGTTCACCCAAATCCGTGATCTCTATGCCATGTTGCCGGAATCGCGCGAGCGCGGGTACAAGCCGGGCCGGTTCTCCTTCAATGTCTCGGGTGGCCGCTGTGAGGCATGCGAAGGCGAAGGCGAGCGGCGGATCGAGATGAATTTTTTGCCCGACGTGTACGTCCTGTGCGAAGTTTGCGGTGGCAAGCGCTACAATCACGAGACCCTGGCCGTCAAGTACAAGGGATGCTCGATTGCCGATCTGTTGGAATCATCTATTTCCGACGCCTTACAGCTCCTGGAGAACATTCCTCAGGTCAAGCAAAAGCTGCAAACGTTAGTGGATGTAGGCCTTGGATATATTCACCTGGGCCAGTCCGCAGTGACCCTCTCAGGAGGTGAAGCGCAGCGCATCAAATTAGCCCGCGAGCTGAGCAAGCGCCAGACGGGCAGAACGCTTTACCTTCTCGACGAGCCGACGACCGGGTTGCATTTTGACGATGTGAAAAAGCTGCTGAACGTGCTGCACCGGCTGACAGATCTGGGCAATTCCGTCATCATTATTGAGCATAATCTGGATGTGATCCGCAACGCCGACTGGCTGATCGATCTTGGGCCGGAGGGTGGCGAGGACGGGGGCCGAATCGTGGCTGTGGGTACACCTGAGCAGGCAGCGCGCGTCAAAAACTCGTATACCGGCCAGGCGCTCGCACGATATTTCAACCGAAATCGCGAACGTGCCAGTTGATTTCGTGGATACTCTGGTTACTGTTTTGGGTTCCAACATTCAAGCTAGAGGATAGGATTCGCCTTGGTCGCACCGGAAAATCCTTTGATTGAAACTCCGAGCACGGAGTATCAACCGCAGGCTGCGCGGCCGGAGCCGGAAACTCCAAGCGTTGAGAACCCGGTGTGGACGGGCAAAGATGTCCTGCAAATCGCGCTGTTGATGTTTCTCAGTCCTTTCGTGATCGTAATCCTCGTTTCTCTTCTGGCTCAAAAATTGTTCTATCGCGGTCTATCCTGGCCCGAAGTTGCCGGCAAACCAACCCTCGCACTACTTACCGAGTTCGTGGTTTATGCCGCAGTCGTGCTTTACATGTACCTGTTGATCGAAGGCCGATATCGACGCGGGTTCTCTGAAGCCATTCATTGGAATTGGCCTCGAGGTGGCGCCTGGAAATTGGTTGGGTTGGGAATCCTTATGCTGGTTTCGCTTCAAGGGCTGGCACACGTCTTGCCCATCCCCAAGAGCGTGCCGTTTGACCAGTTTTTCAAGCGGCCTCTGGAAGCCTACATCACGTCCATATTTGCGGTGAGCATTGGGCCGCTGATGGAAGAACTTTTCTTTCGCGGCTTTCTCTATCCGGTTCTCGCCCGCCGTCTAGGAGTGGGAGCAGGGGTGTTCCTCACCGGTCTTGCGTTCGGCCTTATCCACGCACTGCAGCTCGGTTTCGCATGGGCGCCCGTGCTTCTGATCTTTCTGGTCGGGATTGTGCTCACCATCGTGCGTGCCCTCACCCAATCAGTTGCCGCCAGTTTCGTGGTACACGCCGCGTACAACTCGACACTCACCATTCTGACGTTCATCGCAACAGATGGGTTCCGCCACCTGGAAAAGCTGAACCGGTAAGTGGGGTGCGGAGCTTAAGTCCCTACTGTGCAGTTCCGAGTCCGAGGCGCGTCTCCGACGTCGAGCCTGTGCTTGCGCGTGGTAATCTTAGCTATCGATGTCTTCCGCGCGTGAGGAATTGTTGCGGCTTCTCGCAGCCAGGAGTTTTCGACTGGGAGAATTCAAGCTCTCTTCCGGGGCTAGCAGCGACTACTACATAGACTGCCGCACCACAACCTTGGATGCGAAAGGAGCGCGCCTGACCGGCCAGGTTTTTGTGGAAGAGATACGCGTGCGGGGATGGCAAGCGCAGGCGATCGGTGGGTTGACCATGGGAGCCGATCCGATTGTCGCCGCTGTGGCCGTGACCAGCGGAGAGTTCAGCGGCTTTCTGGTGCGCAAGGTCGAAAAACCACATGGCACCGGACAGCGGATCGAAGGCTTTCAAGAAAAGGGCGCGCGGGTAGTGATCGTGGACGACGTTTGCACCACCGGCGCTTCAACCGTGCAGGCGATTGAGGCCGCACGCGAGTTTGGATTTAATGTGCTTGCCGCAATGTGCCTGGTAGAGCGTGAGGAAGCAGGAGGCCGCGCCAGCGTGCAGAGGGCTGCCGCGCCGGCGCCGTTTGTTGCCATTTTTACTGCCCGCGAGGTGCGGCGGGAGCATAGTTTGCAAAATGAAGAGACCTCCCCTTCCATCATGGCCGTGGGAGCAGGATGCGAGATCTGTGGCCGCCCGGCGGTAATGCACAAACCCCGCATCCGGTGTGACGAACACAAAGTCTAACCGCAGACTACTACTTCATGATCAAGACCCTCGAATGGACCGACTCTGGAATACGCTTTATCGATCAGACGAAGCTGCCCACAGAGGAAACTTACGTAATTTGCAAGACGCACGAAGAGGTCGCCGACGTCATCCGCAGCATGGTCGTCCGTGGTGCCCCCGCCATCGGTGTGGCTGCAGCTATGGGCATCGCACAGGGAGTCAAGAACTCTAAAGCCTCAACAGTTGGCGAGCTGCAACGAGAGCTGGACGTCATCTGCGAGGTGCTGGGCAAAACTCGTCCGACTGCTGTCAATTTGTTCTGGGCGATTCGTCGCATGCAGGATAAGTTCGAGTCTCTCCGGATTCGGCCTCTGCCCCAAATCAAACAGGCTCTCATCGAGGAGGCCAAACAGATGCACGCCGAGGATATTGCGGCGAACCAGGCTATGGGGCGCTTCGGGGCTACGCTAATGCCTGCGGCTGCAGGTGTGCTGACACACTGCAATGCGGGAGCACTTGCCACCTGCGGTTATGGCACCGCTCTGGGTGTGATTCGCGCCGCCGTAGAGCAAGGGAAAAAGATTCACGTTTATGCCGATGAGACTCGCCCGTTCCTTCAAGGCTCCCGTTTAACCGCGTGGGAATTAATGAAAGATGGCATTCCAACGACTGTAATCTCAGACAATATGGCCGGCGCGCTGATGAAGCAGGGTAAGATCGGCGCCATTGTTGTGGGAGCTGACCGGATTGCAGCCAACGGCGATGTGGCAAATAAGATTGGCACGTACACGGTCGCAGTGCTGGCAAAGGAACATCACATCCCGTTCTACGTGGCGGCGCCATTTTCGACAATTGATTTGCAAACTCCTGATGGTAGCAAGATTCCAATTGAGCAGCGGAATGCCGCGGAGGTCACCCACATCGCCGGCAAACCAATTGTGCCTCAGGGCGTTGGCGTGGAAAATCCTGCCTTTGACGTTACGCCAGCGAGCTACGTAACCGCGATCATCACGGAACACGGCATTGCTCGTGCGCCCTATGAGCGATCACTGCGCAGTTTTGCTGAGGAGGCTTTGATCTCGGCCGAGAAGTGACCTTCGCGAGCCAACTTTTCAGCTCATGTCTGTGGCTCAATCGCAATTGGCATTTGAGAGTGGTGGAAGATGCATCCGGCTGGATTGCTATCTGCCGGAAAGCAATGGCCAGCGCCAGCCTGCAGTGATCGCTCTGTACGGTTCTGGCGGCGGATATGCGGGTATGGCTGAACCGGCGAGTCTATTAGCGGCTCAGGGCTTTGCAGTTTACGTTCTACACTACTTTGACCGGACGGCAACGACCGAGATAAATCGGCAAATCATTTTGCGGAATTTCCCGGTCTGGATGAAAACGGTCTGGGATGCAGTTAGCTTCGTGGTGCGGCAGCCGCACGTGGATCCAGAGCGCGTCGCCTTGCTGGGATTTTCGCTCGGCGCTTATCTCTGCCTTTCGAATGCAGCGATCGATTCTCGCATCGGTGCGGTTGTTGAGTTCTTCGGGGGTTTGCCCAAAGAGATGAAGTTTTTCATGCGACGGCTATGCCCAGTGTTAATCCTGCACGGTGAAGCCGATTCGGTGGTTCCTGTGCAAGAGGCCTACCACTTGCGTGAATTGCTAGAGCGGAAAGAGATCGATTATGAGATGCAGATTTATCCGGGCGTGGGACACGGCTTCAACGGAGAAATCTGGCGGGATGCTGGTCTGAGAGCGCTGACTTTCCTGAAAAAGCATCTGGTATCGGCTTCGGTAGGATCGGTCGAGGCCGTGTGAAGCAAGAATAAAAGGGCACACGATTTGTGTCCGGATGGGAATGAGCGGTCAACAGGCCTACAAAACCTGCGCACATGACGACTATGCGCACCATGCTCGCGATGTGGTTCACAGATCTTTCCACAGCTCACAATGCCGTGCGCCGCCCCGTGAGCAGGTTGACCAGCAGCACAACTACTGCGATAACCAACAGGAGGTGGATTAAACTCCCCGCGACGTGGAAGCTGAATCCTAGTAGCCACAGAATGAGTAGAATTACGAAGATCGTCCAGAGCATAAGCGCCTCCAAGAATCTGAGCTTACGAATCAACGTGAGTTTCTACCATACGGTGCTTGCTGTAACCGAGCCAGGATAGGAACCAAGGCAAGCTGGGGGATCGCTGTAGAGACTCAGGCCACAGATGTGAAGCTTCCGGTCACGCAGTACAGTGCTAGTCACTAGAGGCCTAGAGGTGGCATCGGGAAGCTTTGCAAAACCGCGCCTTGGCACTTCATCGATGGAGCCGATGCATGAAACGCATGACGGCGTATACCGCTTGCACCCACCCACAAACTAGCATTCAAAATTTTGCCCTGCTAACATCCATTCAACATGCCCCGCCCCAGGCCTTCCCAAAAGACTAGCCCCCGGGAGAAGGCCAAAAGACGCAGAGCAATCGCACGCAAAACTGGTCCCGTCGGCGAACTGGTCATCATCACCGGCATGAGCGGTTCCGGAAAAGCTTCAGTGCTAAAAGCATTCGAAGATCTCGGCTACTACTGTGTGGACAATCTGCCGGTTGGCCTGATTCCACGTTTTGCCGAACTCGTGGGCCGCTCGTCGGAGATCGAACGCACCGCCTTGGTAGTAGATGTGCGGGAGGGAAGTCAGTTGGCGTCACTGCCCGACATCGTCAAGTCCGTCAGACGACTGCTTCCCACAAAACTGATTTTCCTTGAAGCCGATGAGACGATCCTCCTGCGGCGCTACAGCGAAACGCGCCGGCCGCATCCACTAGGCACTGGCGCGCCTGTCAAGGCCTCTCTGGCAGACGAACGCCGCCGGCTGAGCTCAATTCGCGCCATTGCCGACCTGGTCATCGACACCTCGCGGTTTAATGTGCACGAACTCCGGGCTTATGTTACCGAGCGATTTCAGAAGCACGAGTCAGATCGAAACATCCTTGTCTCATGCGTGAGTTTCGGCTTTCGGCACGGCGTGCCTGAGGACGCGGATCTTGTTTTCGACGTGCGATTCCTGCCTAATCCGCATTTTGTGTCTGAGTTCAGGCCGCTCACAGGACAACATCCGAAAGTTGCGAAATACATTCGATCCTTTCCCCAAACCAAGGAGTTCATCCGCCGGATCTCCGAGTTGCTCGTGTATCTGCTGCCGCATTACATTCATGAGGGCAAGAGTTATCTGACAATTTCTTTCGGCTGTACCGGTGGCCAGCATCGCTCGGTCATGATTGCGGAGGAGGTCAGCAAACGACTGCGTAAGTCCGGCTACCGCGTGAAGGTGGTGCACAGAGACAGCCCGAGGTAGTCGAGCACGGGCGGTGATTGGTTGTCGTTGTCCGGATTGCTATGCGAGCTGAAGACAAAGATCAACGGCAAAGACCCATCCCCCGTAACTAAAGTAGAATAAGCAATACGATCTATGGCCGATCCGCCAGCCGCAGCCTGCTTTCAGCTCATTAATAAGAGGAACGCCACATGCGGCAACTGACCCGCCTCATTAGATACGTGGCGCCGTACTGGTGGCAATTGCTGGGCTCAGTCTTGCTGATGGCCGCAGTCGGGTTGCTGGATGCTTTTCGCGTTCTCTTGATCGGACCCATTTTCGACCGGGTTCTGAACCCAGCATCACCATCGCGAGACATCCAGCTGTTCCGGTTGCCGGGCACACAGAGCAATGTGTTACTCCAGCAATTCGTTCCTTCCCATTTTCAGAATCCATGGACAGTCGTAGCTTTCGCACTGGTTTCAGCCACGATCCTCAAAGGAATCTTCGACTATGCGGGCACTTATCTGGTGAATTATGCCGGGTTTGGCATGATCACTGATCTGCGGGACGACCTCTACGATTCTATCCTGCGCAGTTCGGCCGCATTCTTTCAGCGTCACCCGACAGGCACACTGGTATCCACAATCGTGAATGACATTGAGCGCGTGCAATACGCGATGTCCAGCGTGTTAGCCGAATTCCTGCAGCAATTGTTTACTTTGATTTTCACCGCCGCGGTGGTTGTGCTTTTGGGCGGAAAACTGGCCTGGGTTCTGGTTCTGTTCGTTCCTTTCATAATTTATTCTGCCGGAAAGATCGGCAGACGCGTTCGGCACACGACTCGACGCGGGCAGGACAAACTGGCCGATATCCAAAATATCCTCCACGAAACCATCACGGGCAACCGCATCGTGAAGGCCTTCAGCATGGAGTCCTGGGAAATGGCGCGCTTTCGCAGAGCCGCGCAACGCCTCTTCCGCGCCAACCTACGGTCGGTGGCGGCATCTGCAGTGAGTTCACCGTTGATGGATATTTTCGGCGCAATTGCGATTGCAATGCTTCTGCTGCTCGGGCGCGATCAGATCAATCATCATGTTTTCACCGCTGGTACCTTCCTGGCCTTCATTGTCGCCGTTTTCAAGCTGTATGATCCGGTGCGAAAATTTGCGCTTTTCAACAACAATTTCCAGCAGGCATTAGGGGCATCTTCCGAAATTTTCCGGTTCATGGATCGGGATGATGACGTGCGCGAGAAGCCGGGCGCGAAGTCACTGCCGTTTTTTTCCGAATACATCCGCTTCGAGAATGTAAGCTTTTCTTACGAGACGGACGGATTGGGCTCGCGCGAGATTTTGCGCGAGATCACTCTCGAGGTCAAAGCTGGCGAGGTGTTGGCCGTGGTTGGCTCCAGCGGCGCAGGTAAGAGTACGCTGGTGCATCTGATCCCCCGGTTTTTCGATGTCACGTCGGGACGCCTGATAGTTGACGGCCGTGATGTGCGGGACGTCACTCTGGCGTCCTTGCGTTCTCAGATCGGAATCGTGACCCAGGAAACGGTTCTGTTCAATGACACTCTCCGAAACAACATCGCCTATGGCCAACCCGGCGTTTCACAAAAACAGGTTGAGGCTGCGGCCCGCGCTGCCTTAGCTCATGAATTCATCTCAGATCTTCCGGACGGCTACAACACAGTCATTGGCGAGCGTGGGCTGCGGCTCTCCGGTGGCGAGCGCCAACGGATTGCCATCGCGCGTGCCTTGTTGAAGAATGCTCCAATTCTGATTCTGGATGAAGCCACGTCTGCGCTGGACAGCGAGTCCGAGGCGTTAGTCCAGTCGGCCCTTCAGAATCTCATGTCCGGCCGCACGGTGTTTGTGATCGCGCATCGGCTTTCCACGGTGAGGCGAGCCGACCGCATCGTGGTGCTGGAGAGCGGAATGATTGCCGACGTCGGAGCGCATGAACAGTTGATGCAGAAGTTGGGAACGTATCGCCGCCTACACGATTTGCAGTTCATCGATTTAGAGGCGCCTAACGTGGTGGCGGGGCAGTAGAGATTGCTGATTTCCAATGCTGTCACGCCTGCCCCATTGAAACTCTTCAACCGCCGTTGGTAATCATGCCTATCCGCTCCATGACGGGCTTCGCGCAGGCGAAAGGTCAGCTTCCGGGTCTGCAGGGCAACAATCAAATCAGCTTTACCTTGTCTCTCAAATCCGTGAATCATCGCTTTCTCGACCTGCAATTTCGCATGCCTGCGGAGAGCGAGGCCCTGGAAATGCAAGTGCGGCGGCTTCTCAAAGAAAAGCTGGCCCGCGGCCACGTAGAGTTTTCGCTAAACTTGGAGCGCGCCGGTGGTGAGAGCGTTTCATTGAACAAGCCTCTGGTCACCGGCTACATTCAGGCCTTCCGCGCGGCTGCGGCAGAATTCAGCCTGGCCAGTGAGCCCGACTTGAACGCAGTGTTGCGTATTCCAGGCGCATTGGACAACGCAACTCTTCCCGCTATCCCCGAATTTGAAGTTGCCGTGCTTGAGAAAACAGAGGAAGCGCTCGATCGTCTCAATCAAATGCGTGAGGAGGAAGGCCGAAGCATTGAGCAGGAACTACAGCGGCGCATGGCGCACGTGCGCAAGGCTGCTGAGGCAATCGGACAGTACCGGCAAACAGTATTGCAGAATTACCTGGAACGGCTGAAGACCCGAATGCAGGAACTGATTGGCGCGCAAGCCGAGCCGGAGCGCGTTCTGCAGGAAGCAGCGCTGCTGGTGGATCGCAGCGACATTCAGGAAGAACTGGTTCGCTTGGCCAATCACGTGCAGCACTTCCTTGGACTTCTGGATCAGAGCGGCGAAGTCGGCAAAAAGCTGGATTTCCTGCTGCAGGAAATGAACCGCGAGGCCAACACTCTGCTTTCAAAAACCTCCGGTCTTGCGGGAGAGGCATTGAACATTACGGAAGTCGGTCTCGAGATCAAGACCGAGATCGAGAAGACGCGGGAGCAGGTGCAGAACATCGAATGACCAACGTCTTCATCATCTCGGCTCCATCGGGATCGGGGAAATCAACTCTCGTGAATAAAGCCCGCGAGCTGGTGCCCGGTTTGCACTTTTCCGTCTCTTATACGACGCGCGCTCCCAGAGGTGATGAACAAGACGGGCGCGAGTACTACTTCCTCTCCCGGCGAGAATTCGAAGAAATGATTCACAAGAACGAATTCCTGGAGCATGCCGAGGTCTTCGGTCACTATTACGGTACCGCTCGACGGTTCCTCGGTGAGGCCGAGCAGCAGGGAAATGATCTCCTGCTCGACATCGACGTCCAAGGCGCCGCCCAAATCAAAAGCAACATTCCTGGCACCGTAAGCATTTTCATTTTGCCGCCCAATCGTCAGCAATTGGAGCAGCGGTTGCGCGCTCGCGGCCTCGACAGCGAAGAGGTGATCCAGCGCCGGTTAGCAAACGCCTCCCGCGAGATTGAGAATTACTCTAAATACGACTATATTTTGGTGAATGATTGCCTGCCCGATTCTGTGGACGCGCTGACGTCGATCCTGCGGGCGGAACGACTGCGGCGTTCAGGGGTTGAACGATCTGCTGATGAGACGAAAACTCTGGAGAGAGCCGAGCGCTGTCGCCTGGGTAACATGAAAGAGCGACTGCAGCCGATTCTCGCCTCATTTCGCCTAAGCAAGCGACAGGGGAGAGAGCAATGAAGTTAATGGACGGATTCGACAGCAACTATCGGTATATTCTGGTGGCGGCGCGACGCGCCCGGCAATTACAGGGTGGAGCGCCTCCGGTGATTGAAACACTTTCCCGCAAGCCTTGCCGTATCGCGCAGGATGAGATCAAGGCAGGTAAGGTCAAGTGGGTTATTCCGGAGGTGCCCAGGTCTGCAGCCGAGGCAGCCAGCGAAATGCTCGACAAGGCGTTGAGCCAAGAGTAGGGCGTTGCAGATGGTAGATTGTCGATTCTTGATTGAATGTATCCGCGCCAGCTCTGTTCAACCATCAAAATTCAACGATCAACAATCTAACATGGTAGCGGTCCAGAATCGTCCATGAAGATAGCCCTCGGCGTCAGCGGTGGAATCGCGGCGTATAAAGCTGCGGAAATTATTCGTCTTCTGCAAGACCGCCGCATTCGCGTGCAGGTCGTCATGACCGATGCCGCACAGGAGTTTATTCGTCCCCTTACGTTCGCGGCTCTTTCCGGCGAAAAAGTGATCACCGGAATGTTTGAACCGGACGCCGAACCGCCAAACATCGATTCCGCTATCGAGCACATTGCCGTCGCGCAGTCGATCGATGCTTTGCTGGTTGCCCCAGCTACCGCCGACGTCCTGGCGAAGTTCGCCCAGGGAATCGCCAACGATTTTCTGACCACGCTTTATCTGGCTACAACGGCTCCGGTCGTAGTCGCGCCTGCAATGAACGTCAACATGTGGAACCACCCGGCGACGCAAGCCAATCTGGAAATTCTGAAGAAGCGAGGCGTGCGTGTAGTTGAACCGGGCGAGGGCTATCTGGCCTGCGGCATGACTGGTCCGGGCCGCCTGGCGGAGAACGACACGATCATCGCCGCAACCATGGAAGCTCTGGGCGCCGGCCAGGATCTCGCCAGCGAAACCGTTCTGATCACGGCTGGACCCACCCGCGAAAAGATTGACCCAGTGCGCTATCTCACTAACCGGTCCAGCGGTCGTATGGGATATGCGCTGGCTGAAGCGGCACTCCGGCGTGGTGCGCGGGTTCTGCTGGTTACCGGACCAACGACGCTCGCTGCTCCCGGGGGGGCGGAGATCATTCGCATTGACTCGGCAGAAGAAATGCGCCAGGCGGTTCTGAATCGCCTCTCCGAGGCTACCGTTGTGATCAAGACGGCTGCCGTATCCGACTATCGGCCTAGATCTGCCGCCGCACAAAAGATCAAACGCAAAGGCGCGATGTCATTGCAGCTCGAGCCAACCGCCGACATTCTCAGCGAATTGGCGACACTGAAGACTTCCCAAATAATGATGGGATTTGCTGCTGAAACGGAGAACGTGCTGGAGAATGCTCGACAGAAACTTGCGTCGAAATCACTCGACGCGATCGTAGTCAACGATGTTTCACGCGAGGGCGTCGGCTTCGATTCCGATCGCAACGCGGTCACGATCATCACACATGAGGAAGTGGTAGAAGTTCCAGAGACCTCCAAGTGGGATGTCGCGCAACGCGTTCTCGATCAGGTAGTCCGATTAAGGCAGAATCGCAAAATGACGGCCAAGCTTGCCCGTACTTAAGTTTCCAGAGTTCTAAGCCGCGGAATCTAATTGCCGCTCTGTCTCATTCATCTCCCATACAGGGGTTGCAAACTGGCGGGTAAACGGATCGAGTGCATCCAGAGTCTCGCGGAACTGGTCAGGTGTGTGCAGGGATATCCGAAATGCCTCCACCATGTCGAGCGTGGAGAACGGTAGCCCTATCACATGCGGAGAATCGAAGCCACTTTGGTGAATCTGCATGAGATCCTCTCTGTCGGGCGAAGCAGCATTCGTGCAATGTGAGTAGGTTAGCAAGACCCTTGGCTTCGTTCGATACAGAACAATGTGTATTACTCGAAAGTAAACGCTGCGAGAAGGGTCAATCGCCATCGCAAGCGGTCTTACGGATCCTGCTTTTCTATTGCGCTACAATGCGTTAGCTGCTCATGTCCACGCTTGATTCAGGTCTGTGCCGTGCCTTGGCGGAGCGCATCCGTTTCTATAACGACCTGGGGATCTACGATTTTTATCGTCGCGATGTGACCGGCGTCGTTCGCATGGAAGGCTCCGGATCACAAACCCAGCCAGAACAGCGGGAAGACATGCTACCGACCAAAACGATAGCTGCGGTTGGGGAAGCGCGGGAAGATCTGTTCGATGTGGAGAATAGGAAGCCGGAATTTGGTATTGCCGATCGTGCTCAGGCGCTCCTTGCTGTTCGGGAGGATCTCGGCGACTGCGTCCGCTGCCGCCTGCACACGCAGGGGCGCAAACAGATTGTGTTCGGTGTGGGCAATCCAAATGCCGAGCTAATGTTCATTGGCGAAGCTCCCGGAGCCGATGAAGATCAGCAAGGAGAACCATTTGTCGGGCGCGCCGGGCAGTTGCTGAATAATATGATCCAGGCTATGGGATTGCGCCGCGACGACGTTTACATTGCAAATATTATCAAGTGCCGTCCGCCAGGCAACCGCACTCCCGAGCGTGACGAATGTGAGACCTGCTCGCCATTTCTGACGCGGCAGATTGCAGTTATTAAGCCGAAGGTCGTGGTTGCGTTAGGAGCGGTTGCCGCTAGAACTCTGCTGGCTATTAACGCGCCGATGTCTGAACTGCGTGGCCACTGGTATGACTTCCGTGGTACCAAACTCGCGGTCACCTATCACCCTGCGTTTCTGCTGCGCGACCCTAGACAGAAAAAAGAGGCGTGGAAAGATTTGCAGATGGTGATGAAGGAGTTGGGGCTTCAGGTCTCGGCGAAACCATCGGAATAGATGAAAAGCATCCCCACAGATTGCCTGTACTCCGATGATGATGGCGTGCCAATTTATCTGATGTTTACGGGCAGCGGCTGTATTCTTCCCCTAAATGCCTGAGTTTTGCGACGTCGCAATTCCCCTGCCCCTCGACATTGCTTTCACCTATCGCGTGCCGAACGGCTTAAGCCCGGTGGTCGGAGGCCGGGTGCTTGTGCCGTTCCGCCAGCAGCGGATGTCGGGTGTCGTCACCGATCTGCACGATCGCACGCCCTCGGTACAAACAAGGGCTGTCCTGCGGGTCCTTGACTCGACTCCGATTCTCGGCGAAGACCTGCTACGTCTGGGCAAGTGGATTGCCGACTATTACCTCGCTGCGCTCGGAGAGGTTTTCCGCACCATGCTGCCGTTAGGGGCTGAGTTCAAGCGGACGATCGCATATCGAATCACCGATGCCGGACAGCTCGCGCTTCATCAGGCAGGAATGTCCGGATCGCCGGGTCGATCACGAAAAGCCCCGGAAGAGCAGCTCACAGAATTTCGTGTGTTGGATTATCTGTCCGAGCGTGACTGGGTTCGTGAAGAACGCTTGCGCTCGGCGACGCGAGTTTCAAAATCAGTGCTGATGGGCTTAGCGCGAAGAAATTGGATCGTGCGCCAGGATGTGTCGGACACCCGCGATCCCAGCCGCGTCATGAGAGTTGCGGTGCTGAAGAATGCAGACGGCAAGCTGAATGAAAATCAACAGCGAGTCGTTCAGGTCCTTGCCGCTGCTGGGGGAAGAGTGCCAGTCGTGAGTTTACGTAGTACAAACGTCCCGCGCACAACCCTCGGAACCCTGCTCAAACGAGGACTGGTGGAAGTCGTCGAAGAGCCTTCCGCGTTTGCTGTATCTGGGCTTAAAGCCAGACCGTCACCATTCGAGTTCGTGTTCAATTCCGCACAAAAAAGCGCTCTCGCCCAAATTGAAGGCCAGGCGCGAGCCCAGCAATTCGCGGGGATTGTGCTGCACGGCGTCACCGGATCGGGCAAGACCGCAGTCTATCTGGCTGCAATGCGATCCGTGCTCCAGGCAGGCTGCTCGGCAATTCTGCTCGTGCCGGAAATCGGTCTCACCCCAGCGATCGCTGCCGATTTACATCACGTCTTCGGGGACGAGGTGGCCATCCTGCACTCGTTACTTTCCGAAAAAGAGCGCTCTGAGCAGTGGCACCGCATCAAGGCCGGAGAGAAACGTATCGTCGTGGGCACGCGGTCGGCGGTCTTCGCTCCCGTATCGAATCTGGCCCTCATCATCGTTGACGAAGAGCAGGACGCCTCATACAAACAGGAGGAAACACCCCGCTATCATGCGCGCGATGTGGCGGTGATGCGAGCAAAGATGGCGAATGCTGTCGTGGTGCTGGGCTCGGCGACACCGTCTCTGGAATCGTACTTCAACGCCAAAAAGCAGAAATACACGTTGCTTGAATTGCCGGACCGGGTGGAGAAGCGGCCTCTGCCGGAAGTCGAGATTATCGACATGCGGCAGGAGTTTCACGAGACCGGGCGCGAACAGGTGATCTCACGCAAACTCGCGGCAGAGATTCAAGAGCGGCTGCAGCGAAAAGAGCAGGCCATGGTATTGCTCAATCGGCGCGGGTATTCGCCTCTAGTCCTGTGCCGGGCATGCGGCAAAACTCTCGAGTGCAGGAACTGCGCGATCACCCTCACGCATCACAAGCGCTCACGCCGGATGGAATGCCATTATTGCGGCTATATCGCCCCTGTGCCGAAGACCTGTGTGCACTGTGGCAGTGAGTACGTTCACTTCCTCGGGACTGGGTCGGAGAAGCTGGAAGATCTGCTCCACGGCATGTTTCCGCAGGCACGAATTGCGCGGCTGGACCGCGACACAGTCCGTGGGCGCGAAGATTTCGAGCGCACACTGAATGCGCTGAAGGAAGGAGAATTGGATTTGCTTGTCGGCACGCAGATGATCGCCAAGGGGCACGACATCCCTGGCGTCACGCTGGTAGGCGTGATCGGAGCGGACGGCGCACTCGGCTTCCCGGATTTCCGCGCGGCGGAGCGGACGTTTCAACTTCTGACTCAGGTGGCGGGGCGAGCCGGGCGGGGCGAGAATCCCGGGCGGGTTGTGCTGCAGACCTATTTTCCCGAGCATTATGCAGTGCAGTATGCTGCCCGGCACGACTTCATCGGATTTTACGAACAGGAATTGCGCTTTCGCAGCTGGATGCATTATCCGCCGTACAGTGCACTCGCGAATGTACTGATCCGCAGCGACAAGTTGGATGAGGCACTGCGATGGTCGGCTTACTTGGGGCAATGGTTCGACAAAACTCGTCATGAAGGCATTCGTGTACTTGGTCCGGCGGCCGCGCCGATTGTCCGGCTCAAACGCGAGTATCGCTATCATCTTGTCCTGAAGTCCGCCAGCCGCGAGAAGCTGAATGCGCTCCTTCGCACCATGCTGTCATACGCTACACAGCAGAAAATCCCGCGCACGCAGCTGATTATCGATGTAGATGCGGTGTGGCTGATGTGATGAGCGACCCGGTTTCCGATAACGTGGAGAGCACAGAATCACAGCTTTTTGCCTAAGAACTCTCGCACCACTTCCTTCACATCTCGGTGCTGACCATCGACGGAATAGTTCAAGTGCTGCATTTCTTCATCTGAAATTTTGCCCGCCAATCCCCCCAGCGCGGTCATCACTTCAGGATGCTGCTTGGCTGCCTGCTGGCGGACGATCGGAACAGCCTCGTAAGGTGGAAAGTAGTGACGGTCGTCTTCGAGCACGTATAGATCTAGTGCCGGAATCAGGCCGTCAGTCGTGTTGCCGGCAGCCACGTCAATCTGCTTTTCTTTCAATGCGCGAGCCAGCAAGCCCAGGTCCATGATTCTGGGTGGTGCCGCGAAACGTAGCCCGTAGGTAGCTGCCAATCCCTTAAAGCCGTCGGGGCGTTCCATGAATTCATATCCGAAGCCGGCGCGCCATTGCGGAGTGTAAGCGGCAGCTTGTGAGATGGTCTTCAGTCCGAGACGCCGCGCATCCTCACCTCGAATTTCCATTGCGAAAGTATCGTTGAAGCCGAAATTCGGGCCCACCGCAAGGTTGAAACGCTTCGTGTACTCGGCTTTGACATTGTTGTAGACATCTTCGCGACTGCCTTGCGGATTCTGCTTGAGAATCGCGGCGAGTGCCGTGCCGGTATACTCAGGGTAGATATCGATCCTTCCACCAAGAATCGCCTGGTGGCAAATGTAGCTCCCGGCGAGATAAAAGCGGCGCTCGACTCGAAGGTGGGTTCTATTCTCAATCTGCTGCGCGATGATCTCGCCCAAAATGAGCTGTTCTGTGAAGTTTTTCGAGCCGACCACAATGCGGTTCTCGCGAGACGGCCCGCAGTTGAGGACTATACCGACGAGGACCACTATCACGGCCGTTCTCACGCACATGGTTGTATCAGAGTATGCAGGATACGCATGGGTTTCTGAGAACGAAACTGTCGCAGGAAGGTTCACTCATGCGAGCGAGGCGGCAGGGCGGAAACCCGGGGTCCCAGCCCCTGGTCTTCAGTTCTCAGTTAGCGGAGTTTCAGGGTCGTTAACGCGAAAAGCGCGAACACGAGTGAGGCAATCCAGAATCGCACGATGATTTTTGACTCCGACCAGCCCAGCAGTTCGAAATGATGGTGCAGAGGCGCCATCTTGAAAATTCGCTTTTTGCGGAATTTGTACGAGGTGACCTGCAGGATTACTGAGATCGCCTCGATTACAAAGATCCCGCCAATGAAGGGAAGCAAGAGTTCCTGTTTGATCATCACGGCAACAGTTCCGATGGCTCCCCCCAGGCTCAGCGAGCCAACGTCTCCCATGAAAACCTCCGCCGGGTGTGCGTTGTACCAGAGAAAACCAATTGCCGACCCTACCATCGCCCCGCAAAATATAGTTACTTCGCCAACCATCGGCATGTGCTCAAGATCTAAGTAAGAGGCAAAAGTGGCATGGCCACTCACGTAGGTAAGCACTGTGAGGGCACCTGCAGCGATGACCGTGCATCCGATGGCCAGCCCATCCAGCCCATCCGTGAGATTCACCGCATTACTCGATCCCACGATGACTAACACAACGAAAATAATGAAGGGTAGAAAGGCCAATGGCCAGAGTTCCGGCCTGTAGAGGAGCCTCTCAATAACCAGGTCGGGCCGATACTGCTTGACAAAAGGAACCAGCAGCTTGGTCGAGTAAAGTCCGCGTGTCTGCATTGCAATCAAGGCGACGGCAATCAGAACGCTGGTGGCAACCTGCAGACCCAGCTTGGCCTTGCCGGTCAAGCCCAGATTCCGGCGATGCACGACTTTTTTATAGTCGTCAGTGAAACCGATGCTTGCGAAAGCAGCAGTGGCGAAAACCGCCAGCCACACGAACCGATTCGTCAGGTCAGCCCAGAGCAAAGTGGGAATTAATACAGAGATAGCAATGAGCAGGCCTCCCATCGTCGGAGTGCCGGCCTTTTTCTGATGGGCTTTGGGTCCTTCCTCACGAATGAACTGGCCAATCTGGAAATCCCGCAAGCGATTGATGACCAGAGGACCAATTATCAAGGCTGTAAACAATGCAGTAAGGCTGGCAAACGCGGTCCGAAAGGTCAGGTAGCGAAAGATGCGGAAGGGCGGGAAATAGTGGAATAATTTTAGATAAAGCAGCCAATAAAGCAATCAGCCTCCGCAGTGCCTTCCATAAGAACTAATTGGTTGCGCTCGCTTTGTGTGCTTTCCAAAACTCCAATGCTTGCTCCAGCTTCACGCCGCGTGATGCTTTCATTAGCACTACGTCGCCGTCCCGCGTTTCGCGTGTCAGCCACTGCCCGGCTTCTTGCGGCGTGGAAACGAACTGCGCTGTGATCCCCGCCTCGCGTGCCGCCTCAACCATGCTCTTGGCTAGACCTCTGACCCCTAACAGGACGTCGACCTTTCGCTCTGCCAAACAGCGGCCAGCACTGCGATGCATCTCTTCCCCGGCAGGACCAAGTTCGAGCATCTCGCCCGCAACCACAATGCGCCGCCGGGCTGGCACCGCGCCGAGCGCATCGACCATTGCTTCCAGGGCTTTTGGATTGGAATTGTAGCAATCATTGATGATTGTGATGTTGCCCACTTCAATGACCTGCCCACGTTTCTCTGTTGGAGCAAGAGATTTCAAGGCAGTGGCTGCTTCTGAGGGTGTCAGTCCGCGTTCCAGTCCCACTGCCACTGCCGCAAGTGCGTTATAAATGTTGTGTGTGCCGATCAATTGCAAACTGACGTTTTCGCGGCAACCACCCACTACAAGCTCGAACCTCGAGCCGAGACCCCTCAACTCGAGGTTCTCGGCGCGTACATCGGCGGAAGATCGCAAACCGTACAACACAACCTTCCCGTGGAAGTCACGGCCAAACTGGGAAACATATTCGTCATCGGAGTTCAACACTGCCGTGGCGCCCGCCGGTAAAGACTCAATCAGTTCGTACTTCGCTCGCGCGATCTCAGCTACGGAGTTAAAGAATTCCAGATGGGCAGCGGCAACATTCGTGACCACGCCAATATTGGGTTGCGCGATAGCTGCTAGAGCGGTGATCTCATGGCGGTGCGACATCCCCATTTCGATTACCGCAATCTCGTGCTCCGGCTCCAACCGTAACAGCACCAATGGCAATCCAAAGTGATTGTTGAAGTTGCCTTCCGATTTCAGCACGCGAAAACGAGTGGCGAGGACGTGCGCGATGGCTTCTTTGGTGGTGGTCTTGCCGGTGGAACCAGTTATTCCCACCAGCGGCTTTCCCCACAGTCTGCGGACAGCCATGGCTAGCGTCTGCAAAGCTTTTAGCGTGTCTTCCACTCCGATTAGTCGTGAGCCGCCTGGATAGCGCGCACCCTGATCCTTTTGGACAACTGCGGCGATCGCCCTCTTCTCCAGGGCCTGGTCCACATAGTCGTGCCCGTCCAACCGCTCGCCCTTTACCGCGAAAAACAGCTCGCCAGGCTGAATGGCCCGGGAGTCGATGGAATACCCTTGCGCGACCGCTGAGGGGTCGAACTCGCCCTTCGCGCCCAGGAACTCAGCAACTCGGGCGAGCGTCAGCTTCATCGGGTCTTTCCCACTGCCGTGGATTGGGCCCCACAGTCGTATCCAGCCTCGAGGAGAACGTCGCGAGCGACTTGCACATCATCGAAGGGAATCGAACCTTGTCGAAGAACCTGAACTTTTTCGTGCCCCCTGCCTGCAAGCAGCACAATGTCTCCCGGCCGGGCTTCATGGATCGCGAGAGCAATAGCGGCTTTGCGGTCCGGCTTTGTCTTATACTTCGCGCCGGTGCGTTGCAGACCGACCTGAGCGTCATTGATGATTGCCAGCGGGTCCTCGCTTCGCGGATTGTCAGACGTCAGCACGACGAAATCGCTGCCTCGCCCGGCAGCCTCGGCCATCAGCGGACGCTTGGCACGATCTCTGTCGCCGCCGCAACCGAAGACGGTGATTACGCGAGCTTTCTGCCCGCAATGCTGCACAAACGTACGGGCAAGCGCAGTCAGATTCTTAAGCGCATCAGCGGTGTGTGCGTAATCCACTACCACCGTAAACGGCTGGTTGCAATCCACCCGTTCGAATCGCCCAGGCACGCGAGCCAGGGACTCGACGCCTTTGGCAATTGCTTCGGGCAAGCAATTCCTCGCATAGGCTGCTGCTGCCGCCGCGAGGACATTCAGAACGTTCACATGGCCGATGAGAGCAGAGAAAACCGGAATGCGCGCCGCGGGAGTCACCACGTCTATTTTGGTGCCGTGTAACGTGATCTCGATGTTTTTTGCGTGAAAATCACCATGACCCAGCCCATAGGTCAAAACGTCAGAGCTGCGCTTCCTGGTGATCTGAACCAGTTTCTGGCCGTACTCGTCGTCAACGTTGAGTACAGCAGCACGGGGGGCCTCGGTTCCGCCGCCCTCAAACAGCATGCGTTTCGAGGCGAAATATTCTTCCATCGTATGGTGATAGTCGAGGTGATCCTGAGTAAGATTTGTGAACACTGCAACGTCAAAGGGAATCCCATACACACGCTCTTGCGCCAGCGCATGCGAGGAAACCTCCATCACGGCCTCCGTCGCGCCATTGCCTACCGCATCGGCCAGCATGCGGTTTAATTCCAGGGACTCCGGAGTCGTGTGGAGAGCGGGCAAGATCTTTCCCGGGATGTGATATTCAATTGTGCCAACCAGCGCGCTCTTTCGTCCTGCGGCACTAAAAATCGATTCGATCAGAAATGCAGTCGTGCTCTTTCCATTGGTTCCTGTAATCCCCGTGATCGCCAGCCGCTCCGCAGGTTTTCGATAAAAATTGGCGCTGAGGCGGGCCAAAGCTCGCCGCCCATGTACCACTTGCGCCCAAGCAACCGCTTCCCGAGGTCTCTCGGCTGCGGAATCGGTCACAATCGCGGCAGCGCCTGCGGCCATCGCCTTCTCAATAAACTTGTTGCCGTCGCTGCTTTCGCCCCGCATGGCAACAAACACGTCGCCTGCCTTGACCCGGCGGGAATCGTACTCGATGCCGGTGATGGCCGGGTTACCGCTCTGGGCAAGTACTTCCGCCCCGTACAAAACTTGCAGGAAATCCATTGATTTTGATTATAGGACCATCAAACGCGCGGGTAATGCCTAGCATAGGTTGTCGATCCGCCAGGTTGTTGCAGCGAAAAAGGGCCGATTAACGGAGAACGATGCAAAAGCTGAACTCGGGACTAACGTCCAAATCTGACCGTAACTTTGGATCCTGTCACTACGCGGGTTCCCGGTGCCGGTAACTGTTCCCGTCCGACGCCGCTGCCCACGGCATCGAGATCAAGCCCCGTGTCCTGCGCCAGCTCTATCGCTGAGCGCACGGTTTTCCCCACAAATGACGGAACCACAATGCCGCCCTGCTCGACCTCAAGCACTACTGTCCCTGTTGCCGGCTGCACCATCGGTTCCAACGCACCAGGAACCTGCTTCGGCCATTCGGACCGCATGGGCGTAGCCTCCGGTTCGCGCAGGGCAGCCGGGACTACTCCTGTGCCCGACGCCCCTGGCTTAGGTTGGTCAGGAGCTAAAGCTGGATTGGATGAAGCCGAACCGGAATCCACGATTTCCAGGTTGTCCCCCACCCGGTCGGGCGAGCCCTCTTCAAGGTCCTGCTCCTTCACCTCACGTTTCGCCAGCAACACTTGCCGGTTCGCCGGCAGCTCGACATCGTGCGGCGTATGCAGGTATTCGAGCACCTGCTGCGCGACTCGCTGGAAAACCGGTGCTCCCACATCGCCACCGTGGTGTTTACCGACGGGCGAATCCAGGATAGCGACTATGGTGACCTCCGGGTTGTTGACCGGTGCGAACCCGGCAAATGAGGCAATGTATTTCGTCCGTGAGTAAGTTCTGGTCGCGGGATCAACCTTCTGTGCGGTGCCGGTCTTACCTGCTGAGCTATAACCTTCCAGAATCGCCTTCTTGCCAGTACCGCGCAGCACCACTGCCTGCATCATTTGCTTCATCTGTGCTGCCGTCAATGGGGCAATCACGCGGCGTTCTTGGGAAGGGCGCAAGGCGATCAGGTGTGGCGCCTGCTGAGGAGGCAGAGTCGCTGCCACAATGTGCGCGGGCACCCACACCCCATCATTCGCGATGGTAGAAACCATAGCTGCGAGTTGCAGTGGCGATACGCCAATCTCCTGTCCCATGGAGATTGCTCCAATCGACACCTTTGACCATCGGCTCAACGGCTTGGCCAGTCCCCGTGTTTCTCCCGGGACTTCGATGCCCGTCTGCTCGCCAAAGCCGAATGCCCGAATGTACTTGTAAAGGCGTTCCTCTCCTAGGCGTAAGGCGATCTTGATAGCGCCCACGTCGCTCGACTTCGCGAGAATATCCGAAACGGGCAGCACACCATAGGGCTTCCAATCGTGAATCCGGCGTCCGTTGATGACGATAGAACCCATCTGGCAGTCGAACATTTCGTCCGGTCGGGTCAATTTTTGATCAAGCGCGGCAGCGATCGTCACCACCTTAAATGTGGAGCCGGGCTCGTAGACGTCGCTGACGGCATGATCCTTAAGTTTTGGGGGAGTGATTTCACGCGACAGATTCGGATTAAACGTGGGCCGGTTGGCGAGGGCTAGCACTTCACCCGTGTGCGGATTTTGCACAATGATGGTGCCTGACTCGGCATGCGTTTCCCTCATCGCCGTTTCCAATTCGCGTTCGGCGATGTATTGGATCTTTTCGTCCAGTGTGAGGGCGACGTTTGCACCGGGATCAGGCTGCTTCTCGACGCTTCCGAAATATTTACGTCGTGCATCCACCGAAATCAGCATGCGGCCTGGCTTCCCACGTAGCTGGTCGTCATACTCGCGCTCGATGCCGCTCAGCCCTTCATCATCAGTTCCGACGTAACCGATGACCTGTGCCGCCAAGTCGCGCTTGGGGTAAAAACGTTTCGATTCTCTCTGGAAATAGATACCCCGCAGGTTCAACGCCCTGATCCGGCTTGCCGTCTCGGCGTCAGCCTTGCGCGCCACCCAGCAGAATGTTCGGGAAGCTTTGCACTTGGCCAGCAGTTCTCGACCATCGGCTCTGGTGATGCGGGCAATCAGGGAAACCGTTTGCGTAAGGTCGGGAATTTCGGTGGGTACTGCGAATGCGGAATCGACAGAGATGGACATGGCCAGTTCACGGCCCGCTCGGTCGTAAATGATTCCTCGCTTGGCAGCAACGTCGGTCGTCCGCTGTTGCTGACGTTGTGCGCGCTGCTCGAAATCCCCGTAGCGAAAAACCTGCAGGTAGACTAGGCGCAAGCAGATGAAGCTGCACCACAAGATCAGAATTGCGGAGAGGAGATAAAGTCGGCGGTTGGTTTCGTGACGCGCGAAGCTTGTGGCCACTGGCGGCTCTCTAGAAGACAGATCGGATCATGGGCAAGGGTTGCCTGGCGAGGCTCGCTTTGTTCCGTCATGCGGCCTAGCACTGCCGTGACTACGTTGCGTTCTTATCGCAGCGCAATCACTGATGCCGGGGTCACGCTGGCCAGCACGGGAGTGTTCGCATCTGCGCTGGAATCCATGCGGATCACCTGGCCGGCTTGCGGAGATTGCAGCCCGAGTCGTCTTGCCAGCATGTCAATACGCTCTGGATCGCGCAGCGAGGCTTCTTCCAGGCGCAGAGCCCGGCTGATCTCACCCAGGCCGTTACGCTGATTGCGTAACGCTTCGATCTTGTATCCGTACTCGATGGCCTTGAAGTGTTGCCAGGTGAAGGTCATGACCAGCAAAAACAGGCAGCTGAGCGCAATTCCGAACTGCTTCATCTCGCGGCCGCGCTTGGGATCTTCGACTTTCACGATCCGCGAATTGTCGATTGATTTCGCGAAGTAGATCTCCGGCGTGCCCATCCAGCAGGACTTACGTCGGGGTGCGGGAAATGCGCTCTGGGCCGCAGCCATTTATGCAGCTCCGGCCAGGCTGGAGTCCAACTGCGCGAGCTCCTGCTGCGCCACCGTATACCAGTAGGCGAGCTTTTGCTCGCGGGAATGTTCGTCGGCGCGCGCTTCTGCACGCTCCACCTTTTGCAACAAATCCTCTATCAACTTGCCAGTGTACATTTGCGGCCTCCGTTGTTCCTTCTTCCCGGGACGGCATCGAGAAGGTAGATTGTCCATGTTCGCCCTTTTATTGTGAGAGGCGATGCCGTCCCGGAAACTCTGCTACCAGACCTGAAACTTTGACCCGGCGCGGCGTCCGTTGCATCGCGCCGGGAGCCCCGAACCCCTTCTCCGGAGCCAAACCTGGCATTCCTACTAAATTCTTTGTGCGGCTCGCAGCTTCGCGCTACGGGCCCGCGGGTTGCGATCGATCTCTTCCAGCCCGGGTGTCACCGGCGTTTTCGTCAGCAGCTTGTAGTGACCCCGCTTCACTCCTTCGCGGAGGGCGTCTTTCACGATCCGGTCCTCCAGCGAGTGAAAGCTGATGATCACCAGCCGCCCGCCCGGTTTCAGGATCCGCGGGGCTGCTTCGAGCAGCACCCGCAGATCGTCCAGTTCGCGGTTTACGAAGATTCGGAGAGCTTGGAAAGTTCTGGTCGCCGGATGAATCCTGTCATATCTTTTTTGACCCAGTTTCATTGGCCGGGCCGCGGCTGATACGATCTCCCGGAGTTGCGCGGTAGTGCGTATCAGCCGCGACCGGACAATGGCTCTGGCGATTCTCCGCGACCTCCTTTCCTCACCGAATTCGTAAATCAGATCGGCAAGCTCACGCTCGTCGAACTGGTTTACCACTTGTTCGGCGGTCAGCTCGGAATGCGGGTCCATCCGCATGTCGAGCGGTCCTTCCGCCTGAAAACTGAAGCCCCGTGCGGGATCGGAGAATTGCAGACTGCTTACGCCGAGGTCGGCGAGCAGGCCGTCGGCCCTGAGCCCTCGGCCTTCAGCCAAACTCGCAAACGACGCCTGTCTCAGCTCGATCCGCGGCCAATCCGCTTGCGCACGCTCGGATTCGCCGAGAGCTGGCGTCCGAAGTCTGACGCCCGCTTTTTCCAGCGCCGCAGGATCCTTATCGAGCCCAATCAAATGACCCGGTGCGCCGAGGCGTCTTGCGATTTCTAAGCTGTGTCCGCCAAGGCCCACCGTGGCGTCGATATACGTCCCACCCCGCCGCACGGCTAAAAAGTCGATCGCTTCTTTTAAAAGAACCGGGACATGGCCAACGCCCTTGCCACCATGCCCACCCCGCTCGGGGGTGTCTGTTGAATCGTCCACTAGATGCCCAGGCCGTCGAGCGTCTGCTCATCCTCAGGGGTGAACGGTTGTTCCTCCATCTCTTTGCGGTACTGCTCCAGGTTGCGAACCAGCAGATGTGTCAGGTTGCCTGTGACTGCCACTTCGCCCTTGATCTGAGCGGAATCTCGCAGCAACTGCGGCATCAGCAGCCGCCCTTGGCCGTCCATTTCCACCTGCTGCCCCCAGTAGTTCACCCGATCTAGAAACTTTTTCTTCGTTGGATTGAAGGTGGAAAGCCCCGCCAACTTTTGCTCGATCCGTTCCCATTCCTCGAAGGGATACACTTGGGCAATTTTCCCGTCCAAGCTGGTGATGTAGAATTGCTGACCGTATTTCTCGTCGATCACGCGCTTGAACTCCGCCGGGACCTTGAGCCGTCCTTTTTCGTCGACGCGAGTTGGGTGATTGCCGCGAAACATGGCTTCCGCCCCTTACCGGGGCCAATTTCCAGGCAGCGACTGCCCCAGCAACGAGGGAGGCAAAAGCGGCAGCAATTTCGGTGGTTTTGGGTTCATATGGGCTCGTTTTGGGGGTGTCAGCCTCGAGTTCCACTGGCCCTCCGGCCTTGATCAGCTTTGCCCACGATCTGTACTGTGTTGACCACTTTGTGCCACTTTTGACCACATAGTACGCCTAAATTGTTTGCTGTCAATAGGAAAGTTATAGGTTCTTAATGGGAGGTTAGACTGGCCTGGCAAACCACAATAAATTGCGGTTAACGAAGAAGGTGACCACAATTAGCGGGATTTATTGCTTGGGTTCCTTCGTTCGACCAAACTAGAAGGGAGTAGCCGGCCATGAGAGGGCTGTGTAACTCTTGAACTTCAGATTACTACTGCTTCTCTATATTCCCCGAATACACGCCGCATGGTGTCCGAGATTTCCCCGACCGTAGCATTGGCCTCGACCGCCGCGAGAATGCGGGGCATAAGGTTGGCGGCTGATCGGGCGGCGTCCTCGACCGCCCCTAGTGCCGACCGCCAGGGCTGTGGATCCCGTCGGGAACGCAGTGCCCGCAGGCGCTCCACCTGCCGGCTCTCGAGTGATTCGTCGATGTGCTGGATGGGAATCGGTTTTTCTTCCTCGAGAGTAAATCGGTTCATGCCCACGACAACTGCTTCTCCCCGATCTATTTGCTGCTGGTATTCGTAAGCGGCATTCTGGATTTCCTGCTGTACGAAGCCGCGCTCCAGAGCCTTGATCATGCCGCCCAGAGCATCGATTTTTTCCACATACTCGCCGGCGCGCCTTTCGATTTCATTGGTCAGAGTCTCTACGTAATAAGACCCAGCAAGCGGATCGATGGTCTGCGGCGCCCCCGATTCATAGGCGATGATCTGCTGCGTGCGCAGTGCGATGCGCGCGGCTTGCTCGGTAGGCAGTGCCAGAGCCTCGTCATAAGAATTTGTATGTAGAGACTGCGTGCCGCCGAGGACAGCCGCCATCGCCTGGATTGCCGTGCGCACGATATTGTTCTCGGGTTGCTGCGCCGTGAGAGTTGAGCCGGCAGTTTGGGTATGAAAGCGCAACATCCATGAGCGCGGATTCTTGGCCTTAAACTGCTCGCGCATGATTCGCGCCCACATGCGGCGTGCCGCGCGAAACTTGGCCACTTCTTCCAGAAAATTATTGTGCGCGTTAAAGAAGAATGAAAGTCGTGGCGCAAACTTGTCGACATCCAATCCAGCCTTGATCGCCCCCCGCACGTATGCGATTCCGTTGCTCAACGTGAACGCCACTTCCTGCACCGCCGTCGACCCCGCCTCCCGCATGTGGTATCCGGAGATTGAAATCGGGTTCCAGTCCGGCACATTCTCGCTCGCCCAGGCAAACATGTCGGCAATGATGCGCATGGCTTCGGCAGGCGGATAAATGTACGTTCCGCGCGCGATGTATTCTTTGAGAACATCATTCTGAACGGTTCCCGAGAGCTGCCGGAGATCTGCTCCCTGGCGTTTGGCAACTGCAACGTACAAGGCAAGCAAGACCGAGGCCGTCGCGTTGATGGTCATGGATGTAGAGATTTTTGTGAGATCCATGCCATCAAAGAGCCGCTGCATGTCTTCGATCGAATCGATCGCCACTCCGACCTTGCCGACCTCACCCAAGGACAGCGGGTTGTCCGAATCGAGCCCAATCTGGGTGGGAAGATCAAAGGCAACAGAAAGTCCGGTCGTGCCGTTCGCGAGCAGATACTTATATCGCTTGTTGGACTCTTCGGCGTCTCCCATACCCGCATATTGGCGCATGGTCCAGAGCCGGCCGCGGTACATGGTAGCCTGCACACCGCGGGTGAACGGATACTGGCCGGGATAGCCGACCTCAGATTCAAACTCGTGGCCTTGGAGATCGGCCGGGGTGTACAGAGTGTGCACGGGGAGGTGCGAGGAAGTTTCTGGATCTTGAGCCGGCGAAGTCGGGGTCGCTTTCGCTGGAGGATTGACGGTTTGCGCCATACTAGCCAGGACTAATCATAGGGTGGATCAGGAGGCCTGCAGCTAAAAATGCGCAAGCAATTAGCAAACTGAGCCCAAAAAAGGTCATTTCTTCTTCCAGACTCGCAAAAACGAGCTCACCCCGAACCACCCGAAAACCCCCGTGAAGGCCAGCGCGATCAGCACACGCGTCAGCTCTGCGTGCCCCGCCTGATACTTATAGTACTCCCGCACCACTGCCGAAAATCCGATCACAGCTATTACAAAGAAAACAAAGCCTGTGACTTCCAACCAGAGCTGGTGCAGAACCCGGCCGACGTGGCCCGCCGTCACTCTGCCGGCATTCAGAAGGGCCCCGACCGTCCGGGTGTGGCCCGCGTGCTGCGCCGCAACCCGCGCCAAAATCGTGAGCTTACGCGCCGTAGAGACGCTCACCATAGAGCCGATTTTACCAGTCCTGTTCGTGCTTTTCGGGGGTACAATATCGCCCGAGCCTGGGCCGCGAAACATTGCGGGGCAGGCAAGCATCAAATAGAAGAGAAAGCTATTAGAAGGGGGCTATGTGGACCAGCAGCTTAAGCAACTGATGAAAGAATTGGGAGAGGCCATTAACGAATCTCTTGCCGATTCGGAACAGATTGCCGAAGTCGTTTCCCGCATTAAGGACGGCGGGTACGACATCTTTCTGGTGCTGGAAGCCACAATTGGCGTAAGCAAGCCTGGCGAAAAGTCCTCTGACAAGACTTCCATGGTTACGACCCTTAGCAGTAATCCCGAGTTCAAGGTTAGCGATCAGGACCTCAAGTTCCTGAAGTCCTTGCGAATAAAAATTGAGGATGACGCCGCTTAGCCGCAGCCTACTTGCTTGATCGCCTTTTGGCCCGCGCTTCCCGCTCCACCACCATCTGATCGAACGCGTGCGGTAGACCCTCGCGAGTGGAGTAGGGACCGGGCTTATACGCCCGCGACTTGATTCCGAGTTGTGACAACTCGGAGATTCGCCAATCCTCCCGGTTGGTGAGATCCCAGAACTCGACTGCGTCGTCGCCCTGAAAGCCGGGCTTGGCCATCTCGGCAGGGTGAAAGTGCCATTCACAGATGATCTCGGTGCGATCGACCGCACGCGGCCACAGCGTGTGGGTCATCATATAATCAGGGTGAAGGCTTAGAAGCAGGTTGGGATATGCGGCATAGTACTGCACTTGGCAGCGCTGCTCTTCGGTCAAACCGGGAAGATAGGAGCGGCGCCGCTTGCCGTCCATGCTCATGGTTTCGACGCCGTCTTTGAATCCCATAGTACCCCCAATGAAGTTGGGATTGGGTTCATCGTTATCGCCGCTCAAATAATTTGAGAGCCGGTTGAGCACAGGATGCAGCACCGGGCAGTGCAGGCATTCGTTGTAGTTCAACAAAATCAGTTTCCAGTTGGCTCTAACGTCGTAAGAGATGCGCTTGTAAAGCCGCAACTCATACATACGCCAGTTAGCAAACTTCTGGGGCAGAGGATTCACTTGCTCCGAAAGCGGCTTCGGGTTCTCATTCAGATTAATGAAGACATGTCCGTCCCAGACGCCGCAATGCACGCGGTGCAGCGGGTACTGTTCACGGCGGAAGCCCTCCCCCATGTGCGGTGCGCCGATCAGTTTGCCATCCAAGCCGTACGTCCAGCCGTGATACGGGCACTTAATTCTTCCTTCGAACTTGCCTTCGTTTGTCGCGCAAATGCGGGTTCCACGGTGTCGGCACACGTTGTAGAAGGCGTTCAGTTGTCCGCTCTCGTCGCGGGTGATGATGATGCTCTCGTCTCGAATCTCCCGCAGGAGGAAATCACCCGCAGATGCGATCTGCCCCAGACGGCCCGCGCAAACCCAGGTCTGGCAGAAAAAGCGCTCCAATTCATCCCGGAATAATTCGGGATCGGTGTAGTACCGGGCCGGAAGGGTTGTGGGAAGGAGTTCCGTCTTGGTGGCCATTGGCAGCTAGCCGAGTGCAGATCTATTTGAACCTCAGTCCTGCACAATGGAATCTTAACCCGCCAGTACTCGAAAATCATTCCTTTGCAGGAGTGCGCTGCTTGCGGACTGCGTGCAGGATGATCGCCCCACTGACGCCGAAGCTGGTGACAGCGCCCAAGGCAAGCGCTTCGGTGAGCGCAGAACTGAAGCCTGACCGATCGGAGAACAGCGCAGCCAGCGAAAGCAGAATCCCGACAAAATTCAGCCAGACAGGAGGACGCACCGAACCTGTGCGTTCGCGGCTGAACAAGCGCAACTGCAACAGAACAGCAGCCAACCCGATTGCGCCTACAACTACTACGGCAAGCGGACTGAAAAAAGCGCGCGGGTTTGTGAATAGGACGACAACCGCCAGCACGCCGCAAAGCAACCCGGAAGCGATCACGGTCCAGCGACGGGGCTTGAGTCGCACATCAGCCAATAGGGATGCCTTGAAGATTCTGCATTCATTGTAGACAGACTCGTCCGCAATGCAAGCTCACAGCTGCAGAATAAGCTCCCAGTAAGATTTGACCTACTTCCTTCTGCCAGCGATCGCCTCATCCAGAGCGCGGCGGGTCATGACCGTAACCAGATGCCGCCGGTACTCGGCCGAGGCGAAATAATCGCCGATCACGTCAACGCCGTTGGCCGCTCGTACCGCGGCCTCGGCGATGGCGCTGACTGGCTTACCGCGGAGCGCTATCTCGACCGCCGTCGCGCGATACGCGACATCAGCCACGCCCGTTATACCGACTGACGCGCTGTCGATGTTTGATGCGGAAAACTTTAGGCGCACAGCAATGCCGACCACTGCATAGCCGGAGGCGGGATGATGGAACTTCTTATAAGTGACTCCCTCACCAGTGGTTCGGGGGATACGGACCTCAGTAAGAATTTCGTCGCTGCGCAGCGCGGTCGAAAACATGCCGGTAAAGAATTGGGTCGCCGGGATCACGCGCTCACCAGATCGGCTGTGAGCGACTACTTCTGCATCAAGGGCCAGGACGGCCGCAGGATAATCCGCAGCGGGGTGGGCCTGAGCTAACGAGCCCCCGATTGTGCCCCGGTTACGAACCTGCCTATCGCCGATCTGAGCGGCAGCAAGAGCAAGTAGAGGCGAATTCCGCAGCAAGGCTTCTGACGCAGCCACTTCCGCATGTGTGGTGGTCGCGCCGATCGCGATACCGTCAGCAAACTCTTTGATGTAGCTCAGTCCGCCAATCCGGCCGATATCCACCAGCACGGCGGGTTGCGCGAGACGCAGTTTCATCGCAGGCAGCAGGCTGTGCCCCCCGGCTAGAACCTTGGCGTCTTCGCGCGAGGCCAGAAGATCAAGGGCTTCGCTCAAGGTGTGGGGGGATTCGTAATCGAAGTTTGTGGGGATCATGCGCGCCTCCTTCCGGCCGGCGCCTTCCTGGTTTGCTTTTTCGGGGATTCTTCCGATTCGGCCTTGGCCGGCGCCGAATCTGCATGCCGGATAGCCCTCCACACGCGTTCGGGTTTGAGCGGCATGTCAATGTGACGGATGCCCAGCGGCGATAGCGCATCGCACACCGCGTTAACAATGCAGGGCGTGGAAGCAATGGTGCCGGCTTCGCCAACTCCCTTGACTCCCATGGGATTCACGGGCGAGGGTGTCACGGTATGCTCGAGCACGAACTCCGGAAAAAAGTGCGCTTTCGGCATCGTGTAATCCATCAGGGTACCGGTGACGAGTTGGCCGTCTTCGTTGTAGATCAGCTCTTCCCACATGGCTTGGCCGATCCCCTGGGCCAGTCCGCCGTGGATTTGTCCGGCCACCAACATGGGATTGATCACATTCCCGCAATCATCGACGGCAACGTATTTATCGATCTTTACCTCGCCGGTTTCGCTGTCGACTTCAACCGAGGCGATATGTGCCCCGAAGGGAAACGTAAAGTTGGACGGCTCGAAAAAATGTGTCGCTTCCAAGCCAGGCTCGAATCCCGGCGGAATCTTGTGTGCGGTGTAAGCGGCCGTGACCACTTCCCCAAAAGATAGTGACTTCTTCTTTCCAGTCTTAGTGGATAAACACCGTCGGCCGAAGGTAACGTCTTTTGGCTTGCATTCCAGCAAGTGCGCCGCCAGTGTCGCCATCTTGTTCTTCAGCTTTTGCGTGGCCATGTAGGCGGCCGTGCCACCGACCGCGGTGGCTCGGCTGCCATACGTTCCCAAGCCGTATGGCACCACCGCCGTATCTCCATGAACCACGTTGATGTCATCAGGATCGAGGCCAAGTTCATCCGCAATCAACTGAGCAAAAGTGGTTTCTTCCCCCTGGCCGTGCGGCGACGCTCCGGTGAGCAGCGTTACCTTGCCGGTGGGTTCAATACGAACAGTGGCGCTTTCCCAGCCCCCCGCCGGCGTCGCTGCGGAAGGCCCGATCGCACAGATTTCTACATACGTTGAAACTCCCACACCGTAGTACTTTCCATTCTTGCGCGCGCTTTTTTGGCGCTTTCGCAACCCATCGTAACCGGAGAGCTTCAGCGCCTTAGCCAGGCTTTCCTGATATTTCGCCGAATCGTAGGTCAAACCCGTAATCGTGGTGTACGGGAATTCTTTTGATTTGGGAAAATTCTTTAACCGGAACTGGGCCGGATCCATCCCCAGTTCACGGGCGGCGATGTCCATCATTCGCTCGACGTTGTACGTCGCTTCAGGACGTCCGGCGCCACGGTAGGCATCCGTGGACATCTTGTTCGTAAAGACACCGATAATGTCGACCTCGATCGCCGGAATCTTGTAGCAACCGGCATGCATGAGCGCCGTAAGTTGTGGGATCAGCGGAGTGAGCAGCTGATGATAAGCCCCCATGTCGGCCAGTATCCGCGAGCGCATGCCTAGAATAGTGCCGTCCTTCTTCAGCGCGAGTTCGACATCGTTAATGGTGTCCCGCCCGTGGATCGTGGCCATGAAATTTTCCCGCCGGTTTTCATTCCATTTCACAGGCCGGCCGATCTTCATGGATAGCCAGGGCACCACTCCCTCTTCGCTGTACACGTTCAGCTTGCTGCCGAAGCCGCCGCCAACTTCAGGGGCGATCACACGCACTGAAGTTTCGGGCAGGCCAACCAGAAGCGAAATCTGGGTTTTGAGCAAATGCGGAATTTGCGTGGAGGACCAGACCGTCAGCCGGTTTTCGCCAGGCAGATACTCGGCGATGACCGCCCTCGGTTCCATAGCAAGCGGACACAACCGCTGGTTAATCATGCGCTGCTTGGCTATTTTGTCCGCCTTCTTGAAAGCGGCGTCTACATCCCCATTTTTTAGCGTATGCGTGAAAGCCTGATTGCTCTTGAACTCGTCATGCACGTACGCCGTGTGGTTGCTGAGCGCCTTCTCCATGTCGGTGACGACCGGTAGCGGCTCGTAATCCACTTCGATTTTTTCTGCCGCATCACGCGCAACGTAAAGGTCTTCAGCAACCACGACTGCCACCGGCTCGCCAACATAACGAACGCGCCCTTCGGCGAGCACCGGATGACGCGGCACTTTCAGCCCCGGCATCTGAATGGCGCACGGCACCGGGCCGATGCTGGTCGTATCTTGCGCGGTGAAGACGGCGATCACGCCCGGAGTGCCCTTGGCCGAATCCGTATTGATGGACTTGATGTCCGCATGAGCATGGGGCGACCGCGCAAACGCGCAGTACACCATGCCCGCCAGCTTGAAATCATCGGTGTAGTGGCTGATTCCGCGAATGAGTCGCGGATCTTCCTTCCTCTTAAGCCGCTTGCCAACCCATGCGTCTTTGCCGTTTGCCTGGCTCGGTCTGACTGGAGCTTTTGCTGGAGTCGCCATAGCTCACCTCGCTCCCGCGTGTGCCGCGATGGGTTTGGACATCTTGCGCGCAGCATTCTTCACTGCCGTCACGATGTTCTGATACCCGGTGCAGCGGCAAATATTGCCATTGAGCGCTTCCCGAATCTCGCCGTCGCTCGGGTTGGAATTGTGCCCCAGCAGATCATGCGAGCACATGATCATCCCGGGAGTACAGAACCCGCACTGCAGACCGTGCTCCTCCCAGAATCCCTCCTGAATAGGATGTAGCTGTTCGCCACTGGCCAGGCCTTCGACGGTTGTGACCTGGCGTCCATCGGCTTGAACCGCCAGTACTGTACAGGACTTCACCGCCCGGTCGTCCATCAGCACAGTGCACGCGCCGCATAAGGAGGTCTCGCAGCCGATGTGTGTGCCGGTGAGTCCGGCCTTCTCGCGTAAGAAATGGACCAGCAGCAGCCGCGGCTCCACTGAAGCGCGTCGCTCCGTTCCATTTACATTTATCGCAACATTCCTCGTCATAGGATCCCCGCAGACATAGCTGGATTGGGCAGGAAAAATCGAAGCGGCTCACGATAACAAAGGCGGGCAGGGATTACAAGCAGCCGCGAACCAGGCGAACCAGGCGCACAGTGCGGATAGGAAACGCTGGCCTTTGAGGGCCATTCTCAGGCCGTGGCGTACTCCGGCAAATCTTGAGGTAGCCGATGGTGCAGGCTTTAGCTTCCGCAACGGCGACTCGTACCACCTTGAACGGATGCTGCGCGTGTTGATCGCAAATCCGCAACTTCGGCGGACAACCGCTGACAAAGCTCGTGCCAGAGTTGCCCGAGCGAAAAGCGCCGGCCAGCGAAATCCCCTAGCAGCCGGAGATCAAGTCGTATCGGCATGCGGCGTAGCATCGGGAACGCCTTACTTTAGTGCTAATTTAGCGCCCTCGGCGGGAAGAGGCTTCCCGCCATTTTTATTACAATCAAAGCGCACGCTTGGGGGCTGCACTCTGGTAGCAGTCCAATCCCATATGGAACAAACCATCCTCGTCACTGGCGGAACTGGTTTCATCGGGTCGAATTTCGTCTTGCAATGGATGAATTGCGAGCGCACTCCGGTCGTCAATTTGGATAAGCTGACCTACGCTGGCAATCCGAGCAACTTGAAATCTCTCTCTGGAACCCCGGGCTACATCTTCGAGCAAGGAGACATATGCGACCGCGAACTGGTGCGCCGTTTGCTGGAGCGCCATCGCCCGCGCGCGATTGTGCATTTTGCAGCGGAGAGCCACGTGGATCGCTCCATCAGGGGCCCCGACGATTTCATTCGCACCAACGTGACCGGCACCTTTTCCCTCCTGGAAGAAACGCGTGCTTACCAGTCAGCGCTGTCAGCTGAAGACCGCAGTCGCTTTCGCTTTCTTCACGTCTCAACCGACGAGGTGTACGGCTCGCTGGGACCGGGGGAGCCTGCGTTTTCTGAAACCACACCTTACGCGCCCAATAGCCCATATTCGGCGTCGAAGGCTGCAGCCGATCACCTCGTCCGCGCATACCATCACACTTACGGCCTGCCGACGCTCACGACTAATTGTTCCAACAACTACGGCCCGTTTCAGTTTCCGGAGAAGTTGATTCCGCTGATGATCCTGAACGCCTCCCAAGGCAAGCCGCTGCCGGTCTATGGCGATGGGCAGAACGTTCGTGATTGGCTCTTCGTGGAGGACCACTGCGAAGCAGTGCGAACGGTCTTGGCAAAAGGTAGAGTCGGCGAAACTTACAACGTCGGGGGGTGCAGCGAGAAGACAAACCTGGAAATAGTTGAAACTGTGTGCTCAGTCCTGGACGAACTCCGCCCCAACGATCCCATCGTGCCACACAAAAATTTGATCATGTTTGTGAAAGATCGTCCGGGGCACGACCAGCGTTATGCGATTGATGCGCGAAAAATACAGCGCGAACTGGGCTGGAAACCGCGAGAGACGTTCGAAACAGGAATCCGCAAGACGATTGAATGGTATCTGGCAAACGACGAATGGCTCCAAAGCGTCACCACGGGCGCCTATCATCAGTGGGTCGCAACACATTATTCCTAGGATTCTGGACTCAACGGCAGCCGCATGCGCGTTACCATCTTCGGAGCGACCGGGTTGCTCGGCAGGCAACTTGTCAGCAAGTGGACCGCGGACAAGATTGTCGGACTCGGTTCCAAAGATGCGGATATTCGCTACCCGCAACAAGTATCCAATGCTGTTCGGCGCACGCGCCCTGATTGGATCGTACTCGCAGCTGCCTACACGGATGTCGACGGTTGTGAGAACAACCGCGAGCTCGCTTTCGACGTGAACTGCCGTGGCGCGGCGAACGTCGCGAGGGCCGCTAAAGAACACGGCGCCCGCATGCTGTTTCTCAGCAGCGACTATGTGTTCGACGGCACCAGGAACACACCTTACAAGGTGGACGACCGGCGCGCGCCACGCAGCGTTTACGGTCAATCAAAGGCCGAAGCGGAAATACAGGTCAGCGACATTATTCCTGCTGCCTGTATTGTTCGGACCTCGTGGCTTTTTGGCGAAGGAGGAAAGTGTTTCCCGGACACAATCCTGAAATTGGCATCCAGCCGTTCCGAAATCGATGTTGTCGACGATCAGCGGGGATGTCCGACATATGCAGCCGATCTGGCGCAAGCCATTGCTCAGCTCTGTCGCCGGAACGTCGAGGGAATTATTCACGCTACTAATCGCGGCTACTGCTCATGGTTCGAATTCGCGCGTGAGATTGTCAGTCGAGCGGGGCTGACTACAATCGTAAGGCCCACCACAAGTGACAAGTTCGTGCGTCCGGCGGAGCGGCCGAAGTATTCCGTCCTCTCTTCCAGCAGCTTGGAGAAGTACGCGATCACAATGCCGGGTTGGCAAGACGCCCTAAAACGTTACCTGGCTGCAAGAAGACCAACGGAGAGCTGAGCGCGGCGCTAGTCTGCAGTCTTGTAGTCGCACGCTTCGCGACAGGGAGCACAATAATAAAGGCCGCCATGACAGAGGCGGACGTTCAGTTCGGACTGACACAACGAACAGTATTTCTCGCACGAGCATTTCTCTTCCGTCAGCTCACACTGCATGCAACGAAACTTGGTTTTTGTCGTGGTAGCCATCCTGTAATTTAGACACGTCAAGGTGGCTTTGAGAAAGTTCCATTAGTAACTCAGCTAGGCAAACTCAATCACGCAGCGAGATAACCTCACGGCGAGGGAACCCGCACTACCACTCTGCGGCAGTTCGGTTGAACCTCTTGATGCGCGCATGTTAGGTTAATGAGCTTGACCATTCCTGGCAGCTCACCAAGTGCTCTGATCGAGGTTCTTCTTGCCCGCTGTTGAGGCGACCACGCCCACGCTCCGCAAGACCGCGCTCAACTCTACTCACCGCCGCATGGGCGCCAAAATGGTGGAATTCAACGGCTGGGAAATGCCGGTTGAATATCCATCCGCGGGCGGGATCATCGCTGAGCACACGGCAGTACGCACTGCGGTGGGCATTTTTGACGTGAGCCATATGGGAGATATCCGCGTTGATGGCCCCGAGGCGCTTGCCGCCGTGCAGCACATCTCGATGAACGATGCTGCACGGCTGGCGCTAAGCCAGGCTCAATATTCCGCGCTGCTTTGCCCTGCAGGCACGTTCGTGGATGACGTGATCGTACACCGCCTCGGCGAAGACGATTACCTGCTGGTGATCAATGCCGGTACCCGAGAAAAGGATTTTGACTGGGTGCAGGGAAACACCCGGCAGTTCGACTGCCACGTGGAGAATCTCTCCGATAATTTCACTCAGATCGCGATCCAGGGTCCGAAAGCCATGGGCCTGCTTCAAAAACTTGTGGATGTTGATTTGTCCGTGCTGAAGTTTTATTGGGTCACGCGAGGCACTGTCTGTGGCCTCGAAAATACTTTGATAGCGCGTACCGGCTACACTGGCGAAGACGGATTTGAAATCTACATTCCGGCGGATGACGACGTGAGTGCGCGCGTGTGGCACGAGGGCCTGGAAGCTGGCGCGGAATTTGGAGTCGTCCCTTGCGGCCTGGGCTCACGGAACACGCTGCGTTTGGAAGCCAGGCTACCGCTCTATGGACATGAGATTTCCGATACCATCAACGTCTGGGAAGCCGGACTGAATCGCTTTTGCAAAATGGAAAAAGCCGAGTTCATCGGCCAATCTGCTCTAGCCGCAGCCAAGGCTTCTGGCATGAAGCGCACGCTCGTAGGATTGGAAATGATCGAGCGCGGCGTCGCTCGTGATAGTTACAAGGTTTTGGATGATAACGGTGGCGAAATTGGATATGTGACCAGCGGCTCGTATGCGCCATTCCTTAAGAAGAACATTGCGCTTGCTTACGTGCCGCCGGAATTTTCAGCGTTGGGAAACATCCTGTGGGTAGAAATTCGTGGCCGAGGCGTGCAGGCGCGCGTGGTTCCAACGCCTTTTTACAAGCGTCCCCGAACTGGCTAAAAGCAGGGCCGAAGGCGAAACAGGTGTAAGCGCGAACAAACTCAGGAGCCAGAAGATTGCATGTCATATTCTGCTGATTTCAAGTACACGAAAGAACACGAGTGGATTAAAGCCGAGGGCAAGACTGCGAGTGTAGGCATTACCCAGTACGCTCAGGAGTCTCTCGGTGACATCGTATTTATTGAATTGCCCAAGCCCGGCGCTCAGATTACGAAAGGCAAGACATTCGGTTCGGTGGAATCGGTAAAAGCCGTTTCCGATCTTTACGCGCCCGCTTCCGGCACCGTGACGGAGGTGAATGCGGAACTGGCAAATTCCCCCGAGAAGGTCAACAAAGATCCGCATGGCTCCTGGATGATAAAGATCAATTTGCAGGATCCGAATGAGCTGAATTCACTGCTCTCGGCTACAGACTATGAGAAATTTGTGACCGAAGAAACAGGACATTAAAATCTCTAATTGGCAATCTCCCCTAGAAATCGAATCGAACATCCACCATCTCGAGGCAGCCAGATTTGCGATGAGCACCAGAATCCGCCAATCCAAATGACCTCCGATCACATCTACAACACTTAATGCGCTATTTGCCCAAATCTCCTGCCGATCGCGAGGCCATGCTCGAAGCCATCGGCAAGGGTTCGATTACCGATCTTTTCTCGCCGATTCCAGCCAAATACAGACTTGCAAGAGACCTGAAGGTACCGCGGCAAATGGCTGAATCCGAAATCGTGGAGTGGTTTCGTGAGCGTTCTCGCGAAAACGGAGAGGGATACACCACTTTTCTTGGCGCGGGCGCTTACCACCATTATCGTCCTGTGATCATCGACTCGCTGATCTCGCGAGGAGAGTTTCTGACCGCCTATACGCCGTACCAGGCGGAAGTATCGCAAGGCACGCTGCAGTCCATCTTTGAATTTCAGACTATGATGTGCGAACTCACAGGCATGGAGGTGGCCAACGCCTCCATGTACGATGGCTCCACAGCGGCCGCCGAGGCCGTGATGATGGCGGTGCGGCTCACCGGACGCCGTTCGGCGTTGGTGGCACGCAGCGTGCATCCCGAGTATCGCGAAGTTCTGGCCACCTACGCTCATCACCAGGGATTACCGATCAAGACATTGCCTTTCACCGAAGCAGGCCAGGTGGATGCAGGAGCGTTGGAGAAATCCATTACCACCGAGACCGCCTGCGTTCTCATCCAGTCGCCGAACTTCTTCGGAACCATTGAGCACGTCGCCACTATCGCAGATGTTGCGCACAAACGCGGCGCCCTGCTGGTGGTCGCCATCACCGAGGCCGTCTCTCTCGGCATCGTGCGGCCACCGCGCCAGGCGGACATCATTGCCTTGGAGGCGCAGTCGTTTGGAGTTCCTTTGGGATTCGGCGGTCCGTATTGCGGCATTATTGCCACACGAGAACAATTTGTCCGGCAGATGCCCGGTCGGTTGGTTGGACAAACCACCGACCGCAGCGGCAAACGGGGTTTTGTTCTGACACTCGCTACACGTGAACAGCACATTCGTCGGGAGAAGGCGACCTCGAACATTTGTACAAATCAGGCACTGATCGCGCTCATCGCGACTATTTTTATGACGATCCACGGGAAAGCGGGCCTGCGCGAGTTGGCGAAGCACAACCTTGCCAAGACCGCATACGCTATGGAACAGTTCGGCAAGCGGGCGACACTGCTGTTCAGCAGCCCTCCTCGTTTCAACGAGTTCGTAATCAAGACCAACGCAGATCCCTACGCCACCAACAGTCGCATTCTGGGACACAAGATTGTCGGCGGGCTGCCTCTGAAGAAATTCTATCCGGAGCTCGGCAACGCTTCGTTGTGGTGTTGCACGGAGATGACCACGCGCACTGCGATCGACACCGCCGCCGGATTGGTTGGCGAAAGCGAAGGCTCCTTCGGCGCAAGGGAAGCTGACGTCGAGGAGATGACGCGATGAAGCACATGACCCGTAAAGCTACGCGTCACGTCAGCCAGAATGAAGGCCTGATTTTTGAGAAGTCCTCCCTTGGCAAAGCTGCCTGGAAGCTTCCGCCGCTGGATGTCCCGGACATCGATCCTGCCAGGCTGCTGGGTGACGCGGAAAGAACAGATCTCGGCAATATGCCGGAGGTGAGTGAGATCGAAATCATCCGCCACTTTACACGTCTTTCGACCTGGAACTATGCCATTGACTTAGGAATGTATCCGCTGGGCTCCTGCACGATGAAATACAACCCGCGGGTGAACGAAGTGGTCGCGCGATTGGAAGGCCTGGCAAACGGCCATCCGTACCAGCCCGAGCGTGCTTCCCAAGGCGCTCTGCGCATTCTCAAAACTTTAAGTGAGTGTCTGCTCGAGATTACCGGCATGGATGCAATCACCTTGCAGCCCGCGGCCGGAGCCCACGGTGAACTCACAGGATTGCTGATGGTGCGCGCGTACCAGGAATCAAAGGGCACTCCCCGCAAGAAGATTCTGATTCCCGACTCAGCCCACGGCACAAATCCAGCGACCGCGGCGATGGTTGGCTACGCAGTCGAAAACCTCAAGTCCAATTCGCAAGGCATGGTAGATACCGCGGCATTGAATGCGCAGATGAACCAAGACGTCGCTGCCCTCATGCTCACCAATCCCAACACTTTGGGCATTTTCGAGCAGGAAATCGAGACTATCGCCGACATCTTGCATGCCAAGGGCGGCTTGATCTATATGGACGGCGCCAATATGAATGCCCTGGTGGGCAAAGTCCGCCCCGGCGACTTCGGCATCGATCTCATGCATCTCAATCTGCATAAGACATTCTCCACTCCTCACGGCGGCGGTGGCCCGGGCTCAGGGCCGGTCGCTGTCAAGAAAATACTTGAACCTTTCTTGCCTAAACCGGCCCTTATCACGAAGCCCGACGGGACCTTGGGCTTTGACTATGACCGGCCGCGCTCGGTTGGCCGCGTGCGGGCGTTTTACGGCAACTTCGGAATGTTCGTACGGGCTCTCGCTTACATTCTCGCCAACGGTCCTGATGGTTTGCGTCAAACAACCGACGACGCGGTGCTGAATGCCAACTATATCCGTAAGGGACTTGAAGGCGTGTACGATCTACCATACTCGACGCCGAGTATGCATGAGGTCGTGTTCAGCGACAGGCGACAGGCCAAGAAGGGCGTGAAAACCATGGACATCGCCAAGCGCCTGATCGATTACGGCTTTCATCCATATACAACCGCATTTCCTTTGATCGTCGCCGGGGCGCTAATGATCGAGCCCACAGAGAGCGAATCGAAGGAGGAGTTGGATCTTTTTATCGAAGCCATGCGGTCGATCGCGGAAGAAGTGGAAGAAGATCCGCAAACAGTTCTTACCGCGCCGCACTCTACCCGCATCTCCCGTTTGGACGAAACCGCTGCAGCTCGAAAACCGGTACTGCGTTGGAAACCCGCGGGCGACGAACTAAGGCCTGACCACGAAGGACACACAGATTCCGTCGTGTCCCAATAGTCAAGAACAAACACACGAAAGCTCCGGCGCAACGAATGCTTGGTGCCCTCGTGTGTCGGTGGTCAGCTTTTCTTTGAAGTAACCGCGAAGAATGCGGCAGCTTCCTGCTCGACGTTCCTGCTTCCGCATTTCGGACACCTGACCTGTTGATGATCGTGCTCGTCTAGAGTCAATGCCTGTTCGAAGGTCTTATGGCAGTCGTTGCAGATGTAGTCGTACGTAGGCATAGAGACCTCCCAGTCTTCTTGGGTTGATTTTCTACTGAGATTTTAGTCCGATTGGGCTGAGGATTGCTGCTTTGTTTTTGAGCCACCCATTGGTGCACCTATCAACCGCTCGCGCAACCCGGCTCAATTGCTTCTAACGTTGCGCGATGGTCGAGGCTATTTCTTTTCGGTGATATCCACAGTCGCGCGGGTGTTCTCCCATTCCATTCGCAGAGTACAAGTGCCGCCCGGCTGATCAAAACCAATCGTGAAATTTTCAACCGGAGCGGAAGTCTTTGAAACCTTCATATCACTGCGGAGCAAGTCATTCTCCTGACCGGGATATGGAACTCCCCATTCACCGGTCTTCTTGCTGATGATGAGCGTCCACTTGTCAGGATCAGGTATAGCAAAAATGGTGTAGCTGCCGGCCGGCACATCCTTGCCACCTACGCCGAGGTTGGTATCGGTGACGAACGTAGTCGCTTCATTTGCACCGGCGCGCCATACCTGACCGTACGGCACCAGACCACCAAAAATCTTGCGCCCTTTCATTCGTGGGCTGGAATAATCCACTGTGATCGTTTTGCCATCAGGAAACTTGCAGGAGGCTTGCGCCGGCGGGCTGGGGCGCTTGCTCTTGTCTTGCTGAGCCGCTAGCCCAATGACCACGGTCAACATAAATATGGCGACGAAAACAGGTCTCTTTCTCATGTTCTCTCCTATGCAGTGCCGGACGATAATCTCACGCTCCCCTCGTTGGACGCAAAGGATGGACGTTGGACACCGCAGATTCAGGCTTTACTGTGATCATGACCACACCGTGCGAGCTCACCTCAGCCGAAAAACTGCCGTGAATCTTCCTAAATCTTTGTGCTGCCAAAGATCGCGGACTGCTGCGTCCAGGTGATGGGGGTATCCGATCTGCTCCCAATCTGCCGTGACCCGCTGGGTGGCAGCACCCCGGTTGAACAGCAGTACGGCACGGCTACCGTCTTTGAGCTGCTTGGCCCAGACTTCGTGGTCGCCATCCTTGCGCAGCCGCTCACCCTGGCGGCCGAGCGGATCCTGGTCAACGGCGATTACCTCTTTATTGGTGAGGATGTCGCGAGCCTCCGGGGGCATGTTGCGCAGATCGTTACCGGCGATTAGCGGCGCCGCGAGAATCGACCAAAAGCTGAAGTGAGAACGATACTCGGTATCCGTCATGCCACCGTTACCGACCTCAAGCATGTCCGGGTCATTCCAGTGGCCGGGTCCGGCAAACGACTCCAAGCCCATCTCCATATCTACGATGTTCACCACCCCGTACCCACAACAACCGCCATCGGGCCACTTGATCTTGCCGTCCCAGCGGTCTTGAATGTCGCCGGTCGTGCGCCACAGGTTGCCGCCCACTTCTTTTCCCCAAAGCCAGGGCTTGGCAGTGCCCCATTCACAGATGCTGAGCACGATTGGCCGCCCTGATACATCCAGGGCCTGGCGAATGTTTGCGTAGGATGCTTTCGCGTCTTGCGTGGTGGTGTTGCACCAGTCGTATTTCAGATAATCCACGCCCCAGGCGGCGTATTGGCGGGCGTCCTGATATTCGTGGCCCAGACCACCGGGTCGGCCTGCGCAGGTTTTTGAGCCGGCATCCGAGTAAATCCCGAATTTGAGGCCGAGCAAGTGAACGTAATCGGCCAACGTCTTTATCCCCGAAGGAAATCGCTGCAGATCAGCAATGATGTTGCCGACCCGATCCCGGCTGACCTGCCAGCAATCGTCGATGACCACATAGTGGTATCCGGCATCCTTCATGCCGGATTTCACCATGGCATGGGCCGTAGCGCGGATGAGTTCCTCGCTGACGTTGCAGCCGAACTTGTTCCACGAATTCCAGCCCATCGGCGGTGTGAGCGCAAGATTTGCCGACACACTGCTGTCTTGAGCAGAGAGCATTCCGGAAGTGGTCAGCAATGCAGCCGTGATTAATGGAGTTAATTTCATACGACAGCTCGCGTCTGCTTTTGAAGAGCAGGAAGAATTTATGTGAGATGCCGACGGTTGTCTATGAGGAAATTACGGCAGCAAGCCGAATACGGCGACTCCGTTTGTGGTTCCAACATAAACTTTTCCATGCACGACTGTGGGTGTGATGAATTTGTTTCCGGCTCCGAACTGGTCGCGGGAACCAGCCGATTGATTGCTATTGTAAAGCTCACGGGAAATGTCGTTCGCGTCGTAAGCGTGAAGCACCGCTGTGGCTCCGTTTTGCACGGCCCACAGGATAGCGTTGGTGGCGCCGTTCGCTGAAATGCTGGGTGTGGCGCCCGGATAGCCGAAGGTATTGGAGGTATGGGCTGAGGGAGTCACGGAGAGCTTGGCATTCGTAATCGAAAAGGCTTTTATGAACTGGTTGACTGGGCCGAAGTAGACCGTGTTGTTGAAATAGGCCGGCATGGAAAAGATGCTGCCCGACAAAGCTCCGGCAATCTCCTGGTAAGCGTTGTTTACACTGGCGTTGAACTTTCCCAGATCATCACGATCCACCACATAGATGTGCGCGTCTTTACCAGCGCCCAGTGCCAAGTGCTTGATCAGGCCACCGCCGTCTGTGAGATCGGGCAGGACTATGGCCCCACCTGAGCCCAAATCAGTATCACTTCCAGATTCCGTCGCCGTGTTTGACATGGTGAAATAATCGGCGACTGCCAAGCCACTGGAAGTTGAAAGTTTGAGGAAGCAGTTGCCGAAGTCCTGCAGACTGGGAAATCGATTGGTATCGAGCGACGGGTCGAAGGTCCCGTTACCATTGAGAAGGAAAATGTTACCGGAACCGTCTGCGGCTGCGGCGGTGTCGCTCATCCAAATAGCGCCTTCGCCACCGTTGGGAGTCAGATTCAGCACGCGCGTGCGGGTAAGCGTAGAGGCGTCAAAACCAATGATCCAGCCGGTATACGGCTGAATGTCGCAATGAGAGGCCCACATGGTGTAGACGATTCCGCCGAGTAGAAGCAGCCCAGGCCGTTCTTTGTATTGCTTGGGATCGAATATGACATTCCCGCCGGAACTGCTCGCGCCGGTTCCGGGATAAGAAGCTTGAATGTCCGTCGGACCGCCGAACAGTTCTGTTCCAGTTGCGACATCGAGCGCGTGCAAGCGCTGAAAATAGCCTGTGCCGTTCTTTGACATGGCCACAACGTAGATCGCACCGTGTGCACCCTTCGTGTGATCGATCACGGGCGTTGCCGTGATTCCGATCTCCGGCACTACCTGGTCGCAATTGCGGTCGTCGCTGGTGGTCTCGCCTGTGCCGAGCATCGACTTGTGCCAGAGTATCGCGCCACTGTCGGCATCGAAGGCGTAGACGCTGTCATGTTCCGTAGCCACGTATAGAACGTTATGGATGCCCTGGTTGGGAATGGATAACTGCCACCAGTAAAGTGGCTGAGCATCGACCTTCCCATCGACGGAGAAGAAATTCACTTTGCCAAAAGTCGCTGCATTGACGTTAGCTGGGGTGAGAGTGGTTTCAGCGAGGTTGGCTCCGGTGCGCGCGTTGTTGTTGTGATACGTAAGCATGTCCACGCTAGATGCTGCGGTGACCGTGAGCAAGGCTGCCGTGCTGGTAACGTTTCCGACAGAATTGCTGACCACCACTTGGAATCGTGAGCCGCTGTCCGCCAGCACCGTGGCCGGCGTGGTGTAGCTGGCGGAGGTTGCTGCGCTGATATTGGAGCCGTTTTTCTGCCACTGATAAGCCAAGGGCACCGCCCCTGAGGCAACAACGGTGAAAGTGGCTGTTTGCCCTGTGGTTACGCTTTCGTCGGCTGGCTGTTGCGTGATGGAGGGAGCTTGAGCCCCAGCGGTGACGGTTAATGTGGCTGCATTGCTGGTTGAATTTCCGGCGAAGTTGCTCACTATTACCCGGAATTGGGACCCGTTGTCGGCCATGGTAGTGGCGGGCGTTGTGTAACTGGAGGATTTGGCTCCTGCGATATTGGCCCCACCTCTTTGCCATTGATAGCTCAGGGGGACGGTACCGCTGGCCACCACGCGGAAGGTGGCGGTCTGGCCTGCGGCTACGGTCTGGTCTCCTGGTTCGGTCGTGATCGATGGAGCGATGCCTGGAGAGCCGGAAGAGCCGGAGCCCCCGCATCCGCTGAGCGCCACTACCAGTATCAGGACTGCGGGCCGCATCAACACAGGTTGGACACGGAAAGAGGTAGGCACGGGGGAAATTGTAGACCGGGACGGCGGAGTGGGATTATGGCTCTTTCGTGCAACGGGGTTCGCACTTGAAAGACTATGAAAGAGCGTATTTTCCGCGCTCAATCATCGTTTGGGCGACCTGCTGACGCAGGGCGATGGTGTTGAATGGCTCGTACTTTGCAAGGCGGCGAAGAATGGCGAGCTGTGTCCGCAGCATGTCACCGTCGGCTACGGCCGAAATGATCTTACGTGCAGCGCATTCGATCTTCTCCATAGCCTGCGAGAGATAAACGCGTGTCATGGCAATGGGCAGAGTGGCCGCGGCTTCGCTATTACTCTCGATGATTTTCTGCGCACGCAATACGGCTGTCTCCATCGCGTAAATTTCGATCACCACGTCAGCAATGGCACCCATGATCTCCTGCTGGTCTTGAAGAGTCTGCATGTATTTCTGAGTAGCGGAGCCGGCCACGAACAATCCGAGCTTCTTTGCCTGCGTTACCAGGTTGCGCTCCTGGGCTAGCCGACCTTCGACGTCTTCGCCGATCGATGGGCCAGAAAGTACTTCATCCATCAGGTTCTTGATCGCGGGCATGAGTGGCAACTGGCCGGACATGGCACGCTTCAGCAGAAAGCCGGCTATGATCAGCCGGTTAATCTCATTTGTTCCTTCGAAAATGCGATTGATGCGCGCGTCGCGATACGCCCGCTCGGCCGGGTATTCCTCGACGAACCCGTAGCCGCCGTAGATTTGCACCGTTTCGTCGACGACATAGTCGATCATCTCTGAGCCCCAGACCTTAATGATCGAACACTCCACGGCGTACTCTTCGATGGCTTTGCGAGTTTCTTTTGCCGCTTCCGAACTCGATTTCTCCACCTCGCTGAGGGCTGCGTCCATCATGCCAACGGTGCGGTAGACCAGCGATTCGCCGACGTAGATCAGCACTGCCATGTCGGCCAGCTTCTCGCGCACCAGCCCAAAGTCGGCGATGACTTTGCTGAAAGCTTTGCGTTGCTTAGCATACGCAAGGGAACTTTCCAATGCCACGCGCGCGCCTCCCACGCACATGGCGCCAAGCTTGAACCGGCCGACGTTAAGGATGTTGAATGCAATCACGTGTCCTTTACCAATCTCGCCGAGCACATTTTCGACGGGGACCTTGCAGTCGTTCAAAATGATGGGGCAGGTAGAGGAGCCGCGAATACCCATCTTGTGCTCTTCGGCTCCGATGGAGAAGCCGGGAAATGTCCTTTCGACGAGAAAGGCCGTGAATTTCTCGCCGCCGACTTTGGCGAACACGGTGAACAGGTCGGCGAAACCGGCATTGGTGATCCACATTTTCTCGCCGTTGAGGATATAGTGCGTTCCATCCGGCGAGAGCTGTGCACGAGCGCGGCAGTTCAGGGCATCGGATCCGGACGAAGCTTCGGATAGCGCATAGGCGCCCACAATTTCACCCGCCGCAAGTCTGGGCAGATATTTCTTCTTCTGTTCCTCTGTGCCGAAGTACACGATGGGCAGCGTGCCGATGCCAGTGTGCCCACCCCAAGTAGTAGCGAAACCAGCGTACTTCGCGATGTGATCGGCAATCACCGCGGCAGTGACCTTGTCCATCTCGAGACCACCGTAGGCCTCGGGGATTTCAACCGAGCTGAGTCCGAGCTCGCCGGCTTTCTTCAGCAGTTCGCGGGTGACGGAGAAATCCTTGTGCTCGATCTTCTCGATATTAGGAACGATCTCGTTGACGGCAAACCCTTCGGCCGTCTGGGAAATGAGCTGGTGCTGCTCAGAAAAATCTTCAGGTGTGAAGATCTCTTCGGGACGGCGCTCTTCCAATAGAAAACTGCCGCCTGCGATTTTCTTGCTCTGAATTAGCGTGGTGGCCATATACGTTGGGACGCCGAAAGCACAGGTTATTAGGATTATTCCATGTTTTCCGACTTTTGCTAGTTACGACAGACTAAGCGACAGGCGTGCTTTCTTAGGTTTCGCCACAAATAGCGGAGTCCTCTGTGTTTCTCTGTGTCCTCTGTGGTTATGCTAGGTTTTCGAAAATCCCCGCTGCACCCATGCCACCACCCACGCACATGGTCACCATGCCGTAGCGAGCGTTCCGGCGTTTGAGCTCACGAATGATCGTGGCCGTCAGCTTAGCGCCTGTGCATCCGAGCGGATGTCCCAACGCGATCGCACCCCCATTTGGGTTAACGCGTTCAGCACCGAGCCCGGCTTCCTGAATCACCGCCAGTGACTGCGCCGCGAAAGCCTCGTTCAGTTCGATCACATCTATACCGGACAACTTCAATCCCGCCAGCTTCAACGCCTTCGGAATAGCGAATACCGGCCCGAGACCCATTTCTTCGGGCTTGTATCCCGCCGTCGCGAAGGAAACGTAGCGGACCAACGGCTTGATCCCCAGTGCCGTGGCTCGCTCCGCGGACATGACCACGGCCGCTGCCGCGCCATCTGACATCTGTGAGGAATTGCCTGCCGTGACAGATCCCTTAGCGTGGAACGCTGGTTTCAATGAAGCTAAGGCCGCGAGGGAAGTATCGCCTCGCGGCCCTTCATCGCTCTTGAAGACGATTTCCGTCCCCAGATGGCCATTGTTGCCGCTCGATTTCACCGTCACCGGCACAATTTCCTCTTCAAATTTCCCCGCTGCGATCGCCGCCACCGCCTTCTGGTGGCTGCGCAACGAAAACTCATCCGCCTTCTCCCTCGTGATTCCAAAGCGCTGCGCCAATCTCTCCGCAGTGAGCCCCATCGAGAGATACGCATCCGGATAGCTTTCCACCAGCCACGGATTGGGTGAAATCTTGTGCCCACCCATAGGGATCATGGACATCGACTCCGTCCCGCCCGCCACGATGACTTCCGCGCCGCCACTTCCTATACGTTCCGCCGCCAATGCGATGGCCTGCAATCCCGAAGAGCAGAAGCGATTGATCGTAAGGGCGGACAACTCTACCGGCAGTCCGGCGCGCAGGGCAGCGATGCGGGCAACGTTCATCCCCTGCTCAGCTTCAGGCATGGCGCAGCCTAGAATGACATCTTCTATCTCGCGGACATCAAGCTGCGGCACGCGGTCGAGTGCGCCTTTGATGGCTACGGCGGCGAGTTCATCCGGCCGTGTTGCCCGGAGCGTGCCCTTCATGGCTCGGCCGACGGGTGTCCGGACGGAAGAAACAACAACAACTTCCCTCATGAACAGCTCCCCATCCTCTCAATGGTTGCAATCATCTCATCCATTATCAGGCATAACAGGTCGAGTTTGGTCGCCCGTGCTAACCTCAATCCCTCCATGCCATTCGCCTCACAATCCCTGTCTGTCACTTTCAGCCTGGGATCAGTTTTTACTTGGGGGACAAGTGATTTTCTCGGAGGACACGCCGTTCGGCGCGCCAACGCGTTCCACTTCACCACGCTCGCCCATGCGGGCGGTACCCTCTTCATGGCCGCGCTCGCACTGACGAACCAATCTGCCTTTCCCCCCACAACCAGTACGCGGTGGGCGCTCGCTGCCGGCCTCTGCGGTGGCGCTGCCCTGGCCATCTTCTATCGCGCCCTAGCATCGGGACGAATGGGACTGGCCGCGCCCGTCGCCGCAGTTGTCTCCGCTGGCATTCCTACGGTGTTTGCCATATTTACCGAGGGCCTACCGGGCCGCATTCAGCTCGCCGGCTTCGTATTCGCTGGTATCGGCCTTTGGCTGATCTCACGTCCAGAAAACCAGACGAGACCCGAAGGTCTCGGTCTCGCCGTCGTTGCCTCGATTGGATTTGCGGGATTTTTTTTATGCGTCAAGCAGGCAGGCAACGCCTCGGCGCTGTGGACCGCTGCGCTGGCGCGCTTTGCCTCGTTCGCTCTCACCGGCACGATCGTTCTAATCGGGCGTGATCGTCGCAAGGATCTCGCTCCAATCGTGCAGGCCGAGCGAGTCGAAGCGAATGTCTCACGCTCAAATTCAGTAATCTCCTTGGATTTGCGCAAGGCCGCCATGGCCATACTTGCCGGCTGTCTCGATATCTCCGGCAGCGCTCTTTTTATTCGAGCGAGTCAGATCGGACGCCTTGATGTGGTCGTTGTGATCAGTTCGCTTTACCCGGCAGTTACGGTGCTGCTGGCACGTTTCATCTTGCATGAGCACTTCAGCCGCTGGCGCACGATGGGCATGCTCGTTGCCCTAACGGCCGTTCCTCTGATCGCTGGGCAATAGCTCCCGTTGAGCACTGAGCCTACGCATTCACCCGGATTGACAGGGAAAGGTTGGCTTGTCTCGTGACGCTTATGCGCGCAGAAAGACGACCGTTGCGTCATCACGCAGCCCCGCGCCATTCACGAAACTGCTCACGTCGGCAAGGATGCTGTCCGCGGAAACTAGCGGCTGAAGGACATGATCGCGCAGTCGCTCGGGGCCGTATTCGTTGTCATCCGGTCCAGCCGCTTCGGTAATTCCGTCGCTGTACAACACAACGCGCGCACCCTGGGGCAGCGGCACCGTGCACTCGGAAAAATCTCCTGAGACAAGGCCGAGAGGCGTACCGCGCTCGCTGTCGAGAAACCGTGCGCGCTGGCCGTCCACCAGTAGTGGTCGCAAATGCCCGGCATTGGCGAAAGTGAGCGTGCGCGTTGTCGGATTCAGTACCGCATAGACCAGAGTGACGAACCGGCCGGAGGGAATATCATTCACCAGCAGAGCGTTCAGTTTGCCCAGCACCTCGGCCGGACTGCAATTTGCCTGGGCAAGTGAGCGCAGCATAGCGCGAGTGGCTGACATGAGCAGCGCCGCGGCCGTTCCTTTTCCGGAGACATCGGCGAGCACCAAACCCCATCGGCCATCTTCAAATGGGATGAAGTCGTACCAGTCGCCGCCCACGTCGCCCGCGGGAACTGAGAGACCGGAAATGGCAAATCCCGGAATATACGGTGAACTCTTCGGCAGCAATGCCTCCTGGATCGCGCGGGCTTCACGCGCCTCGCGCGCCATGCGTTCGCGTTCCTGCCTTTCATACTGAAAGCGGCGGGCATTATTTACCGCGACCGCAATGTGGTGGCACATTGCCTGTAGAAGCCGGAGTTGATCGTCAGGATAGGCATCGAGTTCGTGATGTGATGCCGTGAAAACACCAACCAATTTCCCATCCGCCAGCAGCGGAATAGCGACTTCCGAACGCGTCTCGGCTTCACAGGCGATGTAATAGGGATCTCGCCGTACATCCGGCGCATATCGCATCTTCCCGGTAGCCGCAACAAACCCTACCATTCCTTCCTTGCCAACCTTCAGGCGCGATCCCTTGGAGTGAACAGTGCAACCGTGGACAGCAGCCATTTCCAGTTCGCCACGCTCTTCGTCATGCAGATAAATATTTGCTTCCAGGCAGCCGAACGCGCATGCCATGTTATTCACGATCTGATCGATCAGCTGGTCGAGATCAAGGATGGAACTGATCTTGTGAGCCCACTTCTGCACCTTCAGCAGATGTTCTACCTTGTCGGAATATACGGGACGGGCACCGCCAATGGAAGGAAGGGCTCCGGAACTGGCGGCCATGAATGAGGCTCCTTACCGAAATCAAATTCGGGCGGGCTACCATGTTATGGATGCGCTGTCCTACGAGGCGGATTCTGTTTTCTTGTTGCTTTGATCCTTGGCGCCGCGCTTTTCCACGCCTGTAGCTTTACGATTTTTGATTTCTTCTAGCCGCTCGCGAATTCGCTTCTCGATGCCGTCGCCGCTCGGTTCGTAATAGGCGCGGTTCCGCAGGTTCTCGGGAAGACACTCCATGTCAGCTACTTTTTGCTCAAGATCGTGTGCGTATTGGTAGCCCTTACCGTAGCCCAAGCCCTTCATGAGCCCCGTCGGCGCATTGCGCAGATGCAGGGGCACGGGTTCCGTGGCGGTGCGCTCGACATCCTGCTGAACTTCGCGATACGCCGTGTACAAGGCGTTCGATTTGGGAGCAACGGATAAATACACCACCGCCTGCGCCAGAGCTAGGTTTCCTTCGGGCATGCCGATGAAATCGACGGCATCGCGCGCAGCCATGCAGAGGGAAAGAGCTGTGGGATCGGCTAGTCCAATGTCTTCGACCGCCATGCGCACGACGCGCCTGGCGATGTACAGCGGGTCTTCACCAGCTTCGAGCATCCTTCCCAGCCAGTAAAGGGCGGCGTCAGGGTCGCTGTTGCGCACCGATTTGTGCAGGGCAGAAATGAGGTTGTAATGTTCCTCGCCCGCTTTGTCGTAGAGCAGAACCTTTTTTTGCAAAGCATCATGAATGATGTCGTCCGTAATCTCCGCTCCGGCGTCCGTTTTCTCTCGAGCAAGCGCCAGAGATGCGGCAACCTCGAGGACGTTGTATGCGCTACGCGCGTCTCCGCTGGAGTAAGCCGCGATTTTCTTGAGCACGTAATCACCGGCACGCAACTTCATTGTTCCCAGCCCGCGCTGTTCATCATGCAGGGCGCGTTCAAGCAGCAAAACGATTTGCTCTTCGGTCAAAGGCTTGAGGACGTACACACGAGAGCGCGACAGCAAGGCAGAAATAATCTCGAATGAAGGATTTTCCGTCGTGGCGCCGATCAGCCGGATATTGCCTTTCTCCACATGAGGAAGAAATGCATCCTGCTGGGCCTTATTGAAGCGGTGAATTTCGTCGATGAACACAATCGTCCGCGTTCCGTATTGTCTCGCCCGCTCAGCGTCCGCCATAACTGCTTTGATTTCCTTGATCCCGGAAAGAACGGCCGAGAACTCAATGAACTCCGCTTTCGTCATGTGGGCAATGATCTTGGCGAGCGTGGTTTTTCCCGTACCTGGCGGGCCCCAGAAAATGAGCGAGCCAATATCATCGCGTTCGATTTGCGTCTGAAGTGGCTTCCCAGTCCCAATCAGATGTTCTTGCCCAACAAATTCTTCCAATGTGTGGGGGCGCATGCGATCGGCCAGCGGGCGGGTGCGATCGCCGGGTTTCTCAGGATTCGGGATAGGGGGGAACAGGCTCATCAAAAATCATTCCACGGACAGCCGCATATAAGAAAATACGCTAGAGTTGGACTCTCAGCTTCTTTGCTTTGATATCTCATAGAGCGCAATGCTTGCTGCCACACCGGCATTCAACGATTCAAGCTTCGGCGAGTGCTGAATAAGGACGACTTCGTCCATTTGTGCAAGTAGCCCTCGGGTCAGACCTGCGCCTTCACTGCCGATGAAGATGGCGAGCGGAAGCTGAAGGTTTGCCTCTTGAAGCGGCGTTCCTTTATGTGACGAAGTCCCTAGTAGTCGCAGGCCACCGCCGCGCAATTGAGGAATCATGCCGGCGATCTTTGCCCGCACGAGGGGGAGGCGGAAAATCGATCCTGCAGAGGCGCGCACGACTTTGGGATTGTACGGACTGACAGTTCCTTCACCGAGAACCAAACCGGCGACTCCAAAGGCCTCGGCCGACCGCATCATCGTGCCCAGATTTCCCGGGTCCTGTATCCCGGCAACTAGAAACACAGGGCCGAGGCGGGATTTCGCCAATACCTCATCCAAAGTGGACTGCGGCCAGCGCACCAGGGCTGCAATCCCTTGAGGGGTGTCGCTGGGCACGATATTTGAGAACAGCTTGTCAGGCACAAGTAGCGTTTCCACGCGAATTCCAATCTGCGGCAACAAACGTCGGGCCTTAACCTGCGCCGATTCGCTGAAGAACACGGCACGGAATTTCACGCCGCTTCGTATTGCCTCCTCAAGGATCCGAAGCCCTTCAATGGCGCAATATCCATCAGTTGTCACTTCGCCCCGAGCAAAGGCGCGACGCAGATCCTTGATGAGGGGGTTATGCCGGCCCTGAATAAGGCGCAGCCGCGCATCATCGTGCTCACCCCGCGTGCGTCCTTTGCCCGTCTCAACCGGCATTTCACCGAATCATACGCGATTCAAGCCAATCTGCTTGCGAGAGTTCCTGATGTTATGCTAAGTTTCGCCGTCTCCGAGACATTGGCACAAAGAGGGCTGAGTGCACGCGGAAATCCTCAAGATCAACAGCGACAATCCGGAATCCTCGCTCATTCGTTACGCCGCTGACCAGATTCGCTCCGGCGAAGTGCTCGGCATGCCAACGGATACGTTCTACGGCCTCGCTGCGGATCCATTTAACTTGCGTGCGGTGGATCGTGTCTATGACATCAAGTCGCGGTCACGGCACAAGCCACTTTCTCTCCTGATCGAGAGCACTGATCAAGCCGAGGAACTGACCCATCCGTTGCCGGTCGAGTTCTATGCTCTTGCCCGGCGGTTCTGGCCGGGACCGCTCACTATTATTGTTAAGGCATCCTCGAAACTGCCCCTTAAGGTAACAGCGAATACGGGCAACGTTGCGCTTCGGGTACCCAATGCGAAAATTCCGCTGGCGGTAGTTCAGGCTGCGCAGATACCTATTACCGCGACCTCGGCCAACCTCAGCGGCGAAGCAGAATGTACTACCGCCCTCGCGGTTCGAGATCAGCTTCAAGGCCGCGTCTCAATTATCGTGGACGGCGGCACCTCGCCGCGCGAGAGAGCCTCGACCATCGTTGATCTCACTGACGAAGATGCCCGCTGGCGCGTGATGCGTGAAGGCGCAATTCCAGCGCAGGAAATCTCCGAATTCTTCGCGGAAGGATGAAGGCGGCAGTAACTGAGCGACGTCTGTTGAGGCGTTCCCTGCCATGGCTAGTGGCTGTGCCGGCGGGGGCTGCTCTCATTCTTCTTCTTATCACCTGTGCCGGCATAGTGCGCGATGCTGGCCTGCAGGAACTCCGCCCGGCGGACGCCATTGTCGTGTTCGGCGCGGCTGAATACGCGGGACGCCCTTCGCCGGTCTACCGCGCACGTTTGGATCATGCTTTCGAACTCTTCAAACGTGGAATCGCGCCTATTGTGATCACCACCGGAGGGGCGGCCGGTGATCCTGACTACAGCGAAGGCGGCGTTGGTCGTGATTACCTCACTCGGCGCGGCATACCCGAGGGCAGCTTGATCGCTGAAACTCAGGGGTCAGACACGGCGCAATCGGCGCAGCGAGTTGCAGTTATCATGCGCGCCAATCACATGCATGCGTGCGTGGCCGTGAGTGACGAGTATCACGTGTATCGCGTTCGTCATCTACTGGAACATGAGGGAGTGAAGGTGTACGTTGCGCCTCGGATGGATTCACGGCCCCGATCCCAATTGCAGCGCGCCATCGCGGTGTTGAGGGAAGCTGTGAGCTATTTGCTTTGGCGAGCGCACATCACCTGAAGGCTGTGCTTATTTCAGCCCAACTCCGTACATGTAGCCAATTCTGCGGACCCGTAAAGGTATGCGGCGTCGGCGACCGGTCGGAGAATTGCAGAGAACAAGATCGTACCCACGCTGGTTTTTATCGTGAGGTGGCCCGTGGGACTGATGGATAGGGTTGCTGCCGAGCCTTGGCGTTCCACTTTCATAATTATTCGGCCCATGCTGACCGCGATTTTCTGATAGAAGGCAGCTTTATAACTACCTGCCAAAGAGGAATCGAAGTCTTTTGCGGCTGCTTTCCTGAGACCGAATAGCGCTCCATTCGCAGTGTCCACTACGAAAAGTCATCACGCGTGCCAAAGATATAATGGTGTGCTCCTTCGTGCAGGTAACAACAGGAAGCTTCCGGAGTTATCGGCCTGGAAGTTGCCGACCTCGAAATTATTAAGATTGAAGACACTCACCTGACCCACCGATCCCAAAGGCCAGTAGCCGGTCGCGCTGACATTGCCCGGGCTATCCACATTAGGCGACCCAATCTCGATTCCACCTGAGGAGGTGCGAAACTACATGTAGTTGTAGGAACGGGTTCGCCCAGGTTGATACGGAGATACCGGCTTTCTGTACCGCCGTGATCAATGCGGGCTGGTCGTGGTCCTGGCCAGTCTTGGCGGCTTGAATCAGCAGCGCATAGCCAGGGACCTCAAATACGAGGAACACAAACCCAATGTCGCTGGATTTTCACCCTTTGTAATATCGGCGGGAACGGCGCTGACGTTAGGCACGGATATTTTCAGAACGTTATGCGGCATTTCTGTGGCGTCGTGCGGCATAGGCCCGGACGCGATAGCGGCTGAAGTCGGTGAGGTTGGCGACTACCGTCATCACGGCGGCTTGACCGATGAAGAATTTTTCTTCGGGTTCACGAGTGAACGCCATGAATTCCGGAGTTAATGCCGTCATGCCGGCGAGGCCCACATCAATCTTTCCATGCACCGGGAAGGAAATGGTTTTGCTTACCCCGCCCGGGTAATCGGTTAAGAGATTGTTCGCCAACTCCGCGCCGCCGCACACGAGTGCTCCTAAGGAAGCTCGCTTGTTTTTGCGCCAGAACAGGGCGCCCATCAGGAGAAACGAGCCAGCCACGGCATAGTCGGCCAGAGCATGGCTCCAGGGGGAGATCATTTTGGGCAGGTAGCGAGTTGCCGCATTGGCCAATCCGGTGGAAACGGGCATTGTTTTTCTCCCTTGCGCGGTATGCAGTATCGGCGGCTGCACTATTTGCGCGTGAACATCCCCGCGAAGCCATAACCCAGAGCCAGACTAAACGCCCCGGTGATGGCTGAGGCCAGCAGAACATGGTGGCTGATGTTTCGCTTTACGTCGAGCTTTTCACGAACCCGGTCTTTCAGTTCGTGCACTGAGCTTTGCAGGCGCCGGCGCTGATCTGCCGCGCGTATTTCGAGAGTATCTACCGGAAGAGTGTTCATAACGTGCTTCTCGCTTCGTTTTGGAGCCAAACCTTGTCTGCCTTGAGCACTTCGACGGTCTTCCTCGGAAACAGCCCGTGCGTCCTCAGCCTGCGAACGGCCATCCACGCGGTGAGGGCGCCGGCTACAGCCCACAGCACGGCAACCATCAGGAACGCGAAGAACCAGCGATAGGGATTCGTCCAGAACGCTACAGCAACCAAACCGACGATGGCGAGAGTAAACAACATGTACGCGGTAGCAAGCAACACCATCGCTACCGCGGCCGCCGGTATCACATGCTTTACCGTTGCCCGGGATTCCTGCAGCTCGGCTTTCAACATTTCAAGCCGCGTTCGAGCAAAGTCCTTCACTTCATCTTTGATTTCAGCCACAATGCTGGCCAAAGTTCGATCGTGATCGGCGACAGAATGGCCATTGGTTCTAGTCATGGCTGGACCTCCCGAACCGCAAAAGAATTCCAATGACAAACGCCGTCCCGGCCACCCCGGCAACGACGTGGAGTGGATATTCACTGCACAGATGGCGGGCCCTGCTGCTCGCGCGCCGTAATTGCTGCGCCGCCTGCCGAGCTGTCCAGCGGTATGAATCCGAGAGCCCGGTTCCGATCTGCTCGAAAGCTTCCGTTGCGCGACTTGAGATCTCATCCAGCGAGCGGCGAGCGGCGATGCTTTCCCTGGGCCTGATCTCCAGGACGCGGGCGCTTCCGGCGCCACTTGCGGCTCTCCTGGTCGCAGCAGGAGCAGGGCTCGCGCCCGCGGGCTGCTCCGGCAGGGTTGATTTGATCGGCTGCGCCATAGTGTCTCCGAATGTTCGCTTTACATCACTGTCGGCGGTTGGATGTCGGCAAGCGCTTTAGCGTTTTCAAAGAAAGGTGAAACCCCAGACGTTCCGCCGTCGCCGAAACCCCAAGTTAGAACATAATGACTCATCCGACACCGCTCTCGACCAAGCTTGAGCCGAGGATGAGCAATTGATTATCGGTCACGGATGTGTACCCTCTCCCCTGTGATCTTTTGGAATCATGGGGTTGGCGTGAGAGCACGAGCAAAATCTTTGGATTAATTGGATTAAAAGGAGTTGCGTGCAAGATATAGAGCGCAAATGACTTAGGGGCATGGTTTTGCGGTCTTTGGGACCGCCAGGCATATACCCCTCCTCCTCTGATCTTTTGGAATCATCATTAGCGCGAAGACCCGAGCAATCTTTGGATCGAAAGGACTTGTGGGCAACTTAGCATCGTCATTCGGACACTATGGAGCCCACTTGATGGATCGACCAATTGAAGTTTTTTGACTCCCTCATGGCATTCTCTTTCTCAAACCTGGTTATTTGGTGAATCGGCGCCGGTTTCTAACCCGAGAATTTCCTCTTTGATCCCGAGATCGGTGGCCATTGTCCCCTCCATCCCTGTTCATGTCAACGTGAAAGGATGCTTGTCGCCGAAGCCCGGCCACACGCTTACCGTTGACGATTATGCGCCGGCTGCTGATCCAGCGGACTCTCTGGTTGTCGGTTTTTCCTGCAGGCTCACGTGTGGGTGAGTTTTTGAGTGATACTGGCTGAAGAATTTCTTTGTTATGGCGTATTCATGAAATTCGAAAAATTCTTCGAAATGCTTGCGCATGTTTTTCGATTTCTTTCGCGTAGGGCTGGGAACGCGGATTTGACGTCCTGGAAATCAATCAGTCCGCGGTCGATATAGTGCTGGATTCGATCGACGCGATAAAAGAACCAATCGAAGCAATCCCTAACGTAGACATCAGTAGCGGTGCACAAAGGGTGCCGCAGGCTGGGTTGGAACGATTTGCTCCACGGAGTCGCGAAGAATCGAGTTCTCACGCACACACTGGAAAGCGTTACGCCACCCAGCAGGATCGATCACTAACGGGAGCGACTTGGCGAGCCTGTATCCCTTCTACCGCAGAGATCTCAACTTTTGGACGGTACCCGAGATGGACCTGGGAAAATAATAGTAATGGTCTTTTTGTCTCTGCTCAGCTTCGGCGCGAGGCCTCGTACCAGGTGAATCACCAGCCGAGTGCCTCCGTTCGTAAACTTCATATTCAACCGATTTGGACCTTTTTCTGACGTCATGGTGTAACTCCCTCCCTCATGAGTTTAAACGGCAATGCTGAATGAAGAGCCACCATCGTCCTTTATTCAAGGTGGCTCGTGTCGCGATTCTTGTTATCTGTCCTTGACTGAAAAGCTTCCGAAGTATCGTAGAGCATTGTTCAGGCCACTTATAGTCCACAAGTGGACACTTTCCGATTTGCCGCACATTTTCCCCGGAGTTTACATTTCTAAACAAACACTTCCCCCGGCAACGCGGTTAGCGTACGGGTTGTGAGCGTGTTTTGAACAACTCGCCTGGGCACGGTGGACAAACCTATTTGCTCGCGTTGGATACGTAGCTTTAAGGTCCGCTCGATGTGGCGAAGCTCGACGACCTCCGCGCCTGCGGCCAGGGTGGAGGCGTAACCTTGAGCTCCGGCCCGTCCCGTCCGACCGACGCGATGGATAAAGTCCTCGGCAATCTTGGGCACATCGTAGTTGATGACGTGGGCCACATCGTCAACGTGCAAGCCGCGCGAAGCGATGTCTGTGGCAACCAGCACGCGGAAGCGGCCTTCCTGAAATCCGCCCAAAGCTCCGTTGCGCTGCGATTGCGAGCGATCGCCGTGGATCACGGCGGCGCTGAAGCCCTCGCGCATCAGTTCTTTCGCTAGACGCTCCGCACCCCGCTTGGTGCGAGTGAAGATCAGCGTTTGTCCGGTCTCTTCATAGAGCAATTGCCGGAGTACCTCCAGTTTTTCTCCCGGACGCACTTCGTAGGCTTTGAGGTGAACACTCTCGGCCGGCGCGAGGACCGAGCCCAACGCCACCCGCACAGGTTGGCGCATGTAGTCATGCACGATTTGGGCGACTGATTGTTCCATAGTCGCTGAGAAGCATAGCGTCTGCCGGTCACGCGGCAATATCGAAACAATGCGACGGATGGCAGGCAAAAAGCCCATATCCAACATGCGATCGGCTTCGTCAAGCACGAGCACTTTGATCTGACGCAAGTCCGCCAGTTTCCTGTCAATGAAGTCCTGAAGCCTTCCGGGGGTAGCGATGATCAACCCGGCGTCTTTACGCAGACTGCTGATTTGCAGCTTCTCCGACACGCCACCGATCACGAGGGCGGCTTTGGGGAGACCACGCCCACGCAGATTTTCATACTGGGCATGAACTTGCATCGCCAGTTCCCGCGTTGGCAGCAAAACCAACGCCTTTGCTTGCTGAGACGGTTCGCGTGGCAGCATTTCGAGGATAGGAATCAGGAAGGCCAGTGTCTTACCGGTTCCGGTCTGGGCCGTGCCGATTACGTCTTTGCCGTCGAGGGCAGGCGGAATTGCGCGCTCCTGGACAGGGGTTAAGGTGCTGAATTGAGCTGCCGCCAACTTCTGCTGCAAGGCAGCAGACAGGGGCAGTTCTGAAAATGCAGTCATTCGAGATGTTTCTTTCTGGAGGGGCCTTGTCGTCACACACTCAGACACACGTCACAAGTGTTCATGCCGCTCACGTTCAACTTAGATTGGCGCTGAACTAAACGGCGGGCAGGAAAGGCGGAGATGGAGCTGGTCCAAAAGAGAACCACCGCGAAAACAAGCAAACCGTGGCAATAGCGTCACAAGCACTATAGCAGAACGCCCTTTTGAAGTATGCGTCTCTACATGGTCGAAAGGACACCTAAGTCACGGCAGGGGTAACTCCTTCCGAGTGGGCACTATGATCAGCCCCGAGTCTCCAGGGATTGGTCGGGTATTGGCACTTAGTTTCAATTTGGCTTAAGAATAGGCATTCAAAATGCGCCACGAGTGCCGCGCCTGATGCGCGCAGGCATTCGGAGTTGCGAAGAATGCAAGTTCTTGGCGTGTTCATTGATGGCGGCAGCTGCCTGGGTGCGGCGATTGCCTTTCCTGTGGTCGAACTCAAGCGTATTAACGCTGAATTCGCAGGCGATGCATTTGAACGTAATCCCGTCGTTGATTTGTTTCGTTGTGTAATAGCGCACATCTTCAATTGTAGTCCTTCTGGAAGGACTCCTTTGGGGCAGAGGTGTTGGTCCTTTGGTTGGAAGCATGGAAGCCGCCGGCGCACGCGAGAGGCTTGCGGATTCGCGGAACTTTTCGCTGTAAACGGTTGATGGCGCCAAGTGCCTTTGCTCTTGGTAGTCGGCTACTGTGGCTTATACGCATAACGCCACATCCACATGACTAACGTGCTGATGCCAAATGCGCTTTATTGGTCTCCAAGGAACCTGAGCCAAAGGATTCGGTCTGAGCCTACATATCCCGCCTCTTCGCGGAACGCGAATGGAAAACCATATTGGTATCCTGGGCAGTCGAAACATTTAGGAGGGCCAAACAATGCCTGCATCAATGGGAATACTACGAATAGGCTAACCACGACGATTACGACGAACTTAGAGCGCATCACGCTGCTCTTTCCGCCCTCCGCTGTTCGTAGGATTCCCAGAGGGCCACAAGATCGTTTAAATCCCAGAGCCGATCTCCACGAGGTCTTTGGCAGTTGTCAAATCGCGCTTGCTCTTGGGTAAGTTTGACAATCCCATCAGGAGCGACTAAGGTCAAGTTAGAGCGATTACTCCTCTCACTCTTTCAGATTCTCTGAACTAAGTCAGCCCATCTGAAGTTTTCCCTCCTTAGATCACTTGCTCAAGTGGAGGTTGACTATGTTTGCTCGCAATGTCGCTCTACGTCTGAAGCCCAATACTTTGAATGAATTCAGGCAGATTTTCGACGGCCAAATCGTGCCTTTGCTCCGCAAACAGCCAGGATTCAAAGACGTCTTCACATTCGCCATGGCTGGCGGAACAGACGTCACCGCAATCAGTTTGTGGGATACCAAGGAACAAGCAGAAGCGTACAAGACCGCGGGTTACCCACAAGTAGTGAAGAGCCTGGAGCCGGTGCTGGACGGCATTCCGAAGTTGCGTGTCTCCGATATCGTGAGCTCGACTTTCCACAAAGTCGCGGATAGGGCGGCGGCGTGACGAAAATCTGGCGTCCGTCGTGATGCGGATGCCGGCGGGCAGTATCCAAGGAGGAGTTCGACCATGGCGACGACAGTTCAGGTTGGAACCATCTTGATCGATGATCGCCCGCTCATATTGCGGGCCCTCGATTTGGAAAGCGAGTCGTACTCGGGAACCTGGGGCGTACTTCAGTCGCACACCAGCGTTACTCTGGATCAAACGATCCGCGGCACCGGCTGGAACTGCTTCTTCATGGCTGCCGAAGTTAAGGCCACGGTGCTCGGCGTCCTCGCGGCCAAAAGCATTCGCAGGGCCCTGAAACAAATCTTCCTACGAGTGCGAAAGCCAGATTTCAACTGTCTCGAAGTCACAAGAATAATTGAAGGCCGCTTCTTCGGCGTGCCTTACGTAACGGTCTCCGCTCATTCGCGGCATATTCAGCAAGGGTCGCTGATGGAGTTCGCCGATGGGAGCAAGAGATTCAGAACCGTTTTTCAGTAATTTGAAAGTAGAAACAAAATCATGAAAAACCTATATGTTGGCAATTTGCCGCACGGCACTACTGAACCACAACTCCGAACATTGTTCGAGGCGCACGGAAAAGTCGAACGGGTCAATATCGTTCTGGATAAGGAGACCGGCCGCTCGAAGGGATTCGCATTTGTTGAAATGAAGGAGGCAAGCGAAGCGGACAAAGCCTGCCTCGCCCTGAGCGGGAGCGAACTACAAGGCCGCGCGCTCCGGATCAACGAAGCCAAGGCGACGCGGCTGTAGCTGGAAGCGATTAGCTGTTGGAATCAATTCCGAAATCGCCGAATAGGAAAGGTGTTCTGAATGAGTGTTTCAGATCTGTGGGCTGCAAGCCTCGCAGTCGCGATGTTTCTGGCCGGCATCGTTTTGTTCGTACGAGACGTCCGCGATCGATCCAGGATGCGGAAAGATTGGGAGCAGCGACCATGACCGGTCCACTCCGAATCTGCCTGTTTTCCGGATCAGTTTAATACTCGATGAAATGAGGATGAAATGCTTACAACCGTTATGAAGTACGTTGCTATTGCGACACTGGTCACGGGTATGTTCTGGCGCTTGCCACCAAACCTGAGAAGCTACTTGGACTTTGTTATCACGGCAGCCGCGGTGTTCGTCCTGGTACAGGCGGTAAGCTTTCGCAAATACGCGTGGGCGGCTATCTTTGTGTTGGTAGCGTGCGTCTTCAATCCCGTCCAGCCGATCGGATTCTCTTTTTCAGCTTTGCTAGCGCTGCAAGTAATATCAGCGACTCTGTTCGGCGTGTCTCTCGTAGCAGTACGAACAAGCCCCAGAATGACGATCGCTTCCATCATCCAGGCCAACCCGAGAACCGAATCGCTATGACTGTGCGGCAAAATCCGAGCCTGGATGAACTACTGCAATGCGCGGTGGTCCTGGCGTCGGAGGATTTGATCCCAGGTGAGACCGGGATCGGTGCACATTGAATATCAGTTTACCGCCGATCACTCGTTGGCCAATCTGCAAGTGTGGGCCTCTGAAACCAGAGCATTGGAAACTGATTTGCGAATGCTTGAGCTTCTCCGCAGCGACAGACAAAAAGCCTACTTTCAGCAGCGGATACCGTTCCGACGTACTGACTCAAGTTTTGGAGTTCGTGATCGAGCGCCAAGACACATTTCGGAGCGCGCTCGAAATGAAGCACGGCAATCTGCTCCAGGTTCAACTGCCAACCGAGGTCGAGAAAGCGTGGGCTTTAAAATTGGGGAAAGAGACCCTTGCTCCCGATGGATTACAACGGCAGATGGCCGTGGCGTTGGCTTATAGACAAGCAGTACGGTTCAGCTTGGGCGCAACCCTTTGAGCGATGCGCAAGCCACCCCGCCAGCGAGTTGAGGGACAATCACTCGTTCCAGCGCGGTGACATCCGAGAGCTCAACCTGATATTCCTCAACCTCCGCGCTCGAGGTCTAAACATTCTCGGTGTTGAGGCGGAGCATTTCTGCGTTGCTAAAGTTATGATTCCGGTAAGCTCTGGTGTGTGCGCCCGATTCTACTTTGGAGGTAAGCAGTTTGGCGAGGTCAAACTGTACTTACAGTTTCATCATTCCTGCGTATAACGAGAGCGCGCGCATCGGAGCTACGCTGGAGAAGGTGCTTAATTACCTTGCGACAAAAGATTGGACTACCGAGATCATCGTCGTGAATGATGGTTCCAGCGACAACACCGCCGAAGGCGTACGCAGCTTTGCGCAACGATATCCGGCGCTGCGTTTGCTGGAGAATCCGGGGAACCGCGGCAAGGGCTACAGCGTGCGCAATGGGATGCTGCACGCAACCGGCAGCATATTGCTGTTTAGCGATGCTGATCTTTCTTCACCCATCGAAGAAGCACAGAAATTGTTCGCCGCGATCGCGGTGGGCGCTGATGTTGCAATCGGGTCACGCTGGGTGCAGAGCTCTTTGCAAACCGAAAGGCAGCCTCTCTACCGGCAACTTTTTGGACGCATATTTAATTTAATGTTGCGGATCACCCTCGGCCTGAAATTCAAAGACACGCAGTGCGGCTTCAAAGCATTCACGCGTGCCGCCGCGCAAAAGCTTTTCCCGCTGCAACAAATTGACCGGTGGGGGTTCGATCCGGAACTGCTCTACCTGGCGAAAAAGTTCGGATTCAAGGTGGTGGAGATCCCAGTGGTGTGGGGCCATAGTGGGGGCACGCGCATCAGTCCCCTGCGCGACGGAACTCGGATGTTTCTTGAAATGCTGAGAGTCCGCTGGAACGCTCTGACCGGAAAGTATGAAACCGCCTCAGGCTGAATCGTGCCGCAGAAAGACTGTCGGCTCCACAAACCCGCGACTGGGTACGGGCACGATGCCGACACCCTTGCGGAAAGCCAGCGTCATCTCTCCTGCCCACTCGCCGCACAGCCAGAAGTACTCAAGGCGCTGCTTAGTAAAACTCTGTGGATATTCTCCGGCGTAACCCATCATTGGAAACATTCCTAAACGGGAACGTTCTTCGCTGTTCCCTGCCGAACGGCTTCTTCGATTCTTTTTCCCAACTCAGAGGTGCTCAGTGCGGCTTGACCCGGCCTGGCCAAGTCGCGGGTTCGGGCTCCTGCCAGCAGTGCGCCGCGTACTGCCCGCGTGACCGCTGCCGCCTCTTTTTCTAGCCCGAACGAGTGCTGCAGCAGCATCGCAACTGAAAGAATAGTTCCAAGTGGATTGGCAATTCCTTGACCAGCGATGGTTGGTGCCGAGCCATGCACGGGTTCATAAAGGCCCACGCGCCCACCGATACTTGCAGAAGCCAGCATGCCCAGCGAGCCGACAATTCCACCCGCCTGGTCGGAGAGAATGTCGCCAAACATGTTTTCGGTAAGCAAGACATCGAAACTCGCGGGATTGCCCACAAGCGCCATGGCAGCCGAATCGACATACATATGATCCAGATTGACGTTCGGATACTGCCGGCTTACCCGAGTCACGACCTCACGCCATAGTCTGGAGCAATCCAGCACATTTGCCTTATCTACGGACGTCACTCTTCCGCGCCGCCCTTTCGCCAACCCAAAGGCAATGTGCGCGATTCGTTCAATTTCAGATTCCTCGTATCGCATCGTATCGACAGCAATGCGGTCAGGGGGACCACCTTGCGTGCAGCGCGGTTCGCCGAAATAAATTCCTCCCAGCAGTTCGCGGACGACCAGAATGTCTGTTCCCCGAACAATTTCCGCTCGCAGCGGTGAAGCATCTTCCATCCCCTCAAAGCAGACGGCTGGCCGCAGATTGGCAAAAACCCCCAACTCGCGCCGCAGGCGCAGGAGCCCACTCTCGGGACGAAGGTGCCGGGGAAAGCTGTCGAAAGAGGGACCGCCCACCGCCCCGAGCAAGACTGCGCCGGAAGATAAAGATTGTCTTAGGGTTTCTTCCGGTAACGGATCGTTGCTGGCGAGAAGGGCCGCCCCGCCTATGGGCATTGTGCTGAGGCTGAGCTGGTGTCCGAAAATCTCAGCAACACCCTTCAGAACACGAATCCCTTCGTCAGTGACCTCCGGACCGATTCCATCGCCGGGCAGAGCGGTGATCTTGAGAAGCATGGTTCGCTCAATTTAGCAGATGGCCAGGTTTGTGGCCCTGTCGGCTACAATTGCACCGTTTTCGTGTTCTCCAATTTAGGTTTGCCCGCAAAATTGCCCGTTAGTGACGCCGACCGCCAATGGGTGGATGGCGGCTTCAGGTGCTTGGA
>Ga0075424_100000018_pt1 | contig 75953 bp, 74 predicted proteins | sample SoiMethybrSBSTD3_FD_75301 | JGI IMG/M metagenome (GOLD analysis project Ga0075424, IMG submission 75301) | Bulk soil microbial communities from a Populus tree surrounding site in Tennessee, USA - Soil MetaG P. TD hybrid SBSTD3 | ecosystem: Environmental > Terrestrial > Soil > Tree plantation...
TGCAGCTCGAGGATGTCGAGCCCGGCGCCGTTGCGGTCGGTGGCGTAGATGAAGCCGCGGTTGTCGACCTCGACGTTGTTGGTCATGTAGCCGTCGGGATCGGTGTTTGCGTTGCTCTCGGGCACGTAGAACGCGATTTCCTTCGGGCCCTGCGGCTCGCGGATGTCCCAGGCGCGGATGCCGCCGGTGAAGTACGCGAGGAAGCTGACGCGCGGATAGAACGGGTTGGTGAAGTTCTCCTCGCTCGAGTGGACGCCATAGCGCGCGCCGCGGGTGCAGTAGTTGCCGCGTGGAAACTTCTCGCCGAGCCGCGGATCGACCCACATCGTCGAGAGCACCATCGGTCCCTGCCACACGTTGGGCTGCACTCTCGTTCCCGGCGGCGCGGTCTTGGAGTTCTCGACGGTGACGTCGACGATGAAGCTCCAGTGCGGTGCTTCCTGGCAACGGTCGGCGGTCGCCTCGGAAGAAAGCAGGACCAGATCGCGCACCTTGAACTCGGTGAAGTCGCCGTAGCTCTTTGGTGCGACGCCGAAGACCGGAAGGCTGGTGTGCCCGCCCTGGTCGGGCGACATGTACAGGATGCCGCTCTGCGGCGCCAGAAGGTCCGCCTCGGTCGGTCGGTCGGGGTCACCGGTCCAGGTGCCCCCGAGCGAAGGCGGCAACAGCTTCTTGCGGTCGAGGATCTGCATCACGCCGTCGTCGCCCACGCCCCACGCGGCGTAGATCCGGTTGCCGACCACGTCATTCGCAGGGTCCGCGGCGCGCGCGAGCGGCATTCCCTTCTGCGGGTGCTCGAACGTGCTGATCGGTCCGTGCAGCGACGTTGCCACGGGGCCGGTTGCATCCGGCTGTCCGCCAGGCAAGCCGAAGGTGCGGATGTAGACCGGCGCCGCCGGGCGGCTCCAATCGACGATGATCATCGACTGACCCTGTCGCCACCGGGTGGGCGAGCCTGCCGGCTCGTTCTTGCTTCCCGGCATGTACGCGATTCCAGTGTTGCATTCCCACCATAGCTTGTGCGTATTGCGGATGTTCCGCAGCGCGCCGGCCAGCGTCGGATTGCTGACATTGGTGACATCCCAGACTTCGTAGCCCTGCGCGCTGCTGCCCTGGATGTTGCGCATGAGATAGACGCGCCCGGGCACACCGCCAGGCAGGCTGGAGCCGAGGCACATGCGCGCCATCTGCGCCTGCCCGCCGGCAACCGGCACCGGAATGTGGAACTTCTCGACCGGCCGGTCCGGATCGGTGACGTCGATGATCATGGTCCCGTTCTCCTCGACCACACCTCCCTTGAGGGGATTGGGCTTGTTGCCGCCGTGCGTGCCGACGAAGGCAATCCACCTGCCGTCGGGATAGCGGATGACGTTCGGCTGGTAGGCGGGACGGCCCTGAAGGTCGACATGCCCGACTCGGCGCATGTCCTTCTGCTCGCCGCTCTGGCTGATGCCGCTGTGGCGATGGTCGTCGCGGTCGTCGTCGTCCTTGGCGAACGCCGATGCCACGCTGAAGGCGAGAACTGCCGCCGCGGCCGCGCTCAACGCGAAGCGGCTGCGGATGCTGCCCGATTTCGACATTGCTTCCTCCTGTGGGTGCGAATGCTTTTGGTTCGGGAGAGCGCGCTGGTCACGGCGCGGGCGCGCCGTATCGGCTCCCCCCGAGCCTTCGCCATCAATCGCCGCCGTGGACGATCCGGCCGGCCTGCAGCGTGAGCGTGGAGCGGATGCGCCGCAGGCGGTCGGCCGACACGCCGAGCGGATCGTCGCTCAGCACCGCGAGATCGGCGAGCTTGCCCGCTTCGAGCGAGCCGAGCTTGTCCTCGTCGAACGAGTGGAAAGCGCCGCCGATGGTGTACATGCGCAGCGCTTCCAGCCGCGTGATCTGCTGGCCGGCGGGCGTCGCGGCGACGCCGGCGTTGTTCAGCATGGTCGTCATGTAGTACATCATCAGCCACGGGTTCAACGCGCCGACGTTGGTCGAGTCGGTGCCCGCCGAGAGCGGGATGCCGGCGTCGAGCAGCTTGCGCCAGGGCGGGCCGGAGGGCGCCGCCGAGGTGTAGTTCCAGCCCTGCAGGCGCAGCCCGATGCCCAGGTCCTTGACCTGGGCGATCTGCGCATCGCTGATCGGATTAACGTGATCCAGCGTCCAGCGCAGCGTGCCGATATCCGCGACCGTCTTAGCCGCCTGGTAGGCGGAAATGTGGAAGTCAATCTCGGCCGAGGTGAGCGAATGCTGCGTGACCATCCACCCTTTCGACGCCGCGTGCTTCACGAGGTCGATGTAGCCCGGGTTGGTGGTGCTCGAGTTCACGCGCTCGCCGATGCCGTTGGTACGGAAAACGTCGTCGCCGATGCGCTTGAACGAGCCGTCGACCACGCCCTGCGCCACGGTAAAGCCCGAGTCGAACGAGCTGTTGAGGTACGAGCGCAGCCGCACCTTGAGCTTGCCTTGGCGCCACAGGTTCATCGCGTAGCGGTAGCCCTCGATGAAGTCGACCGCCGCGCCGGCGAGCCCCATGTCGGTGACCATGGTGAGCCCGAGGCTCGACGCGAAATCGAACACTTCCGCCGTACCGCGCTGGCGATCGTCCTCGGTCTGCACCGCCTGCAGCGCCGCGAGCGCCTGACCGGCGTTGAGCGTGCCGTTCGCGTTCACCGCGACGCCGCGAGAGGTGAAGAACGCAGCGCCCGCAGTGTTCGTCACCGCGCCGCCCGCGCCGGTAGTCGAGAGGTAGACCGGAATTCCGGGCGCTGCCGCGTCGAGCTCGGCGACGCTCGGCAAGCGTTTTTCGGCGAGGCCGTTGATGTTCCAGCCGCCGATGCAAGTCACGAAGTTCACCAGCTCCTGGCCCGGCTGCACGCCCAGCTCGGCGATGCGCGCCTTGATCATCTGCTGCAGCTCGGCGATCGAGGCCGCCGTCTCGATGATGCGCACCTCGTGGCCGGGGTTCTGGCCGCAGCGCAGGAAATGCACGTGCGTGTCGATGAGCCCCGGGATCACCGTCGCGCCCTTGAGGTTCAGCGTCCGGCCGCAGGGACCGAGCTCGGCCGGATGGCCGACGCGCGCGATGCGGCCGTCACGGATGGCGAGCGCCGACGCGACGCTGTTGCGGCCGTCCATCGTCAGGAAGCGGCCATTGACGAGATTCACATCGGGCGCCTCGCCGCACGCGGCGTGGCCGCCGTCGCGTTCGTCGTCGTCGTCGCGGGCGCGCAGCGCGAGGGGAGCGCCCGCGGCAGCGGCTGCGGCGCCCTGGATGAATCTGCGGCGGGTGAACCTGGTCAGTCTCGTAGACATGGCTAGTCCTCCGTTCCCGCCGAGACGGGGTTGCTGCCGTTCGGGTCGGCGTCGAAAGCCGCCGCGTCGACCGCGCCGCGCCGGTCGATCGGCACGTTCGAATGCTCGTTGCAGGCAGCCGGGTTGTACTTGCCCCAGGCTTGCAGCTTGTCCTGGCTTTCCTGCTTATAAGGAGTCACGATCGACTGGCAGATGTTCTCCTTGGTCTGCACGTTGCCGCCGCACGACCAGCTCGAGGCAAGGTTGGGATTGCCAATGCCGTCGTAGACCGCTTCCTGGGGGAAGGGGCAGGCCATGCGCGTGCGGCCGCCGCCGGAGGTGGGTACCGTCTGCGGAGCGACACCGTTCTCGACCCAGGTCACCATCTGCTGGAACATGGCTTCCTGGTTCGGCTGCGGGCCCGCGCCGCCGCCGCAATGCGCCACGCCGGGCATGCGGAAGTAGCGCCACCAGGACTGCAGCACCGAGAAGTCCGGCGTGCCCTTGCCGAAGTACGCTCCGGCGCGGGTGTAGTACTCGAGCCCGTTCTCGGCGGTGATGAGCTGGTCCGCCGTGCCCTGCCACATGAGGATCTTCTTGCCGGCGTCGCGCACGCGGTCGAGGCGCACATCCATCGTGTTGATGATGTCGCCGGTGGTATTCGACCCCAGCTCGGCCTCGCGTCCGTAGTCCGCGAGTGTCAGCGTGCGCCAGTCGAAGCTGGCGTCCGAATGGTTCCATTGCAGCTGGCCGGTGGCCGTCTGCGATGGAGTCGTGCCATTCAGCGCGCTCATCTGTGCACCGCGCTCGAGGCCGGGGAAGACCTGCAGCCCGAAGCTGTTGCGCGGGCCGTCCCAAATCAGGTCGATCGCTTCCGCCTCCTGCGGCGTCAGGCAGTTCGTCGCCGGCGCTCCGGCCGTGCCGCAGATGTTGGCCTTGGCGCTGAAGGTGCAGCTGCGCGGGTCGCCAAGGATGCCGTCGACCACGCCGTCCTGTGCGTCGCACGCGGCGACCGCCGAGGCCGTGGCCTGGTTCTGCTTTGCGGCGCTGATCGGCCCGCCGGTGAGCTGTCTCATGGCGACCGGGCCCCAGATCTGCGCCAGGCGGAAGCGCCCGTAGTTGACCGCAGGAGCGCCTACCAGCCAGCCGTCAAGCTCTTCCGGGTAGCGCTGCGCGAGCGCGAAGCCCTGGCGGCCGCCGGTGGAGCAGCCGTCCCAATAGTTGCGGGCGGGCGCGAGCCCGTAATAGATCGCCGCGATCGCCTTCGCCCATTGCACCTGCGCGCGCAGGCTGTCGACGACGAAGTCGTTCAGCCTCCCGATGTTGAGGCGCGTCGGCGTGGGCTGCAGCGCGAAAAGGCAATCGCCGCCAACGTGGCCGGTGTCGGTCGAGGAACCCACATAGCCGGTGCTGGTGGCCGGGGTAACGCTTCCGACGGAGCCGGCGCAGCCGCCGCCGCCGAGGTTGCGCGTTCGCCCGTTCCAGGCGCCTTCCACGCCGCCCGTACCGCCGTCGCGGCTGTTGCGCGGCAGGCCCACGCGGATCGCTACGCGCTGGTTTTCGCCTTCGTCGTAGCCGAAGGCCGGCCCGCCGCGCGACGAATAGATGAAGTTGATCTCGCAGCGCGCGTTGGCGCCGGTCGTTATGAGGGTCGCGGTAAGGTTAAGTACATCGGGGCGTCCTGCCAGCCCGAGAGCCGGGTCGTCCCGCAGCTCGAGACAGCTCGGAACCGCGGCCACGGCGCCGCTCCAGGCGAGCAACGTGAAAACAAGAAAGCTCAGGATAGGTCTCATTGCAGTCCTCTTTCCTTTGGATTCGTCTTCTCAGCGTTTGCCGGGCGGCGTGATGTCGATCGCCTGCGCGTCGGCGCGCACGTCCTCGGCGTACTCGGGCAGCATCCAGCCTTCGCGCACCAGCTCCATCAGGCGGCGGTTGATCGCGCTGATGTAGCTGCCTTTGTTCCTGTACAGGCCGTTCAGCGTCCGGGCGTCGTAGGCGAGGCGCCAGCCGGCGATCGAGCAGTTGAACTGCGCCGCCGGAGTGGCGCCGGCGTTCGGCACGCCGTATGCGGCGGCCGGCACATCGACATAGGTGTTGCGCACGCCACCCTTCACGTTGCCGTTCGCATCGAGCGAGAGGCGTGAGCCGTCGTTCGCGGTGTCGTTGTCGAACTCGAGAGGCGCGGCATGCGGCGGCACCACCCCCTGGTCCGCCCACGCGATCAGGTGGTCGAGCCCCATGGCGGCCATGCCGCCCCATGGGAAGTCGCTCACCGGCAGCGTGCAGGGATTCGGCACGTAGGTCGGGGTCTCGCGCGAGTTTGCGTGCGCCATGCCGGCCACCTCGTAGAGGCGATAGCGGTTCGCCGGCTCGTCGCTGTCCGCGCGGCGGAATGCCGCGCCGGACGGCGCGCCGCTGTTCACCTCGGTCATCGTCGGCATGTGCACGGTCGGCACGTCGACGATCATCATCGGCGCATTGCCGAGCGTGCTCGTCGCGAGGTAGCCGTCCATGATCGACGAGCCGTCCGGCATGCGCGACTGGAAGTGCTTCTGCTGCTGGTAGGTCCGCAGCACCGCGGAGGCCTGCGACGTGCCCTCGAGGAAGAGGCGCCGCGCGGAGAGCGGCGCGAGCGGCCCGTTCGAGAGGTTGCTCTTAATCAGCAGGCCGACCTGGGCGATGATCTCGCTCGTCTGCGCCCCCGACGGAATGCTGAGCGAGGCATAGCGCACCGGGTTGAAGCCCTTCAGCGTCGTGTTCACGTTCGACTGCTGCGCCGCGATCTCCACGTGCACGTGGCCGCGCAGGAAGAAATACTTGCGCGCCGGCTCGAACGTGACGGCGAAGCCGTTGGAGTGCATCGACTCGGCGACCACGATGCCGCTGAAGCGCGTCGCCGGCAGCGGATGGCGCACGAGGATGCGCGTCTTGTACGGCTGCCCGTTGGCCCTGCCGGAGACGAAGTACTCGTCGGTGGCATAGCCGAAATCGGCCGCGGTCGTGCCCGGCTCCTCCGGCCGCAGCCCCGGGTACATGTCGCCACCCTCGGTAATCGGCCCTTCGAACGCGGGCATCGGCGGCACGTCGGCGCGCGCCGCTCCGGCGATCGAGAGGACGAGGACGCCGAGGGCCACGGCGGATCGAAGAAAGCTCATGCAGATCTCCTGAGAGCGAAACGCTGGGGGGTCAGAGGCTTGCCGGATCTTGGGAAGAAATTACAGCGGGTCCAGGCCCGCTCCATGCGCTTCGCCGATCCAAGCCACCCTCCGGGGTTTTTGGTTTGTCATGCGAAAGCAGTCGTCACGCGGCGACGCTTTCGGTACGATCCGATTTAACACGCCATCCGGGCGAACACCAACAGCAATCGCTCATCGATTCATAAGCGTCGGCCATGAATATCACTACGCGCCAGTTGAAGGCCTTCGTGCTTACGGCGCGGCACCAGAGCTTCTCGCGCGCGGCTGAAGAGCTCTTCATCACCCAGTCGGGGATGAGCGTGCTCGTGCGCGAGCTGGAAACGCAGCTCGGCTTTCGCCTGTTCGAGCGCACCACCCGCAAGGTGATGCTGACCGAGCCGGGCTCGAAGTTCCTGCCGGTGGCCGAGCGCAGCCTGCGGGACCTCGAAACCGCGGCACTGCACCTCTCCCGGGCAGCCGCCAGCGCGGGCCGCTCCCTCGCGATCGGCGCGGCGCCGTTCCCCGCCGCCGAGCTCCTGCCGCAGGCGATCAGCGCGTTCGCCGCGCTGCACCCGAAGCTCCACATCCAGCTGATCGACGCCGAAGGTGGGCACCTCATGGAAATGGTGCAGTCTGGCAAGGTCGACGTCGCGCTGAGCGCGTCGCTGCAGGAATCGCCCGGCCTCGCCAAGCTGCCGCTCGCGCGCTTCGCGCTGCTGCTCGCCTGCCCCGAGGACTTGGCGCGCGAACTGCCGGCGGTGGTGCGCTGGCGCGACGTCGCGGCCCAGCGCCTGATCGGCCTGCCGAGCGGCTATCCGATCCAGCGCCTGGTCGACGAGCAGCTCGCGCGCGCCGGCCGCACGGCGCCGCCCGAGCTGGTGTGCAACTTCCTCGAGACCCAGATCGCGATGGTCGAGGCCGGCGCCGGCGCGGCGGTGACGCCCGCCTCCGCGCTGGCGGCTTGCGCGAAGCGCAGGATCAGCATGCACGCGATCGTCGACCCGGTGGTGTGGAGCGATCTCTTCTGGGTGGTCAACCGCGCGCACAAGCTCTCGCCGGCGGCGGAGGAATTCGGCGCGTTCCTGAAGGGCTATCTCGGCCGCATCGCCGAGCAGGCCGAGCTACTGGGTGATGGAGGTCCGGAAGGCCGCGATCGGCTCGTGCACGACCGCGCCGCCGGCGCCCTGCAGCACCAGGGATGAGAGCTTGAGCTCGGCCGCGCCGGCGCGGATCGGCTTGAAGGTCACCACGACAAACTCGGCGTCGTCGGGCACGTCGCCCTTGCCGAACGCGCCGACGGTAATCGAGCCGCTCGGGTTCACGCGGTAGGTGAAGCTGCCTTCGGCGAAGAATTCGCCGGCGCGTACCGCCACCGGCTCGAGCATCTTCGCGTCGTAGGAGAGCTGCAGCGGCGAGCCGCGCACCAGCTTGTCGGCGGTGATCTTGAGCGCGACCTCGAACTCGCTTCCCGCGGTCACCCGCGCCGGGCCTTCCCAGCGCAGCTGCGCCGGCCGGCCCTCGCCCGCGGCAACCTGCTTCGCGCCGCGGCCGGCGGCGGCCGCCGTGGGCGGCACGACCGGAACCTGCAGCGCCGAGGCGACGGCGAGCGTCTGTCGCTCGTCGAGCGGCGTGTACACCAGCGTGACGGCGTCGGACTTGATCGATTCGACCCGGTAGCCGCCTTCGAGCAAGTCGCCTTCGCGCACGAAGAACACGCGGTCCTCGCGCGCGAGGACCACGCGCGGCGGACCGTCGTGCACCACCTGCCCGGCCACGCGATACGGCATCGGCGGGGCGACCGGCGCCGGCGGCGGCGCCGCGGCCTCGACCGGCGTCTTGGGCTTCGGCGCCCGGTGCACCGGCGGCGGGCTCGTTCCGAACAGCTCACCGCGCAACCCGGAGAGTCCGGCGCGCGGCGGCAGCGTCAGCGCTCCTTCGCCGCTACGGGGCTCGCTTTTCGGCGCCGTCGCGACGGGCTGAGAATCGCTCGCAGGCGGCGCAGACCGGTCCGCGAACAGCCACACGCCGCCCGCCGCAGCGGCCGCCAGCGTCCACCCCAGCACTTTATTCTTTCGGCCCACAGATCAGAAGCTTAAGCGCGGGATCGCCCCTGCGCAATCCCATCCAGAATTCTCTCTGGCGTGAATGGCATACGTGTGACACGGGCCCCGAGCGGGTCCAGCGCGTCGTTGATCGCGTTCATCACCGCCGCCGGCGCACCGGCGGTGCCGGCCTCGCCCACCCCCTTCGCGCCGAGCTGCGACTGGCGCGTCGGGGTCTCGACGTGGGCGCAAACGACATCCGGCATTTCTACCGCCATCGGCACGAGGTAGTCGGCCATGTTGCCGTTCAGGAGCTGTCCGTCCGGACCGTACAGGCATTCCTCGTAGAGCGCGGCGCCGATGCCCTGCACGATGCCGCCACGCAACTGCTCGTCGGCGAGCAGCGGATTGATCAGCGTGCCGGAATCCTCCACGCACCAGTGGCCCAGGAGCTTGACGAAGCCGGTCTCGGGATCGACCTCGACGAGCGAGGCCTGGATGCCGTTGGTGAACGCGAAGCCGTACTGGCGTGGGGTGTAGTGACGCGTGACCGTGAGCTCGGACTGGAACTCTGGCGGCAGCGTGTCGGGGCGGAAATAGGCCACGCGCCCGAGCTCGGCGAGATCGAGCTTCTTTTCCAGCGTCAACCGGCTCACCACGGCGTTGGCAGTGACATCGAGTTCTTGTCGGTCCAGCTTAAGGATCGCGGCGGCGACGTCCAGAATGTTGGCGCGCAGCGCGCGGCCCGCCTGCAGCACCGCCTCGCCACCGATGCCGGCCCCGCGCGAGGCCCATGTGCCGCCGCCGTAGGGCGTCACGCCCGTATCGCCTGTAATGACTTTTATCTTTTCAATGGAAACCCCAACAGCACTTGCTGCGATCTGCGCGAAGATGGCCTCGGTCCCCTGGCCCTGCTCCGTGACGCTGCACATCACGGTGACCATGCCGGTCGGTTCCAGGCGCAGAGTGGCGCCATCCTGCGCCGAGATGCGCGCCCCGCCCACGCCGTAGAACGCGGGCGAGGGATTGGTGACCTCGATCATCGCCGCGAGCCCGATCCCGCGGTAGATGTTCTTGCTCCTCAACCGGGCCTGCTCGTCCCTCAGTGCCCGGTAATTCATGACATCCAAAAGCTTGTCGAGGCACTGGTGGTGCGAGAGCTTCTCGAACTTGAGGCCCGAGGGGAACGTGTACGGGTAGGCGTCGTCGGCGATGAGGTTTCTGCGCCGGAAATCGGCGGGATCCATGCCGAGCTTCCGCGCGGCGAGGTCGACGATGCCCTCGGTGAGCGCCACCGCGATCGGGTGACCGACCGCGCGGTACTGGCAGGTGACGTTCTTGTTGGTGAACACCACGTGCAGGCGCGCGCGGTACTCGCGGTGCTTGTACGGGCCGCCGGTCAGGTTGACCACCTGGTTTCCCTCGATGCCGCTGGTGCGCGGATAAACGGAGTAAGGCCCGATGGCGGTCAGATCGTCGAGGTCGAACGCGAGGATTTCGCCGCTCTTCGACAGCGCGACCTTCACCTTGACGCGGTGCTCGCGGCAGTGAATATCGGACAGGAACGACTCCAGCCGGTCGGCGACGAACTTCACCGGCCGGCGCAGCATCACCGAGAGCGCCGCGGTGGCCATCTCGTCGGGATAGACGTGCACCTTGATGCCGAAGGAGCCGCCCACGTCCTTCGTGATCACCCGCACGTTCGCCTCGGGGATATTGAGGTGGCGCGAGAAGATGTCCTGCATCATGTGCGGCGCCTGGGTGGCGTGATAAACGGTGAGGGAATGCTCGCCGGCGTTGTAGTCGGCGAGGATCGCGCGTCCCTCGAGGCACACTCCGGTGTGCCGGCCGAAGTGGAAGCTGTCCTCCACCACCGCCGCCGCCTTGGCGAAGGCCGCCGCGACGCCCTCCGTGTCGAGCTCGCGCCGAAAACAGACGTTATCGCCCAGTTCGTCGTGGATGATGGTTTTGCCTTCCAAGGCGCGTTCCATGTCCACCACGACCGGCAGCTCCTCCCACTCCGCCTCGATCAGCGCGACCGCGTCCTCGGCCTGCGTGCGCGTCTCCGCCACCACCGCCGCGCAGGCCTCGCCCTGCCAGCACGCACGCTCGATCGCGATCGCGTGCTGCGGCGGCGACTTGATGCCCTTCAGGTGAGCCAGCACAGCCACCCAAGGCGTGCAGTATTCGGCGACGGCCCTGCCGTCGAAAACTCCTATTACGCCATGTGAAGCCGAGGCCTTGCTGAGGTCGAGCTTTTTTATGCGCGCGTGTGCGTGCGGACTTCTGAAGAAGGCGACGTGCGCGAGGCGCGGGAAGCGCAGGTCGTCGATGAACGCGCCGCGTCCCTGCAGCAGGCGCTGCGCGTTCGGCCGCGGCACGCTCTGCCCGATGTAGCCCCGGTCGAGCTGCGTGCCCGGCGCGTGCAGCGGCAGCTCAGCCTTTCCCATGAATTACCTCTGTCCGCATTACTTCCTCTATTGCGTCGACAATGGCCTGGTATCCGGTGCAGCGGCAATAATTTCCGGAAATGTGCGAGCGGATCTCTTCCCGCGTCGCCTTGCGGTTTTGTCGCAGAAGGTCCTGCGCGGCCATCAGCATCCCCGGCGTGCAGAAGCCGCACTGCAGCGCGTTTCGCTCGTGAAATGCCTTCTGCAGCGGCGCGAGCTCCTTCGAGTCGCTCAAGCCCTCGATGGTCTCGACCCGGCAGCCGTTCGCCTGGACCGCGAGCATCAGGCAGCCGCGCACGATGTCGCCGTCGACCCGCACTGTGCACGCGCCGCATACGCCGTGCTCGCAGCCGACGTGCGATCCGGTCAGGCCGAGCTCGTCGCGCAGGAAATCGACCAGGTGCTGGCGCGCCGGCACGCGGCGGCCGACTGGCGTGCCGTTGACCGTCAGCGCGATGTCGAGAGCGTGTTCCATGCGCGCTTGAGGAGCACCTTCGCGAGCTGCAGCTTGGTGGCGGAGCGGTGATACAGGTCGGCCGGCGGGTCCAGGTCTTTTTCAAGCAGCAGAACCGCGGTGTCGAGGTCTGGAGCCGCGGAGGCCTGCTTCGCCAGGACCGGCGTCGGGCCGGCGCCGCAGAACACGAAGCGCGTCGACTTTCCCTTGTACGCGGCGAGGCCGATGATCGCGTAGTCGCCGTGGCGGCGCGCCAACTCGAGGAACACCGAGCGCTGGTCCTTGAGCTGCGCCGGCACCTCGACCGCGGCGACCAGCTCGCCCGGCGCGAGGTCGACTTCGAACAGGCCCTTGAAGAACTCCTGCGCCCTCACCAGGCGCTCGCCTTGCGCGCCGGCCACGACGATGCTGGCGTCGAGCGCCACCATGCACGCGGGATATTCGGCCGCGGGATCGGCGAGCGCGATGCTGCCGCCGACGGTGCCGCGGTTGCGGATCGCCGGGTGCGCCACGTGCTTCACCGCCTCGGCGAGAAGCGGGACATGCCTTGCGATTTCCTCGGATTTTTCAATTTGGGAATGCGTAACCAGGGCGCCGATCCTGACCACGCCCTGCTCGAGGCTGATTTCCTTGAAAGGCAGTCCCGAGATGTCGACCAGCAGCTCGGGCTGCGACAACCGCATGTTGAGCGCAGGCATGAGGCTCTGGCCGCCCGCGAGCACCTTCGCGCCGGGGCGGCGCGCCAGCTCGAACGCCTCGGCGGGCGATTGCGGCTTCGCATAGGCAAACGACGGCGCCTTCACCGGCAAGATCCTCCTGATCGGAGCAGCTATGATAACCAGCGAGGAGGAAACAATGCTTGTTCTACGCTGGATCCGGGCTGCAGTCTTGTTCGCCGTCGCGCCGCTCGCCTGCGCCCAAGGTTATCCGAGCCAGCCGATCCGCCTGATCGCGCCGTTTCCCCCGGGCGGGAGCGTCGACATCACCGCGCGGCTGATCGCCGACCCGATCGGGGCCCAGCTCGGCACCCGCATCGTCATCGACAACCGCAGCGGCGCGTCGGGAAACATCGGCATGGAGGCCGCGGCACGCGCGCCGGCCGACGGCTACACGATCGTGCTCAACACGATCCCGCTGGTCACGAATCAGGCGCTGTTCGCCAACCTGACCTGGGACCCGATCCGCGATTTCGCGCCGATCGGCATGGTCGCAACCTCGCCGCACGTGCTCGTCGTGCCGCCGAAGAACCCGGCGAAGAGCGTGGCGGAGCTCCTGAAAGACGTGCGCGCCAATCCCGGCAAGCTTTCCTACGCCTCGGCCGGGTATGGCACTACGTTCCATTTCTGCGGCGAGATCTTCAAGGACGAGACCCACACCTTCATCCTGCACGTCCCGTATCGGGGCGGCGGCCCGGCGCTGCAGGACACGCTCGGCGGCCAGGTAGACATGAGCTTCCCCACGCTCGCCGCGGCGCTGCCGCACGTGCGCTCGGGAAGGCTCCGGGCGCTCGCCATCACGGACAACCGCCGCTCGAGGCTCCTGCCCGAGGTGCCCACGCTGGACGAGGCAGGCGTGAACGGATTCTATTTCGTGCAGTGGCTGGCGCTCCTCGCGCCCGCCGGCACGCCGCCGGAGCTCGTGAAGCGCCTGAACCAGGCGCTCAACACCGCGCTGCAGAACAAGGAGCTCCTGGACAAGTTCGACGCCCAGGCGATGGAGCCCTATGTGACCACGCCGGAAGAAGCCGGCAAATTCCTGGCCAGCGAGGTGCAGCGCTACGCCCGCGTCATCAAGACGCGCGGCATCACCGCGGAGTGACTTGGATGCCCGCCTTCGCGGGGACGACTTCGTCTAGCCGCGCTGCATGAGGGCGCAGCGCCAGCGCTGGCGCGCGGCGTTGAAGGCGCCGATGTTCATCCTCGCGCCCGGGGCGTTCTCCGGGTCGTGATGAATGATGCCGGTCGCGTCGGTGCCGATCATCACGCAAACGTGCCCGTAAAGCCCCGCCGCCGCCTGCTTGATCCAGTAGAACAGAATCGGCCCGCGCGTGCGCAGCCGGTCCTCGAGCTCGATCAGCGTGTACGTGTGCGCGGTGTCGCAGCGCGGAACCGAATTCCACCGCTCCTGCACCGCGAGCAGCTCGTGGTCGCTCGAGCCGAGGTTCGCCGGGCCGCGGCCGGTGGCCTGCGCGCCGAGCACGCCGCCGGCGAGATTGCGCCTGGCAAGCTCTTGCGGGGAGATGCGCGGCGACAGGCGGAAGTGCTGCGCCAGCATGGAGGCGCACGCGTACCAGCAGCCCGCGGGGTCGTATTGCGCGCCCTGCGCCGCCAGCCCCAAGAATGCAGTCCTGAGCAACACCGCCATCGCGCGGCGCGCCTCCCTTTCGCTCGGGCGTAACCCTACACCTCTTCAGGCTGCTATGCTCCCGCCCCCAAGCGACCCGGAGCGCACAGTGGATCTCAGACTCGAGCGGAAGAACGTCCTCATCACCGGCGGCAGCAAGGGCCTCGGCCTGGCCTGCGCCAAAGCCTTTCGCGCCGAAGGCGCGCGCGTCGCGATCGTTTCGCGATCGCCGGAAAACCTGGCGTCAGCGAAAAAGATCCTGGGTGACGCGTATACCATCGCGGCCGATTTGACCGACGCGTCGGCGGCGGGCGCCATGGTCGAGCGCGTGGAGAAGGAATTCGGCGCGCTCGACATCCTGGTCAACTCGGCCGGCGCGGCGAAGCGCACCGACGCCGATGACCTCACCCCGCAGGCGTGGCGCGCCGGCATGGACGCGAAGTACTTCAGCTACATCCACGTCATCGACCCCGTGGTGAAGCGCATGGCGGCGCGCGGCCGCGGCGCGATCGTGAACATCATCGGCAACGGCGGCAAGCTTCCCGCCCCCACGCACCTCGCCGGCGGCGCGGCGAACGCGGCGCTCATGCTCGCGACCGCCGGCCTCGCCGGCGCCTACGCGGGCAAGGGCGTGCGCGTGGTAGGGCTCAATCCCGGCCTGACCGAGACCGGGCGGGTTGCCGAAGGCATGAAGGCGGAAGCGAAGCGCCAGGGCATCAGCGAGGACGAGGCGCTCAAGCGCGCGACGAAAAGCCTGCCGCTCGGGCGCATGCCGCAACCCGAGGAGCTCGCCGACATCGTGCTCTTCGCGGCCTCCGAGCGAGGCCTTCTCCTGAGCGGCGCAAACATTACGGTCGACGCAGCGCACCACCCTACAGTTCTGTAGGGGAAGGCGTACGGGGTTCCACGACCCACACGAATCTTGCATGCAACGGGGGATGGTGCACCTATCCTTCACCGCCCCCCTCGAAGGAGGAGCGCGGCAAGTCAGCGCGGAAGCGTTCGTGCTGCGCGGCGGACAGCTCGAAAGCCAGCCCCAGGCCGAACCGGTTGCTTTCAGCCTGACCGGCGGCTGGGAGCTGGAAACCGATCGCTTCGTGCGCGTCGAATGCCCGGACCGCATCCTGTGCCTGTTCGAGGAGGACGGAGCGACCGGCGAGCGGCAGGGGCCCTTCACCGGCCTCGCAGTCGTCGACGGAACGCTGCGCTGCGGCGAGCGCGTCATCGCGACGCTGCGCGGCAGCTACTGGCAGTCGGAAAAAACGCGCCGCGCATGGCCGCGCGTGCGCATGGTCGAAGCGCGCGGCTAGAGCCTCGGCACGCGGATTGCTGTGGCTGCATGACGCCATGGCTACGAACGAGGTTGCACCGAACGATTGCCCGCGGCCGCCCGGTTTCCGGGCCCACGTGCGCACGCTCATCCTCCACGAGGCTTGTCAGACCGCCGGCGGCGTCGGACAACTGGCTAAGCTTCTGCGCCTCCCGCTCTCATCGGTGAGCCGCTGGCTCGAGGGCACCGAGGAAGCGCCCGAATTCGTCTACCGGGCCTGCATCGAGATCGTCCTGCTGCACCCCGACGGGGCGCGCTGACACATTTTCGAAAAAAAGCCGAAAAACCGCAAAAAAGTATCAATCGTTTCGCTGTCCGTGCAGAGTGCTCGCCGCCGAGGCGGTCCCTGCACTTTTGCCTTTGAGTGCGCAATATGACGCGGCAAAGTCGCGCCCATGTATTGGCGCTACTGGGGCACGAACCTGTGGCTGAACATCGGCTGGGAGCTTGCGCACTGGCGCAGGCGCCTCGCCCTGTTCTGGTACGGCGGCGACAAGACGCCGTGGTTGTTCGTCGCCATCGCTCTCTTCACCGTCGGCGCGCTCGCGTTCGGCCTGCGCTCCGCGCTCGCCTACCAGGACGAGCGGCGCAAGCGCGTGCGCGAGTTCCACCAGCAGAGCCTCACCTGCCTCGCGCGCAACGTCTATTTCGAGGCGCGCGGGGAGCCGATCGCCGGCCAGTACGCCGTCGCCGAGGTCACCATGAACCGCAGGGCCTCACGCCGCTTCCCGAACACGGTGTGCGAAGTGGTGTACCAGAAGAACTGGGACTCGACGCGCGGCCGCTTCGTGGGCGCCTTTTCGTGGACCGAGTTCGACACGCTGCCCGATCCCTCCGGCGAGGAATGGCACCGCGCGCTCGCGATCGCCGAGGCGGTGTACTACCAGCGCTACACCCCTCAGCTCAAGGGCGCGACCTTCTTTCATGCCACCTACATCAAGCCCGACTGGGCCCCGCAGAAACAGCGTGTTGCGAAAATCGGACGGCACATCTTCTACAAGTAGCCGCGCCACGGGAAAGCCACATTCCGGCAGGTAAAATCCGACCGTATGTGGCAGCGCAAAAAGATCCTGCGTGTCGCCGGCCTCGCGTCGCTTGGGCTGGTCCTGATCGCGAGCGCGTTCACGCTGTACCTCGACCACCGGGTGCGCACCGAGTTCGAGGGCCGGCGCTTCGCGCTCCCCGCGCGCATCTACGCCCGGCCGCTCGAGTTGCACGCGGGGTTACGCCTCGCGCTGCCCGATCTCGAGGACGAGCTGCGCGAGCTTGGCTACAAGCCGCTGATCGAGAAGCCCGATCCCACGCGCGAGGCCGAGGGCGGGTGGTACGTGCGCAGCGGCGAGCGGCTCGACGTCGGCCTGCGCGCCTTCATGTTTTGGGACGGGCCGCAGCCCGCGCGCCAGGTGCGCCTCGCGTTCGACGGCGGCACCGTCAGCACGCTCACGGACACGGAAAACCGCGAAGTGGCGCTCGCACGGCTGGAGCCGCTGCCGATCGGCGGCATCTACCCGGCGGGCAATGAAGACCGCGTCCTGGTGCGCCTCGCGGAGGTGCCGCCGCATCTCGTGAAGGCGCTGATCGCGACCGAGGACCGCACCTACTTTACCCACGCAGGCTTCTCGCTGCGCAGCATGGCGCGCGCGGCGCTCAGCATCGGCTCGAGCCGGATGCAGGGCGGCAGCACCATCACGCAGCAGCTCGTGAAGAACTTCTTCCTCACGCCCGAGCGCACGCTGCGGCGCAAGCTCACCGAGCTCGTCATGGCAGTGCTGCTCGAGGTGCACTACGGCAAGGAAGAGATCCTCGAGACCTACCTGAACGAGATCTACCTCGGCCAGGACCGCGATCGCGCGATCCACGGCGTGGGGCTCGCGGCGCAGTACTACTTCGGCAAGGAAGTGCAGCACCTCACGGTCGCCGAGTCGGCGCTGCTCGTCGCCCTGGTGAAGGGTCCAGCGGTGTACGACCCGCACCGCCACCCGGCTAAGGCGCTCGAGCGCCGCAACCTCGTGCTGCGCGAGACGCGCGAGCAGAACGCAATCACCATGGAGCAATACGCGGCCGCGCGCGCCGCCGACCTTGGCGTGTCTCGGAAGCCCGGCTTCGGCACCTCGCCCTACCCCGCGTTCCTGAGCCTGGTCCACCGGCAGCTGCGGCGCGACTACGACGAGGCCGACTTGCGCTCGGAGGGCCTGCGCGTCTTCACGACTCTCGATCCGCGGGCGCAGAACGCTGCCGAGCGCGCCCTGACCAAGCGCCTGGCGCAGTTCGACAAGGACAAGCGCTTCGGCGCACCCGGCCTCGAGGGCGCGGTGGTGATCACCGATCCGCAGAGCGGCGAGATCCAGGCGCTGGTGGGCGGACGCGACGCGCGCTACCGCGGCTACAACCGCGCCGTGGATGCGGCGCGGCCCGTCGGCTCGCTGCTCAAGCCGGCCATCTACCTCACCGCGCTCACCGAGCCTGCGCGCTATACCCTCGTCACGCCGATCGACGACGGGCCTTTCAGCTGGAAGAGCCGCGGCGCGCCCGACTGGGAACCGGAGAACTACGACAAGAAGTTCCACGGCATGGTGCCGCTGCGCACCGCGCTCGCCAACTCGTACAACGCCGCCTCGGCGAGGCTGGGCACCGAGCTCGGCGTCGAGAAGGTGCTCGCCAACGCGAAGAAGCTCGGCGTGGAGCGCGAGGTCAAGCCCTTCGCTTCGGCGCTGCTCGGCGCGGTGGAGCTCTCGCCGCTCGAGGTGGCACAGATGTACCAGACGATCGCGAGCGGCGGCTTCCGCTCGCCGTTGCGGGCGATCCGCGAAGTCACCACGCAGGAAGGAAAGCCCCTGCAGCGCTACGCGCTCGCGGTCGAGCAGGCTTTCCCGCCCGAGCCGATGTACCTGCTGACCGCCGCGTTGCAGGGCGTCGTGCGCGAAGGCACTGCCCAGGGGCTGAAGGCGTTCCTGCCGCCGGAGCTCGGCGTCGCCGGCAAGACCGGCACCACCGACGAGCAGCGCGACGCCTGGTTCGCGGGCTTCACAGGCGATCGCCTGGGCGTGGTGTGGGTGGGGTACGACGACAACCGCGCCGCGAGGCTTTCGGGCTCCACCGCCGCGCTCCCGATCTGGGGCGACATGATGGCGGCGCTCGCGCCCGAGCCGCTCGCGCTGGAGAAGCCTGAGAAAATCGAGACAGTCTGGATCGACCCGCAGAGCGGATTGCGCGGGGTGAGCTGTCCGGGCGCGCTCGAGCTGCCCTTCGTGCAGGGCTCCGCCCCGCGCGACACGGCCCCCTGCGCCAGCCCGGTCGACGGTGCGGTCGAAGCCGTGGGGCACACGCTCGAGAAGGCGAAGAGCTGGTTCGAGCGCCTGTTCAGCCGATGAGATTCTTCGCCGCCCTCGCGATTTTTCTTGCAGCCTGTGCAACCGCCCCTGAAGGACCGTCCGAGCCGGCTCCGCCCACAACGCCAGAGTCCACACCGCCGCCGGTCGCGCGCTCGGAGAACGTCGCCGTGGCCGGATTGATGGAGTCCGCGCGCGCCGACGCTGCCGCCGGCAAGCTCTCGACCGCCGCGGCTTCCATCGAGCGGGCGCTGCGCATCGAGCCGCGCAACCCGAGGCTGTGGCAGGAGCTCGCCCGGGTACGGCTGCAGCAAACGCAGTTCGTGCAGGCCGAGAACATGGCCGCGCGCTCGAACTCGTATGCCGCGGGCGACAACGCGCTGCGCGCCGAAAACTGGCGCCTCATCGCGCAGGCGCGAGAGGCGCGCGGCGACGCCGACGGGGCCCGCTCGGCCCGCGAGTCCGCCGAGCAGTTTTCTCCCAAATAGATCTCGGGCCAACGGCTTCCGAAGGTTGGGATTTGTGACATACGCACGCTGGCTCGGAAGCTGAATTCCCTCATACTTGCGGGTACATGCGTCCGAAACCGCAAGTGGAATCTATCCTTCCGGTCACCCTCCCCGGCGGCGTGCGGTATGCCCCGGGCGTGCGCGCCGGGCGCTGGGTCTTCGCCACCGGCCACAAGGGCAGCGCCGAGTTCTCCGGGCCGATGGCGCCCGAGGTGATCGACAGCGCCGCGCCCCGGCACGGCGCGCCCAGGCACAAGAAGGAAGCGCGGCGCATCTTCGCTCACCTGGACCGGGTCCTCGCGGCCGGCGGTGCCGAGCGCAGCCACGCCGTGCGCATCGACCAGTACTACGCCAGCGCCCGCGCGGTCGACCCCTACCACGAGGTCCGGCGCGAATTCTTCGCCGGCAACATTCCGCCCAGCACCTCGAACCTGCACCAGCGGTTCCTCCTGCCGGGGCAGGACATCGAGGTGCAGCTCATCGCCGCGGTCGCCGAGGAAGGCTTCGAGCCGCTGCAGCACCGCCCCGCCGGCCTGCCGGTTCACGCGAGCTCGGGCTACAGCCCGGTCGTGACCTGCGGCGAGTTCGTCTTCGTCGCCGGCCAGACGGCCGAAGCGCTCGATTCCGGCAACGGTCCGCTCGACCCGGAAGCCTGCATGCCCGCCGGCCACCTGTGGAAGGGCACGCCGATCAAGCTCGAGACCGAGTTCGTGATCCGGCGCAAGCTCAAGCCGGCGCTCGAAAGCGTCGGCAACACGCTCGCCGAAGTGGTCAAGGCGCAGGTCTACCTGCGCGACGTCGACGACATTCCGGCTTTCAACGAGGTCTGGAGCGCGCATTTCGGCAACAGCCCGCCGGCCACCAGCATCATCACGACCGCGACGCCCGGGTTCATCTGCGAGGCGAGCCGGATCGAGATCAACACCATCAGCGTGCGCAGGGGCGGCGCCACGCGGAAGGAAATCGTCGACGCCGAAGTGCCGATGCCGTACGCCGGCCAGGTGCAGGCCGTGCGCGCGGGCGAGCTCCTTTTCCTCTCCAACCTGATGGCGGTGGACGCGAGCGGCGCGCTCGCGGTCCGCGCCAATGCGCCCGAGCAGGTGGATCACATGCTCGCCGCGGCCGAGCGCCTGTGCCGCAACGCCGGCACCACGCTCGCGAACGTCGTGCGGGTGCAGCAGTTCCACACCGACCTCGCCCACTTTGACGACGCCTGGTCCGCCTGGCAGCACCGGCTCCCCGGCCACTTCCTGCCGTTCTCGGCGATCGAGGTGCCGGCGCTCGCGGTACCGGGGGCGGTCGTCATGCTCGATCTGTGGGTCTACGTGCCCTAGGAATTCAAAATGAAAAAAATAATTCCATTCATTCTGGCAGCGGCAGTCTCGCTGCCGGGGCATGCGCAGCCCGACTATCCGCCGCCCCAGATCCGCTTCATCGTGCCTTTCAGCCCGGGCGGCGGCACCGACGTCATCATGCGGCTCGTCGCCCACCACCTCGGCGAGGCGTGGAAGATCGCCGTGCTGGTGGAGAACCGCGTCGGCGCCGCAGGCGTCATCGGCTCGCATTACGTCGTCACGCAGCCGCCCGACGGGCGCACGTTCCTCGCGGTGGCGAGCGCCTTCGGCGTACGCAGCGCCATCGACCGGAGCGTGCCGTACGACGTGGCGCGCGATTTCACCGGCGTCGCGCAGATGGCGCGCTCGCCGAGCTTCATGGTGGTCTCCCCGGAGCGCGGCTTCAAGTCGCTGAAGGATCTCGTCGCGTACGCAAGAGCGCAGCCACTCGGCGTCTACTACGCGTCGGCCGGAGTGGGCAGCACCGCGCACCTTCATGCGGCCGCGGTGGCGCAGCTCGCGGGGATCAAGGCTGAGCATGTCGCGCAGCGCGGCACGCCGGAGGCCGTCAACGACGCCATGGCCGGTCGCGTGCTCTACGCTTTCGCCCCGGGGCCGAACGCGATTCCCCTCGCCAAGTCGGGCAAGCTGCAGATCCTCGCCACCACATCGCCGGCGGGCCACCGCTTCATGGCAGGGGTTCCCACGCTCGCCGAGGCGGGGCTGCCGGGCTACGAAAGCGACGACTGGTTCGGCGTGTTCGCTCCCGCCGGCACGCCGCTCGCGATCCGCAGCCGCGTGGCGAACGAGATCGCGCGCATCCTCTCGCTCCCCGAAGTGCGCGAACGCCTCGCCACCCTCGGCGCCGAGTCGGCGTTCATGGGCCCCGAGGAATTCGCCGCGTTCGCGCAGAAATACGTCGCCGATACGCGCAAGCTCGGCGATCAGATCGGCATCCAGCCGCAGTAAAAAAAGTCGTTGGTCCCGCGACGCCGTGTCGCAAAACGGCGACGTTGCGCGAAGGGCACAAACGGCCGCATTTATGCCCTGAAACCCCGACAAGCACGCTAGACTTTTTACAAACAAAGACAGGGAGAGAGGTCTGGCCATGAAGTGGCTTGGCAGGACGCGCGCCGACGCCGGTCAACGCGGTTCCGCCGCCGCATCCCCCGGCGAGCCCGACGCACGCACCGGCGAGCGCTCGCTCGTGTGGCTGCGGCTCGCGGTCATCCTCGCCGCGCTCGTGCCTGTCCTCTTCTTCGCCGGCGCGGCGCGGCTCGGCTACGTCGACGCGGTCAGGGCGACGAGCGCCCGCCTCGACGAGCTCGCGCGCGTCGCCGAGGATCACGCCGCGCGCACCCTCGAGCGCAACGACGTCGTGATGCAGCAGATGCTGCAGCTCCTGAAGGACGACGACGACGAGGCCCTGCGCAAGCGCGAGGCGCAGCTGCACGAGGTGGCCACGGCCATCCTGCTGCGCCTGCCGCACATCGGCTCGCTCACCGTGAAGAACGCGCAGGGAGACGTGCTGATGTCGACGTTTTTCCCGCCCGCCTCGCGCACACTCGCGGGCCCGGACTGGAAGCTTCTCGCCGACCGCGCGAACGACGAGGTGATGCTCACGGTGGCGAAGCGCCGCAACCTCTCTTCCGGCGCTCCGGGCGGCGTGGTCGAGCTCACGCTCAACCGGTCCTACTTCGACGAGTTCTATCGCAGGCTCACCGAGGGCGACAGCCACCTGACAGCGGCGCTCCTGAACGGCGAGGGCGTGCTCGTGGCGAGCTGGCCGCCGGTGCCGCTCTCCGACACGCGAAACGCACACGGGCCGCTCGTGAAGCGCATCAAGGCGGGCGAAGCGCACGGCGCGCTGCTCGAAAGCGGCGCGCTCGCCGCGAACGGGCAGCGCTATGCCGCTTTCCGCAAGGTCGGCGACGAGCCCTTGTACGTCGCGGTGACGCAGGACATGGCGAGCGCGCTCGCCGACTGGAAGCACCAGATGCTCGTGCTCGGGGCGGTCCTGCTGCCCATCACCCTCGCGCTGGTCGCCGCGTCCTGGCTCGCGCTGCGCCGCACGCGCCGCGAGCTCGAGGCCCGGCGCCGGCTCCGGGACGAGGCGCAACAGCGCGAGCTCGCGGAAGACGCGCTGCGCCAGGCGCAGAAGCTCGATGCGCTGGGCCAGCTCGCGGGCGGCCTGGCGCACGACTTCAACAACCTGCTCATGGTGGTCAGCGCCAACGCCGAGCTGCTCGGACGCGCGGTGCCGCAGGCGGCGGCGCGCCCGGAGCTCAGCTCGATCCTGCGCGCGGTCGACGGCGGCGGCAAGCTGACGCGGCGCCTCCTCGGCTTCTCGAGGAAGCGCGCGCACCATCCGGAGGTCGTCCGTCCCCAGGCGGCGCTCGACGGCATGCTCGACCTCCTGCGCACCACCGCGGGGAAGGCGGTCGAGATCACGCTGCAGGTCGACGCGCAGACCCCGCCGATCGACGTCGACGTCGCCGAGCTCGAGATGGCGCTCATCAACCTCGTGGCGAACGCGCGCGATGCGATGGGCCACAAGGGCCGCATCCGCATCCAGGCGCGGCCCGGCCGCCCGGGCGAGGGCTCGGAGGGGAGCCTGCTCGCCGAAGGGAGCCTACTCGGCTATGCCGTGATCTCGGTGTCGGACACCGGTCAGGGCATGAGCGCCGACACCATGAACCGCGCGTTCGAGCCGTTCTTCACCACCAAGCCGCCGGGCGTGGGTACCGGGCTCGGTCTCGCCCAGGTTTACGGGTTCTGCGCGCAGGCGGGCGGCGACGTCGAGGTGGCGAGCAAGCTGCGCGTCGGCACCACGGTGTCGATGCTCATTCCGGCCACGACCAAGGTCGCGCGCCCCGCGCAGAGCGAGGCGGCCGGGGTGTCCAGGCTCTCCGCGCGAGTGCTCCTGGTGGAAGACAGCCCGGAGCTTTCCTCGAGCATCGCCGCAACGCTCGAAAAATCGGGCTGTGTCGTGACGCCGGTCAGCTCCGCGGTGGAGGCCGAACGCCTCGCCCTCGCGCCCGACAGCGGCTTCGACGTGGTGCTCTCCGACATCGTCATGCCGGGCGGCGACGGCGTCGCGCTCGCGGCGCGCCTGCGCAAGCGCAGGCCCGAGCTGCCGGTGGTCCTCATCACCGGTTACTCGAGGGAAGTGCGCCACGCCGTCGGGCCCGACATGGAGATCCTCGCCAAGCCCTGCGCGGCGGAGGAGATCGTGGGCGCTCTCTCGCGCGCGATCTCGGCGCACCGGCCCGCCGCGCCGATGCATTGAGAGCCGGCTAGGCTTTCAGGCGATAGCCCGTTCTGAAAATCCACCACACCGCCGCCAGGCACAGGACCAGAAACAGGCCGGTCATCGCGAGGCTCACGCCGACGTGCACGTCGGCGATCTCGTAGAAGCTCCAGCGAAAGCCGCTCACCAGGTACACGATCGGGTTGAAGAGCGTCACCGTCTGCCACGCGGGCGGCAGAACGCTGATCGAATAGAACGTGCCGCCGAGGAAGGCGAGCGGCGTGATGATGAGGAGCGGGATGAACTGGAGCTGCTCGAAGCCGTCGGCCCACAAGCCGATGATGAAGCCGAACAGGCTGAAGGTCACGGCAGTGAGCAGCAGGAAGCCGAGCATCCAGGCCGGATGCGCGACGCGCAGCGGCACGAAGAACCAGGCCGTCGCCAGGATCGTGAGGCCGAGGATGACCGATTTGGTGGCGGCCGCGCCGACGAAGCCGACCGCGATCTCGAACGACGACACCGGCGCCGAGAGATACTCGTAGATCGTGCCGGTGAAGCGCGGGAAGTAGATGCCGAACGAGGCGTTCGAGATGCTCTGCGTGAGCAGCGTCAGCATCACCAGCCCCGGCACGATGAACGCGCCGTAGCTCACGCCGTCGATCTGGGCGATGCGGGTGCCGATCGCGGCGCCGAACACCACGAAATAGAGCGCGGTCGAGATGACCGGCGCGGCGATGCTCTGCATGAGCGTGCGCCGCGTGCGGTGCATCTCGAAGGCGTAGATCGCCCACACCCCGCGCAGGTTCACCCGCGGCTCCTCACCAGGTCGACGAAGATATCCTCGAGCGAGCTCTGCGTCGTCTGCAGGTCCCTGAGCTCGATTCCGGCGCCGTTCAGGTCCCGGAGGAGCTCGGCAATGCCGCTGTGCTCGGCCTGCGTGTCGTAGGTGTAGACGAGCTCCTTTCCCCCATCCACCAACGCAAGGCGGTACTGCGAGAGCCCGGCCGGCACCGCGTCCAGCCTCCGGTGCACCTGGAGAGTGAGCTGCTTCTTTCCCAGCTTGCGCATCAGCTCGGCCTTGTCCTCCACCAGGACGATCTCGCCCTTGTTGATGATGCCGATGCGGTCGGCCATCAGCTCGGCTTCCTCGATGTAGTGCGTGGTGAGGATGATGGTCACGCCCGAGTCGCGCAGCGCGCGCACCGCCTGCCACATGCCCTGCCGCAGCTCGACGTCGACCCCGGCGGTCGGCTCGTCGAGGAACAGGATCTGCGGCTCGTGCGACAGCGCCTTGGCGATCAGGAGGCGGCGCTTCATCCCGCCCGAGAGCGTCATCATGCGGTTGTCGCGCTTGTCCCAGAGCGCGAGCTCGCGCAGCACGCGCTCGATGACCGAGGGATCGGCCGGCTTTCCGAACAGGCCGCGGCTGAAGCCCACCGCCGCGCGCACCGTCTCGAAGGGATTTCCGGGGAGCTCCTGCGGCACCAGCCCGATCAGCTCGCGCGCCGCGCGGTAGTCGGCGACGATGTCGTGCCCCGCCACGGTGACGCACCCCGACGTCGGCGTGACGATGCCGCAGACGATGTTGATGAGCGTGGTCTTGCCCGCGCCGTTCGGGCCGAGCAGCGCGAAGATCTCGCCGCGGCGGATGTCGAGGTTGACGCGCTTGAGCGCCTCGAAGCCGGAGGCGTAGGTCTTGGACAGGTCCGCGACTGAGAGGATGACCGACATCGGCTCCGGCCGGATCTTACGCTGGCGCCGCGGCGACTATTGCAGCCGTAACTTGTCCAGCGCCGCGCGCAGCTCCGTCACCTCGGCTTCGAGGCGCGCGACTCTCGCTTCCAGCGCTGTGCTTTCGGGCAGCGAAACCGCCGCCTCCGCGGGTACGTTGTTTTCCGGGGTGCCGCTCAGCAGATGGGCCCAGCGGGTCTCGCGGGCCCCGGGGAGGCGAGCGAGCTGGACCACCAGCGCGCCCGCCGGCCGCGCTGCGAGCTCCTGGAGGAACCCCTCCACCGCCGACAGGTCGGCGAATCGGTGCAGCCGCTCGCAGTTGATGCGCAACTCCCCCGGCGTCTGGGGCCCGCGCAGCATCAGCACCGTCAGGATCGCGACGGACTGCGACGGCACCTTGAGGACCGCGTCGAAATTGTGGGCATAGCGGGCCACGCGGCTCCCGCTCGACTCGATCACGAGGTTGCGCCGCTTCAGGCTGTCGAGGCTCGCCTGCACTTCGTTGTCGGTCGCCGCCATCACCGGCGAGCGGCTGGTCTTCTGGTTGCAGCCCGAGACGAGCGCGTTCAGCGTGAGCGGATAGGTGTCCGGGACGGTGTGCTGCTTCTCGACCAGCGTGCCCAGCACGCGGGTTTCGAGCAAAGTCAGGTCGTTCATCGGCCCGCAATTATCCGACAACGTACGGCTGGTTTCGGAGAAACTACAGTTGCGCGAGGCAGGCCTTGTGGCGTTCGGCGACGCGCATGGCGTAGCCGTAGCTCGTCAGGCGGCGCGGCGTCTTGAAGCTCTCGACCACGATCATCGGCACGACCGCGCGCGGGGTGCGCCGGCCGACCACGCCGTCGACCATGGTGAAGACCGAAAGATAGAGGCGGCTGCGCTCGAACTCGGCGCTCTGCCCGAGCTCGAGGTCGCCGCGCACGTCGGCGTTCGTCATCTCGAAATGGCCCGCCAGGGTCCGCACCGCGGCCTCGGTGCGGCTGACCTCGCGCACCGGCTTGCCCTGCTCGAAGCGCAGGACGTCGCCGTCGAGCTCGAGCGCGATGCCGGTCAGCTCGCTCACCGCCTTCTGAAACGCGGCGTTGCGGCTGGCGTAGCGCCCGGCGTTGTAATCGGCGAAGCGGTAGCGCAGATCGTCGTAGGGCGCAGCGTAGTCGAAGAGGTGGGCGATGCCGAAGTAGAGCCCGCCGCGGCGCGTGAATACCTCGTCGCGGATGGAGCCCTGGACGGCGAACGGGTAGCGTGTCGAAGCGGCTTGCGTCTGGGCGAAGCCGATGCTCACCTGCATCGGGCCGCCGCTGCGCACGGGGTTGTGCTCTGAGAAGAGCGCCTTGCCGAGCGGCACGCGGCCGGAGAAGTCTTCGAAGAGATCGGAGAGCTGGCGCTCGGTGCTCGCGCTGTCCAGGCGCTGCTCGTAGGTACGCCCGTCCGAGGACACCAGCTTCAACGCCGAGTCGGCGATCACCTTGGGGATGCCGGCGAGCTCGCGGCGCTTGTCGAGCTCGCGCCGCGCCATCGCAGGCAGCCCGGGAATCGAGGGATCCACGCGGAAGCTCGATTCCTGCTCGGTGATCGCGATGGCCGCGCAGACGTTCTCCGGGGTCGGCTCGACCCGCAGGGCGCTCATCGCCGCGTGCATGTCCTCCGCCCAGCCGCGCCGGTCGGCGAGGCGCTGCGGAAGAAGCTGTTCGATCAATGCCGGCCCGCTCAGGGACGCTGCGCTCGTAGAGGGCCCGTTCACCACCGGGGCGGGAACTCTCGCAGGTGTGCGGCGTTCAGCGCGCGACGGCTGCGCGCTGGACAGCGGGTCGCCAGTCCGGTTGGTGGCGCACCCTGCCAGAAGCACCAATACCGCCGCAGCCAGGCGTACCGGTTTCTGCATCCAGCGAGCTTAGCGAACCCGGCCCGAGAGGACGGTGCGGCTTTTCACACATTGCGCCGCATGGCGCAATCAAAGGGTGAATTTCAGTGAAGTAATCAGCGCACCGGGAAGGTGCGCGCTCGACGTCGAGCGCTCCCCGTAGGTCGACACGTCGGGGAGGAGCTCTCGCTCGCGCGTGAGCTCCGCGAGGTTCTCGCCGAGCATGCGGTAAACGGTGTCGTCGAAGCGCATCGGCGTGATGGGTGCGACGATGCGGCCGCCCTCGACCCAGAACGTGGCGAAGCGCGTCATGCCGGTGATCCGGCCGGCTGGTCGGTCAGAAAAGTTGAGGTACCAGAGGTTGCCTATGTAGAGGCCGGTGTCGAGCGCGTCGAGCGCCTGTTCACTTCCAAGGGTTCCGGGAGCGACGTCGAGCGCCTCGGGGCTCTCCTGCCCGGCGTTGGGCGCGAGGCCGTATTCCTTCGCCGAGCGCGGCGAAACGAGCGCATCGCGCAGCAGGCCCCGCTCGATCAGCGCCACGCGCGGCGGCTTCACGAAGCCGCCGCCCTGGAAGCCCGGCGCCATCCCTTCGGCGGAGTTCTCGATCATCGTCAGCTTCGGGCTCAGCGCGCTTCCCGACTCCATGCGAAGAAGCGGGCTCTGCTTCGTTGCTCGCGCGCGCGCCGAAAAGCCGCCCCACGAGAGCATCCCCATGAGCTCTTCCAGCGCGCGAGGCGCGAGGTAGACGCGGTAATCGCCGGGCTCGAGCGTGCGCTTCGCCTTGGCCAGATCCGTGAGCTGCCGTGTCGCGGCTGTCATCCGCGCTTCGAGCGCGCGCGCGTCCCAGTCGAAGCCGGCGTATCCGGTCTTCACCGCCTTGTCGCCCTCGAGATACAGGCTCCAGTCGAGCGTGAAGCTGTCGACTTCGTGCCAGTTCCTCTGGCCGAGCGAGTTGGCGAAGCCGCGGCAGATCGTTCCGCCGGCATAGATCCCCACGAGATCGCGGCCTTGCGCCTGCGCCACGACGTCTTCGGTCACGGCATCGGGCGGCGCAAGCGCACCGCGGCGTTCGCTCGAGGTCGAGCACGGGACCTCGTTGACGAGCAGCCACGGATCTTCCGGCAGCTCTTCGACGATGCCGCGAAGCTGCGACAGCGAGGCTCTTGCGTCCTCCAGGCCGTCTCGGCCCAGCGCGAACATGGCGCTCGCCTGTCGCCGCTCGCGGATCAGACGCAGGGAAACGTAAGCCTGCTCGACGCTCCCCGCCTGCCGCACCTTGCCCCGGTTGAAGCGGACGAAATCCGAGCGCTCGCCGGAGAACTCGCACAGCAGCATCTCGCGGCCCTGCAGCTCGCGGCCCAGCCGCTCGGACAGCTCGAAGAAACGCGCTTTCACCCTGACACCATTTTCGGTGTCACGGCATGACGTCTGCGAGCTAGCCCGTCGTTCGGGTGGCCTTGCGTTGCTTCAGCGCTTGCGCCCGGCAGTCGAGCATCGCATCGAGGACCGTCGCGCCTTCGCCCTCGACCGAGCGCCTGAGGATCTGGATGCTGTTCTGCCGCGTCGGCCGCTCGTTCGGCGTGCGGGTCCAGTAGACCGTGTAGCCGCTGCCGTTGCGCGTGATGATGAGCACGCCCTGCTTCGTCATGTCCGCGGCAAGCGCGTCGAGGCGCGGTCTCTCCACGAAAAGGCCGTCGCCCACGCTGCGCCAGCGGTCGAAGAGTCCCATGCGCCGTCCCTTCCCCTTGCGGCCACGGTGAATCGAAGGTCCGGAGGAAGTTTGTCACTGCCGTGGGGGGCGAGAGTAAGGAACTAAGTCTTCCTTCAGCCGGATTGGCCACCGAATACCTCGACCTCGGAGAAAAGGCACGGCGGCGCCGCATGGCCGCAATGGATGGCCTGATTGGGCTCGCCCTTGCCGCAGTAGAGCGTGCCGTGCACCTCGAGCGACGCGGGCCCGCCGACGCTGCCAAGGCTGCGCCAGAACGTCGCCGAGACGCCGCGATAATTCGGGTTCTTCACCACGGCGCGGCGCCGGCCGTCCTCGATGCGCTCGCCCCATTCGCAGCCGAACTGGAACTTGTTGCGCGAGTCGTCGATCGACCAGGACAGGTTGGTGCGCATCAGCACCCCTCGGCGGATCGAGGCGATCATTTCGTCCAGCGTGCTGGAACCCGGCTCGATGTTGAGATTCGCCATGCGGTGGATGGGCGGCCGGTTCCAGCCGCTCGCGCGCGAGTTCGCGACGCCTGGCCCGCCGAGCGGCGACACCAGGATGCCGTTTCGAATGAGGAACACCTTGTGTGCCGGCATGCCATCGTCGTCGAACGCATAGGTGGCGAGCTCGCCTTGCAGAGGATCGTAGGTGACGTTGAGGAGATCCGACCCGTAGCGATACGAGCCGATCATCTCCGGTGTGACGAAGCTCGTCCCGGCGTAGTTTCTCTCATCGCCCAGAACCCGATCCAATTCCAACGGATGGCCGATGGACTCGTGGATCTGCAGCATGACCTGGTCGGGCATCAGCAGGAGATCCATCTTCCCGGAGGGACAGTTCGGCGCCGCGAGAAGCTGCAGCGCGTCGTTCGCAAGGCGCTCTCCACTGCCGACAAAGGCGGCCTCGTGGAGCATTTCAAAGCCGCCCTGACGCGCATAGTCGAGGCTGCGCGACTGCGTCTCCACGCCCTCGTTCGCCGTCACGCGCATGTGCGGCAGCGTGAAGCGGAAACGCTGCCTGACTTCGCCCCCGGTGCTGGTGAGATAAACGCGCTCCTCCTCGATCAGCTCGAGCGCCGCGTAGCGCTCGACGATCCGCTCGTCGATCTTCGCCGCCTTGCACTCGCCGGCGAGAAGATCCTGCAATTCCCCCCTGGAAGGCGCCTCCCGGACTACCCTGCTCGCATATTCACCGCGTGGAGCCGACATGGCCGCAGGGTCAAAGCGCAGCGCGCTCTTGCCCTTGGTCGCCTCGGCCCACTGCGTAGCCCGGTCGAGCGCCTTCTGCAGGCCGGCCGTCGACAGATCGCTCGTCGCGCAGTAGCCGTATCCGCCCTCGACGAGCGCCGTCAGCATCGCGCCGCGATCGAGCGAGAGGCGCGGCGGCTCGAGCGTGTCCTGGCGCATCGCGTGCGACTCGCGCTTTTCCTCGTGATAGCGCAGCGACCAGAACGACGCGCGCGAGCGCAGAGCCCGGAAAAGCTGTTCGACCGGAGGTTTCACGTCACAAGTAGTAACACACTGATACCAACTGCAGCGAGGATCGCCGCTCTAATAGCTCGAGTCGTTCAATTCTCCTAGAGGAAAACGGAAATGCGCAGAGCAGGAATCGTGGTGAGCTTGGTGGCGTCGCTGGCAGGCGTCGGCGCTTGTGCAACCCAGGCGGAGACCGTAGGCACGGCGACCGGTGCGGCCGTCGGCGCCGCGGTGGGCGGCGGCAGCGCGGTCGGCACCATCGGCGGCGCGATGGTCGGGTTCGGAGCGGGTAAGGCTTACGATCAGCGCCAGAACCGCTGACCTTAACTCGGGGGTCGATTAGCGCTGGCGAAGCTGGCTACGCGGGCGCAAGCGCCATCTGCTCGAGGATGGCGCGCCCGACGAAGCCGTAGGGATTGGCGATCGTCTCGGCGATCTCGTAGTGGTTGTAGCCTTCGGCGTAGACCAGCTTCACCTGTTTGCCGGCGTTCTTGAGCGCCTCCGCGAACTCGCGCGTCTGGCGCTTGAATTCCGGCGTCTCGAGCGAGCCGTAGAGCAGCACGATGGGCGCGACGATCCGGTCCAGGTGCCGCTGCGGCGAAAGCGCCTGCTCCATCTCGTCGGTGAACTTGACGTAGTTGCCACGCTTGGACAGGCGCGGAGCGCGCAGGTCGTACATGCCGCTCGAGAGCGTGTATCCCTTCACCGTGTCGGCTGGCAGCCCGAAGTCCTTCTTCCAGTCGGTGGTCGCGACCACGCCGCCGAGGTGCGCCCCGGAGGAACGGCCCGACACGTAGAGGCGGTTCGCATCGCCGCCGAAGCTCGCCGCGTTGCGGTACGTCCACGCAACGGCGCGCCGCACCTGCTCGACCATGGCGAAAAGGCTGCCGCCGGCGTCCTGGACCTTCACGAAATCGGGCACCACGAAATGCGCGCCCGCGCCGACGAACATCTCCGCCGCGTAGCCGAATTCCCTCGCATTCCCGCCGCGCCACGCGCCGCCGTGGATGAAGAGGTTGATCGGCGCGCTCGCGCGCTTGGCGATGTAGATGTCGAGCTTCTCCATCTCGCCTGCGCCGTACGCCAAGCGCCGCGGCGGGCCAAGGCGCTGGCGCGCGAGCTCGCTGTTGGTTGCGTTGCGCGCGCTGATCTGCCTGCCGTTCGGCGCGTAGACCGACTGATCGTAGGCATCATCGAGCTCTGCCTGGTCCATGTCGAGCCACACGCGGGGTCCCTTGGTGCGCTGCGCCTTGGGCGCGCAGTCCTCGGCATGAGCCGAGCCAGCCACCGCAGCCGCGGCGGCTACGGTTCCGAGAAACGTGCGTCGGGTCGTGGACATGAGATCCCTCCGAGCCCGAGCTTACTAGAACGGCGAAAGCGCGCCGCACCGCTGTATTTCGCGGGTGCGGACGCGCTGGAGCTTGCCTATCCCTCTAAGCGCTCTGGCGCGCTCTCTTATAGCTTCTCGCAGCGGCCTTCAGCGCACGCTGATGCCGCTTCAGCGCCGCCGCCATCCTGGCCACCTCTTTCCTCGCCCTGCGCTGGAACACGGCCAACTTGACCTTCGCCTTCTTCAGCCGCGCCTTGGCCTTCATCGTGGTCTTCTTGCTCATTTGAAGACTCCTTGTTATTGACAACGGTCCGTTATGTACCACGGATCGTGTTTGGCTGCATGGCACTGCTTCACGGCCGGAACCGCGCAGCCAGGGCTAGCGTTTATCCTTCGGCGGAAAGTAGGACAGCATCTCCGCGACCACCGCGTTGATGCGTTGCTGCTGCTGCTCGGGCGACGACTTCGGCTCGACGGCGCCCGAAGCAGTCGCGCGCCACAGCAGCGACTTGCTCTTCGCATCCACGAAGTCGAGGACCAGCGTTCCTTCCTTCTTTTCGATGGCCTGGCTTTTCCCGCCGCCCACGGACACGCGTCCCGCCCTGCCGACGGGGATGCCGACCGATACGCCAACACCCGTGGAGCCGCCGTACGTGCTCTTGCCGGAGAGCTGCATGCCGATCAGGAAATCCGGATTGGCTTCGGCGGGGACGGGTCCTTTCGCCTGAAGCTGGCTATCCACCGTGGTCTTGATTCTCTTGACCAGCAATTCGTCGCCCACGGCATTGCCGGTCGGGGGCATCCAGCTATAGGACTTGAGGGCGGCAAAGTTCGCGCCGGTGTCGTAGTCGAACGTCACGTCCATACCGCTGGAAGAGGTGGCGCACGCGACGACCGTCGCGCCTGCCGCCATGACCGCGAACGCGAGAAGGACACTGCCCGGATTCCTCAGGATGGAGCGCATCGCCACCTCTCTGTGCCTGGTAGCGGAACATTGTGACCTCCGCCGACGCGTCCGCTATTGGACCTTGGTCCTATGAGTCTCGCGCTACATCCTCTCCGGGAAGCGCGGAATGAACCCATCCCGGTTCGGCATCTTCACCTTGGGAAGGGTCTGCGCGTTCATCTCGTCCTTCTCGCCGATCAGCTTGTTCTGCGCCAGGATGTACGCCGTCAGGGCGTAGACCTCTTCGTCGCTGAGCGAGCGCGGCTGCGTGAATGGCATCGCCCGGCGTATGAAGTCGAAGAGCGTCGTCGAGTAGGGCCAGAAATTGGCGATGGTCTTGGGCGAGCTCATATCCTTCATCGGCGGGGCGCCGACGAGCGCGGCGCTGATGCCGCCCTTGCCCTGCTCGCCGTGGCAGGCAGCACACTTTTGCGCATAGATCGTTGCGCCCTGCGCGGCGGTGCCGCTGCCCTTCGGCAGCCCGCTGCCATCCGGCAGCACGTTGATGTCCCAGGCCGCGAGGTCGGCGTGCGAGAGCGGCTGGCCCAGGTTGGGCCCCGCGGCAGCCACCGTCACCGGAAAGGCGATCGCGATTCCGAATAGTTTCCACTTAAGCGTAGACATGTTTCACCCCGCCGCTCGCGTCGATCGCCCAGCTCGTCGGACCGTTGTAGTGCTGGCTCGGGAACGCCAGCACCGGCGGAGGCTTCGAGGTCTGGCCGCGCACGGCGATGATTTGCGCGCGCGTCGGCTGCGCGTTGCCGCCCTCGTCCCAGGCGCGGCTTTGCAGCACCGCGGGGCCGCCGTTCCACTGCCACGGGACGCGGAACCGCGTGAACGCCTTGCTCAACACCGGCTCTTGGAGCGCGGCCTGCGCCCAGGTCTGGCCGCCGTCGGCCGAGACCATGACGCGGGCAATGCGCCCGTTGCCGGAATACGCGATGCCCGAGATCTCGTAGAACCCGGGACCCTTCAGGTTCAGTCCGGGCGACGGGTGCGTGATGAAGGACTTCACCTCCTGCAGGAAATAGAACTGGTAGGCCTTGCCGCCGGGCAGGATCTGCGCGTACGTGCGCGACTCGTAATAGGTCATGCCCGGCTGGTCGGTGAGCTGGAGCCGGCGCAGCCACTTCACGTTCATGTTGCCTTCCCAGCCGGGCAGCAGCAGGCGCATCGGATAGCCCTGCCCTGGCATCAGCCGCTCGCCGTTCTGGTAGAGCGCGACCATCGCGTCGTCCATCGCCTTGCCGAGCGGGTGGCTGCGCGAGAGGTGCGGCGAATCCGCGCCTTCGGCGACGACCCATTTCGCCTTCGGATCGACCCCGGCTTCATCGAGAAGAACGCAAAGCGGCACGCCGGTCCATTCGCTGCACGACGCGAGCCCGTGCAGCGCCTGCACGCTCGCCTGGATCGGCTCGGGCGAGAAGAGCGGCGCGCTGTTGCCGCCGCACTCGACGAAGCTGAAGCGCGACACCATCGGGTAGCGCGCGAGCGAATCGAGGGTGAAGACGAGCGGACGCTTGACGAGGCCGTGGATCGCGAGGCGGTGCTGCGCGGGATCGATCTCGGCGTTGCCGGCGTGCGAGATCGTGAAGTGCAGGCCGCTGGGCGTGACCATCCCTTGCAGCTGCTGGTGCGGGGTGCGCGCATGCGAGTTGCGCGGCTCGCCGTTCGGATTGCTGAGCGTGCGCACCACCGCCTTCTCGTATTTCGAGGGCGTGCCGTACGGCGGTACCACCGTGCCCGGCTCCCTGCTCCACGGCGGCTCGCTGAGCGGTTCGGCGCGCGCCGGACTGAGCGCGTACCCGGTGAAGAGAATGCCGCTTGCGCGCAGGAACGCCCTGCGATCGAGAAGCCCGTTGCCCGCGACGACTGCGATGTCGGCCATGGCGCCCTCCTCCGCTGCGCTACTCTGAGCGCGATTTCGCAGCCTTTCAAGCCTTTTTCCAGTCACGCGGGTAGGCTGCGGCTTTCCACGGGAGAACCACATGAGAGAGCTGAAGCGTAGGGACATCCTCAAAGCGGGCGTCGGGGCCGCGGCCCTCGGCTTCCCGGCCCTCATCCGCGCGCAGCAGAAGGAGGTCGTGATCCTCGGGCTGTGGGACCAGACCGGGGCGTTCGCCGACGTCGGGCCGCTCAATGACCGGGGCATGCGCATGGCGCTCGAGGAGCGCGACATGAAGATCCTCGGTCGGCCGGTCAAATACGTGACCCGCGACGGGGCCACCCAGGCCGGCACATCGACGCGCCGCGCCGAGGAGGCGATCGACGGTGAGGGCGCGCGTTTCATGATCGGGCCCTGGTCCTCCGGCGTGGCGCTGGCGGTGTCGGAGGTCGCCAAGCGCAAGAAGGTGCTGCACTTCTTCAGCGGCGGCACCGAGGACATCTCCGGCGCGCGCTGCCACCGTTACTCGTTCCAGTGGGCCGCCAGCCCCTACACCGCGGCGAAGACCGTGGTCGACAACTTCATGAAGGCGAACCCGAAGGCGAAGCGCTGGCACCTTCTCGTCGCCGACTACGCCTTCGGCTGGTCGGTGGAGAAGTACATCAAGGAGGTCGGCAAGAGCCACGGGCTCGAATTCGTCGGCGCCGACCGCCACCCGCTCGGCGAGCGCGAGTTCTCGAACTACGTGCAAAAGGCGGCGGCCAACCGGCCCGACGTCGTGGTCATGATCAATTTCGGCGGCGACGCGGTCGCCGGGGCGCGCGAGATCTTCAACTTCGGGCTGACGCCCAAGATTCCGCTCATCATGAGCTGGTCCTCGGGTGTCGAAGAGCTGATCCAGCTCGCGCCCGAGATCCGCGAAAACATGTGGGTCGGCACCAATTTCTACTACACCGCCGACACGCCGGTGGCGAAGGAATTCGTCAAAAACTACCGCGCCAAGTTCAAGACGCCGCCCGGCTATGCGCCTTCGGCAGCCTATTCGATGACGCGTCTCATGCTGGCGGGCTTCGACAAGGCGAAGTCGGTGGAAGTGCAGGAGGTGATCAAGGCGCTCGAGGGCATCGAGGTGAACGATCTCCTCGGCCGCATGCGCGTCGAGCCGGCCACGCACCAGACGCTGCGGCCGTACTTCTTCCTGCGCTGCAAGCCGAAGAAGGCGATGAAGGAGGAGCTCGACCTCGCCGACGTGATTGCCACGGGAGACACGCCGCTGCCGAAGGAATACGCTGCCTGTAAGGACATCGGCGGTTTCTAGAGTTTGAACCTCCTCCTCGGCCAGATCCTCAACGGGATCGCGACCGGAATGCTGTACGCGCTGATGGGCCTCGGCCTGTCGCTCATCACCGGCGTGCTCAACATCCCCAACTTCGCCCACGGCGCGCTCTTCGCCGTGGGGGCCTACTTCCTCGTCTCCGCGGTCAACGTCGTCGGCAACTTCTGGATCGGGCTGGTGCTTGCTCCGCTCGGCGTGGCGGTTCTCGGACTGCTGATCGAGTACGCCGGGATCCGGCGCCTGTACGCAGCCGGCCACGACTATCAGCTGCTATTCACGTTCGGCCTTGCGCTCATCCTGAATGAGCTGATCATCCTCGTCTGGGGTCCGGTGGGAATCAGCCACCTCCCGCCTGCGATCCTGCGGGGCGGCGTGGATGTCGGCTTCACCTTCTATCCGAAGTACCGGCTGTTCGTGATGGCCATGGCAGGCCTGCTCGTCCTGCTGACCTGGCTGTTTTTGGAAAAAACCAGGTACGGCGCCATCATGCGCGCGGGCATCGAGAACAAGGAGATGGTCTCGCTGCTCGGCATCGACATCCACCGCCTCTTCACCGTCGCCTTCGCGCTCGGCGCGTTCCTCGCCGGGATCGCCGGCGCGCTCACCGCGCCGATCCGCGGGCTGAGCCCGCAGATGGGCACCGACATGCTCGGCATCGCGTTCGTGGTCGTCGCGCTCGGCGGCCTGGGCAACCTGCTCGGCGCGATCGCCGCGGGCCTTCTGATCGGGGTGGCGCAGGCGGTGGTGGCCGGGTACTGGACCGAGGCCTCGACGGCGGTGATCTTCGCCGTAATGGCCTTGGTCCTCTTGATTCGTCCTCAGGGAATGTTCGGAATTCGATGAGAGCTCTTGCACTCATCCTGGTTTCGATCTGTGTGCTGCCCTTGATCGTGCGTCCGGTGATCGCCACCGAGATCTGGATCTTCGCCATCTTCGGCCTCGGCCTGAACCTGCTGCTCGGCTACACCGGCCTCCTTTCCTTCGGCCAATCCACGTTCTTCGGCTCGGCGGCCTACGTCGCCGGATGGCTGCTCAAGCACTACGGCATCAACGTGTTCTTCGCGCTCGGCATCGGCGTCGGGATGGGCGCGCTGTCGGCGCTGGTGGTGGGTTACCTGTGCGTGCAGCGCTCGGGGCTGTACTTCATCATGCTCACCTTCGCGCTCAACCAGCTCTTCTACTTCGTCGCTTACCAGTGGACCAGCGTCACCGGCGGCGAAGACGGCATGCAGGGCGTTCCGCGGCCCGAGTTTCTCGGCCTCGATTTCGGGGATCCGAGGGTGTACTACGTCTTCGTTTCGATCCTCTTCCTCGCCTGCCTGTGGCTGATGCAGCGGATCGTGGAGTCTCCGCTGGGCCAGATCCTGCAGGCGATTCGCGAGAACGAGCTGCGCGCCGAGGCGGTCGGCTATCACGCGCCTCGTTTCAAGCTGCTCGCCTTCGTGATCGGCGGGGCCTTCAGCGGCGCGGCCGGCGTGCTCTACGCGATGCTCTTCGGCATCGTGCCGCTCGAGGCGATCGGCTTCGTGTTCTCGGGCAACGTGGTGTTCGCCACGCTGATCGGCGGCTCGGGCTCGCTCTACGGGCCGCTCATCGGCTCCTTCCTCTTCATCTGGCTGTCCGAGTCGATGAGCGTGGTGTGGGCGCGCTGGCCGCTTCTCCTCGGCGTGGCGTTCGTGATCGTGGTGCTCTTCTTCCGCGGCGGCGTGGTCGAGGCCTGGACCCGCCTGGTGAAATGGTACTACTCGAGACAAAAAACCTCGGCAAGTCCTTCGGCGCGCTGACCGCCGTCCAGGACGTGAGCCTCGCGATCGAGGCCGGCAGCCTGCACTCGATCATCGGGCCGAACGGCGCCGGCAAGACCACGCTCTTCAACCTGCTCACCGGCACCTTCGCGCCGACGTCGGGGAGAATTCTTCTCGATCAGCGCGACATCACGGGCACGCCGGCCCACCGGATCGCGCATCTCGGCCTCGCGCGCTCGTTCCAGCGCACCAACGTGTTCCCCGCGTTCTCGCTCCTCGAGAACGTCTGGGTGGCCGCGTTCGCCACCGGGCGCTCGTGGAGAGGGCTTCTTTTCAGAAACGCCGATCGATACCCCGAGGCGAAGGAGCGGGCACTGCGGGCGCTTGCAGACGTCGGGTTGGAAGGCAAGTCGCGCCATCTCGCCCGGGAAATATCCCATGGCGAGCAGCGCCAGCTCGAGCTCGCCATCGCCCTGGCCGCGCAGCCTCGGGTGCTGCTCCTCGACGAGCCCGCGGCCGGCCTTTCGCCGGAAGAATCGCGCCGGATGGTCGCGCTGGTGCGCTCGCTCAAGGGCCGCTACACCATCGTGCTCATCGAGCACAAGATGGACATCATCATGAGCGTGTCCGACCGCATTTCGGTGATGCACTTCGGCCGGCTGATCGCCGAGGGCCCGCCCGCCGAGATCCAGCGCAATCCCGAGGTGCGGCGCGCCTACCTGGGGGGCGTCGCCGCGTGATCCTGCAGGTCGACAAGGTGGATGCGTACTACGGAATCGGCCACATCCTCCACGGCCTGTCCCTGAACGTAGGCGAGAGCGAGGTGGTGGCGCTGCTCGGCCGCAATGGCGCCGGCAAGACCACCACGATGCGCTGCATCGCCGGCCTCACGCCGCCGCGCCGGGGAGAGATCCGCTACAAGGGACGCAATATCGCCGGAGTCTCGCCGCACCGGGTGTCGCGCATGGGCATCGCCCTCGTGCCCGAGACGCGAGGCATCTTTTCCTATCTGAGTTGCTATGAAAACCTGGCGATCGCTCGTCGCCCCGAATCGAGATGGCAGCTCGAGGCGGTGCTCGAGCGCTTTCCCAGGCTGAAGGAACGGCTCACGCACAAGGGGCGCGAGCTCTCGGGCGGCGAGCAGCAGATGCTCGCCATCGCCCGCGCGCTTCTCACCGGCCCGGAGCTCCTGCTTCTCGACGAGCCCTCGCAGGGCCTCGCGCCGCTCGTGGTGAGCGCGGTGATGGACACCATCCGCGGCCTCAGGGCCGAGCGCGTGAGCATGCTGCTCGTCGAGCAGAACGCCGAGATGGCGCTGCAGCTCGCCGACCGCGTCTACGTCATCGACCACGGCACGGTGGTGTTCGAGGGCACGCCGGCCGCGCTGCGCGCCGAGCGGCAGGTTACCGCGACCTACCTCGGCGTCGGCGGCTAGGGGAACAGCTCGGCCATGCGGCGGGCGAAGCGGTAGAGGTCGCTGTTGCGGCTGCGGATCGCCCGCAGCATGGGCTTCGCCTCGGCGATGATCGCCGCAGCGTCGAACGACTTGATCTTGCGGTCCTCGACCACCACCACGCCGTCGACGATGACGGTATGGACGCTCGAGCCGGTCTCCGCGAACACCATCTGCTGGACCGGGTCGTTGAAGGGCGTCCACGCCGGCGTGTCGAGGTCGTAGAGTACGACGTCGGCGCGGTATCCGGCCTGGATGCGCCCGATGCTTTTCGGCATCCGCACCGCCCTCGCCCCGCCCTCGGTCGCCATCGCGAGCGCCTGCCGCGCGCTCACCCACTGGTCGCGGCTGCGCTCCGCGACCCGGCCGAGCATCGCCGCCAGGCGGATCGCCTCGTGCAGCACCAGGTTGTCGTTGGTGACGCTGCCGTCGGTGCCGAGCGCCACGGTCACGCCGGCGGCGAGCATCTTCGCGATCGGCGCGATGCCGGTGCCGAGCTTGAGGTTGCTTTCGGGGTTGTGCACCACCACCGTGCCGGTCGCGGCGAGGCGCTCGATGTCCCGGTCTTCGATCCAGATCGTGTGCGCGCACGAAAGCCGCGGGCTCAGCAGGCCGAGGCGCTCGAGCTGCTCCACCATGGTGCAGCCGTAGCGGCGCTGCGCGAGGCTGGTCTGGACCTTCGATTCCAGTAGATGGGTATGGATGCCGAGGTCGTGGCGCTCGGCGAGGTCGCGGCACATGGTCAGCAGCTCGTCGCTGCAGCGCACCGGGTTGGTCGGCGCCGGGAACACCGCAACGCGCTCGTGCGGCCGGTGGTACAGGCGGATGGAGTCTTCGATCAGCCTGCGCGTCTCGGGGAGCGGCTTGGGCGGCAGCGGCCTGATGCGCTCGAGGTCCTGCGTCAGGTCCGCGGGCAGCGGCCGGTCGCTCGGAAAGATGTCGCCGAAGTCGTCGTCGAACACGCGCAGGCCGAGCACGGTGCGCATCCCCGAGTCGCGGTAGGCCTTCACCACCGCGGCGACGTCCTCGGGACCGAAGTTCTGCGCCGGGAAATGGTCGATCGAGGTGGTGATGCCGCCGAGGAGCATCTGCGCGGAATTCAGCATCGCGCTCACGTAGACCTCGCGCGGCGTGCGTCCGCTGGTGTCGGCCTGGTTGAGCCACATGAAGGCGGGGTGGCTCGCGCTGTCCTGCGTGCCGGCCGAAAGCGCGCCCGGCGTATGCGTATGGGCGTTCACCAGGCCCGGCATGGCGAGAAAGCGCCGCCCGTCAATGACCCGGTCGGCGGTTCTGCGCTGCACTTCGCCTACCTGCGAAATGCCATTGCCTTCGATAAGGATGCTGCCGCGCTCGAGGAAGCGGTCGGCTTCGTCCAGGGTGAGGACGGCGGCATTCTCGATCAGGAGCGAGCCCATCGCTAGACGACGATGCCCGACCCGCGATTGAGCACCGCGCGCACGATGCTGAGCGGGGCCGAGATCGAGGTGCGCGGCGCTTCGGGGCGCGTCTTTCCCAGCATCCTGATCTCGAAGCGGCCGAAGGCGCCCTCGGCCAGGATCTCGTTGCGATTTCCGCCCGCTTGTGGATCCGCGACCAGCTCGACCGCGGTGCGCTCGAAGCCCACGCCCGCCAGCGCCACGGCCGCAGCCACGTTCGCGTTCATCGGGTAGGTGCTCGCCGCCTCGCGCGCGTTGCCTTTGAACAGGCACACCGGTTCGCGAACCGCAGCCAGGTCGACCGCCTTCTCGCCGGCGGTGCCGAGCCATGCGCGCGGCGGCTTGACCGAGCGAAGGACCACACGCTCGATGCCTTCGTTTCGCACCGCGGCCAGCAGATCGAGCGCGCCGACCGCGCCAGCCGGAATGATCAGCTGGGCACCCGTGCTCTGCGCCGCCGCCCTGACGCGCTCGAGCAGGGCGGCGTCGGCGAACGCACCCATCGAGATCGTCATCAGGTCGGCTCCGGCGCCAACGACGCGCTCGGCGTACTGCGCGACCGCGCCCTGCCCGGCGCACTCGATGACGAGATCCGGTTTGAGCGAGAGCATCTCGCCCACGTCGTCCAGGAATCGCAGCGGCACCGGCAGCCCCGCACGCTGCTTCTCTCGCCATCCCGGCCGCAGGAGCACGCAGAGCACTTCCATTTGATGATCTGCGAAATGCCGCAGCACCGCCTGCGAGACGGCGCCGTATCCGATCAGGGCGATGCGCTGAGGTGTTCTCATCTTGTGTTAACGTCCGTTTGGCTGTCGCTGCTATTCTTTCACAAGTGCATGTCTGAAGATCTCATCCGGAAACGCCTGTCGCCGCATGTTTCGCGCGAGCGCGCGCGGACCCTGTTCCAGGAACTGGTGCGCGTACCCAGCCCGCAGACCGATCTGCTCGAGGACGAGCCGCAGCTGCGCGAGTTCATGAAGCTGGCGCTGGTGCCGCGCATGAAGGCGCTCGGCATGTCGAGCGTGCGCCTCGATGCGATGGGCAATCTCATCGCGGAGAAGGGCGCCGCGCGCAGCGGCCGCTCGATGATGCTCGTCGCGCACGCGATGAACCAGCCGCCCAGCACCATGCCCGATCCCTATGGCGGCCGGGTCATCGACGCTACGCCGCACGGCCTGCCCGGCGAGGCGGTGCTCGGCAAGGGCGCGAGCGAGCAGAAGGGCACGATGGCGGCCATGCTCCACGCGATCGAAGCCGTTCAAAAATCTGAAATTGCCTTGGAGGGCAAGCTGTACTTCATCTGCTGCGTCTCGGGCGAGACCGGCAAGCACGACGCGATCCGCAACGTGGTGGAGAAGGAAGACGTGCGCGCCGACCTGGCGTTCGTTTACGGCAACAGCCTCAAGCTGCAGCTCGGCAACCGCGGCCGCGTCGACGTGAAGGTCACCGTGCACGGCAAAGCCTCGCATTCGAGCCGCCCCAACGACGGCGCGAACGCGGTCAGCGGCGCCATGGAGCTCCTGCGGCGCCTCGCGGCCGAGATTCCGAACAACCGCTCTCATCCCCAGCTCGGCACGGCCTGGCTGACTTGCAACCGCATAGAAAGCCTGCCGAGGTCCACCCACACCGTGCAGGACCGCTGCGAGGTCGGACTCGACCGGCGCCTGCTTCCCGGCGAAAACGCCGACGCGGCGGTCGAGGAGATCGCCCGCGTGGCGCGCGCCCTGGAGGGCTGGAGGGATCCGGTCTCCGGCAAGGCGCTGCGCTTCGAGGTGGAAAAAGGCGCGGTGATGTATCCAAGCCTCGTCACCGAGGATTCGCCGGTGGTGCGCCTGCTCGCGGCCGGCTGCGAGGCGATGCTGGGCGCGGCGCCCGAGACCTTCTTCGGCCAGTCGGCGCACGACCAGGGTTACCTCAACCACGTCGGCATCCCGACCGCCAACTTCGGCTCGGGCGAGCAGGCCTTCGCCCACACCGACCTCGACATGGCTTCGGTCGACCGGACCTTCGACGCCGCGCGCGTCTACGCCTGGATGATCGCCTCCTACCTCGGTGAGCAGAAACACTAACCTCGGCTATTTCTTCGCGTCGTCGGTCGAGCGGTTCCCGCAGAAGGTCGCGGTCATCGACCTCTACGGCGGCACGGAGCGCAGCATCACCTACGCGCAGCTCGACGAGCGCGCCGACCGGGTGGCGGGACTCCTGCGGGGACGCGGCGTAAAGCCCGGCGAGCGCGTCGGCATGATCGTCGGCAACCGCGTCGAATTCCTCGAGATCTTCTTCGGCGCCATGAGGGCAGGCGCGATTCCGGTGGCCATCAACACTCGCCTCGCGCGCGATACGCTGAAATTCATCCTCGAGGACGCGGAATGCGTCGCGGCGTTCGTCGAGCCCGAGGCGCATCCCGACGCGATGGCGGTTTCCCTAAGCGTGCCGAACCGCATCGCAGTCGATTCTTCTTACGAGGCGTTAAGGGATGAAAGTCCAAAACTGAAGGAACCACCCGATCTTCCCGCGAACGCGCAGGCGTTCCAGCCCTACACCTCGGGCTCCACCGGCGTTCCGAAGGGCGCGATCATGACCCACGCCGGGATGCTCTGGTACGTGCGATACAACCAGCGCTACTGGCCGACGAAGCCCGACGATCGGGGGCTCATCGCCCTGCCGCTGTTCCACAAGAACGCCATGCGCGGCACGGTGAAGCCGATGCTCTACGCGGGCGGCTCGTTCGTCCTCATGCCCGGCTACGAGCCCAAGGGCTATCTCGAGGCGCTAGCGAAGTACAGATGCAGCTACTCGCGCGGCGTGGCGGCGGTTTTCACCATGTTCCTGCAGCACCGCGACGAGCTCGCCCGGCTCGATCTGTCGAGCCTCAGGAGCTTCACCATCGGCTCGGCGGTGGTGGCGCACGAGCTGATGGACCAAGTCGAGCGCGCCATACCCGGCGTGCGGGTCGGCGAAAGCTATGGCCTCACCGAGGGCGGCAGTCCGTTTCGCGAGCCGCTCGACGGCCGCCGCGTGCCGCGCGGCTCGCCGGGCGTGCAGGCGCCCGAGTACCAGCTGCGCCTGGTCGGGCCGGGAGGCGAGGACCGCGACGACGAGGGCGAGCTTTGGCTCAAGTCGCCCTACAACTGCCTCGGCTATCACAAGCGGCCCGACGTGACGCGCGACAAGCTGGTCGACGGCTGGCTGCGCACGGGCGACGTGTTCCGGCGCGACGCGCAGGGCTTCTACTACTTCAAGACCCGTGTGGACGACATGTTCTCGTGCGGCGGCGAGAACATCTACCCGAAGGAGGTCGAGGACCTGCTGTTCCGCCATCCGGCGGTGGCGAACGCGGTGGTCGCCCCGGTGCCGCACGCGGTCAAGGGGTACGTGCCCGCGGCGCTCGTCGTCCTCAAGCGCGGCGCATCCGCCTCCGCGGAGGAGATCAAGACCTACTGCCTGAACGAAGGGCCGAAGTACGCGCACCCGCGCTTCGTCCAGATCATCGGCGAGCGCGAGATGCCGCTGAACGGCGCGGGCAAGATCGACCGCAATCTCGCCCGCGAAAAACTCGCTACTCTCGTGCAATCCCAGCGGCTTTGATGGTCTTGGCGAGCTTCTCCATGTCGGCGCGCACGAGGTCGGTAAGCTGCTGCGGCGTGGTGGGATAGGGATCCGCGCCCAGAGTGGAGAAGCGCTCGCGCAGGTCCGGCGCCGCAAGGGCATGGTTCAGCGTCTGGTTCAGCTTCTGCACCACCGGCGCCGCCATGTGCGCGGGGCCGTGCAGGCCGAACCAGAAGCGCAGCGTGGCCTCGGGAAAGCCCGCCTCGGCGAAGGTCGGGACGTCGGGGAGCAGCGCCGAGCGCTTGTCGGAAAGCACGGCGATCGGCTTCGCCTTGCCCGAGCGGATGTGCTGGATCGCGGAAGGCAGCGTATCGAACACCATCGAGACGTTGCCGGCGAACATGTCCGGATAGGCGACGCCCGCGCTCTTGTAGGGCACGTGCAGCATCTGCGCGCCGACGCTGGTGCGCAACACCTCGCCCGAGAGATGGCCGATGCTGCCGACGCCCGAGGAGCCGAAAGTCAGCTTGCCAGGATTCGCCTTGGCGTACTCGACCAGCTCTTTCAGCGAGTTGAACGGCGCGGTGGCGCTTACCGTGAGGATGTTGGGCGCGATCGCGACGCCGCCGATGGCGCTGAAGTCCTTCACCGGATCGTAGGTCACGCTCTTGTTCATGTTCGGCGCGATCGCATACGCGGTGAGGCTCGAGAGCACGATGGTGTAGCCGTCGGGCGCGGACTTCGCCGTGGCGTCGGTGCCGAGCGCCCCGGCGGCGCCGGCCCGGTTCTCGACGATCATCGGCTGGCCGATGAGCTCGCCCAGCTTCTGCGCCAGCGCACGGCCCATGATGTCGGATACGCCGCCCGCGGCGTACGGCACGACCAGCCGGATGGGCTTGTTGGGATAGCCTTGGCCGAACGCCGAGGCGGACAGCGACGCCGCCGCGACGGCGATGATGAAGCTCCTCCTGGAAGTCATGGCTCCTCCTATGATTGGCTGATTATTTCAGAGGCCCGGTGAAATAGGTGCCGCGGCCGCTGGCAATGAGCCGATTCTCCGCGTCGAAAATCTGCGCCTCGCAGACGGAGAACTGGCCGCCGAACTTGATCACCCTGCCCTTCACCACCAGGTCGCCCGGCATCGCGGCGCGGTGGTAGTCGACCCGCATGTCGATCGTGGGCACGGCATGGCCGGTGCGCGAGGTCAGGGCCCAATCCGCGCCGAGATCGATCAGCGCGGCGAGGATGCCGCCGTGCGTATGCTTGCGATCGGGATTGGCCATCCATTCTTGCCGCCAGGTCGCCTTGACTTCGACGAACTCCTCGCCGCAGTCGAGCACCTGAAGCCCGAGCCACTGGTGATAGGGCCCTCGCGTGATCAACCTCTGCAGCTCTTCCTTTGTCACCGCGCTCATGGCGTCACCACGACTTTGCCGACCACCTCCCGGTCGCGGATGAGGCGCAGGCCCTCGGCGGCGCGCTCGAGCGGGAGCACACGGTCGATCGCGGGCTTCAGCTCGCCCCTGGACACGAGATCGAGCAGCGCTCGCAGGTCCTCGTCGGTATAGCTGTTGGAGCCGATCACGCTCAGCTCGAAGCTCCAGATGTAGCGCAGGTCCTCCTTCGGATCGAAGCCCGCGGTGGCGCCGCACACGAGGATCCTGCCGCCGCGCTTCGCGCACCTGAGCGAAGGCACCCACGTGTCGCCCCCGGTGAAGTTGATGACGCAGTCGACGCCGCCTTCGTAGCTGCGCCGCTGCGGCTTGCCGAACTTCTCGATCACCCACTTCGAGAAATCGGCCCGCTTGTAGTTCACCGCGTGATCCGCGCCTAGGCCGCGCAGCCGCGCAAGCTTGTCGTCGCTCGAGGCGCAAGCGATGACCTCGCAGCCGATCCGCTTCGCGAGCACCACGCACGCCACGCCGACTCCGCCCGAGGCGCCGAGCACCAGCACCCGCTCGCCTTGCGCGAGCGCGCGGCGCGTGACGAGCATCCGGTGCGCCGTGCCATAGGCGACCGGGAGCGCGGCCGCGTCCACGAAGCTCACGTTCTCGGGCATGGGAACGAGCTGGTCCGCCGACGCGAGGCAGTACTCGGCCATGCCGCCGTCGAGCGCCTCGCCCATCAGGCCGCGCTGCTTGTTGAGCGGATTGACGAGCACGCGCGCGCCCGGCTTCCAGTCCGGCGTCCCGGTCTCGACCACCTCGCCGGCCATGTCGAGGCCGATGATCACCGGCATCGGCAGCTTGATGCCGGGCATGCCCTTGACGGTGAAAACATCGTGGTGATTGAGGGAGGCGGCGCGCACGCGAATCACCACGTGGCCCGCCGTCGCCTTCGGCTGCGGATAGTCGGACACCACCCTCAGGGCTTCGATTTCTCCGTGCTGCCTGAGGACCAGCGCCTTCAAAACTGCTTCGCGCCGGGGAGCGCGGCGATCGCTGCCTTGGCCACTTCCAGATCCTGCTCGCCGGTGCCCGAGCCCACGCCGAGCGCGCCGATCACGTGACCGTCGACCACGATCGGCAGTCCGCCGAGCAGGTTGGTCAGCTTGCCGCCGGTCGCGAACGCGAGCTTGACCTCGTTCGCCACGTTGGCCTGCCCCGACGGCGCGCGCGCCGATGCCGCGGTCATCGCCTTCTTGTGCGAGGAGTCGATGCTCAGAACCTTCGCCCCGTCCATGCGCACGAAAGCGAGCAGGTGCCCGCCGTCGTCGGTGATCGTGATGCATTGCGGCTGCTTCATCTCCAGCGCCTTGGCGATCCCGGCGCGAAGCATCTTCAGCGCGCCGTCGTGAGTCAGCTTGAGATGCGGGACGTAGTCGGACAAGGTTCTCTCCTTCGTGCTCTCGTCGGGGTGGGACTACGATACCGCGCGCCGACGCCGCAATGGGCATTAGTTCACAAAATCCTCCATCCGGAGCAGTCGCGGCCGCACCAAACTCAAAGCGGCGCGCGCATTTTGGTCCACATGAGAATCCAATCCCTCATCGCCCTCACGGCGGCGAGCGTGATCATGGTCGGACTGGGCGCGATCGCCGGCATCGTCGCGTACATGTCGCGCTCCGTGGCGCCGGGCGACGTTCGAGTCGCGGTCGCGACCAGGCCGCTCGACCGCGGCTGCCTCGACTGCGGCGTGGTGGTCGCGATCAAGGAAGTGCAGCTCAAGCGGAAAGCCGAGCCAGTCAGCCAGTACCAGATCCGCGTGCGCATGTCGGACGGCAGCGAGCGCACGCTGACCTACACCAACCCGCCCGCCTGGAAAGCGGGCGACCGCGTGCGGCTGCTGAACGGCCGGCTGGTCGGCTAGCCGCGCTAGACGTTGAGGCGGCGCGCCTCGGAGATGTGCTTGTGCCAGTACGGCGCGTCGATCCGGTCGCGCCGCACGTGCTTGCCCGAGGAAGGCGCGTGCACGAACTCGCCGTTGCCGACGTAGATGCCGACGTGCGAGTTCTTCTTGCCTTCCTGGTCGAAGAAGACGAGGTCGCCGCGGCGCAGCTCCGCGACCTTGATGCGATGGCCGGCCGCGCGCTGGTCGTCCGTGCTGCGCGGCAGCTTGCGTCCCGCCTGAGCGTAGCTCCACTGCACCAGGCCGCTGCAGTCGAAGCCGGTCGACGGGCTGGCGCCCCCGTAGCGATAGGGCTTGCCGACGAGCTGCGCGGCGTTCTGCGCGGCGCGATCGCCGACACCGCCGGCCGCATGCTCGGCGGGCTGCGGGGCGCTCGCGCACCCCGCTACGACGAAGAAAAATAGGCCGATCGGGAGGACGGTGGACAATCTTTTCACCGGCATCGCAGCGACTCCGATCGGCCCGGAAGCTATGCCTGGTGCCCGATCCGCTGGCCGCGCCGGTGCATGCGGCCACCAAAGAGCGCGAGCGACGATGAGCCAGTGAGCACCGCGGCGAGCAGCCACGCGGCGCTGAGGACGATCAAAGTAACCGCAATCCAGCTGTAGGTCTGGTGCCATGCCTTGCTCATCAGCGGGCCGGCGATGATGAGCAGCACCGCCTGCCCGGCCGAGACCACGATCAGCGTGGTCACGGGCACCAGCGTACTCTTGAGGACGTTCCAGCGCACATCGCCCGCGGGAAGCAGCGCCGCCGCACGGCGCGCCGCGAGCCAGAGAATCGCGAGGGCGAGGCCGTAGGTCAGGAACTGGACCAGGCTGGCCGCGCTCAAGCCGGTCTTGCCCAGCCGGGTGGTCTTGAAGAGCGCCATTTCGCCGAACGCGGCGCCCAGCGCAAGCGCGGCGACGATCACGACGGCGTAGCGGACGATCCAACTCCAGCGTTCATTCATGGCGGCCCCTCTTCGTGGCGGGTGTTGTTCTTATTGCTGCCCATTCCATTTGACCGTAGAGGGACGCCGGACACGAAGGCAAAAGAGCACCAAGGGCACTAACAGGTCCGGTTGGATCGCACCAGAAAGGAAAAGGCCGATCAGGACTCGCTGACGGGGCTGCGTCTCGTCAGGCGGGTGCTGATCGGCCTGTGATTCAAGGGCCGGTTGCGACCTCCGGTCCCCCGCCTCCAGTTAGTTATTAACTTCGTGTCGGAGGTGATTCATTTAACTACGATTTTGGTCTTCTAGCAAGTGACAAAAACCACGCCGGACGCGGAAAAGTGCACCGTCCCTCCGGAAAAGCGCGCCGTCTGTCTGAAAGAGCGGCGTCAAAGCAGCGAAACGTGCTGCTGCGTCTCGAGCGAGCGGATGGTTTCCAGAATGCGAGCCGCCTGCGCGCCGCCGAGGCGCGCGAACTTGGCTTCGAGCCTCGCGTCGTCCAGCGTGCGCGCGGCGGGCGCCTCGACGCTCGCCGCGGCGAGGCGAATCCGCGCCGCCATCTTGTCGAGGCTCGGCTCGGCGGCCACGCCGATCCGCCGTCGCAGCGCCTGCACCTCGGGGTCGAGGGCCGCAGCGTCGCTGAACTGTTCGAGCCCTGCGTCGCCATGGAGGAGCGCGACCGCTACCGCGTGCTGGGCGCTGAGGCGCGCTTCGATCGCATTGCGCGGCTCCGGGCGATTGGTGCGCTCGATCGCGAGCGGATGCAATTCGACCTGAATGCCGTCCCCGGTTTCGAGCGCGTGCCTCAATTTTTCGCCGTGTTCGAGGCAGGCATCGATCAGCGCGTGCAGCACCACGCCGGAGGGATACGGCTTGTACGCCACTTGCTTCATTTCCCAGTGCTCGCCCAGGCGCCGCGTGATCTGCGAAAGATCGGCGCTGCCACCGAACACGTTGACGAACCCGCGCAGGCCCTCGATCGGCGCGCGCGGGCCTTCGAACCCCTCCGAGGCGAGACGCGCGGCGGCGAGGCCGTTTCGCGCCGCGAAGCCGGCGTTCAGCACGCGCGCCATGCTGCCCAGCATCTCCACCAGCCCGGACGCCTGCGTCGCCGCGAGTCCCAGCGCCGAGGCGACCTGGCGCTCGTCCAGGCGCAGCAGCTTCGCCGCAGCGGCCGTCGCGCCGAAAACGCCGCAGGTGCTCGTGATGTGCCAGCCGCGCTCGTAGTGGCCGGGCATCACCGCGTTGCCCATCCGGCAGGTGGTTTCGACGCCGAGGACGAAAGCATGAAGCAGCTCGGCGCCGCTCACCTTCTGCTTTCGCGCGATGGAGAGCACGGCCGCCGCCACGGGGGGCGTCGCGTGAATCACAGTCGGCAGGTGCGTATCGTCGTAGTCGTGGGCGGTCGCGGCCGCCGCGTCGATCAGCGCATCCTCGAGAGGGAAGACGCGGCGCACGATCGCGACCGCGGGGTCTTCGCGGCCGGCGAGGATGCAGCCGAGCGCGTTCAGGAGGCCGCGCTTGCCCTCGTGCCGGATCGCGGCCGGGATGCCTTCCCAACGAGACTCGGCAAGAAATCGCGAGAGCGTTTCGGTTGTAGGGAAAGGATTCAATCCAGCTTCACGCCCGCTTGCTTCACGATCGGCGCCCATTTCACCGATTCCTCCTGCATGAAAGAAGCGAAGGCCTCCGGGCTCCCGGGCATCGGCTCCGCGCCTTGCGCAAGCAGCCTTTCCCGGACCTCGGCGGTCTGCAAAGCCTTGACGGTCTCCCTGTTCAGCCGATCGACGACGGCGCGCGGCGTACCGGCGGGCGCGAGCAGGCCATACCAGAGCGAGACCGCGATCTTCGGATAGCCGAGCTCGGCGAAGGTCGGCACCTCGGGCAGCAGGGGATTGCGCCGCGCGCTCGCGGCGGCGAGCACTCGCAGCTTGCCGCTTTTCACGTGCTGGATCAGCGACGGCGCGGCGTCGAACATGATCTGCACCCGCCCGCCGACGAGATCGGCCACTGCCGGACCGCTGCCCTTGTACGGAACATGGGTCAGCGAAGCCCCGGTCTCGCTCTTGAAGAGCTCGGCCGCCATGTGCGGAGCGCCGCCGTTTCCAGAGGAGGCGAAGTTCAACGCATGGCTTTTCGAATAGCGCACGAGCTCGTCCACGCTTTTCGCGGGCAGCTCGGCATTGATCGCCATGATGAGCGGCAGCAGCGCGAGCCCGGTGACCGGCGCGAAGTCCTTGACCGGGTCGTAGGGCAGCTTCGCGTACAGATGCGGCCCGACGCCGTGCGTGGTGATCGAGTTCTGCAGCAGCGTGTAGCCGTCGGCCGGCGCCCTGGCGACCGACTCGGTGGCGATGGTGCCGCCCGCGCCGGCGCGGTTGTCGACCAGCACCGGCTGGCCGAGCGACTCGGCGAGCTTGCCGCCGACGAGCCGGGCGATGAAATCCGCGGCGCCGCCGGGCGGCACGGTGACGATCAGGCGAACGGGACGGTTCGGATAGTCGCCCTGCGCCGGGGCCGCGCGCGCGACAGCGAACAGGACGCAGGCGAGCAGGATTTTCATCGCCGGCAAATATAACCGAGGCCGAACACCAGCACGGCGTCTTGGGCGCCGCCTGAGTATCTTACGCAGAGGCGGCGCAGCCGCTGCTGCCTCGGCTAAGTGCCTCAGCGTACAGAACGCTGTGCCGTTTCAATCTTATACGTACACCCTCATTAACCCCAGGCCGGCGCGCGCCTCACTCTCCTCGCCCTACGCACCGACGAGGCGCCCAACCTTGTCGAAGTGAGCGAGTCGATGCACGACCTAAACGTACGGACACACGCATGAAAGCCGCATGCACGGACCGGCAACCGCCTGTCGGGGTGGGTCGCGATCACCCAAAAGCCCTGGCCCCCTCGATCGGCATGCTGCTGCTCGCCGCCGCGCTGTGCGGGTGTGCCAGCGCCCCGGAGCGGCAGGCGCGCAGCCAGGAGGATCTCTTCGCCGAGCGCCGGGCGGAGGACGCCGCGCGAGACGACGGCGCGAAGCGCCTCGTCGCGCAGATGCTGGCGCGGGTGGAGGCAAGGGCGCGTACGCCGCGCGCGACCATCGACTTCCTGATCATCTCCGGCGGCGGCGATTGGGGCGCCTTCGGCGCCGGCGTGCTCAAGGGCTGGGGCCGCGTGAAGGGCGAGTTAGCGCGACCGCAGTTCGACGCGGTGACCGGCGTCAGCACCGGCGCGCTGATCGCGCCGTTCGCCTTCCTCGGCGACGACGAGTCGATCGAGCGCATCGTGCAGCTGTACCGCAACCCGGCGGTCGACATCGCGAGCTCGCGCGGGCTGCTGTTCTTCCTGCCGAACAACCCATCGTTCTATCTGCTGCCCGGCCTCGAGCGCGAGCTGCGCACCGCGCTCGACCGCAGCATGCTCGAGCGCATCGCCGCGCAGGAGGCGAGCGGGCGCCTGCTGCTCGTCAACACCACCAACATCGACCTCGGCGACCTGCACCCGTGGGACGTGGTGGCCGAAGCGAAGGCGGCGCTCGCCGCCGGCGAGCCCGAGCGCGTGCACCGCATCCTGCTGGCGAGCGCCGGCATCCCGGCGATCTTCCCCGCCCAGCAGATCGGCCCCCACCTCTTCGTGGATGGCGCAATCACCGGCAACATCCTGTACGGCGCGCGCATCGACCAGGAGCAAGGGGTCGCCGCGCAGTGGCGCGCGAAGCACGGCCGCGCGCCGGCGCCACGCGTGCGCTACTGGGTGATCTTCAACAACCAGTTCCGCTTCCCGCCGCAGGTGACACAGGCGCGCTGGCCCGACATCATGTCGCGCGCCACCATCATGGCGACGCAGAACGCGACGGTGAGCGCGATGCGCCACCTCGCGGCGAATGCCGAGCTGACGCGAATCAAGTATGGTATCGACGTGGAGCTGCGCATCATGGCGGTGCCCGAAGCCTGGGCACCGCAGGTGGCCGGCACCTTCAAGAAGGAAGTAATGAACGATCTCGCCGACCTCGGCGAGAAGATGGGCGCCGACCCCGCGAGCTGGACTAAAGCACTACCGGACTGACGATGGCGACAGGCGCTAGAAGCGCGCCTGCACGTAGCCGAAGAAGCTCTGCGAGCGCCAGTCGAAGCTGCCGGTGAAGTCGTTCTTGGTGGCGTCGACGCCGAGCTTCACGGCGCTGATGCCCAAGCCGACGCCGAAGTGACGGGTGAGCATGTAGTCGGTCGACATACCGAGGTAGCTGATGCTCCCTTTGACGTCGCCGACCTTCAGGTACAGACCCTCGAAGAACGTGCTCACCGTCCAGCGCGGCGTGATGAAGGTGTCGAGGCTGATGCCGAACATAGGCAGCGGCGCGGTGGTGCTCGAGGACACGTCGCGCGGCGGGGTGGAGGAGTTGAACCCGAACTTGAATCGTGCGCCGTAGAGGCCGGCCATCGCGGCGAGCTCGATGCGGTCGTCGCGAATCAGAGAGTACTGGTAGTTCACGATCAGGAAGTCGGTGGTGGCGCTGGTGTCAAGGGTGGTGCCGGCGGGAATCGTCTGGTCCTTGATCACCAGGTCCTGGTTGATGGTCTTCTCCGAGTGGCGCCGCGTGCTGAAGGACTGGAAGCCGACGCGGTGGTTCGGCGAGAAGCGCCAGCTGCCCTCGGTGAGCAGGCTCGAGCGGTCGCGCTCCAGCCCGGCGACGCCCTCGAGGCCGAACTCGACGCCGCGGCGGTTCGGGCCGTCGAGGCGAACCGTGGTGTCGCTCTCGTTGAGGATGGTGCCGAGCCTGAGCTTGAATTTCTCGGTGCCGCCACGGACCGGGCCGTCCTGCGCGAGCGCCGGGGCGGCGAAGACGGCGGCGATGAATGCGACGAGCAGGCCCTTGGCTGTCATAGCGTCCTCCCGGTGAGTGTCGGTACGGTAGGACACATTACTACGCCGCTCGGTACGGTAACGCACATTACGGTAGCGCCCATGGGGTCGAGGATCAATACGGTACCGTACACGCGTGACATGAATGACATGGACCGAATGGCCGGCCAGACTTTTTGATGGATGCGCCCACCGTCGACGTCGACGTCACCGAGAGCATCGTGCCCGCGCGCGTGAGCGCGAGCTAAGGTCGCTCCCTGACCAGGCGCACGGGACGTTATGGCGCCCGGTGCTCGAGCAGCCACGAGACCGCCAGCCCGAACACCAGCCCCCAGAACGGCGCGCCGATTTGCAGGATCGGAACGTCGGCCACGGTGACCAGAAAGCAGATCAGCGCGCCGAAGCTGAAGCGCCCGCCGAAGGAAGCGGTGAACGCGGTTTGCAGCACGCGCAGCATCGCGAGGCCGGCAAGCGTGGCGATGAACGCTGGCGGCGTGGCGAGCAGCAGCCGGGTGAAAAACGGCGCGAGCACGCCGAATGCGGCGGCGAACAGGCAGAAGAACAGCGCTCCCACGTATTGGCGATGCGTCTCGCCCGCGCTCGAAAGCACTGCGCTCACCGGGCCGGTCAGGCAGGTCGAGACCGCGCCGAACAGTCCCGTCACGACCGATCCCACGCCGCAGGCAGCGGTGATCGCGTTGACCGGCGCCTGGTGGCCGTTGGCCGCGAGGATAGCAACGCCCTGCGCGTTTTGCACCGCGAGCACGGTGACCGCGAGCGGCACGACGAGCTCCACCATCGCTGCCCACGAGAACTGCGGCAGGTACAAGTTCGGCGCAGCCAGCGCAAGCAACGCCGTGGCCGGCGGCTTGAATGCTCCGAGGACGCCGACGGCGAGCCCGCCCGCGATCAGGGCGCCGACGAGCGGCGGCAGCACTCTGGCGAGCCCCGGAACCGCGGACAGAAGAGCAAACGCGGCCGTCATCGGAAGCGCAATCCACAGGTGATCGCGGAAGGCGAGCACCAAGTCCACGCCGAAGCGCAGGAACACGCCGGCGACCATCGCCATCACGATCGGCATCGGCACCGCCTCCATCGCGCGGCGCACCCAGCCCGAAAGGCCGAGGAGAAGCATGAGCACGCCGGTGACGAGAAATGCGCCAACCACCTCCGGGAAGCTGAGGTGCCCGAGCGCCGGGCCGACCAGCACCGCGCCCGGAATGCTCCAGAGAAAGATGAGCGGCTGCCGGTAGGCCAGCGTAAACGCGATCGAGATCACGCTGTTCAGGCAGAACGCGGCGAAGATCCACGAGGCGATGTCGGATTCGGCAAGGCCGCCGCGCGCACCGACCGCGAGGATGATGGCCACCGGTCCGCTCGCCGCGAACAGGAACGCCACCATCGCCGATACCGCATACGGCATGCCGGCCGCGGCGAGGATGCCGCGCGGCCCTGGCAGGGGCGAAACGATTCTTTCGAGCGGCATGCGAGGCGGCATTCTCGGCTAACATCTGCCGCTCCGGCAATGAGCTATCTCGTAGGCATCGACATCGGCGGCACCTTCACCGACTGCGCGATCGTCGATCGCGCCGGCAGGCTCCTCACCACGAAGGTGCCTTCCACGCCCGAGGATTTTTCGCGCGGGATGATGGACGCGCTCGGCGCCGGGGCCACGGCGCTCGGCCTGCCGCTGGGCGAGTTCTGCGGCGACATCGCGTTCCTCTCGCACGGCACCACGGTCGGCACCAACACCATCATCCAGAAAAAGGGCGCGCGCGTCGGGCTCATCACCACCAAAGGCCACGAGGACGCCATCCACATCATGCGCGGCTCGCGCGGCTACGGCGGGCGCGACATCCGCAAGGTGGTGCACTTCCCAGAGACCTCCAAGCCGCTCCCGATCGTGCCCAAGCGCCTCATCCGCGGCGTTTCCGAGCGGGTCGATTGCTTCGGCGAAGTCGTAGTCGAGCTGAATGAATCGGAGGCAGAGCACGCGATCCGGGAGCTCGTCGAACAGGGCGTGCAGGCGATCGCGATCTGCTTCCTGTGGTCTTTTCGCAACCCCAAGCACGAGCTTCGCGTGCGTGAGCTCGTGAAGTCGATTGCAGGGGACCTGTTCGTCACCTGCTCGGTGGACATCGCCCCCAAGTGGGGCGAGTACGAGCGCGTGACCGCCACCGCACTCAATGCCTATCTTGGGCCGGTCATGACCGGCTACCTTCAAAGACTCGATTCTTCTTTGCAGGAGCTTGGATATTCGCACGGCCTGCAGATCGCCCAGTGCGGAGGCGGCACGGTGCCGGTGGCGCGCGCCGGCGAGGCGCCGCTCCTCACGCTCGATTCGGGGCCCGTCTCCGGAGTCACCGCCTCGATGTTCCTCGGCGCCGCGATGGGCGAGCGCAACATCATCACCACCGACATGGGCGGCACGTCGTTCGACGTGTCGATCATCCACGACGGCAAGCCCGCGTACTCCTTCATCAGCAACACCGACCAGTACGAGTACTTCCTGCCGAAGGTGGACCTGCAGGCGATCGGCGCCGGCGGGGGCAGCCTGGTGCGCGTACAGCCTGAGACCCGCACGATGACCGTCGGGCCGGACAGCGCCGGCGCCTTCCCCGGCCCGGTGTGCTATTCCCGCGGCGGCACGGTGCCCACGGTCACCGACGCACAGCTCGTGCTCGGCTATCTCGACCCCGACAACTTCGCCGGCGGCAAGATGAAATTGGACAAGGACGCCGCTTTCTCGGCGATCCAGCACCTCGGCAGCCAGATCGGCATGAACGCCATGCAATGCGCGGCCGGCATCTGCCGCATCGTCGAGCTGCAGATGGCGGACGTGATCCGCAAGGTCACGGTCGAGAAGGGCTTCGATCCGCGCGACTTCGTCCTGTTCGCCTTCGGCGGCGCCGGGCCGGCGCACGCCGGCGTGTTCGCGCAAGAACTCGGTGTCCGCAAGATCATTGTTCCCCAGAGAAAAGCGGCGTCCACATGGTGCGCCTTTGGCGCCGCTGCGGCCGACGTGCTGCACATCTTCGAGCACACCGAGATCATGCCGACGCCGGTTCCGGCGGCGCGGGTCAACCGCAACCTCGATTCCCTCGAGAAGCAGGCGAAGGCGCTGATGGCGAGCGAGGGCATCGCCGCCGGGCGCCAGCGCTTCGAGTTCTCGCTCGACGTGCGGCACAAGGGTCAGATCAACGAAGTGGAGGTTTTACTCCCCTACGGACGGTTGCCCTCCAGTTACGAGCCCGATCTGAGACGGCGGTTCACCGAGAGGTACGAAAAGCTGTACGGCCGCGGCTCGGCGCTCGCCGGCGCGCAGCTCGAGATCGTGGTGTGCCGCCTGCGCGCGCGTGCGCTGACGCCCCGGCCGAAGCTCGTGAAGGCGAAGAGCGGCTCGAAGGCCATCCCGCGCGAGGCCGTGCGCAAGCCGCGCCCCATTCAATGGGACAAGCTGCGAAAAACGAGCGTCTACGACGGCGAGAAGCTCGCCATCGGCAACCGGGTCAAGGGACCGGCGATCATCGAGACTTCGGACACCACGGTCGTGGTCCACCCGGGGCGCACCCTCACCGTAGATGCGTTGGGAAATTTCGAGATCACATTCAAATGAGCGCCGCAATCGAAAGCGCAAAAACAGGGACAGACCACGTTTTTCCACGCAGGAAAACGTGGTCTGTCCCTGTTTTCGGGGTATGTGAATGAATGCACCGCTAAAGAAGCTGAACGAGCTTACCGGCCTCGCGTTCGACGGCGTTCGCAGCGGCTACGTGCCGCCCGAGACGCTGACGATTTCGCCCAAGCTCAAGCTTCACCGGAAGGCGAAAAGCGCGATCGATCCGGTGACTTTCGAGGTGGTGCGCCACGCCCTGTGGAACGTCAACGAGGAGCACGGCGCGACCATCCAGCGCCTGTCGGGCTCGCCGGTGGCGATGTACGCGCTCGACCTCAATCCCTCGATCCTCACCGAGGACGCCGAGTTCGTGTATTTCGGCCCCTACATGCAGTACATGTCCGGGGTCACCGACACGCAGGTGAAGTGGACGCTCGAGAACCGCAGCGACAACCCGGGCATCCGCGACGGCGACATGTTCCTCGCCAACGACCCATGGGTCGGCGCGGCCCACCAGATGGACGTGATGCTGCTCTGCCCGGTGTTCTGGAGGGGCGAGCTCTTCTGCTGGGTCACCAACTGCCTGCACCAGTACGACATCGGCGGCATCACGCCGGGAAGCTTCTGCCCGTCGGCGCGCGACGCCTACGACGAAGGGATCCTGATTCCCCCGGTCAAGATCGTCGAAGGCAACGAGATCCGCCGCGACATAGAAGATATCTACCTGAGAAGCTCGCGAAAACGCTCTGCGGTCGCGCTCGACTTCAGGGCCCAGCTCGCCGGCAACATGACGGCCAAGGACCGCATCCTGGCCCTCATCTCGCGCTACGGCGCCGAGACGGTCAAGGGCGTGATGAAGAAGATCATCGACGACGGCGAGCGCGCGTTCCTGAAGAAGCTGGCGCGCCTGCCCGATGGAGTGTGGAAGGACCGGACCTATGTCGAATGCTGCCGGCCAGGCGACAGATCGGTTCACCGGGTTTTGCTTACCCTGAGGAAAAACGGGAAACGGCTGACGTTCGAAAACGAGGGCACCGACCCCCAGGCCGGCGCGATCAACGCCACCTATTCCGGCTGGCGCGGCGCGATCATGGTCGCGCTGAACGAGCTCCTGTGCTGGGACCAGTACTACGCCGTCGGCGGAGCGCTCAGGCACGTCGACTTCAATCCCACGCCCGGCACGCTCAACTGCGCCGATTTCCCCGCCTCCGTGTCGACCGCGCCGGTGCAGTGCATGGAGATCTCGCTCTATCCCGCGTACAACGTGCTCTCCAAGATGCTCTACCCCGACCGCGAGCTGCGCCGGGACCTCATGTGCATCGGCGGCACGAGCCAGTGGCCGGCGACGATCTTCCGCGGCATCGACCAGTGGGGCGAGCGCTACGGCTATCTCCTGGTCGATCCCATCGGCGGGGCGATCGGCGCGTTCTCCCACGCCGACGGCATCTCCACCGGCGGCCAGGCGCGCACGCCGATCTGCAAGCTGCCGAACGTGGAGCATACCGAGCAGAGTTTTCCACTTTTATTTTTATATAGAAAAGAAGTCGTGGATTCCGGCGGCGCAGGCAAGTACCGCGGCGGGCTTTCGGCCGAGTCCTGCTTCATCCCCCACGGAACCGACGCGATCACGCACGACACGCTGTCCTCGGGCAATGCCATCCCGACCTCGACCGGCATGATGGGCGGCTATCCCGGCGCGGTAAACCGGTACAGGTTCTTGAGGGATTCCAACATCCTCGAGCGGATGAGGCGCTCGGAGCTGGTGCAGGACATCGATGAATTGAGCGGCAGGAAAGAAGAGCTGCAGCTTCGCCAGCAGGACTTCACCCAGAACCCGGCCGACGTCTACGCCGTGCTCTGGTCCGCCGCGGGCGGCTTCGGCGATCCGCTGGAGCGCGATCCGGCGAAGGTGCGCGCCGACCTGGAGAACGGCGACGTGTCGCCGGCGGCGGCGCGCGAGATCTACGGCGTAGTCCCGGGCAACCCGGAAGAGACGGAGCGGCTGAGGCGTGAGAAGCGGCTCGCCCGCATCCGCGAGCCCATGGGCAGGAAGCTCGAAGGCAAGGAAACGCTGCGCGCCACCGAGAACCTCTCGATCAAGGGCGCGCGCTGGTGCTGTGCGAAATGCTCGACGGATCTGGGCGCCGTGGAAGAGAACTTCAAGCATGGCTGCGTGCGCAACGACCTGCCGATCACCGCGTCGAATCCGATCGTCGGCGACCCGCGGCGCTTCATCGATCCGCTGCCCCAGTTCCGCGTGTTCTGCTGCCCCGGCTGCGGTCTCGCGATCGAGAACGAGATCGCGATCGCCGAGGATCCGCCGCTCCGGGACGTCGAAGTTCAAACGAAGGGGTGAGATGAGCGTTTGATGGGCTTTTCCGACGTAACGTATGAAGAAGCAATGCGCCGCGCGCGCGATATCGTCCCGACGCTGCGCGCGCGGGCGCAGAAGTGCGAGCAAGCGCGCGCGCTGCTGCCGGAGAGCGAGAAGCTCCTGCACGACAGCGGCCTGTTCCGCTTCCACCAGCCGAAGAGGTTCGGCGGCATGGAGCTGCCTTTCGTCGCGGTGGTGGATATCGTCGCGGAGCTCGCGCGCGGCTGTCCGTCGACCGCCTGGAACGTCGGCAACCTCGGCTGCCATCACTGGATCCTTGCGTATTACGAGCCCGAGACGCAGCGCGAGGTCTGGGAGGAGAACCCGGACACGCTGATCGCATCCTCGATCGCGCTCGCGGCCGGCCGCGGCCGCAAGGTCGCAGGCGGCTACGCGGTGAGCGGACGCTGGCCGTTCTCCTCCGGGGTCGACAACTCGCAGTGGAACATGCTCGCCGTCACCGTGTACGAAGACGCAAGAGCGGTGGACTGGCGGCTGTGCCTGGTGCCGAAGAAGGATTACGCGATCATCGACACGTGGTACGCCATGGGCATGGTCGGCACCGGCAGCAAGGACATCGAGGTCCAGGACGTGTTCGTGCCGGAACGCCGGGCGCTCGCTCTCGTCCGCTGCCGCGGCGGCCTCGCGCATCCGGGTGCTTCGCTGAATTCAGGATCTCTGTTCAGGATTCCGATCGTTGCATCGGCCGGTCACCCGCTTTCCGCCACGGCGCTCGGCGCCGCCGAAGGCGCCTTCGAGTCGGTCGCGGAGAATTTCACCCAAAGAGTCGGAACCTATACCGGCGCCAAGGTGGCCGACTTCCAGGCGGTCCAGATCAAGCTGGCCGAGGCGCGCTGCCTGATCGATTCGGCAACCGAGCTGATGCGGGGATCGGCGAATGGTTTCGACGATTTTGCGAATAGAAACGAAATTCCCGATCTGGCGACGAAGCTGCGCTGGCGGGCGCAGAACGCTTTCGCGGTGCGCCAGTCGCGGCAGGCGGTCGAGACCCTGTGGTCCTGCTACGGCGCCAACGCGATCTACACCCGCGACCCCCTGCAGCGCTATCTGCGCGACCTGCAGGCGATCAGCCAGCACTTCTCGTTCAATTTCGACATCGCAGGCGCGGCTTACGGCTCGCTGGCGCTGGGCGGCAAGTACAGCAACCCGATGATGTAGCAGGGAGCGGGAGGTTCCCGCGGTTCCTCAGGAGCGTCGAGCGCGCGCCTTGGGCATCGGCAGCAGCGCCGCCAGGCGCTCGGCGCTCATGGGGTGCGCGAAGAGGAATCCCTGCGCCTGCTCGCAGCCCAGCCCGTGCAGGAAGGCGAACTGGTTCTCCGTCTCCACGCCCTCGGCGACCACCATGAACCCGAGGGTGTGCGCCAGCTCGACGATGGTGCGCACGATCACCGCGTCCTGCTGGTCGTGCTCGATGTCCTTCACGAAGGAGCGGTCGATCTTCAGCGCGCTCACCGGAAAGCGCGTGAGGTACGAAAGGCTCGAATACCCTGTGCCGAAGTCGTCGATGGCGACGCGCACGCCCGCCTCCGAGAGGCTCTGCAGCGCGTGCATGGCGAGCTCGGGATCCTGCATCAGGTGGCTCTCGGTGATCTCGAGCTCGATCAGCGCGGCGTCGATGCCGGAGGCGTCGATGACGTCGCGGATCGAGCGGTCGAGGTCGCGGCTCTGGAACTGCCGCGCCGACAGGTTGACCGAGACCGGCACCGGCTCGCGCCCCGCCGCGGCCCAGGCCCGGATGTCGGCGCACACCCGCCGCAGCACCCAGTCGCCGACCGCCACGATGAGGCCGGTCTCCTCGAGCACCGGCACGAATTCGCCCGGCGGAACCAGGCCGCGCTCCGGATGCGCCCAGCGCAGCAGCGCTTCCGCGCCGCGCACCACCCGCGTGCCGAGGGCGACCTTCGGCTGGTAGACCATGCGGAATTCCTCGCGCTCGAGCGCGCGGCGCAGCTCCGCGGCGAGCTGCAACCGGGCGCGCGCGCCTTCGGCGATTCCGGGCGTGAAGGAGCAGTAGCTGTTCCGCCCGGATTCCTTGGCGCGGTACATCGCGGCGTCGGCGGCGCTGATGAGCGCGTCGGCGCTGTCGCCGTCGTCGGGATAGATCGCCATGCCGATGCTCGCGGTGACGAAGGTCTCGCGGCCCGAGAGCGAGAACGGCGCCGCCAGGCGCTCGAGCACCTTCTGCGCGACCGGGGGCGCGCTTTCGGCAGACGCGAGGTCGCCGAGAATGATGACGAACTCGTCGCCGCTGATGCGCGCCACGGTATCGCCGCTGCGCACGCAGGCCGCGAGGCGCCGCGCCACCTCCTTCAGGAGCTCGTCGCCCGCGGCGTGGCCCTGCATGTCGTTCACCAGCTTGAAGTGGTCGAGGTCCACGAACATGACCCCGAGCTTGGAGCCGTGGCGGCTCGAGTGCGCCAGCATCTGCGCGAAGCGGTCGCGCATCAGCGCCCGATTCGGCAGCCCGGTGAGGTTGTCGAACTGCGCGAGATAGGCGAGCCGCTCCTCGCTGTTGATCCGCTGCAGCGCGGCCGAGAGCACGCTTGCGAGCGCGCCGAGGAAGCCGGTCTCGGCCTCGGCATAGGCGCGAGGCCGCGGCGAGAAGGCACACAGCAGGCCGAACGTGCGGCGCTCGCCGCGCACCGGCGTCACGAGCGCGCTGGCGAACCCCTGCGCCCAGCCGCCCGGGAACCCGGCCTGTACCGCCTGCCCGTCCTGCAGCGCGCAGGGCTCGCCGCTGCGGATGGAGCCGCCGATGACGTCGTCGGCGCCAATCTCGACGATGCTGGCGTCGAGGGTCCGGCCGCTGCAGGCGCGCAGCACCACCTTGCGCTCGTCGGCCACGCACTCGAAGAAAGCCAGGGTTTCCGCGCCCAGCGCGTGCGCCGCGCCGCTCACGGCGTCGTCGAGCAGCGCCTGCGGATCGTGCAGCCTCAGCGCGCTGCGGCCGAACTCGGCGATGATCTCCTGGTGGCGCGTATGCGCGACCTGGCTCGCTTCGACGCGCCGCCGCTCGGTGACATCCGTGCCCACGCCGCGGTAGCCGATGAAGCGGCCGCCCGCGAACATCGGCTCGCCGCTGATCGCGATGTGGCGCTCGGTGCCCTCGGAGTCGATGCGCGCGAAGTGGAAATCGCGGAACGGCAGGCGCGCGTCGCGAATCGCCTTGTGCGCGGCCCAGCCCGCGGCATCGGGCCGGATGCTCGGCAGGTCCCACGAGGCCTTGCCGAGCAGGACCTGCGGCGAGTAGATGCGCCGGTAGCCGCCGCCGTGCACCAGCTGGGTCAGGCGGTGCTCCGGGTCGGTCTCCCAGTAGAAGTCCGAGAACATCATGGTCAGGCTGCGGAAGCGCTCCTCGCTCTTTCGCAGCTTCTCCTCGGCCTCCTTGCGGTCGGAGATGTCCTGGATCACCGAGATGACGTGGCTCGGCCTGTCGTCGGCGCCCTTCACCACGTTCACCGCGAGGCTCACCCAGACGATGCTGCCGTCCTTGCGCAGATAGCGCTTCTCGCGCGAATAGGTGGAGACCTCGCCGCGGGTCATGCGCTCGTTGTATTCCATCGCGGCGTCGCGCTCGTCCTGCGGAGTGAGGTCGATGGAGCTCAGCGTCACGAGCTCCTCGCGCGGGTAGCCGAGGATCTCGCACAGCTTCTGGTTCACGCGCAGCCAGCGCCCGTCGAGGCCGCGCAGGGCGATCCCCACCGCGGCGAGGTCGAAGATGGCGCGAAAGCGCGCCTCGCTCTCGCGCAGCGCGTCGCCGGTCTGGGCCTGCAGCGCGGCAAGCCGCAGCAGGCGCCCGAGCTCGGTCGGGTCCATGCCGCGCTTGGAAACCACGTAGTTCGCGCCGCACTCCAGCGCCTGGCGGCGCAGCGTCTCGTCGGCGTCGGCGGCGAGGGCCACCACCATCGCGTCGGTGGCGTGGCGCAGCGTCACCAGCGTGGCGAGGCCCGAGGAATCGGGCAGGTCGAGGTCCGTCATGACCAGCTCGAACTTCGTGCGCGCGACCTGCTTCAGCGCCTGCGCCATGCTGGCGACACGCGTGAGGCGAGGCTCGAGCCGGCGCGAGACGACCAAGCTCCTCGCCACCGCATCGGCGGCGGCGTCGTCCTCCACCAGCAGGACGCTCACGACCACGCGATCGTCGGCCGCGAGCCCTGCACGGAGCGGTAGGTTCAAGGCCCTCCCCTGTGGCGCTGGTTCCCCGGTGAAAGTATCCCCTTTCGGCCTGCCTGCCGCATGGCGAAAATACCCATCGCGCGCAAGGCATTGCCGCCCCGCTTGCGAAAATGTAAGAGTTGGTCATGCCGGCGCGGCCGCCATGCCGCAAAATAGGGCGTCACCCGAGGAGAACCCATGCCGATCACGGAGTTGAACCACTATCTGCTCGTCGCCAAGAACCTCGAGCGGACCCGGGATTTTTATCAGAATGTCCTGGGACTGGAGCTCGCGGAGCGCCCCGACTTCGGCTTTCCCGGCTACTGGCTGAAAACCGGCGAGCACATCTGCGTGCACCTGGCGTCGCAGGACCCGAACAAGACCCGCGACATGTTCCTGCTGAAGAAGCACCCGAAGGGCACCAAGGGCTCGGGCTCGGTGGACCACATCGCGTTCCTGGCGAAAAATCCCGACGAAGTCCGCAGCCGGATCCAGAAAAACAAGGTGGAGATGCACTTCCGCAGCTTCCCGGACGCGAAGCTGTTCCAGATCTTCCTCAAGGACCCCGACGACGTCACGATCGAGCTCAACTTTCTTGGCGAGGTAGTCGATCCGAAGAAATGGGAAGGCAGGGGCTCGGCGTCCGCCGTGACCCTGGAGCGGCCCGGCGGCAAGGCACGCCGGCAGAACTAGCGCATGCGCGGCGCGGTCTTCCTCGGCAATCGCAAGGTCGAGCTGCGCACCTTCCCCGACCCCGCGCCGGGGCCGGGCGAAGTCGTGATCCGGATGAAGGCCTCCGGAATGTGCGGGTCCGATCTCAAGTTCTACCGCTCGCCTCCGGGGGCGGCGCAGGCATCTCTCGGTTTAGGAAATTTGACCGAACCCTTTATCGGAGGCCACGAGCCCTGCGGCGTCGTGGTCGCGCGCGGCTCCGGCGTTTCCGAGCGCGAAGCGCCCGACGGCCAGCGGGTGATGGATCATCACTACGCCGGCTGCGGCAGCTGCGCTCATTGCCGCCTCGGCTGGTCGCAGCTCTGCCGCGCGGGCATCACGGTCTATGGCGTGACCGCGCACGGCGGCCACGCTGACTACCTCAAAGTCCCGCTGCGCACCCTCGTTTCACTTCCAGAAGAATTGAGTTTCGCTGAAGGCGCAGCCGTGGCGTGCGGCACCGGCACCGCGTACGCGGCGCTGCGCCGGATGCGAGTCGCGGGGGGCGACACGCTGGCGGTCTTCGGCCAGGGTCCGGTCGGGCTCTCGGCCACGCTGCTCGGGAACGCGATGGGCGCGCGTGTCATCGCCGTGGAGACCACCCCCGAGCGCCTCAGTCTCGCCCGCGACTTCGGCGCCGACGCGTTCGTCGATGCGTCGAAGCAAGACGCCGTCAAGGCGATCCAGGACCTGACGCGGGGCGAAGGCGTCGCGCTCGCGCTCGAATGCTCGGGCGCCGCGGCCGCACGGCGCGCCGCCGTGCGCTGCGTCAAGACCTGGGGCAGCGCCTGCTACGTCGGCGAGGGCGGCGACGTCACTTTGGACGTCAGCCCCGATCTCCTGCGCCGCCAGGTCACGCTGATCGGCTCGTGGACCTTCAGCGCCATGGGCATGCTCGAATGCGCGCGCTTCATCGCCGACAACAAGATCGACCTCGAGCGCATCTTCACCAACCGCTGGCGCATCGAGCAGGCCGACGAGGCCTACCGCAGCTTCGACACCCAGACGACCGGTAAAGGCGTTTTCCTCTTCTAGGGAATGGAAATTCCAATGCTGTTCGAGCCGATCGAGCTGCGCGGCGTGCGCCTGCGCAACCGCGTCGTCATTTCGCCGATGTGCCAGTACTCGGCGCAGGACGGCCATGTCACCGACTGGCACATGGTGCACCTCGGCAAATTCGCCCAGGGCGGCGCCGGAGCCGTCTTCATGGAAGCCACCGCGGTCGAGCGACGCGGCCGCATCACCCACGGCGACACCGGGATCTGGGATGACTCGCACATAGCCGGGCTGCAGCGAATTTGCAGCTTCGTGAAAAGCCAGGGAGCGGTCCCGGCGCTGCAGCTGGCGCACGCCGGACGCAAGGCGAGCATGGCGCGGCCGTGGTACGGCAACGGGCCGCTCACCCAGGCCGACCTCGACCGCGGCGACAGGCCCTGGAGCATCATCGCGCCGACCGAACAGCCGATCGATGCGAGCTGGATCGCGCCGCGCGCGTTCAAGGAGGGCGACTTCCAGGCCGTGCTCGCGGCCTACCGCAACGCGGTGCGTCGCGCGATCGCCGCCGGCTTCGAGATCCTCGAGCTCCATGCCGCCCACGGCTATCTCCTCCACACGTTTCTTTCTCCGCTCTCCAACGCCCGCCAGGACGAATACGGCGGATCGCTCGAGGGGCGCATGCGCTTTCCGCTGCAGGTCGTCGCGGAGGTGCGCAAAGCATGGCCCGAGTCGAGGCCGCTCTTCGTGCGGCTCTCTTCGATCGACGACGTGGAAGGCGGCTGGAGCATCGAGCACACCGTCGCCCTTGCGAAGGAGCTGAAAAAGCTGGGAGTCGACGTGGTCGATTGCTCGTCGGGCGGAATCCAGGGCTCGGCGACCGCCGCCACCAAGACGCTCGTGAAACGCGTCCCGGGCTTTCAGCTGCCGTTCTCGGACAAAGTGCGCAAGGAAGCCGGTATCGCGACCATGGCGGTCGGCCTGATCCTCACCGCGCAGCAGGCCGAGCAGGCGCTGCAGGAGGGACGCGCCGATCTCATCGCCGTCGGGCGCGAGGCGCTGTTCGATCCCAATTGGCCGCTGCACGCCGCCGCCGCGCTGGGCGCCGATCCGCAATTCGCGCAATGGCCGCACCAGTACGGCTGGTGGCTCACCCGCCGCGAAAGCCTGCTCAAGAGCCTGGGAGTGCGCGGATGAGGTCGATCCGGATATCGAAGAAGCAGATGGAAAAGCGCATCGCCCGCTTCGCCAGGCTGAAACCGCTTCCGATCCAGAACGCGTCGATCCCGCAGAAAGCACGCGACCTCGTCTATGCCCGGAAGCTCCTTTCGGTCATCGGCCTGGAGAGCGAGACGCCGATCAACTCCGGCGCGCCCATCGTCGGCGCGGCAGGGATGACCATGACGCTCGCGGTGTGTCCGCCGGGCCAGGGCCCGGGGCTGCACGCCCACCGCCGGACCTACGAAACGTTCACCGTGCTCCAGGGCGAGTTCGAAGTCTCGTGGAACGACGATGGCGCCGAGCGCGCCCGGCTGCGCCGCTTCGATACCGTGTCGTTCCCGCCGGGCGTGTGCCGAGCGTTCCGCAACGTGGGCCGCGGCCAGGGCATCCTGCAGGTGATCATCACGGGCGGGGTCCACGACATGTCCGACATCGCGTTCTCGCGCAAGGCAAAACGCAGGATCGAGGCCGTGCGGCCGGGCCTGACGCGCTCGTTCGAGAAAGCCGGGTTCCGTTTCGACGCCGCCGCGCGCTAGGGACGTACCCAAAAAAATCGGGGTCGAGCCCCGATTGTTTTCTCCCTGAGCGTTCTCGCGTCAGCGGCCGCGCTTGCGCAGCCGGTCTTCTTCCTTTTCGAATTGCTCCGCTCGCGTGCGGTCGAAATGTTCCGGCAGCGCCGAGATCGCGGGCTTGTCGTCCATCGGCGTGGCAAGCTCCCGCACAGGAGCGCCGCCCGCGGCCGGCTGCTGCGGTTTCTCGCAGGCGGCAAGCGCGGCGAAAAGGCAAGCCACGAGAAAGAGCCTGTCGCGCATCGCAATGCCCACTTTACGCAACCCCGGGCGGCGCGGCTAATGAATTAGTGCGGATTCGCCGGGACGGCGCGCAGCCGCCGTGAAATCAATCACAAAGCCGGAGGCTCAGGCGCGCTTGAAGTAGCGGCAGTAGCCCGGGTCGCCGGTCCAGTTCTGATCGACGACCTTGTTTTCCTGGAAGGTGACGGTGCGCTCGCAGATCGGCGGGTTGACCGTGGTCCCGAACGGAATGCCGACGCCGACGCCGACCCCACCTCCGCCGCCACCGCCGAACACGCCGACGCCGACCGAAGGGCCGCCCGCGCGAACCGGTCCTTCCTGGGAAGTCCAGGTATGGGTCTGCCGGCCGTCGCTCAGCGTGGCGCTGCGGTTCGGCGGGCCCCAGCGCATCACCATGTCATCGAACGTCGCACCCTGCCACGAGCCCTTCGCCTGATCGGCCTCCTGCTCCACCGTGACGCTCGAGCAGCCGGCGAGGAGCGCGAGGACGACGCTGGCTTTTCTCAGCTTGTCGATGCGGCCTCCCTAGGTCGCCTTGGAGACACAGAGCAAGAGGTACACCGTTGCAATGCAGAAGGCCACCGTCGCCGCGATGCAAAACCCCACCGCCAGCGCCGCAGGGACGATGACGAGCGAAGCCTGGGCCGCCATCCCTTCGGCCGGAGCGATGGCGAGGAAAAGCCCGGCCGCGATGAGGAGCCAGCGGCGCAGGTACGGGACGAGCACCCAGCGCATGCCACGGTTGTAGGAGAGGTTGCGCTCGCGCACCATTGCGGTGCCGCGCGAGGCATCCTTGAAAAATGCGAATGGGTCGAGGTAAAGGAGCACCTGCTGCGCCAGGGGCAGCTTGGCGCGCAGCTCACGCCTCAAGAGTTGCTCGACTTCCATACAAACCCTTAGTCAGCAAAACGCAAGCCCAAGTTTCCAGTTTACCGGCTCTCGGGTGCGACTTGGTGACACGTCCCTGCAGCAACCGGTCTAGCTCGGGCTCCCGGCGCTGGACTGCAGCCAGTTCTGCAGCCCCATGCGGTCGACCAGGTCGAGCTGGGTCTCGAGCCAGTCGATGTGCTCCTCCTCCGATTCGAGGATGTCCTCGAAGAGCTCGCGCGAGATGTAGTCCTTGACGTTCTCGCAGTGCGCAATGGCCTCCTGAAGGACCGGCCGCGCCGCGCGCTCGAGCTTGAGGTCGCACTTCAGCGCTTCCGGTGCGTCCTCGCCGATCATGAGCTTGCCCAGGTCCTGCAGGTTGGGCAGCCCTTCGAGAAAGAGGATGCGCTCGATCAACCGATCGGCGTGCTTCATCTCGTCGATCGACTCCTTCTTCTCGTGCTCCTCGAGCTTCTTCAGCCCCCAGTTGCCGAACATGCGCGCGTGGAGAAAGTACTGATTGATCGCCGTGAGCTCGTTGAAGAGCACCTTGTTCAGGTGCTCCAGGACCTTGGCATCGCCTTTCATGGGTTGGGCAGGCTCCTCAAAGCGTTGGATTGTCGCTCGGCAGGCCGAGCGCCACGCGGCCGTGCGTAGTCCCGGCAATATCGGTGTTGAAGGAGAAATGCTGCTTGACCGCGTGCGCGTCGCGGAAGGCGCGCGCGGCGTGGCCCGATTCGTACAGTCCGGCGGCGCCCGACAGGCCGAACATCACGTCGACCGCGCGCACCGCCCACTCCACCGCATAGGCGCCTTCGAGTCGATAGCGCGCCTTCGCTTTCATGTCCGGCGCTTCTCCCCCGGAGACGAGCGCCCATGCCTCGGCGCAGTTGCCGAGCTGCGCGGCGCGCGAGGCGCGCGCGTAGGCGGTCGCCTCGCTGAAGCGGATCTGGGTGCTCTGGATCTCCGCGATGCGCGCCCCGGTCATCTTGCCGGTCTTGGTTCCGATGGCGGAGAACTCCTCGATCATCCCTTCGGCGATGCCGAGCGCCACGCCCGAGAGCATGTAGGGGAAGAGCGCGAACACCGGGATCCTGAAGAGCGGTCCGGGGTTGACCGCGCTGCCGGGCGTCGGCCCGCCCCGCGTGTCGGCCACCGCGAGGGTCCTGTGCTCCGGCACGAACTGCTCGCTTGCCTCGACGTCCTTGCTGCCCGTCCCGCGCAGCCCGCCGGCGTACCAGTTGTCGATGATGCGGTACTGCGAGCGGTGCAGCAGGAACACGCGCTGCTCGGGCGGCGCATTCTCGTCGAGCCAGGCGAGCCCCGCCAGCATGTTCCACTCGCTGGGGTCGACACCGCTCGAGAATGGCCAGCGCCCGGAGATGAGGTAGCCGTCCTTCATCTTTCGCGCCTTAGCGGCCGGGAACACGAACGACGAGGCGATGAGCGCGTCGGGCGACTTGCCCCAGATCTCGTCCTGCGCCTGCGGCGGGAACATCCCGAGCATCAGGTGGTGCGACAGGAAGTTGATGAAGTTCCACGAGCTCGACGCGCACGCGCGCGCGAGCAGCGCACCGAACGTGACCACCGCGGCGAACTCGAGCTCGGCGCCGCCGACGCGCCTGGGCTGGTGGATGCGCAGGAGCTGAGTGTCGTGAAAGTCGCGCAGCGTCTCGTCGGGAAGGCGGCGCAGCTCCTCGCAGCGCGGCGCGCGCTCCCTCAGCCTGGGCAGGAGCTCTGTCGCCCTGCCCCACAGCTCGTCATGGCTTGGCGGCATGCCGGTACCAGTCGAGGATCTGCTCGCCGGTCCACATCTTCACACCCGGCCGCTGCAGGATGTACTCGTAGAGCTTTTCGAGATAGCCGATGCGGTGCGGCACGCCGGTGACATATGGATGCACGCTGATCGCCATCACGCGCATGCTCTTCTCGCCCTCGGCATGGAGACGATCGAACTGGTCGATGCCGCGCCGCAGCCATTCCTCGGACGGATGGTTCTGCAGCACCATCATCGGAATGTCGTTCAGATCCACGGTGTAGGGCACCGAGACGATGGGTCCGGACGTCGTCTGGATTTCGCAGGGCTGGTCGTCGAGCACCCAGTCGGCCACGTACTCGATGCCCGCCTCGGCGAGGTAGTCGATCGTCTCGTAGGTCTCGGTCAGGCCGGGACTCTCCCACCCGCGCGGCTTCTTTCCGGTGAACGACTTGATCGCCTCCACCGCCTTGAAGATCTCTTCCCTCTGGTTCTCCAGGTGGTGCATCGGCCGCTGGATCAGGCCGTGGCCCATGAACTCCCAGCCGGCGTCGAGCGCGGCGCCGGCGACGCGCGGATAGCTCTTGCACACCGAGCCATTGAGGGCCAGCGTCGCCTTTACATTGTATTTCTTGAGGGTGTCGAGAAAGCGCCAAAAGCCCACCCGCATGCCGTATTCGTGCCAGGCCCAGTTCGGCAGGTCGGGCTGCAGCGGCTGTCCGTACGGAGGCGAAAGAACCGTGCGCGGCATGTTTCGCTCGATCGACCACTCCTCGACGTTGACGATCGTCCACACCGCCACGCGCGCGCCGTCCGGCAGCTTGAGCGGCGGCCGGTCGACGATCGCCGAATAGGGAATCCGGTCCTTCGGAAGCTTCATGGTCTCAAAACCCGATTTTCATTCCGGCTGAATGCCGGCGTCGCGCATAAGCTTGCCATAGTACGGAAAATCCGCGCGGATACGTTCGCCGAGCTCTTCGGGCGTGCTCGGCGCAATGTCGATCCCGGCTGGAGCGAACTTCTCCTTAAGCCCGCGCGTGCGCAGGACCTCGCCGACTTCACGGTTCAGGCGCTCGATGATCGGCCGAGGCGTGGCCGCCGGCGCTACCAGGGCGAACCATACGGTGAACTCGAAGTCGGCCACGCCGGCCTCGGCCATCGTCGGAAGCTCCGGCATGGCGTCGGCGCGCCGGCGGCCGGTCGTGGCAAGCGCGCGCAGCTTGCCGCTTCGCACGTGCGGCAGCGAGCTCACGCCGCCCTCGAACATCATGTCGACCTGTCCGCCGAGCAAATCGGTCATGGCGGGCGAGCTTCCCTTGTAAGGCACGTGGACGATGTCGACCTTGGCGCGCGCGCGCAGCATCTCGCCCGCCAGATGCTGCGAGCTGCCGCTTCCGATGGAGGCGAAAGTCAGCTTGCCTGGCTTGGCGCGCGCAAGCGCGATCAGCTCCTTCACCGAATGCGCCGGCACCGACGGATGCACCACCAGGTAGAGCGGCGTGGTGAACAGCATCGTCACGGGTGCGAGGTCCCGCACCGGATCGTACGGCAGCTGCTTGCGCGCGATGGTATTGATCACCAGCCCCGATTGCGTGCCCATGAAGAGGGTGTGTCCGTCGGGAGGGGCCTTTGCGGTGGCCTCGGCGCCGATCGCCTGGCTCGCGCCTGGGCGGTTGTCGATCACGACCGGCTGACCCATGCGCTTCGCAAGTTCCTCGCCGACCGCGCGCGCGAAGCTGTCGCCCAGCCCTCCGGGCGTATACGGCACGATGAAGCGGATCGGACGAGAGGGATAGACCTGCTGCGCCTGAACCGCGGTCGCGGCGGCCAGCAGCAACAAGGCTTTGAGCACAGCGGCGATTGTATGCGCGCTCGCCTCCGCGCAGCCTAGCGGCTCATTTCGGCGGCCGGAAGTTGATCTGGTGGCGCTTGCCGAGGGCCGGAACCTTGGCCAGGTCGCGCGGCATCTCCTTGATCTCACGCTCCGCCTCGCGGAAAAACGACTCGGCGTGCGCCGGCGCGTCGAAGATCAGCACGCGCGCCGGTTCAGCGGAGGCGCCCTGAAAACCATGCAGCGTGCCACCCGGCGCGTAGACGAAATCGCCAGGGCGGAAGAGCTGCTCGCGGCCGTCGAGCTGGAAGCGCACCTCGCCCGCCACGACGTAGTACGCCTCGTCCCAGGGATGATCGTGCGGCGGCGGGCCGGCGCGCTCGGGCAGCTCGACCTCCATCACCGACCAGGCGCGGTCGGTCTTGTCCGCGCCGCACAGAAAGCGCACCGCCGCGCCCATGACGCGGAGCTGCTCGGCGTCGCCACGCTTCACCACCACCGTTCGCTTGCTCATCGACTTGCTCCTTTCACTTGCAATCCGGACCGTTGATGTCATACAGTCTGACATCACGTCATTTTCCATGTCAATCGCCACGCTCGCCCAGCGGCAGACCGATTTCACCCGCCAGGCGATCCTCGATGCCGCGCTCGCGACGCTCGAGCGCGGCTCGCTCGCCGATCTCACCGCGCGCGCGGTGGCGAAGCGCGCCAACATCGCCGAGCGCACGGTGTTCCGCTACTTCCCCTCGCGCGAGGCGTTCCTCGACGCGGTGGCCGCCGCGATGAGCCAGGCGCTCCAGCTGCCCCCGGCGCCGCGCACGCGCGAGGAGCTGCTTGCCGCGGCGCGCGGCCTCTACGAGCGCTTCGAGGCGCGCGCCAGCCTGACGCGCGCCGCGCTGCATACGGATCTTTTCCACCGCATGCGCGAATCGCAGGCGCGCGTGCGCTGGACCGCGGTGCGCAAGCTGATCGACGAGCTCGCGGCGCGCCGCCCGGAGCGCGATCGCCGGCTGGCCGCGGCCAACATCCGCTACCACCTGGCGGCGAGCACATGGCATTACTACCGCTTCTATTTCGGCTTCAGCCTGGAAGACAGCATTGCGGCCGCCGAGGCTGCCGTCCGCAGCATGCTGGACGCAATCACCGGACCGGCCAGACGGAAACCCTGAACTACCGCGGCGCCGTCCCTGCTACCCTATGCGGCGGATCACGGAGGGTCGATGTTCGTCCGCAATGCCTGGTACGTCGCCGCCTGGGACCACGAGCTCAGCCGCAGCATGCTCCGGCGCATCGTCCTGGAGGAGCCCGTCGTTCTGTTCCGCACCACCGAGGGAAAAGCGGTCGCGCTGGAAGACCGCTGCTGCCATCGCCAAGCGCCGCTCTCCATGGGCAGGCTCGCGGGCGATGTCGTCACCTGTCCCTATCACGGCCTGCAGTTCGACACGACCGGCCGCTGTATCAAGGTTCCTTCGCAAGAAAAAATCCCGCCAGGCGCCAGAGTCAGGAGCTACCCGGTGGTCGAGAAGAACCACTGGATCTGGATCTGGACCGGCGACCCGGCCAAGGCGGACCCGGCGCTGATCGAGGATTTCCACTGGCTGGACGATCCGGCCTGGCGCTTCGGCGGCAGCTATCTCCACGTCGACGGGAACTACCTGCTGGTGGTCGAAAACCTGCTCGACACCACGCACCTGCCCTTTCTCCATCCCAATACGCTCGGCACGGATTCGTTCGCACGCTCCGAGTTCGAAGTGAAACGCGAAGGCGACCGCATCACCATCGCGCGCTACCTGATGGACGACCTGCCGGCGCCGTTCCACAAACAAATGGGCGGCTTCGCCGACGGCATGAAGGTCGACCGCTGGCAGATCACGCATTACGGCCCGCCCTCGTTCGTCAAGCTCGACGTCGGGTCGGCGCCGGTCGGGACGCCGGTGCGACAGGGCGAGCGCGGCGAGGGCGTCAACATGTGGAACCTGAACGCGATCACGCCCGAGACCGGTAAAACCGCCCACTACTTCTTTGCCCAGGCCTACAACTTCAAGCTCGATGAGGGCTGGGTCGCGGACACGTTGCGCACCCAGATCCGCAACATCTTCCTCGAGGACATGGCGATAATCCGGGCGCAGCAGCGGAACATGGACCTCGGCCCGAGCCCGGTACAGAACCTCGCCCAGGACAAGGCCTGGGTGGCGATGCGCCAGATCGTTCAGCGCCTGATCCAGGAGGAGCACCAGCGCGCCGCGGCTGCATAGCGGCATGAGTTTTGCTGCCCCTTTACCGACAAGGAGCGCACGATGGCACTACCCCTCTTCAGGCTGGCCCTGATGGCCGGTGCAGGCTACTTCTTCTACAACCGCTACCGCAACCGCGGCCGCTCGCAGACCAACGCGAGCGAAGCGGTGGACGACATCGAGCTCGGGTCCAACCCGCATCCCGAAGAGGTGCTCGACGCCGGGGTGAAGGAGACCTTCCCGGCGAGCGACCCGGTGTCGGTCAGCGCTCAAGGTGAGACCGCGTACGAGAAGAAGAAGCGGGGCGAGCTGAACTGACACGCGGAATAGATGCGGGGGTCAGATCCCGATCTTTCCTGATTCTCCCATCGGCTTGGACACCGGGATAGACTATCGCGCTCTGAACAACAATCGCCTGCCAGGGGAGCGCACATGCATCGATATCTACGCCTTTTCGCGTTGACGGCCATGGGGCTCGGCGCCGCCGCTTCGAACGCCCAGACGCCGCCGCCTGCTATCGACGGTCCGGTCTACGTCGCGACTTATGTCGAGGTTCTGCCGAACGCGGTCAAGGATGCCACCGCGCTTCTCAAGCAGTACCGCGACGCCACGCGCAAGGACGCGGGCAACCAGCGCGCGGAGGTCGTGCATGAAGCGAACCGCCCCACCCGCTTTGTCGTCCTGACGATCTGGGGCGACCAGAAAGCCTTCGATGCGCATGGCAAGGCAGCACATACCGGCCAGTTCCGCGACAAGCTCAAGGCCGTCCACGCCGCGCCGTACGACGAGCGTGTGGGTAACGGCATGGCGGTGGCCGCAAAGGATTCCTTGAAGAACGGATCCGTGGTGGTAGTCACGCACGTCGACGTTCCGCCGCCGTCCAAGGACACGGTGATCCCCATGCTGCAGCAGCTTGCAGAAGCGAGCCGCAAGGACGCCGGCAACGGTCGCTTCGAGGTGCAACAGCAGGCGAGCCGGCCGAATCACTTCACGGTGGTCGAGGCGTGGGCGGACCAGAAGGCGTATGACGGACACGTGCTCGCCGCGCACACGCGCCAGTTCCGCGACAAGCTCGGCCCAATGAGCGGCGCGCTCTACGACGAGCGGCTCTTCAGGCCGGTCGAATAAGACGAGCGCCTGCGGGCGCTAGCGCAGGCGCTCGCCGAAGCGCTCGAGCCGCGGCGCCCAGTGGCCCTTGATGTCGGCCGAGGCCAGGATCGCCACGGCGCGGCCGATCAGCAGCTCGCGCGGCACGAGGCCGAAGTAGCGCGAATCGGCGCTGTCGTCGCGGTTGTCGCCGAGCATGAGATAGCGTCCGGCCGGAAGCACGACCGGGCCGAAGCTGTCGTCCAGCGAGCCGTCGGGCAGGTGAAACCACTGCACGACGTGTTCGCCGGCCTTCGTGATTTCGTTGAAGCGCAGCGCCTGAATCGTCATGCCCGGCGCGGGCTGCTCGACGGCGGTTCCGATCGGAGCGTAGGTGGCCGCCTGTCCGTTCACCACCAGCACCTTGTTGCGCATTGCGACCGTGTCGCCGGGCACCGCGACCAGGCGCTTGATCAGCCGCACGCCATCCCTGGGCGAGGAGAAGGTGACGATGTCGCCGCGCCGCGGCTCGCCCAGGTGGGCGACGACGATGTCGGTCAGCGGGACCTTCAGGTCGAAGGCGAGTCGATTGACCAGCACCACGTCGCCTTCCAGCAGCGTGGGCCGCATCGATCCCGACGGAATGGGGTTCCAGTCCGCCACCGCGGTCCGAAAGAGGCCAAAGAGCACAAGGAAGACGATGAAGCCTTTATTGTTCCGAATCCACTTGGGCATGCCTGGACCCCGCTTGTTGGTTCGTGAGCTCAAGTCACTGTTGCTACAGACCCGGATCGTGCGGTTTGGTTCTAACGACGCGCGATGCCCGGCGGCGTGCGGCGCACGCTGGCGTCAGTTCGGCGGGTACACGGGCCTCAATTCAGCTGAAGTCTCAGCGGCTGGGCGAGCACCGGGTAACCAGGGCGCAGCGGCCCGCTTTGCCCGACAGGCTTGAAACCTTCCTGAGCATAGAGGCGCATTGCCGGAGTATCACCGCAAGTGGCCTTGAGATGTATGGAATGTGCGCGCCGAGCCCTTGCCCACTCGATGGCCGCGCGCAGCAGCATGCGTCCAAGTCCCTGACGACGGAACTCGGGGGCGACCCACATTTGGTAGATGTTCACAAGCGAGGTGTTCGACGCGTCGACCTTCGCCCAAGCGAGACCGGCCGCCTTGCGATCTA
>Ga0075424_100000019_pt1 | contig 75034 bp, 66 predicted proteins | sample SoiMethybrSBSTD3_FD_75301 | JGI IMG/M metagenome (GOLD analysis project Ga0075424, IMG submission 75301) | Bulk soil microbial communities from a Populus tree surrounding site in Tennessee, USA - Soil MetaG P. TD hybrid SBSTD3 | ecosystem: Environmental > Terrestrial > Soil > Tree plantation...
TCAGACCAAGTTCGAAACTTCCGTTTTGAAAATGACCGCGTCTGGAGTCCATCTTCAACATTCAATTATTTTCTTGACATCGACATCTTCGTCTGCCCAAAAAGTGACGTTCTTGCCCAAAAACTCAGCCTTGAACGCTCGTTTTTAGGCAAAGCCGCTCTGGGGTGCTATGGGGAGAACTGTAGGCGGTTCTCGCACCGCAAAGAACAAATCACTGCTGGTATGCGCCGATGTTGATCTGCCCATTGGCATTGACCCGGAGGTTGCCGGCAAAATCCAGTACGCCAACCACATTCGGACCGAGGTTGGTGCCCGCGTTCACAGCCGGTGACGTGGACGCGACGTCCAGGTTCGGCGGCAGCGTGGCTATGTTGTTGAACTGAGGATCTGCGAATGGAGAATGCACGTCCTGCCCCGAGGCAGCCCGGTAATTAGAGTAGCCGGTAATGAACTTGCCTTGCCAATCCCAGGCGCTGCTAGTCGCCCCCACCGTCGCGAAGTAGAGATCGAAGTCGAGAGCGGCAGGATTCGGGGTGCTCGACGTGAAGTCGTTAATCAGCTCATTGGTCGGGCCGGCGTACATGATGTTGTTGAAGATGGAATTATTGGTCGCGTTGTATTGAATCTGCAGCTCGCCCGCACCTCCTCTCGCGGTGCCATCGGACCACAGGGTGTTGTTGACGATCGTACAGTGGTCGGTCCCGCCGACCTTGCTCGAGAAGCCACCGATCGAAATTCCGACTAGTTGGGCGTGGTAGATAATGTTGTTGCGGACGATCACGAAGTTTGATGCATGGCCAGCGTGTTCGCTTGCAACCTCGATGGGAATGTCTGAGTCGTGAATCAGGTTGCGCTCAATAATCACCCGCGTGCAGCCATCGCAATATTGCCCATTGGCGCCGAGCTTGCCATGATAAACAGGGTTGTTCGCAGCGCTGATGTTGAAGATGGTGTTCTGAAAATCCCAACCATCGCGAGCCTGGTCAAAACTCACATTCGGCGAAACCCCTTCAAAGCCGATATTATCGACGCCGATGTTATCGTTGTCGTGAACCAGGTTCTTGGTCACAGCAAAGAACTGAACGTTGCCATCGACTGACAAATTTTCGCTGCAGCCAGTAGTGTTGTGATCCAGTTCATTGCCGCTGATTGTAATGTTGCTGATTGAAGCGGGCGCCTGGGTTCCGTAGATTGCGATCGCCAGCGCGTTGGCGCTGTTGCATGTACCCAGCGTCTGAACGATGTTGTGGATGTGATTGTTCAGAATTTCTATGTTGCTACCTGAGCCCTCGAAATCGATTCCCACGGGCACCGCCCCACTGGTCGAGCTCTGGAAATTTCGGATCTCGAATCCCTGAATGACTATGTAGCTGTTGGTTCTGAGTGTGATTAAGCCAAATTGCTGGCCTTTGGCCAGGTTTATCCCCGTACCGTCAAGAATGGCGGTTTGGCCGGGCGCGCTTTGGAAGGTAATGTATCCCGCAGATGCATTGCCAGAGCTCGGAATGGTGACGCTCTCGCTGTACACCCCTCCCATCACCAGCACCGTGTCTCCGGCATGGACTGTGTTCGCTGCGTGCTGAATGGTCCGCCATGGCGCGCCGGAAGTACCTGCGTTGGTATCGTTCCCGGTTGTGGAGACGAAGAACGTTGCACCCGATCTCGACGGCACTTGAAGCGTGACAGTGGCGGAAGAGGACTTGGTCGGGTCTGCTTGGGAAACGGCCGTGACAGACACAGTCGCCGGGCTCGGCACCGCAGACGGACCGAGATAAAGCGCTTCGTTCGACGTGCCGGGAATCGTGGTGGAAACCAGGCCAGCAGTGGCGTTGCCGCCTGCCACGCCGTTGACCTGCCAGGAGACTGCTGTATTCGTCGTGCCGGAGACCGTTGCGGTGAACGGCTGAGTAGCGAGGGTTGCGACTGTCGCGGTAGCTGGCGAAATGGTGACGGTTACTTGCGCATGAAGAACGCCGCCGAACTCCCCGGTCAGCAGGAACAGAGAGGCGAGCGCCAATCGAATGGTTCTGCTTGAATGCACTTCCGAGTTCTTCCAGAAATTCGCCAATTTCATGTCGTTCTCCTAATCCGAATCGAATGTCATGTTTCGAAACATTCTTATTCTTCTGTATCTCGGGCGGTGAAAAGATTCCACTCCCGCTGTGGTTTGTCAAGCGACTCCGCTATTAGACTCAGCTGCTATTCGGAATCTTTAAGCGACAAAAGACTCGTAGCGGTACTGACCTTGTGTGTAGTGCGGCGCAATTTTGTGGGGGCCGAACATTCAGGCAGGAAAGGCCTAGCCGAGACTCCCCGGCGCCGGCCATCGCGTGTGATCAGTGACCCCCTTTTTCTGAAGTGTTTCTTCTCCATTTGTGGCGCGCGAAAGATGACTCCTGGGGTGGAAGGAACGATTCGAGAACAAGCTCGTTTCCTCCGGTGACTGCTTTCTCTTCAGTGGAACAAAGCATGCCGACGGTTACGGGCGCTTCCACGTCAACGGTGCTCTGATCGGCGCCCATGTCTTTGCTTTCTTCATGGAACTCGGGTACCTGCCGGCGGAGGGCGAAACCGAGGGACTGCAAGTAGCCTGTCGACGGCAAGCCTGTCGCTTGTCCCTGTGGAGAAAAGTGAGGTGGTCGAAACGAAAGAAGAGCAGTTGAAGCAGCATCTTGATTTTTGGAGGCTTCGGTTCGCTTTCTTGGGAGTACATATGAACAGAGGCGCGGTCGGATATTTCCGAGTCAGTACAAAGGAGCAGGCAGCTAATAACAATTCGCTGCCCGTTCAGGAGGGCAAGTCTAAGGGGTATTGCACCTCGAATCACTTGCCCATCCTCTACACCTTTGTGGATCAGCAATCAGCTCGAACCGCAGACAAGAGACCCGAATTTCAGCGCATGCTGGAATACTGCCAAAAGAATCACAAAAACGTGTCACATGTAGTTGTCGCAGACCTGAGCCGATTTGCTCGAAACGTAGTTGACCAAGGCCAGTCAAATTGTTTTGCTAAAACAGTTGGGCATCGAAGTCGTCTCGATTGACGAACCAATTACAGATGACACCGCAGCGGGGAAGCTCGCCCGCAACATGTTGGGCGCGATGAATCAGTTTTTCAGTGATTCACTATCAGAAAAGACTCAATCGAATGGCTGCAGGTGTGAAAGCTGGTCGCTGGTTGTGGCTGGCTCCGCTCGGGTATATCAACAAAGAGAGGCAAATCATTCTTGACCCAGAGAGGGCTCCTCTCGTGCGCAAGGCATTTGAAATTAATTGCGCCAAGGTACTCGCAAGGCGGCTCGAAGATCAACGTGCTCTGAATCTCAAAGGCATCAAAGCGAAGCTCAACGGTGAACTATCCGGCGAAGACTTTGCACTCCTAAAACAGAGCGTCGATACCGAGATTAAACACATTGAACAGTCAATTACGGCTCTGGATGCGGAGAAGTCGTCTTACAGTGAGGTATTTCAAGAGACTGAATACGAAGCACTTGATTTTGTTCAGGCGTGGAAACAGGGAAATGTTCATCGGAAGCGCGAGATTCAAAATGCGTTATTTCCCGCGGGATTGCCATACCAGAGGAAAAAGGGTCACTTTGAACGTGCTAAAGATATTTCTTATCAACCAGGTTGGGAGCAAATTGCAGACTATTGTCAAATTGGCGGACCCGGAGAGACTTGAACTCCCAACCCCTGCGTTCGAAGCGCAGTGCTCTATCCACTTGAGCTACGGGTCCGAATTCATTGCTTAGCATAGGCTAGCAGTTTTTTGCCCAGGCAAGAAACTGCTTCCCACTTGACTCTGGTCGCTGTTACGAGGGAACGGCCTCGATCCTGCTACTCTGGCGCATGTTGGCGTTACGCGTAGCTCCGGCGGGGTCTGAAACTAATCGGAGTGCGGGGAACCCGGAAAAGAGGCAACCGGCAAAAACCACAGAACGACGAAGGTTGATGTCTCGCCAGGTTTCGGGCTCCCCCCTTTTCCCTTAGATTCCACCGCCCCGAGCGCGTTGGGTGTGAGTGCACCATTCCCGGTGTAGCGATGAGGCCTTCGAAATACAACTCTTAAGATATCCTAGCAACTCAGCTCCGTACGCATTCCTTATTTATGCTGTATTCACGAAATTCTTAAGGGAAGAACTCATCATTACGGTTTCTCAATCGCTAAGCTGAGAAACCAGTTGCGAGAAGACGGTTTCGATTCCAACCACGTGCTCAGGTGCGCCTTGGGCCATGTCTTTGTTTCCGCCGCCGCGGCCGCCCAGTTTCTGTAACGCTTCTTTCATCAACGCTGCCATATCCAATGGCTCACCTGGCGATTGGGCGAAAACTATCGCCGGACTAGCAGTTCCGACCAGAAATGCCAAGGTGTTCTGACTCTGACGCGTGAGCTGTTGTGCGACTCGCTTGATAAAGGCAAGGTCGCGGTCAGGGAAAATGCGCATGACGATTTTGCGGCCGCTCGTCTCCGGTGTTTCGCTCAAAAGTCGGGTTGCCCAAAGTTCGGCCAACTCGTCAAACCATGATTCCTGCGACTTCTTGGAAGCGCGAGCTTGTTCCTGGGTTTTTCGTATTTGCTCTGGAACATCCCAGATGTGACTCGAAAAGAGCTCTCCCGCTACCGCCAGAGTTGTATAGTCGCGCCGCGCAGTCCCGATCGCACGCCTGCCGCACACAAATTCCACTCGCCAGCCCTGGCGTACCTTCTCCATTTTACGCAGCAGAATGCAGCCGATCTGTCCTGTGGAATGCACGTGGGTGCCGCCGCAGGCGGTGAGGTCGAAATCCTGAATATCGATCAGGCGCAACTTCTCTTTTTGCGCCGGTGGTAGTTTCCGCAGTCCCAGAGTCTTCGCTTCCTCTTGTGTCACGAAGCGAACTTCCACGGGGCGGTTTTCCGTGACAATTTCGTTCGCCAGAGCTTCGGCGGCTTCGACTTGATCTGCGGTCAAAGTTTTCGTTTCCAGATCGATCGAGCACGCCTCGGCTCCCATATGAAACGAAACCGTTGGCACGTCTAACCGGCGCGCGAATGCCGCCGAAAGAACATGCTGTCCGGAGTGTTGCTGCATGTGGTCACGGCGGCGGGCCGCATCGATTATGCCGTGAACATGAGTTCCCGGCTGAAGTCCGGCCGAATCCTCCACGGAATGTGCCACAGACCCATCCTCGCCTTCGACCACTTCGGTTACCCGCAGCTTGCGCTCTGTTCCTTCGGGAATAAGCCATCCCGTGTCGAAGATCTGTCCGCCGCTGGTGGGATAGAAAGCAGTCCGGTGGAGCGTGACTGCCGGACGCGAGTCTGCTTGATTGACATTCACCACTTCAGCGTCGAATTCGTAGAGAAAAGAATCGGTGTAGTAGAGGCGGTTCGTCATGGATGTTCCTGCGCTCGCTGTGAGAGAACAAGATGCAAAGCGCTCAGTAGGGACCTATGATGCCGCCGAGGTGCCGCGAAGCGGGCCGTTCTGTGCGCTTGGCATATGAATCGATCACGTCAAGGTATTTCAGTCCGGAACCTGTATTGAACAGGATCACATTGTTTTCCGGTGCAAAAAACCCAGAGCTACGCAATTTGCGATATGCGGCCAGGGATGCAGCGCCTTCCGGAGCAGCGAAGATCCCTTCCCTACTTGCCCAGTGTCGCAAAGCGGCCATGATCTCGTCGTCCGAAACAGCCACAGCCGCGCCTCCACTCCTCTTCAGAATGTCCAGCATTAGATAATCACCGTAGGCTTTGGGAACACGAAGTCCGGCAGCGATGGTGTTTGCACCGCGCCAAAATCCGGACTCGCTCTTTCCTTCATTCCACGCTTTGACAATGGGTGAGCAATCGCATGATTGAACTGCAACCATCTTCGGACGTTCAGGGCCGATCCAGCCCAGTGCCTGCATCTCCTCGAACGCCTTCCACATGCCAATTAGGCCAACCCCGCCTCCGGCGGGATAGATGACCCCTTCCGGCAGCTTCCAGTTCAGTTGCTCGGCGACTTCGTAGCCCATGGTTTTCTTGCCTTCGACGCGAAACGGTTCTTGCAGGGTGGAGACATCAAACCATCCTTCGTTCTGCTTCTTTTGCGAGACCAGGCGAGCGCAGTCGCTGATCAGGCCATCCACCAACGTGACGTGCGCCCCGTAGCTTTTGCATTCCATGCGGTTCGCCAGCGGCACATCCCGCGGCATGAAGATGTGAGCCTCCAGTCCGGCAGCAGCGGCGTAAGCCGCCAGCGCGCTGGCCGCATTTCCCGCAGACGGAATTGCGACCTTCGTCAGGCCGTATGATTTGGCCATGGTCACGGCCGCAGAAAGTCCTCGCGCTTTGAAGGAACCGGTCGGGTTCAGGCCTTCGTCTTTGATATGGACGTTCGGGAACTCACGGCTACGCAGCATCGGAGTAAAGCCTTCGCCTAGCGAGACAGGCTCGGCATCGGGCAGCACATCGCGATAGCGCCACATGGAAGCTACACGACCTGCGAGCGACCCAGGCTTAAAGTATTGCTTTAAGCTATGCAGATCGTAGCGCGCAAACAGCACGCCGCCGTCCTTGGGACACACGGTGGGTGGTTCATCAGCGGTAGCATGCGCTCCACAGCGCGTGCACTCCAGGTATGAGATTTTCGCCATGCCGAACAGAGTTTAGCAGGAGGGCTTGGCAGGGGTGCCAAGCCCAGTCCTCTCTGTGATAGGAGTTGCTTACTTTTCGACCAGCGCGCCAACTAACGACTGAAAAAGCTTTAGTCCGTCAGTGCCGCCCAGTTCAGGCTCGCTGCAGCGCTCGGGATGAGGCATCATGCCGAGCACATTGCGGGCCGGGCTGCAAATTCCCGCGATGTTGTCCAGAGATCCATTCGGATTGGCCCCCGGCCTGATATCGCCAGATTGGCTGACATAGCGAAACACGATACGCTGCTCGCCTTGAAGTTCGTGTAACGTGGCTTCGTCGCAGAAGTAGTTGCCTTCCATGTGGCCAATGGGAATCGTCAGAATCTCTCCCTGGCGACAGGTGCTGGTGAAGGGAGTGTCGGCATTTTCTACGCGTACGTGGACCGGTTTGCAAACGTACTTCAGGCCGACGTTTCGCATCAGCGCGCCGGGCAAGAGACCGGATTCGCAGAGAATTTGAAAGCCGTTGCAGATCCCCAGGACCAGGCCGCCACGCGCGGCAAATTTGCCGACGGACTGCATTACTGGCGAGAACCTGGCGATGGCGCCCGTCCGTAAATAGTCGCCGTAGGCAAATCCTCCCGGCACGATGATGACATCGCAGTTCTCCAGATCATGCGATTCGTGCCAAAGAAAAGTTACGGGCTGCTTGGCAACGTGCTGGATGGTCCAATATGCGTCGTGGTCACAATTGGATCCGGGAAAGATGATGACGCCAAATTTCATTCCGCCACTCCGGAAACTGGTTCCTGTCGCCAACTCTGTGAATCGTTGGCAATCTCTGCGGTTAAGATTTGTTGCGGCATTTGCGCTTAACTTCTGTTCGAGTCTAGCACGGAAAGACGAGCCGCCTGGTTCCTGCAAGGATGCAAGCAAGACGGCTCATCTCATCAGAACATCTCATCCGGTCCCGGTGGGGGCGGCGGTGGCAGTGGAAGTTCCCCCGGCGGCAAAGGCGCAATCACCGGCCCTCCTCCGGGCGGCGGCAGCTTGCGAATAAAGACCCGGTCGCCAAAGCCTACGGTCGAACCCCGTGCAGACTTCAGTTGCCGCCACTGGTCGAGCGAGAGCACTTTTCGCAGATCGAGATTCATCATCGTGTACTCGCGCTCCAGTTTGCCCCGCGCTGCGAGTACCTGATCGACCTGCGCCTCCACCTGGCCTTCATTGGGCACGTCGGCGTCGAGCAGCGTCTGGAGTTTGAGATCCTGCTTCTCCATTTCACCGCCATAGTCGATCAGCTTGACCTTATGATCGTAAAAGATCTGATCGAGCTGGCCGATCTGGCCATCACTGAGCTGGAGCTTCTTGACCGTTTCCGAGTTCTGCCACCATTTTCCGAGTTCACGATGGTAGATAAACGTTCCCTTTTTAGGCATGCCAGGCGGCACCGGTGCTTGCGGCACCTGAGCCCGCAGACTTAGCGAGAGCAGCCACACAGCGAATACCGTGAGCAGGTTAGTCTTCATGACTTTGGTTTCCTTTTTCAGCTGAATGGTTTTGATGACCTCCCCCAATTTCTAGGGCCAGCAGTGCGGCCGGTTCAAGCGCCTCCGGTCCTTCGATCTGCACCGCCCGTTCAACTGCAAGCAGTAGTTCATGATCGGAGTCGTTTCGGTTCTCAACTTGCTTTGCCGGTTCCGATGCGGAACCGGCGAACAAAAGCGTCATCGCGAGAACCACAACCGCGGCAATTCCTGCCCACACCGGTTGGGGTGAAGCCTGGCTCGGGTGTAGCCGGGCAGACGAAATTCGTTCCCAGATTGCGCTATGCTGCTTCTGCCAGTATTCATCAGGATGGTCGCTCGCCTGCCGCGCCAAGCCGGGCAGATGGCTAAGCGTTTCCGCCACACACTGGTCGTCCGCGATAAACATCTCGTCCGGGAAGTTTCTCTTCAACCTGCGAATTATCTCCATTGTTTTTTCCTCAACACTTCCCGCACCGTGGCGGTTGCGCGGAATAACTGTGCCTTTACGCTTCCGGTAGCCAAACCGAGGACGTCGGCAATTTCAGCAAGTGACATCTCTTCGGCAAAGCGCAGCAGGAAGATAGTGCGTTGCTGCGCAGAAACTGCGTCCAGTGCTTTCCATACTTCTTTCAATTCCTCGCGCGCCAGCAGAGTGGCTTCGGGAGAAGGCTGCACTGCCACAAGCGTAGACTTACTGTCAGCCCGTTGTTCGTCTAGTCCGACAAGCCTTTTCCAGAATGAATTCCGGCGGCTCCTGCCGTAGTCACGCACCAAGTTGACCGCGATTCGCAACAGCCAGGTGTCAACCCGGCAATCACCGCGAAAGCTGCCCAGCTTCTGGTAAGCGCGAAGAAAACACTCTTGCGTGAGCACGTCAGCAAGATCATCGTCCCTGACCAAAAGGAAGATCACCCGATAAACCCGCCGCTGATGCAGGCGCATGAGCTGGTCGAAAGTCTGGGCGGTGACTTTCGACTGGTCCCGCACTGAGGTCAAGGCTGCGGTCAGGATCGTTTCCATGCGCTTTCTGTTCTGTTATGACTATGGACGAGTCTGCGGCAAACAGGTTTACAGAATTCAAGTCGCGATCCAATGCTGAGCACCAAGGGAGTTAGAATGGACGCCATGATTGGACGCCCGCAGGCAACTGAAGCAGCGCCTTACTATTTCACCTATATCAACCAGGTCACGGGAGAAGATCCTGTCGCTACTGTAGAGCGTCAGCTTGAAGAAAACTTGGTATTTTTGGCGGCGATTTCGGAAGAAAAATCGTTGCACCGATATGCGCCTGAGAAGTGGAGTATCCGGCAGGTACTGAATCATGTCACAGACACGGAGCGGGCCTTTGCGTTTCGAGTCCTCTGGTTTGCGCGCGGTTTTGAGACTCCCCTGGCGAGCTATGACCAGCACATCGCGGCGGCTGGCGCTGGGGCGGACGCCGTCTCATGGGCGGCACATGTTGAGGAGTTCCGGCGGGTGCGTCTGGCCACGATTTCACTGTTCAGGAATATGCCGGCTGAGGCATGGAGCAGAAGCGGCATCGCGAATGACAATCGAGTCACCGTACGCGCTCTGGCGTATATCATCGCCGGGCATCTGACACACCATCTCGCGATACTGCGGGAGCGATACTTGTAGTTCCCTCCACTTCTAGTGCATCACAATGCCGGCGCGATGAAAACTGGTCAGCTGTAAAATTGCTCGTGCCGTACCACCACGCATTGTCGACACGCGAATGTTTGCCGACCTTTCTCGCGTTGTCGGCGTTCGGATTCATAGCTGGTATGGGAATGGGAGCGCTCGGAAAGGGTCCCTACTGGTCCAGATTTGGATGGGACTATAGCGTGATCTTAAGGGCGCGCAACTTCTCACCGCGTCCTGAGAGCCGTTTCCCGCGCCTCCCCGGTGCCATTCTGGTTGCACTGCTGTTGTCGGCGGTGCCACTTTTCAACGGTGATTGCCCTGGCTTCCTGGAGAAGCATTTGTTATTTTCCCTCGCGTGGTTGGCGTGCGGAATCTCAACAACCTCTTGGTTGCTGGTAGCCTTATCCTTCCGGCGAGGCACAGATGCCGACAGAACAGCGCGGATTGAGGAATTTATGTCCGATTCTGCTGCGCCGGTTCCCGCCCCGGTTGCCGGACTCGAGAGACCTCCCATATCTCTAGGGCTTTGGAACTGCTTCAACATCGCCCTTTTCGCGGTGTTGATCATCGTTGTTGCCTTAACCGTGAGCGGTAGGCCAATTCTTCGGGGAGGGTAAAACAGTTTTCTGATAGAGGCCCCACGAAGACCTCCTCGCAGAGGTTGCGTAGGTATGCTCTGTCTTTTGGAGGACGCCGCCTCCCGGATATATGTAACAGAACGGCTACGCATTATGCGTAACTATACGGTTACGCACTATTGTCAAGGGATCTTTGCAACGTTGCTCAGGTACCGAATCTTGCGGCGGAACGAGCCTTCGCTCTTTCGGTTTCGGCCTCGCGATTCCGGGGCGGAGTGGTGGTTTCGAGCGAATGAAGCAGCCGGCTGGAGGCAGCAGCAACTTCGTTAATTGCAGCAAGGAACGCGGCTTGATTAGCCTTCGATGGTTTATTGAAGCCGCTGATCTTCCTCACAAACTGGAGCGAAGCCGCTCGAATCTCATCGTCGGTCACGGGCGGCTCGAAATTGAAGAGGATTTTGATGTTTCTGCACATGAACTTATGATCTCAGAATCCTGGCCATCACGTAAGGGCCGCATGATCGACCGCCTTAACAATAACGTGGCGCCGAGCACGAGCCCGGCGCTCACAGCGATCGGTGTCCAGGCGACGTAGCTCGCGCTGGCAGTGGCTTTGCTGCTGCTCTCCTTCGCATCTCTCGCTTTTTTTTCCAGGGTGTTCACTGACCGGCTCTACCTTCGAAAACTGCGCCTGGAATCCCTCGGGAATTTGCTTCAGCGTTTGCCCTGCTGCCTACGCGATCAGCGGAGGGCATGTAGGCTTCGATCATCTCTCGCTCTTCCGCCAGAAGCTTTTTGGTTTGGGGATCAAGCGGGAACCGCTCCAACTGATCGAGGTCTCTACGAAAGTGTCTGCTCGTGTTGCTTCAAGTCTTTTTTCCGCCAGAGTGCGCTGGTCTGCTGATTCGCTGCCGAGCCAGGTCAACAGATCGCCTCGGATGGCATCGTGCGTCTGATCACCATCCATGTGCACTGGCGTCGCATACCGACCAACGACAAACTTGAAATGTCATCCTCGACGCGGGTTAAGGCCATCAGAGAACTCGTGGCGACTGCCGGTGCCGCCACGAGTCCGGGCAAGCTGAGCATGATAAGCTTTTTTCCCCAATGGTCAGCTTCATGTGAACTCAAAAGGTGTCCTACCTTCGAGCTATCGGCACTGACAGCTAAGCCTTGAGCCACGTTGGGTTGAAACCACCGCTTTTCTGATGAGGTTACTAGTTCGGCTAACCAGGTTGGATACTACTGTCCGTGTTCCTGGGCTTGGTTACTGTGGCGGCCTGTTGACCATGTCCAGGAAGGCGCGATGAATCCGTGTGTCTTCGGAGAGTTCGGGGTGAAAGGTTGCAGCCATAATTTTTCCCTGACGAACAACAACGGGGTCATTGCCTTCGGTGGCCAGGACTTCAACTGCTGGGCCGACGCGTTCAATTTTCGGCGCACGGATGAAGACCATTTCGATGGGAGAGTTGGCGAACCTGCCCTCCCGAATGGAGCTGTCAAGCTGGCGTCCGTAGGCGTTGCGGCGGATGCGAACGTCGAGCGCTCCCAAGCCTTCCTGTTTGGGATTCTCAACTTCGTTGGCCAAAAGGATCGCTCCGGCGCAGGTACCGAAGGTGGGCTTGAGCCGGACGAATCTCTTGAGCTTCTCAAATCCAGCTTCTCCCAGCAGCTTCAGAAACGTGCCCGACTCGCCGCCGGGAATGATGAGCCCGTCGAGCTCATCGAGTTGTTCCGGTTTTTTGACGAGCACAACTTCGGCGCCCAGCTCTTCGAGCCGCTTACGGTGCGCGTCAAAATCCCCCTGCAGTGCCAGCACCCCGATTTTCATGGCGCTTGTTAGTTGTCAGCGACTTCTTCTTAATTTTAATGGATACGCGGCGACTGACAACCAAGCGAGGCATTGGAGTGACGCGTGGAGGCAACCGAGTTTAGTTAGGTTGCGGTTCAGCGTTTGGGTTGTATGTAAGCGTTCAGGGGTTTGTGTTTTCTGCGTGGGATTTATGCATGGGTATATCCCTACCTGGTGATCTTCTAGAATCATGGGGTTAGCGGGAGAACCCGAACCCAATCTTTGGCAAGAAATGAGCTGCAGGCAAAATCCAGAAAGACAAAGACTTAGAAACACAGAATTAAACCTCCAAATGAGTAAAACGTACTACTTACCTTTATGAGTAAGTCGCGGAGCGAGGTCGCGGGAAAAGAGCAGGTTAGTGATTAGTTCCCAGGTCTCGCAACGGGCGGGGCCTCGGGGCACCCAGTTGTGTGGAGTCGCAGCCGAGTGGATGAACTGGATGTAACCAGAATCGCTATGGCAGTCGCGCTACAATCGGGCGTGTCATGGAACTAAAACGCCTGATCACGCATTTCACCTACCGCATTGAGCCCAAGCCGGAAGGGGGATTCATCGCTCACGCAAGTGATCCCACCCTTGCTCCGCTTGAGGCTCCCACGCGCGAAGAGCTGCAACAAAAAATCCAGGCCAACATCAATGCCGCGTTGGCCGCTGAATTCCCCGGCCTAAAACTGCCGCTCGAGAATAAAGAAGTCAACTTTACTTTTCACATTGAGCACAAGCCCGGCGGCGGTTTCACTCTCCACTCTACTGACGGCAGCGGAGCGGCAATCGAGGGAGCGACCCACGCGGAGATACAAAGCCCTTTCGTCGAAAAATTCCTGGGCCTGCTCGGCAAACATCTGATGCCGCAAGGGGAGCGGGCACTCGCCGGCCAACTCGGTAACGGAGAGGTCCGGGTTGTCGTCAATCGCAACGCAAGCTTTTCGTCAGGCTCGCCACAAGTGACCTCCGGTGCCGCAGCACAACAGACGCTGCCAACTGGCTTTCTTCAAGCGGATGCGAACAGCACAGATCTCATGAACGCTAACACCAGTTCCCCGATCACTCCTGAGCCGAGCAGCAGTTGGCCCATTTTCCGCTTCCTCTTGGTATTACTGATCCTCTTGGCGCTGATGTATTTCTACTACCATCCGATGAAGTGAATGGCAGGATCGTGCAGTTCGGAGGCCCCCAGATGGGATAGAGGGTGGAATCCCACCCTTCGAAAACCGCGATTCCGGCACAACTGCGGTCCTGCCCTTCCCGGAAATACCGAATGTACTGTATCGAACTCTCCCTCGTCTTTCTGGCATGCTGGGCGGACGTCCCATGCTGTCGCGCAAATCCACTTCGGGCTCGCGTGGTGTACGCAACCTGACAAATCCGCCTGAGGTGCATTTTCGGGATCATGTGCGTGATGAAGCCGAGGACTCGCTGCTGGAGCGCTGGACGAAGCTGGGCGAGGCTGTGCTTGCGCAGGGTGCTCCCACGGAAGAGCACATCGCAGAGATGACTGCGCTGGGTCGCCGCGAGCAGGAAGAGATCAAGCGGCGGATGCGCCGGACGATGAGAATTTTCCGGCAGAGCCAATCAAAAGTTTAGCGTCAGATTAATCGCCGCGGTGGGCCGGAAAGGACTCGGAGGCACCTGCGTATGGCTCGTCCAAGCAGAAAGATTGGAGAGAGCTGGCACGATTAGCGGCCAATGAGCAAGCCCGGAAAAGCTTTTGGCCATCATCGAGGAGCTGAACCAGACGTTAGAAGATCGCGAGAACCAGCTTCGTGACAAGGCGAGGACACCACGTCCTCTAAAGCAGGGGGCGACCGCCTGCTTTTGTGGATGACGAACCGAGCATCCGGCTGACCCTGCCGCCTCTTTTGGAAGAGAAGCGCTTTCGCGTGACAGTTGCGGCCAGCGTGCCGGATGCGCTTGAAATAATAAAGAATCATAAATTTGATGTTCTGCTTTGCGATACAACATTGATCGCGAAGCGATGGATTCACGATCGTAAAGGCAAGGGGCGAAGCAAATCCGGGGTGCGTCGCCATCCTGCGTACGGCTTATCCGGGTCTTGAAAATGCCGTGCAAGGCATCCGCGAGGAAGTGGACGATTATTTCACCAAACCCGCTGACTTAAATGCGGTCATCAGCAGCATGGATGCGGTGCTGGCTCAGGGCATCGTGAGAAAAGCAGCAGCCAGGACAGCGGCGTAGTAAAGTCCTTCGTTTGCTAGTCCACGTTGCGTGTTTCCGTCGTTGCCCTGGTAAATGGGATTCAGTCGACGGGACGGGCTGCGGTTGCCTGCTGGAATCTCAGCCGCCATTCGCCGCTTTGTTTCACCCACAGGTCCGAAAGATGCTGGTATCGCGGCGCCATGCCCGGCGGATCGCCTTCAGGCATGTGGATAATGCAGTCGTAGGTTACGAGTGCCGCGCTTTCGTTCACGGATAAGACGCGAAGATTGTAGGCGCTGAAGTCACGCAATTCTCCAGCCTGGGCGCTCTCCAGGACTTCGCTTTTGTCGTGCAGCCTGCCTTCGCTGCCGACGGCAACGAAATCAGGGGTCAGAGTGCGGGTAAGAAAAGCCAAGTCCTTGTCCTTTTCCGCTTGCAACACAGCTTTGACATTGGCGATCAGGGACTGCTCTAGCGGACTGAGTTGTACAGAGGTTGGGGAGCCTTGAGCGAAGGACAATAATCCTAAGCAGAAAAATGCCAGTAGATCCTTCATGCGATCCTCCGTGGAGCACGGCGAACAATGCAGAGATTCTTTCCCTTCGCTGCGCTCGGGTCAGAATGACATCGCTTGAAATTGTTTGTTAACGTTTCGACTGAAGTTTTTGTGCCAGATCTGCACGGGCGATCGAACTTTGTTCTCCCGTGGCCAGATTTTTCAAGGCAAACGACCCGCTTTTCATCTCGTTCTCGCCGACAATCAGCGCAAACCGCGCTGCCATTTTGCCGGCGGTTTCGAGGGACTTCTTCAGCCGGAAAGTTTCGTCTCCGAGTTCGACGACGATGTCCTGCTTGCGCAGCTCCCGCGCCAACTTAGCAGCCTCACCATTCGTACCTGGGCCGAGTGGCGCGATGTACACCTCGGGCTTGCGCTGCACTGCTTCGGCAGATTCCTTCAACGCCAGTACCAGCCGGTCTTCACCAATGGCGAAACCGATTCCCGGCGCCTTCGGTCCGCCCAGGGATTCAGAGAGGCCGTCATAGCGGCCGCCACCCAGGACCGCGTTTTGCGCACCCAGCGCTCCGTGGGTGAACTCGAATGCGGTGCGCGTGTAGTAGTCGAGGCCGCGCACCAGGCGATCATTGATGGTGAAGGGCACGCCAACAGCGTTCAGAATCTGCTGCACTTCGTCGAAATGGTTGCGACAGGGCTCGTCGAGATAGTGGCTGATGCGCGGCAGCTTTTCGATGATCGGCTGATCCTCGGGAACTTTGCAATCAAATACGCGCAGCGGGTTCGTAACGGCGCGGCGCTGGCAGTCGGCGCACATCTTGCTCACCACCGGCTCCAAGGCCTTGCGCAAGGCCTCGTTGTAAGCAGCGCGATCATTCGGACATCCAACCGAATTGAGCTGCAGGGTCCAGTCGGTTATGCCAAGCCGGTCGAGAAAAGTCGCCAGCAGCTCCAAGAGCTCAGCATCGCGCGCCGGGGATTCGCTGCCCGCCGTGGGCGGCCCGATCACTTCCGCCCCGATTTGATAGAACTGGCGGTAGCGTCCCTTCTGCGGGCGTTCGCGGCGGAACTGGGGGCCGATGTAGTAGAGCTTGTTCAGCCCGCGATCCCAAAGCTTGTGCTCAATGTAGGCGCGGACGACGCCGGCGGTGTTTTCCGGACGAAGTGTCAGTAATTGACCTTTCTCGCTGGCGGCGCGGCCACGGTCCTCCCAGGTATACATCTCTTTTGACACAATATCGGTCTCTTCGCCGACGCTGCGCGCGAAGAGTTGTGTTTCCTCGAAAATCGGGGTGCGGATCTCGTGGTAGTTGTAAGCGCGGAATACGTCCCGCGCCGCCGCCTCGACAACATTCCACAGCGCCGTTTCCGGCGGCAGCAGATCGCGCGTTCCTCGGACCGCTTTAATCATTGCAATTTGGTTATACGATTTTCTTACCCGCGCAAGGTCGCTCCCCGCTGGGTCAGCCACGAGCGCTCGATCTCCTCTAAGGTCCGCCCTTTGGTTTCAGGGACCACGCGCCATACAAAGAGAAATGCGGCAATCGCGATCATCGCATATAGCAGGAAGGCGCCCGGAGCCGTGAACAGCTTGACCAGCGAGAGGAAAGTCAGCGTAACCAGTAGCGTGCCGCACCAAAGGCAGACCGTGGCGAGCGACATCGCGCGGCCTCGAATCCGCGTCGGACAGATTTCTGACATCATGACCCAGGTCCCGGTGCCGACACCTACGGCGAAGCAAGCCACATAGGTAAGGACGAACAGCAGCACGATGGCTCCGTCGGCCTGAAAATGAATTGCCGCCGAAACCGCGATCAGGGAAAGTGCCATTCCGGCGAACGCTGACATCAGGAGCGGCTTGCGCCCAGCGCGGTCGATCAGGGCCATACCCAGGATGGTGGCGACGAAGTTGATCGCGCCGATGACGACATTCGCCCAGAGCGCAGTGCTCGCCGTCTGATGAGGTACATGCTCCAGGAAAACCAGCGACCCATAGTAGATGATGGTGTTGATTCCGGTGAACTGGCTGAACAGGGCGATGACGATTGCTACGATCAGTGCTTTTCGGAACACGGGGTCAAGCAGGTTTCCGCTCTCTTCGGCAATGGCGGCACGAATCGCGCGAATTTCTCCAGCGGCGGCTTGTGCGCCTGCAATCTGTGATAGGAACCGTTCCGCCTCGGTTTCCCTGCCCTTTTGCACCAGCCAGCGTGGACTTTCAGGAATGAAGAGCAGCGTCAACAGAAAAAACAGAGAAGGGACGGCAGCCGAGGCAAACATCCAGCGCCAGTTCGTAGGCCCAGCGCCTGTGAGCAGGTAATTGACGCTGTAGGACAGCAGAATTCCGGTGACAATCGCCAACTGGTTCAGGGACACTAGGAACCCGCGCATGCGTGCTGGGGAAATTTCTGCAATGTAGAGAGGTGAAAGCGTGGAGGCGATTCCAATGGCTACACCGCCAAGCAGGCGAGCGACTGCAAACTGAATCAGGTCACGCGGGAGCGCCGCTCCGATGGACGAGACAGTGAATAATGCAGCCGCGCACAGAAGGACCTTCTTACGTCCGAAGCGGTCGCTGGTGAATGCAGCCAGGCTAGCGCCGATCACGCATCCCAGGAGCAAGCTGCTGGCGGCGATTTCGGTTTGAGAATCGCTGAGCATGAACTGGCGTTTGATGAAAACGATTGCGCCATTGATCACAGCTGTGTCAAAGCCGAAGAGCAGGCCGCCGATTGCGGCCACCATGGCCGGCAGATAGAGATAGCGGGCCGAGCCTTTTTGCAACTGCTCGACGTGTGCGTTGGTATTTGTGGTGGAGCTCATGTCTATCTCAGATCGATAGCAAACCTTTCTGCAAGAAGACGAGGCCTGCCGCGCCGGCGACTCCGCCATAGCCGACAAGTTTCTGAAACACGAGCGGCACTTCTCGGCCCAGCAAAACCCTGGTCCGCCCGGCTATTTTTTCCTGAATCGGAGCGAGCAGTTGCGGGCCTGCAGCTGCGATGTTGCCGCCAAGGATGAATATCTCCGGGTCGAAGGTGTGCATGAAGCTCACAATCGCAGGGGCTAAATATTCGAAGGCACGATCGAGCACGCAGCGGGCGCTTTCGTCACCATCTACGGCGGCACGAAAAATGGCTTCCGTATCGGGCGGCTGGCCACTGGCGCTGACAGATAATTTGGCTGGCGCTGCGCGGTGCAGATGCGCGAAGTAGTCGGCTTCTATCGCCCGCGAGGAGAAGTACGTTTCCAGACAACCGTAGTTGCCACAAATGCACAGGCCACCGCGAGGATTCACCGTTACATGACCGATATGGCCGGCTGAGCCGCCCGTCCCGCGAAGAATCGCGCCATCAACCAACGCTGCGCCGCCCACGCCGGTGCCCAGCGTCAGCACAACTACATTGCGGCGTCCGCGAGCAGCACCCCAGAGCACTTCAGCCACCAGGGCGGTGCGCGCATCGTTCTCGGCACAAACCGGTAAATCACCGCCGTCAATCACATCGCTCAAGAGCCTTCCTTCGAGGAAGTACAGATCTCCGGGCAAACTCTTCACTAGCGTTGACGCAGCGTCGATAATCCCTTTGCAGCCGATGCCAATTCCCTCCACCGGCTGCTTGGCCGACTTCAGAACCGAGTGAACGAAGTCATGCAGAGTAGCGGCGCTGCGCGGCGACGGGGCGCTAAAACTCTCGAGTAAATCGCCGTTCATGTCTACGATGGCAGCCTTGACGGCAGTGGCCCCAATATCGACGCCAATTGCTACGTGGTTCTCGCGGCCAATAGCTACTTTGTCGCTCACAGTGTTTGTGCATTATACGCAGTTTGTGCAATTCTACTGGGCACTGTGGCAATGGTCGAAAACGGGCGGCGCAAGAGCAATTCGCCGAAGCAACTTGCGCCCGATGAAACGCCTGGGAACAAAATGCACGGCGCTCGGCAAGCGGGATTGGCCTTCTTCGACGAAGCGATGGAGCTTCTGCAGGAGTTGCGGGGCACGCAAGCCGAGGTAATTCAGAAGGCGGCGGAATTGTGCGCCGACCGCATTGCCCGGGGCGGACTGGTATTCCTCTTTGGCAACGGCCACTCGCGCATGATGTGCGAGGAGATGACGCCGCGCCAGGGCTGCTACGTCGGTTTCGTGGCGCTGGTGGAGATGGCGCTTTCAAACCATGCGGCAATCGTCGGCGCAAACGGATTACGCGCACCTCTGTACCTGGAGAATTACGAGGGCTACGCCGAGCAGATTCTGCGCAGCTTTCATTTTGGTGCGGATGACGCATTCATCGTCATTTCTACAAGCGGTATTCGGCCGGTGGTTGTTGAGATGGCGATGGGCGCTCAAGCGCGTGGCCTGCCGGTGATTGCCATCGTTTCAAAAGCGCACTGTGAAGAAGCTAAGGCGGCGCATTCTTCCGGCAAGAAGCTTACCGATTGCGCCGATCTGGTGATCGATAACCTCTGTCCCCCGGGCGATTGTGTCCTGGAGTTGGAAGGGCTGGAGTGGAGGACCGGGCCGGTGTCCACGATCACCGGCGCGATGATTATTAATATGATTCGCTGCGCCGCCGCAGAGAGCTTGCTGGAGCGCGGAGTAAAACCGGTTATGCTGCCGAGTCATCAGTTCGTCGGCAATACCAGCGCTGCGGAACAACTTGAAGAATTTTACGAGGCATATCGGAAGAGCCTTAAACATCTATTCGAATAGCACTGTGAAGCCAGTCCTGCTCGTGACCGGTTCGTCGGGTATCGCCGCCGCCACAGCCCGCATGTGGGCGGCGGCGGATAACCCGGTGTTTGTCGTGGGGATAAATAGGGACGAATGTTGCACTCTGGCATCGGAACTAGCTGACGCGGATTTTGCCGTAGCTGATGTGCGCGATGAAGCGGCAGTTCGCGATGCCGTTGCCGCGTGCGTAAAGCGATTCGGTTCCCTTCATGCGCTTTTCAACGTTGCCGGCATTAGCGCTCGGTCTGTCGGTGATGCCCCGCTACACGCTTGTACGACTGAGGCCTGGGACACGGCCATGGACGTAAACGCAAAGGGCACGTTTCTGATGTGCCGTGAAGTGCTCGCTCACTGGACGAAGAATACTCAGGGTGGAGTTATTCTCAATATGGGCAGTGTGACGGCGCGCCATCCACAGCGCGACTATTTCGCCACTGCAGCTTATGCCGCCAGCAAAGGGGCTATCGAGACGATGAGCGTTTCCGCGGCGGCTTATTATGCGCCGTGCGGCATCCGCGTTAACGTAATTGCGCCCGGCCTGGTGCGGACTCCCATGAGCGTGCGGGCGCAAGCCAACCAGGAGATCATGCAGTACATGACTGAGAAGCAGCCACTGACTAAAGGCATACTCAGTGCGGAGGATGTTGCAAAAACGGCTTGTTTCCTTCTGGGGAACAATTCAAGCCCGATAACGGGTCAGATCGTAGCTGTGGATGGAGGTTGGGCGGTGAGCGGATGAATCCGGCGAGACAGATGACCACCGTGGCTTCCGAAGCTACTTCGATCCGCCCGGGGAAACCGCACCGTCCCTTGCAGACGACGGTGATCGGGAGCTATCCCTTTCCCGGATGGCTGGAGTTCGCATCCGCACACCTTGACCAATTCGGGGAGGCCGATAGCGAGGAATTGCGAGCTGATGCAGTCACCGTCGCGGTTCACGATCAGGTTGCCGCAGGACTAGATGTAATCACCGACGGCGAGCAGGGCAGGTACGACTTCAATCTGTCGTTCTACGGACGGCTTGACGGCCTGAATCCGAAGCCTGCATCGCCGCGCCGCTTCGGCCCGCCAGCCCACGATCAGCGCGGGAAATACGAGATCGCTGGAACGCTGCGCTCGGCACACGGTCTGGGAGCGGTAGCGGAGTTCACCCTCTTGCAAAAGATTGCGCCGCCCGGCCCGGTACTGAAGGCAAGCGTGCCGGGGCCGTATACGCTGAGCGGGCGAATCAATCCGGGTGGAATCTACAAAGACCGTTGGGAGGTCACTGACGCTCTGATTCCGATTGTGCGTAAGGAACTGGAGCAGTTGGCGGAAGCCGGCTGCCGCGAAATCACGTTGGATGAGCCTTCCATGAGCTGCTATGGGCATCGCGAGGACCCGCGCCGGTTTGTGAAGGTTTTCACCGAAACAGTGATGCCAATTGTTGGGCAGTGCCGGCTTTCCACCCACCTTTGCTTTGGCAATTACAAAGGGCGCGCCGTCGGCCTGCGTCGATATGCGCCCCTCTTCCCTGCCTTCTTCGAACTGCCGGTTGATGAAATGCACCTGGAGATGGCCAGCCGCGAGTTCGCCGAAATCGAAATCATTCGCGAAATCGCAGATCGCGGAGTCGATGTTGCCGTCGGCATCATCGATGTCAAGAGCTATTACATCGAGACTCCAAGCGATGTTGCCGAGCGAGTGCGGCTTTGTCTAAAGTACGCACCTGCTGAGAAACTCTCCTTAGCTCCCGACTGCGGACTTAGTCAAACCGCGCGGTGGGCGGCGCGGCAGAAATTGGCCAACATGGTGAGCGGGGTGGCGATCGTCCGGAGAGAACTTGGGCTCGCGTGATCCGGCCGGTTCAATCTCACGACACTCTGCTCGCTGACATCCACGCTTCCAATCGGCGGGACGGTCGCTTTCGTGCGTGGTGGCTAGGGCAGAGTGGATTCCTGCTGCAGTGGCAGGGCGTTCACGTGCTGCTCGATCCTTACCTCTCCGACTCGTTGACCAAGAAATACAGCAAAACCGATAAGCCGCACGTGCGCATGACGGAGTTGGTGATCGATCCTGCGCGACTATCGTTCGCGGATATCGCCAGCTCGACGCACAACCACACGGATCACCTGGATGCGGATACGCTATGTCCGATTCTGGAGCGAAATTCAAGCCTGAAGCTCGTTGTGCCGGAAGCCAACCGCGCCTTCGTTGCCGAGCGGCTGAAGCTTGATCTTGCGGTTCCCATCGGTGTGGACGATGGCACATCAGTCGAACTTTCCGGCATTACATTTTCTGGTATCGCGTCCGCACACGAAGCTTTGGACCGCGATGAGCGCGGTCGTGCAAGGTACCTGGGATATGTGCTGCAGTTCGGCGGCTGGAGCGTCTACCACAGTGGTGACACGGTGCGATACGAAGGCATGGCGGAAAAGTTGCGACCGTTCAAAATCGATGTCGCGCTACTGCCTATCAATGGGCGGGCTCCGGAGCGTCGCATCCCGGGAAATCTTTTCGGACGCGAAGCCGCGCAGTTAGCGAAAGACATTGGAGCGAAACTGGTGATCCCCTGCCATTACGAAATGTTTGAATTCAATACGGCCACGCCGGACGAATTTGTCCGCGAATGCATTCGGCTTGAGCAGCCATTTAAGGTATTGCGCGGTGGCGCGATGGCATCGGTGAATGATTTGAGCTTAAGCCAACCTTAAGAAATTGATTTCATTTCTGCACGGTATTGTCACTGACGGCGGCTCTCTTTCTGCTTTCCCTTTGCATCTTACTTGACAACTTGCGCTCTGCCGCTCTGGAGCAAATCTCTCAGGAGAAACTCATGCACAAGCTTGTCGCTTTAGTGTCTCTGACTGTGCTCGTGCCGCTAGCGCTCGCGGCCCAAGAGCAGCCCAAGGCAACGGTTTTCGGCGGCTACTCATACCTACGCAACGGCAGCGGTAACAATTTCGGCGGCAGTAATCGTCTCAACGGTTGGGAAGGCCAGGCCACCTACAACTTCACGCCCTCTCTCGGCGTTACCGCGGACATAAACGGAAGTTATCGTACGGCGGCTTCGTTCTCTTTCCTGCCAGGCATCGGCGCTTCGGCAAATCAGAGGCTGTACAGCTTTCTGTTCGGCCCGACGCTCACGGCCAACATGGGGCGGGTTTCGGTCTTCGGCCACGCACTGTTCGGTGAGGCACATTCGAGCCTGGGCGCCGGAGTCAATCTGCCGATTATCGGCGGGCTCTCGCAAGGCCTGACCAGCGCGAATGCGTTCGCGATGGCGTTCGGCGGCGGCATCGATATCCCGGTGAGTCGGCACTTTGCGATTCGCGCCGCTCAGGTTGACCTGGTTCGCACCCAGTTCAGTTCGCTGGATGCATTGTCGACGGGCCTATCGAGCAGCACCGGCGGTGGACAGAACAGCTTTCGTTACTCGGCAGGAGTTGTCTTTAGGTTCTGAAGTTGCGGATGGTTGCAAGATTAGCCAGCTGACGTCATCAGCGAGGAACTAGATCCGAAGGCTGAGTTTTCACACCACTGCCACGCTTAGCTTCCGCTCGGCGTTCGGAGATGAGTTCATCAACGAGCGACCTGCCCGGCTGTACATAGCGCGCCGGATGTTTCGCCAAGCTTGTTGGACCCGGCGCCTCAGGTTTGTGATCCGCAATTTCTCTTTCTTAGTTTGCACACTGTGCTTAGTCTAGCTCACGGAAACTCGCCCCACCCGCCTTGGCTGAGGCCCCTTCCTCGTGTTGCTTTTTCCATTCGTCTTCGCTCGGCACGCGAATGGCTTCCAGCTTTTTCTTCTGCAGGGCGGCATTAAGCGTGGCCAGTTGTTTATCCGTCAGCTGCCGAAATTCTGCCGCGACATCGTCCAGTTCCCGGGAAAGCGCGTCCGTGCGCATGACTTGAGTCTCACCCGGACGCCCTTCGTACCCGTTGACATCCCCGTACACCTTGCCCAGGAGTTCGCGGATGCGCTCTTCCCCGGTGATCATACCGCCTTCTTTGGTGGCGACGATCTTTGAGCGCAGCTGGTCCGCATCCTGCGAGAGCTGCTGCAGGCGCGGTCGGAGCGAATCTTTTGCAGTCAGTTTGGCGGCTCGAGCCGAAGCCCCGTCGCGGACAGATTCAATAGCGTTGTTCAGGTAGCTCATGTGCTCCAGCAGGTTGTAGAGCTTCATCACAAGCTCGTACTGCACCTTGCGATCTTCCAGCGTGAACGTCGCGCGAGGATCGAGCACAGCCTTCAGCGTGCCCGAGTACACCTGATCGCCCTTCGTGAGCTTGACCGTGTAACTGCCCGGCAGCACACGCGGCCCTTGTGCAGCGTCGAAAAGGGCGGCCGCAGCAGGAGGCACGACCGGCGGCTTCAGGCGCATGGACCAGGTAGCGCGGTTCAGGCCACGATGCTTACTTCCGGCAATCCTGTCGAGCAGTTTTCCATCCGGGTCGAAGATCTCGATTCTCAGATCGCCGAAAATATGCCGCTTCTTCTGATAGTAAGTTATGAAGGCATCAGTGGACCGGGGTTGCCCCACAAATGTTTCGTCGCCTTCGGGCCATCCCCCATTAGCATTGAAGTACTGAATGGCGGGTGGACCTTCCACGACCGCGGCATCCTTTTCCATCAAATCGGGCTTCAGGCTGCGCAGCGGAGAAATGTCATCAATGATCCAGATGCCGCGACCGTGAGTTGCAAGAACCAAATCGGACTGTCGCGGATGCACCACGATGTCGCGCACTGCCACAGCCGGAAAGTTGCTGCCCTTGTACTGCGCCCAGCGCTGACCGCCGTCGGTCGAGATCCAGAGGCCGAACTCCGTGCCGAGGAAGAGCAGGTTGGGATCGACTGTGTCTTCTTTGATGACGTGGACGTATCCCAGCACGCCACTCAGCTGCACGGGAAGAGGGGTCCACGTCTTGCCGTAGTCGGTAGATTTGTAGGCGTATGGTTTGATGTCCCCGAAGGTGTGGCGGTCAAACGTCGCGTAGGCTGTAGCTTCGTCGAAGCGGCTCGCCTCGACGGTCGAGACCCAGGAATGTTTCGGCAGATTGGGAACGTTGTCTACGACGTTCGTCCAGGTTTTCGCGCCATCGCGGGTGATCTGGAGATTGCCGTCATCGGTGCCCACCCAAAGAATCCGGCCGTTCTTCGGCGATTCTGAGATGGAATAAATCGAAGTGTGCATTTCGGCGGCGGAGTTATCGATGGTGACGCCGCCAGACTCTTCCTGCTTCTGTTTTTCAGGATCGTTGGTGGTGAGGTCTGGGGAAATCCGTTCCCAGGTTTGACCATGATCGCGGGAGCGGAACAGAAATTGGGCACCGATGTAGATTGTCCCTTTTTCATTGGGGCTGAGGTGAAGCGGCGTGTTCCAGTTGAAGTGCAGCTTCTTCTCTTTGTAAAGCGGAAGCGGCTGAATCGGGCGGACCTCGTGGGTGTAGCGGTTCACGCGGCCAAGTTCGCCGCCCTGCAGTTCGGCATAGATGTATGCGGAATCGGCGGGATCCTCGAACATCCAGAATCCATCGCCGTTATACATGTTCTCCCACCGTGAATTGGAGATACCTCCGGGATAGGAAGAGTCGCCGACCCAGGCACTGTTGTCCTGCAGGCCTCCGTAAACGTGATAAGGATCGGCCAGATCGACACTCACGTGATAGAACTGCGAAACCGGGAGATTGAGCTGATGTTTCCAACGGGTGCCGCCGTCCTCACTGCGCCAGAGGCCGCCATCGTCGCCGGTATACACGATGTTGGGATTATCGGGATTGATCCACACATCGTGGAAGTCGCCGTGGACGGCGCTGGAAACTACGCTGAAACCTTGGCCGCCATTCACGCTGAGCAGGAGTGGCCCATCCGGTTTGAAGATTTTGTTCGCGTCCTTGGGATCTACGATCAGGTTGCCGAAATAGAAAGGACGCCAGATCATGAAGCGGCTGGCATCCAGCCGATTCCAGGTTTTGCCGCCGTCATCGGAGCGGAACAGCGCGCTCTTCTTGGACTCGATGTTGGCATAGACAACCTGAGGCTTGGAGGGCGCCACAGCGACAGCAACTCGCCCCCAGGGTTTTTCCGGCAGGCCTTTGCTATTGCTGTCGTTGAGCTCTGTCCAATGGTCGCCTCCATCGGTGGACACATAGAGCCCGCTGCCCGGGCCGCCTGATCGAAACGTCCAGCCTTGGCGGCGGAAGTCCCAGAGGGAGGCAAAGATCGTCTTCGGCTCCTGAGGGCTCCTGGCCATCAAGCCGCAACCGGTTGATCCGTTCGCGCCTGCAAGCACCTTCTTCCAGGTCTTTCCGCCGTCTGATGTCTTGAAGACGCCGCGTTCATCGTGGTCATCCCATAGGTGACCGGTCGCACAAACTAGCACATTGTTGCCGTCCTTGGGATCGACCAGAATCTTGGCGATGTGCTCGGAATCCTTTAGGCCCACGTTGGTCCAGTTCTCGCCGCCGTCGGTGGATTTATAAACGCCATCACCTACGGAGACGCTGTTGCGCACCCAGGATTCGCCGCTGCCCACCCAAACGATCTTCGGATTCGAGGGATCGATGCTGACCGCACCGATCGACTGCACCGCATGGCGGTCGAAAACCGGTTTGAACGTAGTCCCGCCGTTCACTGACTTCCAGACGCCTCCGCTGGCCGAACCAACGAACAGAGTCAGGCGGCCGTTCTCGGTCACGGCGTCAAGTGCGGCGATTCGCCCGCTCATCGTGGCCGAGCCGATGTTACGCGCGGGCAATCCGGAAATTGTGGCGGCGTCGAACTTGATCTGGGCACAAGCGAAGAGAGAGAAAATAAAAAATGCTACAAAACCCGAAAAGAGACCTCTCGTTCTGGGTAGGCAAAGATTCATTGAAAACAATCCTCTTTTGAAAGATTTGTTGCACTGAATGGGCCGAACTACTTTTGTGCTGTTTCCTGCCTACCAGCCGATGGCCTGAGCGAAGCTGGAACGGCGAAATCCGAATCTTCCAGGGGAACGTTCACTTCGACTTTTTGAAACGTGATGTTCTGCCAGGAAGAGGGGTCTTCCTTGGGACCAGCACTGACGGAAAACGGAAACATCACTCCCCCAATTGGCTTGTAAGAACCGAGTTCAGCGGCGTTTTCCCGAACCGAGCCGCGGATGAATTCCTGGCGCTCGGTGCGAATTTCGAGAAACGTGTCGGGGTCCAGATAGTAATAAACAATGTCGCCATTTTTAAGCGTTACCTTCAGACGCAAGGCGTCATCGCCCTCCACAATGTCATGGCCGAAGTATTCGACTTTGTTTCCCTTCTCCTTGTAGTCGACCAGCGGGCCATCGAAGTCTGCATCGATAAGGAGGTCACGCAAATCATCTTCTCCCATGAGCTCTGGATCTTTGCGCCCGCCGAAGGGACGAATCTCCCAGCCCGTCGAGCCGTCATAAGCCTGCACCTGCGTCATTCCCTGCAGGGTGAAAGTTTCGCGCAGCAGGTTGGGACGCTTGTTTTCCTGAGTCACGGTACCAGTGAAACCGCCGCCAGCGTCAAGTTTGCCGATGACGCGTACGGTCTTGAGGGCTTTGATCTTCTCCATGCCGCCCTTGGCCTCAATGTTCTTGGCCACGAGTTCCTCGGCGGTTTGGGCAAATGCGGGGAGCACAAAACAGAGAAGGGCGAAACAACAAGCGAGGCGGTCACGCATCGAAGCGAGCTCCTGATTGCAGACTGACAATACTACCCGACAAAGACAGTACTCTACGTGGGATTGGACGTGCTTGCCAAGTGTTGGGAAGCAAAGCGTAGGACGGGTATTTATGCAACACGACCACGCAAGAGGTAATCACGCTGGTCATTTGTCGGGCCCAGTCTCAAATGGTGCTGGTCAGTTGAAGTGAGGAGACGAATGGCCCCGTGAACTAGTTGCCACAGCTGGCTGTGTAACAGCCCGTTACAGCTTTGGCGATCAACATCCAAAGTGCGATAGTGACGACAACCGCTATCCCTACTCTTTTGATCATCCGCGCTTGCCGAAGAGTCTACTTCCCGCCTAACAGTAGCTTGGCGATGGTCGCCAACTGCATGTTCGAGGTACCTTCGTAGATCTTGCCGATCTTGGAATCGCGCCAATACTTTTCGACTGGATAATCTTTGGTGAAGCCGTATCCACCATAAATCTCGATAGCCAGCGACGTCACGCGCTCGGCTACCTGGGAGCAGAACAGCTTGGCCATGGCTGCTTCTTTGACGAAGGGAATGCCGGCATCTTTCATGCGGGCGGCATTGTAGACCATGAGGCGGGCAGCTTCGATTTCGGTTGCCATTTGCGCGATCTGAAACTGAATTCCCTGAAAATCGGCGATCGCTTTGCCGAACTGCTTACGTTGCTGTGCGTATTTTGCTGCAACTTCCCACGCACCGCGTGCCACGCCCGCCATCTGCGCGCCGATCCCGATGCGGCCTTCGTTTAACGTCTCGATGGCAATTTTGTAGCCTTGGCCTGCTTCGCCGAGAACGTTAGATTTCGGCACGCGGCAGTCCTCAAGAATGAGCTCGCACGTGGAAGAGGCGCGAATGCCGAGCTTGTCCTCTTTCTTGCCGACGGTGAACCCCGGAAAATCTTTTTCAATAATGAATGCGGTTATCCCTTTATATCCGGCCGCTACATCTACTGTTGCGAAAAGTATAAAGATGCCGGCTTCCTTGGCGTTCGTGATCCACAGTTTGCGCCCATTCAGGAGGTAATCGCCGCCCTTCAGTTCAGCGCGAGTTTGTAAGGCAAAAGCGTCGGAGCCGGAACCGGCCTCGCTGAGGGCATACGCTCCGCAGGTGTGCTCAGCCATTCGGGGCAGATAGCGTTTCTTCTGGTCGTCGGTTCCCCAGCGCAGCACAGCGTTGTTTACCAGCGTGTTCTGCACATCGACGATCACGCCGGCGGAAGCATCCACTCGGGACATCTCTTCAACCGCGAGAATTGCCTCGAAAAACTCGCCTCCTCCCCCGCCGTACTGTTGGGGAATTTCGATGCCCATCAGTCCCAGGTGGAAGAATTCATCGATCAGGCCATGATCGAAGACGCCCTTCTCGTCCATTTCTTTCACCAGCGGCCGAACTTTATCTTCCGCGAACTGCCTTACATTGTCGCGGAAGAGCATTTCGTCCTCCGTGAAGGACGTTAAAGGCACGGGAGAGGGAGCTTGCAGCGCAGTTTCAGGCATCGGGTAACCTAATGGTCGCGTCTTGCCTGAATTCTAGCATTCGGTAACCGAATGGCAACCAAGGGACGGAGGGACGGAGAAGATGTCTCTGAGAAAGATGATATGATTGCAAAGATTGCTAACCCTTGTCCCGCCAGCATCTTTTGCGTCACAATCTTCATCATAGAAAAGAGTGATCCCTTCAGGAGATAGTGTGAAATCTGTCCCATCTCGACGGCTGCGTCGGGTTCTGACCATCAGCATTAGCCTGTTGACTATTGTTTTTACGCTGCCAGCGCAGGCGGCCGAGAAGCTGCGCCTGCGGGTCGACGACTACCAGATTGACGCCGAAATTTTTCCCCACACCCACAAGCTGACCGCCAAAGCGAAAGTGAAGTTTACCGCGCTGGAAGATCTGAATATTGCCACTTTCGAGCTGCACAACGCGCTGCGTGTCACAAAAGTCCTCGACGACCACAACAAGCCACTCACCGCCGAACGTGTCACTCAGGACTCCACCGTGCGCGTGCAGTTGCCGAACGGGCTCAGCAAAGACTCATCGACCACGCTCACGTTCGAATACGAGGGCGTGCTTGATTCCGCCGACGACAGCCCTGTGCAGGGATTAAAACTGGCCTCAGTCGGCGACGACACCAGCTATCTGCTTTATGCAGGACGCTGGTTCCCGGTGAATGCATATGGGGTTAACCGCTTCACCGCTACCATGAACATCACCGTTCCTGCTCACATGGTGGCAATTGGAAGCGGAAAAGAAGCCGCCAGCAGTACAGCCGTACCCAAGAAGCCGACCGGTGGAGCAGTGCCAATCAGGACTTACAGCTTCGTCTGGGAGAAGCCCAGTTTCCCGGGCACAATCGTTGCGGGCCAGTTTCAGGAATTCAAAAGCAATGAAGCCGGGGTTGATCTTCACCTCTTCTTGAAACCGGTTCACCAGAATCTGGGCACGACTTACGCGGAGACTGCAATCAAAGAGTTCACCTATTACGTGACGCTGTATGGCTCGGCTCCGTCCACTACGCTGAAGGTCGTCGAGATTCCAGACGACACGGTTCCATCGGCCTGGGCTCCTGAAATCGCGGCCATCGCCAGCCGCGCCGTGACTGAAAAAGTGAACTATCGCCTGCTGGCCAATACGATCGCACACCAGTGGTGGGGAGTCTCAGTTAGCCCAAGCTCACGCGATGACTGGTGGCTGAACGATGGCTTCGCCCGGTACTCCGAAGCCCGCTACGTAGAGCAGGCGGCTGGACCAGCGGGACTGGAAGAGGCGGTAAAGGATATGTCCGTCGGCGCGCTCGCCTACGATACCGTGCCGCTTTCGAGCGTCGGCAAGATGGATGTTTTCTCGCCCGAGTTCCAATCCCTGGTAACCGACAAAGGCGCGATGATTCTGCACATGCTGCGCTGGGTGGAGGGTGACCAGAAATTCGACCAGACCATGCGCACCTTTGCATCCAGGTTCGCCGGCAAATCCGCTTCGTTGAGCGATTTCCGCGCCATTGCTGAGCAGAACTACGGCGACAAGCTCACCTGGTTCTTCTCCCAGTGGCTGGATTCCACCGGCGCTCCCGAATTCAAGACTAAGTACACGATCTATCGTCTGGGCAACAATAAGGGCTTCCGCGTTGTCGGCCAGATTTCCCAGGACCTCGATCTTTTCCGCATGCCGGTGAAGCTCAAAATCGATACCGACGGCAAAACGGAAGAGAAGACCGTCGAAGTCGTGGGAACGAACTCGGCATTCAGCGTAGAGACATTCGGTAAGCCCCGCCGCATTGTTATTGATCCCGATCACCGCGTGCTGGAAAACTCATCCGAAATCCGGCTGCGGGCTTCGATTCAGCGCGGGCAGGGTATGGTGCAACAGGGCGATCTGGCAGGCGCGCTCAGCGAATACAACAAAGCCCTCGATGTGAATAAGAACAGTTCTCTGGCGCACTATCGGGTCGCTGAGGTTTTCTTCCAGCAGCACAATTATCAAGCGGCGGCCAACGCCTACCGCGACGCACTTAACGGCGACGGCGAGCCGCGCTGGACGGAAGTCTGGAGCCACATTCAGCTAGGCAAGATTTTCGATGTCACCGGACAACGCGAACGCGCGACGAACGAATATCGCCAGGCAATTCAGACCAACGACAACACCCAGGGCGCGCTCGATGAGGCCCGCCGATATCTGCAAAAACCCTACGAGCAGCAGAAGAGCGAGGAACACGCCGGAGAATAGTGCCTTATGAGGAGATCCGCGAAATCTGCGAGACTGCCTGGATCTGAAGTTCGCTAGTAAGCCCAGCGCAGCAACGTCGCTCCTGTGGTAAACCCCGCACCAACCGACGCTAACAACACCAGACTCCCCTTCTTCAATTTGCACTCCTGCCGGGCCGTTTCCATGGCCAAGGGGATCGTCGCTGCTGTGGTGTTGCCGAAACGATCGATATTGATGATCACGTTCTCGGGTCGTAAACCCAACCGCTCGCCAGTCGCAGTAATGATGCGCCGGTTCGCCTGATGGGGAATGAAGGCGTCGATGTCAGCGGGCTTTAATCCGTTGCGCTGCAAAATTGCCTCGCAGATTTCAGCCATCTTGCGAACCGCGTACTTGAACACGGCTTGGCCATCCTGGTGGACGTAGTGCATTTTTCTGTCCACGGTTTCGTGTGTGGAGGGATGCAAGCTCCCGCCGCCCGGCATGTAGAGAGCGCATCCGCCTGAGCCGTCGATTTCGTGGATGAAATCGATGATTCCTTCGGAATCATCGTCTGCAGGTTCCAGGATCACCGCGCCCGCGCCGTCGCCAAAAAGTATGCAGGTGTTTCGATCCGTGTAATCGATGATCGACGACATCACATCTGCGCCGATCACCAGAACCTTCTGATGCGCACCGGTGGCGATGAACTGAGCTCCCGTTTGTAGCGCGTAAACGAAGGCGGAGCAAGCAGCCGAAAGATCAAATCCCCAAGTATTTTTGATCCCCAGCTTATGTTGAATTACACAGGCGGTCGAAGGAAACAACATATCCGGCGTGACCGTCGCAACGACAATGGCTTCAATCTCAGAAGGATTAATGCCCCGCTCCTCCAACGCCTTGTTGGCGGCCTCGACCGCGAGATCGCTGGTCGCGACGCCATTCTCCACAAGGTGACGCTCGCGGATACCCACCCGGCTCACAATCCAATCGTCGGAAGTTTCAACCATTTTCTCCAGATCAGCATTGCTGAGAACGCGAGGCGGGACGTAGGTTCCGAGAGCGCTGATCTTAGCGCGCACAAGTGGGCTCAATCTGTTCTCCGGGATAACGTAAGCTGTTTATTCTAACCAGCGGTCAGGGAATGTCCAAGCTGGACCACGCAGGTGAACCGCGATGCGCAATGTCGCAGAATAAGCCAGGCACCGGAAACCCGCTGCACACGCAAGAGCCCGTTACCGTTGCTTCCTTCCGGACCTGGCGGGGTTGGCGGGAATGCGTCGCGCGGGACCGATGCCTGACACAGTCGATTTTAGCATTCGCATTGCGTAACCTAGACAGGAACCGGAGGAACTCGTGGCAACAACAGAAATCGCCGCCGATGTATTCCGTATCTCGGTTTTCGTTCCGGAGATCAACCTGGAGTTCAGTCATTTTTTGGTAAGGGATGGCGAACCACTGCTCTTCCACGCAGGACTGAGGGGCATGTTTCCGCTCTTGCGGGAAGAGATTTCGCGCCTGATCGACATCTCGAAAATCCGGCACATCGGGTTCAGTCACTTCGAATCGGATGAATGTGGGGCTTTGAACCAGTGGCTTGAACTTGCTCCCGGTGCACAGCCAGTGTGCGGTCTTGTCGGCGCTCTCGTCAGCGTAAATGATTTTGCGATACGGCCCGCCCGTGCCCTGACCGAGGATGACGTCCTGCCGACCGGACGCTACCGGTTTCGATTTATTCCCACGCCGCACGTGCCTCATGGTTGGGACGCCGGCGTTCTCTTCGAAGAATCTGAACGCACGCTTTTCTGCTCAGACCTGTTTCATCAGTGGGGGCATCAGGCAGCCACAACAGCGGAAAGCATCATCGAACGCTGCAAGAGCGCATTGGAGGAAGCTGAGGCAGGTCCGTTCGCGAATTACGTGCCCTACACGCACCACACCGGCCGCATCCTGGAATCATTGGCGGAGCGTAAACCGAAGACCCTGGCGACCATGCATGGCTCGACCTATTACGGCGATGGAGCTCAAGCGCTTCGCGATCTCGCAACCGTGATGCGCGACGTGCTCGGTCCTAAAGCTCAAGAGGGTGAAACTACGGCCATTGGAACTGTCCGAATGTGAGCGTGGTATTTAGGTCTGCGGAAAATTGACTCTCTTCAAAACCGTCTGGAAGCGAGGGTCTGCTTTGCTGCCCCCAACGGCAGGGTCATACAACCAGAGACGAGGGTCGAACTCGTGTGTGTCGATTCCCTTGTTGATGTACTCAAAAGCCTTGTCCTTGTCGCCCAACTGGGCGTATGCGATCGCAACCAAACTATAGTTAGGGTTCGGGTCTTGGAGAAGCCGTTTCAGTGTGTGCTTCAGAACGCCTTGCACTCCATCCAAGGCAAAAGCCTGCCTTTTTTCCGCGATTAGGTGGGCACTCTGCCCACGAAGCTGGGTGGATGCTCGTTGATCACAGACCTGTCCGCCTTCATTCAATTCACCTGTGAGCTCGGTTCTCGATGACTGCGCTCCGCGACCAGAATGCTAAAATCGAAGAATCGAATGCCCCCGCTGAACCCCACTGAAATCATTCAAGACGAAACCGAGTCTCAGACGTCTCGCCCCAAGGTCGGATTCGTGAGTTTGGGCTGTCCCAAAAACCTGGTAGACAGCGAAGTCATGATGGGTATGTTGAGTCAAGCCGGAGCCGAACTGGTCTCAGAGTCTGAAAACGCCGATGTCATCGTGGTTAACACCTGTTCCTTCATCGATAGCGCGCAGCAAGAGTCCGTCAATACGATTCTGGAGATGGCGCAGCACAAGACTAGCGGCCGGGCCAGGAAGCTGGTAGTGGCCGGGTGTTTGGTCGAGCGCTTTCGCGACGAGATTCGCAGGAAAATTCCAGAGGTCGACACGGTGGTAGGTACGGGAGAACTTGACCGCATCGTTTCAGCGGCCGGCATCGCTCCGTCCTCCGCGCCTCATTCTCCCTTCAACATTTTACCGTCGCGTCCGGAAGCTGAAGCTCGCGCGGCTCAGGGCCGTTTTTCGCGCGAAAACTGGGACGGCGCCATTTCCGATCTGCCGAACTATCTCTATGACGAAAGCACCCCCCGCGTGCTGGCCACGCCTGCTCATACCGCCTACCTCAAGATTGCTGAAGGCTGCGATCATCCCTGCAGCTTTTGCATCATTCCGCAGCTGCGTGGGAAATTTCGCTCGCGCCGCTTCGAATCCGTGGTGGCAGAAGCCGAGCGCCTTGCGCGTACGGGCGTGCGTGAAATCACACTAATCGGCCAGGACACGACCTGCTACGGCGAAGACTTCGGGCTCAAGGACGGCTTGGCTCTCCTGCTGGAAAAGTTGGCGGGTGTCGAGGAACTACGCTGGATTCGCTTTCTGTACGCTTATCCCAACAAGGTCAGCGGGCGGCTGCTCGAAACGATTTCCGCGCACGAAAAGATCTGTTCCTATCTTGATGTCCCTTTACAACACGCCGCGCCTACCGTTCTCAAGCGCATGAAGCGAGGCGGCGGCGCGGACTTATACCTTCGCTCGATCGAGAAGATGCGCCACATAATTCCCGATGTCACCTTGAGAAGCTCGTTCATCGTTGGCTTCCCAGGCGAGACCGAGAAGGAATTCGAGGAATTGTGCGAGTTCGTGAAATGCGCAGAGTTCGACTGGCTGGGGGCGTTCGCTTACTCCGACCAGGAAGGGGCCGGAGCTTATGGCCTGGGGGGAAAGCTTCCATCGCGGGAAATTGAACGCCGCCGCAAGCACCTGATGCAGATTCAAAAGCGGATTAGCCAACGGCGCAAAAAGCGGCTTCTGAATAAAGAATTTGATCTTCTGCTCGAGGGAGTTTCCCCGGAAACCGACCTGCTGCTCGAAGGTCGGACCAGCATGCATGCTCCCGAGATCGACGGCAAGGTTTTCGTGAACGAAGTCCCCGACGGAATGGAACCCAAACCCGGCGAATTTTACCAATGCCAGATCACTGAGGCCCACGAGTACGATCTCGTCGCCAGAATCATCTAAGCCCATCTAAGATGGAGTGTTATGCCCCGCCACCGAATGGTGAGACTGCGCTGTCCCACTTGCAAGAAACTCGTGAAGAGGAAAGATCCCGAATTTCCGTTCTGCAGCGCACGTTGTCGCTTGATCGATTTGGGGAAGTGGGCCAGCGGACAACATGTAATTTCGTCTCCTTTGCGAGATACATCGGAGGGTGAACTCGAACAACATAATCCAGAACATTCGGATGACTGAGGCCGCAGCATCCGACGGGCGCGCGCCTGCCTGGGCCCGACTCATAGCAACCTTCTTCGGTATCGGCCACCTGCGGCCGGGACCGGGAACCTGGGCTTCGGGGGCGACGGCCATGCTCTGGTGGTTGCTGGCCACTTGGATCACGCCAGCCTGGCAGCCGTGGGCAGCGCTGCTGCTAGCCATCTTTACGGTGCTCGTCGGCATTCCGGCCGCGACTCGCACGGCCAAAGAGAGTGGCATCAAGGATCCGCAGATTGTCGTGATCGACGAAGTCGCCGGGCAACTGATCACGATGATCGCAGTTCCCGTGTCGTGGAAATCTCTTCTGCTGGGCTTTATACTTTTTCGTGGGTTCGATATTTTGAAACCGCCGCCGATCCGTCATCTGGAACGTCTCTCCGGAGGAACTGGGATTGTCGTCGATGACCTCGGAGCCGGCCTTTATGCACTTGCTGTAATGCAATTGTTGCTTTATCTCGGTCTTTTGCCGCGGTAGCGGCGCGTAAGGAAGCTTGAGTAAATGGGGATCTCGAATCGCTTGTTGGGGAAGAAGAACGTAAACGGCCGTCCGCACATTGAGGCGGTGCATCCCAGCGCCGCTCTTCCCGGAGGTGAAGTACGCATTATCGGCAGCGGACTCAGCCCGCAGGAACTGCGGCGTCCGCGCGTTCGTTTCGGCGCCGTAGAAGGCGCAGTCCTCATCAGTTCCGACGATTTTCTGGTTGCGCGTGTGCCACCGGGCGCATCTTCCGGGCCGGTCATCGTCTCGACCAACGGACACGCCAGCAATCCTCACGAAATCAGGGTCGCGGCCCCGATCGCCGAGAACCTGCATCCGGTCACCAATCCAGCTCTGGACGCTGAAGGCAACATCTACGCGACATTCTCCGGATCGCGGGGACAAAAGGTACAGGTAGCGATTTATAAGATCGACACTGACTATGACCTCAAGCCTTTCCTGACGGATTTGATGAACGCCACTGCGGTCGCCTTCGATCGCGCTGGGCAGATGTATGTCTCCTCGCGTCACGACGGTACTGTTTACCGCGTTGCCCAGAACAGCACGATGTCAACCTACGCGGAAGGCATGGGCATCGCGACCGGAATCGCCTTTGACAAATCAGAAAATCTCTATGTCGGCGATCGCAGCGGAACCATTTTCAAGATCGCGCGCGACCGCCAGATCTTCGTTTTCGCCACTCTCGAACCCAGTGTTTCCGCCTATCACCTGGCCTTCGGGCCGCATGGCGACCTCTTCGTGACCGGACCGACGACGTCCAGCTTCGATTGCGTGTACAAGATCGATCCTCACGGGACGGTTTCAACTTTCTACCGCGGCTTGGGCCGTCCACAAGGAATGGCCTTCGACGTTGAGGGCAATCTCTACGTTGCCGCCTCCCTCTCCGGCAAGCGTGGAATCGTGAAGATCACACCGGACGGAAAGGCGTCCCTGGATGTTGCCGGTTCCGGTCTTGTAGGTTTGGCTTTTGCCCCCGGGCGTTCCGCCGTCCTTGCCACAACCAACGCTGTGTACCGCCTCGCGATGAACACCCAAGGGCTGCCGTTACCACCAGAGTTGGCGGCCTGACTTTTCCATTTTGCTCCTAAGCAACCTGTGTCATTACACTTCTATGCGTGAGTGCCGAAATCATTGCCATCGGCTCCGAGTTGCTCACTCCTTTCCGCCAGGACACGAATTCACTCTACTTGACGGAAAAGCTCAACGAGCTTGGCGTGGAAGTGATCTTCAAGACCATCGTGGGCGACAGCCGGGCCAACCTCACGCAGGCCGCCACGCTGGCGCTTTCGCGCGCGCATATTGTGATCTTCATGGGAGGCCTGGGCCCGACGGAAGACGATGTCACCCGCGAATCCGTGGCGGATGCGCTTGGGCTGGAGTTGCGTCGCGAGCCGGAAATCGTTGCCGCTCTCGAACGGCGCTTCGCCGAGCGGGGCTGGAAGATGGCTGCGAACAACAACAAGCAAGGTGACGTCATCACCGGGGCTACCGTTTTGCCAAATGCCAATGGGACAGCTCCAGGCCAGTGGATCACCGGGAAGTTCGAAGGCGAAGAAAGAATCATAATCCTGCTGCCTGGTCCACCGCACGAATTGAAAGCGCTCTTTGACGAGCAGTGCATGGCGCGTTTGCAGGGCAGGCTGCCTCCCCAATTCATCGCCAGCCGCGTCTTAAGAGTTGCCCTGATGGGCGAATCGCAGTGCGATGCACGGGTCGCGCCGATTTACAAACGCTATGCGGACGTCGACACAACCATTCTCGCGGCCGCAGGCGAAATCCAGCTTCACCTGAAGACTCGCGCAGCATCGCTCGCTGCAGCTCAAGAGCGACTGGACGACCTGGTCCAGAAAATTGAGGATGAGCTCGATGACTTCGTGGTCTCCGATAACGGCGATTCGCTGGAGCAGATCGTCAGTTATTACCTGCAAATGCGTAATGTCACGCTGGCCGTCGCCGAATCATGCACCGGAGGGCTGCTGGCCGAGCGCCTGACCTCGATCAGCGGCAGCTCCCGATATTTTCTCGGCGGCGCTGTCGTTTACTCGAACGAAATGAAAACTGCGTTCGCAGATGTACCGCCTGACCTGATCGACCACTACGGCGCCGTCAGTCGCGAAGTGGCCGTCGCCCTGGCGGAGGGGATCCGCAAACGCTGCGGCGCCAGCCTGGGCGTTGCAGTAACGGGCGTCGCCGGACCGACCGGCGGCAGCGTCGAAAAGCCTGTCGGTCTGGTCTTCCACGCTTTGGCGAGCGGAAACGGCACCGAGGTCATCGAACGCAAATTCCCCGGAGACCGCAAGCGCATTCGTTGGTTCGCCAGCACTCAGGCCTTGGATATGATTCGAAGAAGGCTGATGTAGCCGCAACTTCACATCCGCGGATAACGCGGAGTGTCGGGGATTTTTATCGTTCCCGATCTGACTCATTCTCGGAATATTTGCATGGATCGCCAGCGTAGAAGACGGTGTCGAAACCCCTAACATGGTCCTGTTGGAAATCTCCCACCCTTTCGCAAAGTGCGCGAAAGGATAGGGCACCCTCAAATGCATAGGTCCTCCGTTGGGGCCTGGGCGGGCGCAGGAGTTGGCTGTCTCCGGATGACTATGGTCCGAGGGCGGTGCGTAGCCCGGCCTTTGGTTTTTCTTTCAGCAGCTTACGGTGCATTGACTTGGCCTGGTAAGTGTGTGAGAATCCGCGCAGAATCGGCATGTGTTGCAGGTTTCTGCGCACGTGCGACGTTGGACCTCCGGATGCCAAATTTCCGTCTCAGGCAGAACTTCCTGTCGCACGCGAGCGCATGCTGAGGCAAGGAGTGTGGATTTTGGCTGCCCTGCTCGCCGCCACCGCCGGATGGACTGACTGGCGCTCCCGCAGAATCCCGAACTGGCTGACCATGCCCGGTATGCTGATCGGGGTCGCGGCGAATTCCGTGGCCTATGGGTGGACGGGCACGAAGGAGTCTCTGCTGGGCGCGGGACTGGGGCTGCTGTTGTTATTGCCCTTCGTGCTGATTAGAAGCCTGGGCGGGGGAGACTGGAAACTAGCGGGCGCCCTGGGCGCGTTCTTGACGAGCAAGCACCTGATTCCGGTTCTGCTCTGGGCGGTGTTGATCGGCGGGGTGATGGCGGTGATTCTGATCATCTCGAAAAAACGCGTTGGCCAGACTTTGCGCAACCTGTTCCGCATGCTCGCGGCTTTCTTCACTCTTCACTTGCCTGGACCAGACCTTACGCTGGATAATCCAGAATCGCTGAAGGTGCCGTTTGGCGTGGCTTTTGCCATTGCGGCGGTGTCGTATTCGGTGAGGCAAATTTGGGGATTAGGGTGAGATGTTAAGGCGCGTTAGGAAATCCGAGACTGGCGCTGAGATCGCAGCTGCGGCCCTCGTTGTCGACGGTGTGCCCGTCTGCGCAGTCCGGGAGGAGCGCTTATCACGGCATGGCGGCTTGTTTGTTGCTGTTGCTGAATATGCGCCACCGTGCGGCACCTGACTTTGAGCGTGGCCGATTCCACCACTTCGCGGCCCGCTCTCACAATCGGGTCTCACGCAGACGCTACTGCGGCGGCGCCTCTGCAGGCTGGTCGGGCGGGATGTTGGGTATCATGTCCGGCTGGACCTGTGCCGGTACTGGGTCGTTGGCGGGTTGCTGATTGGGCGGCTGATCGGTGACCGGTTGTTCGATGGGCGGTTGTTCACTGACGGGCGCTTCCGCCTGTGCGGGTTCGGGGAGCTCAGGATTCGACTCAACCGGGGTGTTGCCGGTGTAGATAATCGGCTGCGAGGCTCCTTCCACTCCTTTGGGGGTCAGAATCACCCTCTTCAGCTTGGATGGGTCGCCATCGGCTCCCACGATAATGAAGTTAAAATGTGAGCCGTTCAGGAGCATGGCAACGGCGTCGCGCGGCGCCGAAGGTGGGATGTCGGTGACGACCTGCTCCTGCTCCGCGCCCGCGGGAACCGGAATGTCCGCGCCGGTGCGGCGATGGACTTCATAGAGAACCTCTGACAGGTTTGCCTTGTTTGCCCGAATGCGCAGCTTGCCATCCGCGTACTCAACCTGCAGCTTTGGCTGCGGCTTCGGCGCCGAAGGCTGTGCCTGGGGCGCTATTCTCTTTGCGGCTGGGGCGTAGGAAATAGTGGCGATCGCCGGCAGATTAGAAGATGACTGAAGGTGGGCCAGTCCGGCGGACCGCCCTTGCGCAAGAGCGGCGGACTGCAGCGGCACCGGGGTGGCAGGCTTTGCCGGTTCCACTCCGCTGAGCTTCACAATGACGCTCTTGCCTGACGGGAAAAGCTGATACTTCCGGGTTGACTCCAGATCAATGACAATTCGCGTGACGGGCGGATTTTTGGTGAATAGTCCCACGCGGACGGTCTTAACGTCGCCCCGGTTGACTGGAATATCGCGCAGATCGCTCGCCGGCAGAGCATCGGGAAAATCGATTACCAGGCGCTCTGGATTCTTAACCTCCTGGGCGGTGGGACTGAGGGGCTGGCTGGCGGTGATCTCGATTTCTACGTTCTGACCTCCGCCCAGCACGTTTACGCGCCGAATGGTCGCGGCAGGTCCGGCGGTGATTGACGATGCAAAGGCGTGGAGTCCTCCGGCAAGAAGGCATAAGAGCAGGACGATTGATTTTTTGGGGGCTTTGCCCATTCCTTGTGAATTCTAGCAGTCAGTTGCGCTCCGGAGATACACTTCAGGCCCGTGCACCGAAGTATTTAGGCCATAGTGTGGTGGGTTCCAAGGCGGCATCGGCGGCCACATTTGTGCGCAAAACGCCAAGGCCCGCGCCGAGAGCGTGTGTTGTATGCTTCTGTTTAGGTCTTTAGGCGATCTCGACTATGATTCGCGTTATCCTTCCTTACCATCTTCGAAACCTGGCGCACGCCGGCGGCGAAGTAACACTGGAAATTGCGGGGCCGGTCACGCAGCGATCGGTTCTGGACGCGCTCGAGGCGCGCTATCCGATGCTGCGCGGAGCAATTCGCGACCATGAGACGCTGCAACGCCGCCCCTTTCTGCGTTTTTTCGCTTGCGAAGAAGACCTTACACACAACTCGCCCGACGCTCCGCTGCCGGAGGCGGTTACGTCCGGGAAGGAACCGTTTATTGTGATAGGGGCGATTGCAGGCGGCTAGCACGATGACACACGTTAGCAGCTTGGCAGCGGCTTCGTAGTGAAATAGAGCGCGGCAATGACAGGCGCTATTCTGGCGAACGTCGGGTCGGCGGAGGCAACACGCCGATTTGCTGCAGGAACCCGAGAACGTCTTTATCGGACCATTTCTCAGCCAGCTTACCGTTGGCAATGCGGTGAATGGTGATTGAGGTCATCTTCCAGTCGTTGCCGGTTCGCGGGGCGCCCGGAAGATCGCCTTCGTGCTTTCCACATGAGGTCAGGCGGGTGACGACCTTGTCGCCTTCTGCGATCTGATCCTCGATGCGGTGGTAGCCGGGCGTGGCCTGCCAAAAAATCCTGAAAGCCTGCTTTAGCCCTTCCCGGCCGGACGCCAAGCCGGGAAAGGGTGGAGGGCTGTGGTCACGATAGTCTTCGGCAACCAATTCATCCATGGCGTCCAGATTGCCTTTGTCAATCTCCTGGTAGAACCTGCGTACGAGGGCTTTGTTGCTCTCCGTGGACATGAACACAGCCTCCCAATTTTTGTTTGTCTTCCGTGGCCGAAATACTATTCTTGCTGATTCTGAATGCACCTTGCCAACGAAAAGCGTGGTCAGGCGCAACGTATATAAGCCAGGTTCCCCTTCATCGCTCTGTCAACAAAGTCTGATAACTATGGGCCTTTGGACATTGGAATCCCAGAATGCCTCGGTCTCTCATCCTCGCAGCGGTCATGATGATTCTCGCGTCACAAGCGCAAGCGCAACAGCCCTTCTTCACAGACGACGCTGATGTTGCCGCAGTTCACAGGTGGCATTTTGAAATCAACGATGAAGTGGATACACTGCCGCGCTCGTCGTTGCCCAGTGTTCGCCAGAACACGGTGACCATAAAATTCAGCTATGGCCTTTTCCGCAACTGCGAAATCGGGCTCGACTTTCCGTTTCTTGCCATCTTTAACCGCAGCGCCGCCGGGGTCAGAACCCTCCCGATCGGGATCGGCGATACCGACTACTCTATAAAGTACAACTTCCATAAGGAGAGGCTGGAATCGAAGTGGCCCGCCATCGCCGCAAGCCTGAATATCGAGCCGCCGACAGGGAATTCCAGGCTGAAACTGGGCTCCGGGCTCATCGACTACTATTTGAATGGGATCATACAAAAGACTGTGACTCCGAAGAACGTGCTCCGCTTCAACGGTGGAGCGACCTTTGTCGGCAATACACTCACCGGCGTGGTGGGTATTGGTACTCGCGGCACCATCCTCACGGGCGGCACCTCTCTGACTCATCAGTTCACCAAGAAGTTGGACCTCGGCATCGAAGTCTACGGCGGATACACTGCGAACCTCGCCTTAGGCCGCGGAGAACTGCAACAGCAGATCGGAGGCAATTACGAGATCTCCAAAGCTCTGACGTTTGATTTCGGGATCATCGCCGGACAAGCCACGGGCAGTCCCCGGTACGGCTTCCAGGTAGGCTTCTCGAAAGATTTCTGGTAAGAGTCCGTGCCGCGTGTGCGGTTTGGAAGACTAAAGGCTTGCGGCTGATTGCGGCAGACGACGTGAAGATGGGGGATAATCTGTTTGCATGACGTTCGAGCTTACGAAAGCGGCGGCGATCTTCCGCAGGCGAGCCGCTTTATGGCTGTGCTGTGTTGCTCTGTGTTTTCGTCTGCAGGCCCAGGAACCCGCCGTTGTTACGTTCACTCTGGATTTTCCTGGCTCGCAGCCGGATCACTACGTTATATCCGTTTCGTCGGACGGACATTCCGCCTACGATTCCAACAGTAAGCTGAGCGATGACTCGGAGGGCGATCCCTTTCATCTCGATTTTGTTGTTTCCGGATCGGCACGGGAGCAGGTCTTCGATTTGGCGAAGCGTGCTCACTACTTCCAAGGAGAGTTGGATTCCAAGAAGCGCAATCTAGCTTCGACCGGGACTAAGACTCTCGCCTACCACGACGCGCAACAAAACAGGCAGGCAAGCTATAACTACTCGCCTATTCCTGTGGTTCAGGAACTGACCTCTTTTTTCCAGAACCTTTCCAGCACGCTGGAATTCGGCCACCGCATCGAGTACTTCCATCATTATCAGAAGCTGGCGCTGGATGAGGAATTGAAGCGACTGGAAGACACGGCCAGGCAGAATGGTCTGGAAGAGCTGCAGGTGATCACGCCCGTTCTGCAGAAGGTCGCCGAGGATGCGTCGGTGATAAATCCGGTGCGGGCGCGGGCACAGCGGTTGCTGCGGCAGGCTGCCGCGCCGCGAAAGCGTTGACATAGAGGTGACATAGTCACTCGGCATAAGGAGTACAATCCGTGCCGTTGTCGAAGGTAAGCTGGCTCTGTGGCAACTATCTGTGGCAACTAAACTATCTGTGGCAACTAAATGACCGCGAGTAGGGTTCTAACGTCTTAGGGGAAGTCTCGGGAGGTAGTGGCATGTCGCGATTCAAACTCAGTTTTCTATCCCTTGGGTTAGCCATTCTGGCGTCTTCATTGTTGGCCGTTCCGGCGTTCGCCGATTCGCAAGTTCGCATCGTGCGCCTGAGCCAGGTGGACGGAGGCATTCAAATTGACCGCAATACCGGCCAGGGATACGAGAAAGCTTTTCTGAACCTGCCGATCACCGAGGGCACAAAGGTAAAGACTGGCGCCGAGGGCCGGGCTGAAATCGAGTTCGAAGACGGCAGCACCTTGCGGGTTACGCCGGATACGGTAGTCGAATTTCCGCAACTTTCATTGCGCGACTCGGGCGCCAGAGTTTCGACCGTGAATGTGGGGCAGGGGACGGCTTACGTCAATTTTACTGCGAGCAAGAACGACGAGTTCACATTGCACTTCGGTCGGGAGAAGCTTGGCTTGAGGAAAGCATCTCATCTGCGAATCGAGGTTGGAGATACGGACGCCACGGTAGCGGTATTCAGCGGCGAGGCGCAGGTCGAGGGTCCATCAGGAACTGTCGAGGTGGGGAAAAAGCAGACTGCCACGTTCGACTTCGCAAACAAGGATCAGTACACGGTCGCGAAGAATCTCGAGGAGGATCCATTCGATCAGTGGGACAAGGAGCAGGACAAATACCATCAGCGCTACAGCGCGTCCAATAGCTACTCGCCTCATAGCTACGGGGTAAGCGACCTCAGCTACTATGGCAACTTCATGAACGTGCCGGGATACGGGCAGTGCTGGCAACCCTACTTCATCGGCGCGGGATGGGATCCTTTCATGAACGGCGCGTGGTACTGGTATCCGGGATTCGGATACACGTGGGTGTCCGCATATCCATGGGGATGGATGCCATACCGGTACGGGTCATGGGCATTTTTGCCGAGCTACGGATGGGTATGGCAGCCGGGTACTTCGTGGGTAGCCTGGAGAACAATTCCACCTGTCACCGGTTCGCCGCAGCGCTTTACCGCTCCCCAACCCCCGGCTTCACCGGGGCGGACGGTGGCCGTGAATCGGGGGCCGATGCCGGTTAACACAAGCAGGTCCTTGAACCGAATGATTATTCGCAACGACTCGGCTGGACTGGGCATTCCGCGCGGGGCTGTGCGCGATTTGGGAAAAGTGTCGCAGAAGGTCGAGCAAAGAGGCTTTGCTACACAGAGCCTGCGCACCACACCGATGCAGACTGGAGTGAGCGCCGCCAGGCCGACGGACACATGGTCGCGGACGAGGGGAGCCGGGGCGCCGCAGCGCGGATCAAGTACGCGGACGATGAGCGCGCCAACGCATTCAGCTCCAGCGGCACGTTCCGCTCCGGCGCCGGCACCGCGTTCTGCGCCCACACCCGCACCCGCACCATCTGCGCCGCACAGATAGATAGTCGCGCGGGAATGAAGAGCGCGTGGCTGCCCGCGTCCGCGCGGATCCAGTCTACTTGTAACCGCAATCCGTTTATTGACTTAGCCGTAGGGCCAGCCTAACATTCGATCTCTGTGGCCTGCATATGGTCGGTAAGATCATCTCCCACTACCGCATCGAGGAGCAGCTGGGAGGCGGTGGAATGGGGGTGGTGTACCGCGCCCAGGATCTGAAGCTGGGTCGCAGTGTAGCTCTAAAATTTCTCCCTGCTGAACTGGTCCGCGAGCATCAGGCTTTAGAACGATTCCAACGCGAAGCCCGGGCTGCGTCCGGCCTGAATCATCCCAACATCTGCACGATCCACGAAGTGGATGAGTGGGAGGATCAGCCTTTCATCGTTATGGAGTTTCTGGAGGGGCAGACCCTTAAGCACAGCGTGCTGGGCAGGCCACTGCAGAGCACTCAAATCCTCGAAATCACGATTCAAATTGCCGACGCACTGGATGCGGCGCACGAGTTTGGAATCATCCATCGCGATCTGAAACCAGCAAATATCTTTGTGACCCGCCGTGGGCAGGCCAAAGTGCTGGATTTCGGGTTAGCCAAGCTGATCGCGAACCCGCGGCATGTTGGTGAAGAAGTAAGTGCCTCCGCCTTACCTACACTCACGGGAAGGGACCTGACCAGCACCGGAGTCGCGCTGGGCACGGTCTCCTATATGTCACCGGAACAGGCCAGAGGAGAAGAGCTCGATGGACGCAGCGATCTCTTTTCACTAGGCGCTGTGCTCTACGAGATGGAAACGGGGAGACCCGCGTTCGGGGGCGGCACTACGGCCGTGATCTTTGAGGCAATTCTGAACCGCACGCCGGTGCCCGTGCTGCGGGTAAATCCTGACCTGGTGCCGGATCTAAGCTGGGTTACGGCGAAACTGCTGGAGAAGGACCGCCGTTTGCGTTACCAGTCAGCCGCTGAACTGCGGGCTGACCTAAAGCGCATCAAGCGCGACACGGAGTCTGCAGGCGTGCCCGCCCTGGTGGCGCCACCGCGGTCCAAGATCCGGTGGAATCGTAAGATGCTGAGTATTGCCGGAGGTGTGGCTGCGCTGCTAATTCTGCTGTTCACACTAGTTCCGCGCACCTGGTTTGGGCGGCTTCTCAACGGAAGGGGACCTGCGCGCATTCGTTCTATCGCGGTATTACCGTTCGCGAACATCAGCACCGATTCCGGTCTCGAGTACCTTGCTGATGGGGTCACCGACGGAATCATCAGCAGTCTGTCGCGAGTCCCGGAGTTGCGAGTAATGGCGCGCAGCACGGTCTTCAGCTACAAGGGCCACGACATCAGCGCGCAGAAAGCCGGGCAAGATCTCAAGGTGGACGCCGTGCTTCTGGGAAGGATCGCGCAACGTGGCGACACCTTGACTATTCAAACCGACCTGGTGAATGTGAGCGATGGCTCGGAAATATGGGGAGAACAGTACAGCCGGAAAGTTTCGGACCTGATAGGCGTCCAGGAAGATATTGCCAAGGAGATCTATGACAATTTGAGGCCCAAACTCACTGGCCAGGAGTCGCATCAGCTGGCGAAGCGTTATACCGAGAATCCGGAGGCGTATCAGCTTTATTTACAGGGATTGTTTTACTGGAATAAATGGACAGAAGGCGGTTTCCAGAAGGCCATTGATTATTTCAATCAGGCCGTGCAGCGCGACCCGAATTATGCGCTTGCCTATGCCGGGCTCGCCGAAGCCTACAATTTTCTCGGGGACTCAGGGTATGTGCCTTCAAAGCAGGTCTGGCAGAATGCCAAGTCCGCCTCCATGCAGGCCTTGAAGGCTGACGATAGCCTTCCCGAGGCTCATATCGCACTCGCCCTGGTGCGGGAGAGCTACGATTGGGACTGGCCCGGCGCGGAAACTGAATTCCGGCGCGCCATTCAGCTCGATCCGAACTCGGCAACTGCTCATCATTGGTATGGCGACTTCCTGACGCGCATGGGTCGTATTGAAGAGTCGAGGCAAGAGCTCAAGAAAGCGCAGGACCTCGATCCGCTTTCCCTGTTGATCAACACTACTGTCGGGCGCCAACTCTATTTTTCGCGCCAATATGAAGGGGCTGCCCAGCAATTGAGAAAAGCTCTGGAGATGGACCCGAACTTCGTGCTCGCACAGCAGGCGATGGAAGCAGCCTATGCGCAGGCGGGAATGTATAAAGAGGCCATTGCCCAGCGGCAGAGAGTTTTGACGCTTTCCGGGAATCCTGATCTGGCGGCTGCCATTGGCGAGGACTATCGCAAGTCGGGCTACACCGGTGTCTTGCAGAGCTGGCTTGAAGGATTAAGTGAAGTTTCGCGGCGGGGCTATGTTTCCCCTTACAATCTCGCTCAAATCCACGCGCGGCTGGGAGAAAAAGAGCAGACACTTTCACTTCTGGAACAGGCCTACGCCGAGCGCGACAGCAAACTGAGCTACGTCAAAGTGGACCCGGTGTTCGACGAAATTCGCTCTGAAGGGCGATTCCAGCAAGTGCTAAAACAATTGTCTTTCCCTGACTAGGACGGGAGTACCTAGCGGAGGGGATAGCCCGCCTCACCCGGCAAGTGGCCGTCTACTCGAAGTATCTTGGAACCAGCGCGGACCTCGCGCGAGTCGATGAACGCAATCGCGCCGGGGACTGCGGTCACCAGTTCATTCGCCATGTCATTGGAATAGACGACCTTGGGTGCGGTTGCAGCTTCGGCGCGAAAGATCTTTGCGATCCAGTATTGTTTGAACTGAGCCTCTGACATTTGATAGATGATTTTCAGGACCGCATTTCGCTCTCGAGCTACCGGCGCTCGAATAAGCAGAACCACCGGAAGATTGCTGGTCCAGTACTGGCGGTCACCAAGAAACACCTTGCGCACGTCCGCCAAGGTGAGGTTGCCGACAGGCGTATCAGGATGGACCACCACGGCAATATCGACATCGCGGCTACTCTGAGCGGCAAGATTCGTAAGGAGAGAAAAACACAGGCAACCGAACAGTAGTACTTTAAATCCGGTTTTGCAGTTGGCGCTCATGTTTGTGGTTAGAAGGTGAACGCAGTCTGAAGGAAAACGCCGTTGATGCGGGGCTCATCCGTGCCCACACGATCGTTGCGATACTCTCCTTTTAAAGCAGCGTAGTTGGTGATGTCGTAACGCAGACCAAGAGTTGAACCGACCAGGTCGGATACGACCGGCACCCCCGTGAAATCCCAAACGGGCTCGTTCGCCGGCCTATGAATATACTCGAAGCGGTAATACGGCTTCCATTTCTTCCCCTGGAAACGAAGCCGGTACCCGAGTTGTACGTAAAAAGCCTGGCTGTTAAAGGTGCGGGAGGTTTGCAGATCGTGGTGGTGCACATTGAAGAATTCTGAAAGAACTTCGGGGTGTTCCTTGGTCCAAACCAAGTGTGCCGATTCAATTGCCTCGCTGAAATTTTGTCCGGGCAGAGGAGTGAGTTTGTCGCGGTAAATCGACCCGCCGAACTGAAACCCGTAGAAACGCGCAGGCCGGGAAAAGACAGTTGCCACCCAGGCACGGTTGTTGTTGGCATCGCTGCTGTCGCCGGCCCTGCTAAATACCGAAGAACGACCGTTGCCAAGACCTACGCTGTAGCCGAGTCCAAGCCCACCCGAAGGGACATTACCTTCCGCCAGTAAACCGACGAAGTGTACGGGTATGAACGATCCTCCGATCTGCACCATCTCCGGGCGGCTGATGGTGGTCTGCAACCAGGCGCCATGGTGGAAAGCGGCATTCCAATACCCTATCGGCGTGTGATATTTGCCGAAGGAGATTTTGAAGTAGTCGTTGTAGTCATAACGAATGATGGTACGTTCGACCTGCAGGTCGTAACCTGCGGGCCGGGCGGTGAATGTGACCTCACCGAAGTAGCTCACCTTTTCCGATAATGCCGACGCGAGGTGCAGATCGAATTGGCCGAGATTGAAACCGCTGTTGGAACCTTTCTGATCGGTTGCAGAGAAATCCACGTCGCCAAAACCCCTGATCTGCAATGAGGGGTAATGCCGTTCTGCTTCCTGAGCGATGGTTGCGGGCACGTGATGCTCGCCGGCTGGCTGCCCTGCAGCCTGAGCCGCTGGTTCGTGCTCAGCTGGAGCTTGCGGCGTTGAAGTCTGAGCCGGCGTTCGTTGCCGATCGCGCTCTTCAAGTTCATTGACCCGTTTTTCCAGTTGCTGAATACGCTGCAACAGGGTTTGGGTGGTGGGGTCAGCTTGGCCGGATGCGGGCGCCGGCTGAGCGAACGCAACGCCACTTGTGGCCACAGAAAGCAACGAAAGAAAGAACATTCGATAGCGCATACTTCGCCTCCAGCATAGGTCGGACGGGCTTCTTGGCACCTTAGAAACCTGAAAGGAATGAGCCGCTAGTCTATTCCGGGAAGCATTGTTTGTGGAAGCAGGATTGCCTGCTCAAAGATTCAGGATACGTTCACACCCGCGTATCCAACCACCATGTTTCGGTCACCGGAGACATCACCCGACGTGGCGTATTTCACCAGCTCAGCGCGGGTGGCGCCCAGCTCGCGGGCGGCGGTCAGCATCGCAACGGTGGGTCCGTAGCCGCACATGCTGATTTCCTCTTTCATCACTACTTCGAATAGTCCCTTCGGATCCAATGCCAGGATACGGTCGATGGCCTTGTGGTCCTTGATTCTTGTGATCGCGTCATTCTCGTAGTGATTCATGTCGCTGGACGCGATGATGAGGACGGATTGATTGTGCGTCCGCAAAACTTCGGCAATGGCGTTGCCGAGCCCCTCGAGAATTTCATAACGGCCGGTGCCAATCGCGATGGGCACGAACTGGACGTCTGACCTGAGGGTTTGCAGGAAGGGCAACTCTACCTCGACGGCGTGCTCAGCGCGATGCGCCTCTTCATCTTCGCTCAAGAATGAAAAGCATCGCTTTAGACGCTCCGCGAGATCAGCGTCGATGGGGACGGCTCCCAGTGGCGTTTGCCAGGCACCGCTGCTCATGATCGAAAGAGGCTGACCCATGCCAGTGTGATTTGGACACATCAGGATGCAATGCTGCGGCAGATCAAGGCGCCCGAAGACAGCGCCGGCAACGTGGCCTGAATAGATGTAGCCGGCGTGAGGCACAACGCAGCCGAGTGCGGCGGTCGCGGATTGTTGCGGAGCGAGATAGGACTGAACATCTGCCCGGAGGACGTTGGGATCGCTGGGATAGAAGCGTCCGGCGACTGCGGCTGGGCGGATGCTGGAGGCGGAGGCCATCACGCGTCCTCAGGTTTGGTGTCAGCGCGCGCCGGCTGCGAACGGCTGATCTGCTCGCGCTCAGTTTCGACCGTCATTCAAGGCGCGGAACAAGGCCGCGCTCTTTTCAAGCGACAACGCCTCTGCCCGGATTTCTGGTTTCACTCCTGCTTTTTCCAGAGCGCCACGCAAGAACTCTCCAGAGTATTGCGGCTTCAAATTGTTCCATAGGGTTTTGCGCTTTTGGGCAAACGAGAGCTTGAGAAAATTGACAAACTCAGCTTCAGGCACCCGCAACCTATCGAGCTTTGGAGCCACCGTGAGGCGAACCACGGTGGACTGCACCTTGGGCGCAGGAGTGAATGCCTCTGGGGGAAGGGTGAATAATTTTTCCCCTCTCGCATAAAGCTGAGCTGTGGCCGACAGGAGGCCATATTCCCGGCCTCCTGGCGAAGCTGTGATCCGTTCGGCTACTTCACGCTGCAGCATGAGAACGATGGTTTGGAAATAGCGCCGGTATTCAAAAAGGCGGAGCAGAGTGTCGGATGTAACGTAATAAGGAAGGTTTGCGATTACCTGCACCTTCTCCGGCGTGAGCTCAATTCCTGGACGGGTGCTACCCGGTTTAGGGCCGAAAAGAGTGTCAAAGTCAATGGAGAGAATATCGCCTTCGATGATTTCTACATTGGGAGTGAGGGAGAACTTCATGCGAAGTTGGGCGGCAAGTACGCGATCGAGCTCAATGGCGATGAGGCGGCGTGCCCGTTTCGATAAAAGGGAGGTGAGGGCGTCACGGCCTGGGCCGATTTCGAGCACGGTGCTTTGGGAAACGTCCCCTAAGGTATCGACGATTCGAACCGCGGCTGCCGGGTCATTAAGAAAGTGTTGGCCGAGTTTTGGTTTCCGAGTTGGCCGAGCTGAAAGCGAGCCTTTCGGCACGTTGACCCTCTTTCTTTTTGGCATTTAGACTGGCAAGTTACTCCCGGAATCCTAACGCCGAAGAAGTGTGCCGTGAGCGGCACAGATCTATGATAGCTTGTGCCGAGTTATCGGGGTGGCGAATTAATCAGGAGCAGTCTTCATGAATATAGCGTTTGCAGCTTCCGAGTGTGTTCCTTTTTCCAAAACTGGTGGGCTGGCGGATGTAGTGGGGGCATTGCCGCGCGCCTTGGCTTCGCTGGGACATCAGGTCAGCGTGTATCTTCCACGCTACCGTCAGACCAAATTGCCGGATGCGCAAACGGTCGTTCCTAGCATTACGATACCGTTCGATGACCGCTACCGGTTCTGTTCGGTGGTGACGAACGGAAATCAGTCCGGCGTGCGCTTTTACTTTATAGAATACCCGCCGTTTTTTGATCGTGACGCGCTTTATGGCACCCCTTCGGGAGACTACCCAGATAACGCAGAACGTTTCGCGTTGTTCTGTCGTGCCGTACTCGAGAGTTCGAAGATTCTGGGCGTGCCGGATGTGTTTCATTGCCACGACTGGCAGTCCGCGCTGATTCCCATGCTGCTACGGTCGCAATATGCAGAGGATCCGGCTCTTCGGGACGTGGCGACCGTATTCACTATCCACAACATGGGATACCAAGGCTTGTTTCCTCCCGATACCTTGCCTTTGCTCACGCTGCCCTGGGATTTGTTCACGATTTCTAAGATGGAGTTTTTCGGAAACGTCAATTTTCTCAAGGGAGCGCTCGTCTACTCCGACTTCGTCACCACTGTGAGTAAGAAGTACAGCCAGGAGATTCAGACGGCAGAATTCGGGTTCGGACTGGAGGGGGTGCTACGCGACCGCTCGGCCACCGTGACCGGAATTCTGAATGGCGTCGACTATGAGGAGTGGAGCCCGCAGAACGACAAGTTCATCGTGGCCAGGTACTCGCCACAGGATTTGAGCGGGAAGATTCAGTGTAAGCAGGATCTGCTCAACGCCTTCGGGGTTGTGAATCCCAATCTGCGGCTGCCCGTGATCGGCATTGTTTCGCGGTTTGCGGCACAGAAGGGATTCGATCTGATTTCACAGGTGATGGATCGCTTGGCGCGCGAGGAAATGGTCGTTGTGGCGCTCGGGGCGGGCGACAGGCCTTACGAAGAGATGTTTTTGCGGCTCAACCGGCAGTTCCCGAACAAGATCGCAGTGAAGGTTGCCTACGATAATGCGCTGGCGCACAAGATCGAGGCGGGCAGCGACATGTTCCTGATGCCGTCGCGGTATGAGCCTTGCGGGCTTAACCAGATTTACAGTTTGAAGTACGGCACGGTGCCCGTTGTGCGGGCCACAGGGGGGCTTGATGACACCATTGAGCCCTGGGACCCGCGCACCGGGAAAGGCACTGGATTCAAGTTCAGCGAGTACAGCGGAGAAGCGTTGCTATCGACTGTTAAGCAGGCGCTGCAGGCGTTTCGTGATCAAAGCTCCTGGCAGCAACTGATGCGGAACGGCATGAACAAAGACTTCTCGTGGAATGCTTCGGCGAGGGAATACGTTCGGGTTTACGAACGCGCTCGCCAATCGCGGACCGGAAACGCGCTTCAAGTTCAGCGAAGTGAGGCGCGGGAACTGCAGCCGGTTGGGCGGTAGATTCACGTCTTTAACCGCAAAGGTCGCGAAGAAGACTATCCCAGGATCGATTTGGGAATAACGGAATTGTGCTGGTTATCGGGGAGTGAAGCCCTGGCGCATGAATTCGGCTTCGATAATATCTCCTGCGTGCAGTTTTACCTCGCGTCCCTTCTGGAAGAATAGAAATACGCCGGCTCCGGCCAAACCGTAAAGGCGCGCGGTTCCGGCGCCCGCAGCTACCGCCTCTTCTGCAACGTCGTCGGCGAGCTTCGCGGCTGCTGCTGTTCCACCCAGTTGGAATGCCAGCCTTTTTTTGCTGATAGTAGGATGTAGGGTTCCTTCATCATCGGCTTTGGCCGAATGACTCTGCGAACTGACTACTACGAAACTGGCGGGCTGAATTGTCCCATCCGGCAATTTGACGCGGTCGAAAATCATACGCAGAGCGCCCGGGCGCATAATGCGGCGCGCGTGAACTGTTTCCAGATGGCCCTCGACCACACTCCCCTGGGGTAGCACAGACTTGCCCTCGACCTGCACCGGCTGCTCGAGCCGCGCCAGGATGGAAGAGCCACTGGGCACTTTTGAGCTCACGTTCGAGAGCAGAGTAAGCCGGACTGTGTGATCTTCGGCGAGCGGCCCACCAACCGAAGGGGGATTTGCAGGTGAAGGGGCGGCAGCAGGCATTCTCTGCTCGGCTGAAGGCGCGTTGGGTAACGTCATCGTGGGTGCGCCAGGGGCGGGTGCGGGTGCGGGGAGGCGACATTGTGCTAAAACCGGCCCAGTTTGAGTTAGGGAGGTCAATGAGACGCAGAAAAGAAGTGCCATGGGCAGAGTCAAGTTCATGAGTGAGCACAAATTCTAATGCTCCCGGGAAGCAAAATGCGAACCAATCCAACCTCGGTTTGAAGGCACCACAAGTAGGGGTGCTGTGAAGCTTGGTAAAATCCAGAAAACTCATTTGCACGTTTCCCCATGAGTCCCGCGGCCAGAACGATCTTTCACGTCGACATGGATGCATTCTTCGTATCCGTGGAAGAACTCTACGACCCATCGCTGGCGGGGAAGGCCGTGGTGGTGGGCGGACAACGTAATGAGCGCGGAGTGGTGTCAGCGGCTTCGTACGAGGCTCGCAAATTTGGCGTGCATTCGGCTATGCCGTTGCGGACTGCGGCTAAGCTTTGTCCGCAGGCAATTTTTGTGAATGGGCGTCCGGAGCGATATCGCGAGTGCTCACAGAAAGTCTTCGCCGTGCTCAATTCATTTTCTCCGCAAGTGGAGATGGCTTCCATTGACGAAGCTTACCTGGATATGAGCGGCACCGAGCGTTTACATGGGCCACCTTTGAAGGCGGCGCACAACCTTCATAACCGCATGAAATCGGAAACACAGCTCAACTGCTCGATCGGGATTGGTGTGTCGCGGCTGGTGGCGAAGGTTTCCTCCGCGAAAGCTAAGCCGAATGGAGTGCTTTGGGTTGTTCCCGGGCAGGAAGCGAGGTTTCTCGCGCCGCTGGATGTGCGCGACATCCCCGGCGTTGGAAAAGTTACAGAACATAACCTCCACGCCATCGGGGTTCGACGCGTCAGCGATCTGGCGCATTTCGACGACTCATTCCTGGAAGAGCGTTTCGGAAAATGGGGTCTGGCGCTTGCCGGGAAGGCGCGAGGCGAGGATGCGGGCGGGTGGTTCGACACGGCCGTGGGCGAACATGGCGACGCGAAGTCCATCAGTCACGAGCACACTTACAACCAGGACACCACCGAGCTGCAGGAGATAGAAGCTACACTGATGCGGCTCTCAGAGATGGTCGGCAGGCGTCTGCGTGAAGGTGGAGTGCACGCCAGGACAATTCAGCTCAAGTTGCGTTACAAAGATTTCACTACCATCACGCGAGCGCATACGCTGCCTGAGCCTACGCAGCTGGACACGGAAATCTTTCGGCAGATCCGGTCTTTATTTCATAGGAATTGGAAACGCGGCGTGCCAGTGCGTTTACTCGGTGTTCATGCGTCATCGTTTGAGGCGGGTCCGGGTGGCCAGGAGGACTTGCTCGAAACTGGAGGGCGGCAGCGCTGGCAACAGGCGCTTTCGGCCGCAGACCAGTTGCGAGACAAATTTGGCGAATCGAGCGTGGGTCTTGCAACGGGCATGAAAGGCGGCTTCCGCGAGCGCACGCATGAAAATCCGGCAGGGCTGCCGGGGAAGCGGAAAGTGAGGTGAAACCGGATCTTCCCCGAGTCGATAGTTGCAAAAACTCATGCTGTCCAGCGGGGGCCCTACTTCCAGATCGAGTCCAATTGCCACAACTTCAGAGATATGATTCTCCCGCCGGTCCCTGCGGCATAAAGTTCGATTCCATCACTGTCCCGATGAGGATAGATGCGGTCTGACAGCACGCGCTCGCCGTCGTTTGCAAATAGCTCTACGCTTGATCGGTCTACGAACACGTGGAGCTTGACGGTCGAGTTCTTGTGTAGCTTGGCGGTATGACGTCCTGGAAAGTCTTTGCTGAACGAGACCTCGCCCGAATGTGTGCGATCGATGAAAACCTCGGCATGAACAGCGTCAAAACCCACTAACGTCTCTTCATCTTTGCGCTTGCGAAGCCGGAGGCCAATCTCGTCGGCCTGGCCGGCCTGCAATTCAACTTCGAGCTCATAGACTTCGCCCTTCAATCCACCTTTGCGAATCTCCCGATTCGCCTCCGCGACACTGAGGTTCCCGAGATTGAGCCTCTGGTGCCGGAGGCTCTGCAGCTCCCGGATCGGGCTCTGCACAAGTCGCAAGCCATCAGCGTAGCGGCGCAGAGTCAGCGAGCGTGGAATGGACTGCGCACCGCGCCACAGCACGGTTGGCTCGCTGTTCGCATACTGCCAATTGCTGAACCAGCCGATCCACACACGCCGGCCATCGCTTTGGGGCATGTCATTCCAGGTGTTCGTAGCATAAAAGTCCTTGCCCCAATCGGCCCAAAGTGGCGGAGCATCCGGACCTGCGGTGGTGAATCTGCTTCCATCAAACTTGCCGATCAGGTACCGTACTCCGGTTCCACCCGCCGGCGCTCCCGGATTACGATTGATGAGCAGCACCCATCGTTTCTCGTTTGCGCCTTCGACGGGCAGCTCAATCAGACCTGGGCACTCCCATTGTCCGGCGCTATCTCCTGCCGGACCGAATGTAGAACGCTTGGTCCAGTGTTTGAGGTCCGGCGAGTCAAGGATCACCACCATTCTTTGATCTGCGAGCGCGGCGACCATGACCCACTTTTGTTGCAGCTCGTACCAGAACACATTCGGGTCGCGAAAGTCGGGTGCATCGAGGTCAGCGACAGGATTGCCAGAGTAGTTTGTCCAAGTGCGACCACGGTCGTTGCTGAAGGCGATGTTCTGATTCTGCCGTTCTTTATGCGCTGCGGTGTAGATGGCAACCAGGCATGAGTGATCTTGCGTGCCGGAACTCCGGCACAGGCCGTTGGTGTTGTTCCAGTCGACGACCGCGCTTCCGGAATACACCATGTACTCATCGGGAGCTTCATGGAGAGCAACCGGCAGATTCTGCCAGTGCACCATGTCGCGGCTGACGGCGTGCCCCCAGCTCATGTGGCCCCACACATTGCCTTCGGGGTTGTATTGGTAAAAGAGGTGATACTCGCCCTCGTAAAAGACCGTGCCGTTGGGGTCGTTCATGAAATTCCAGGGCGGGGTAAAGTGATACCGGGGCCGCCAAGGCTGCTCGTACGAGGACTCTGGTGCGGCTGAATGAATCCCCAGCATTGCTGCCACGACGCAGAGCGACAACAGGAGTTTCTTCATGTTGATGGGAACTTACTCGCCAGCCGCGTGTTGCCGACGGAGTGTGCCCGATGTGTGGAGATGGCAGATGGCGATCGCCAGAGCGTCGGCGACGTCTGCAGGCTCGGGGATTGCATCCAGGTTCAGCAGTCGCGCGACCATGTGCTGTACTTGCTGCTTCTCGGCTCTGCCGTAACCCACCACGGCCGACTTGATCGACAGGGGTGAGTATTCTGCGACTTCCAATCCGGCGGAGGATGCGGCCAGCATGGCGACTCCTCTCACCTGTCCGAGCTTAAGCGCGGATTTTGCGTTCGCGGCATAGAACACGTCTTCGATCGCGACGTCGTCCGGTTGGTGCTCACGGATGATTTCTCTAAGATGGTCGAATATCGTCACTAGACGACGCGGCAGTGGATGGCGGGGAGAGAGCTTAATCGCACCGGAAGCCAGGCAACGCAGTTCCTGGCCGCAAAGTTCCACCACGCCGAAGCCAGTGCATTCGGTGCCGCAGTCGATTCCCAGTGCGCGCATGGCGGAGAGTTTACCTCAGCAGCAGCGGGGGCGACGTGCCTTAGTGAGTTCCTGTTCGCGCAAGAATTGCGCGTAGGTGGCTGGGCAGCGGCTTAGTTTATGGCGAAGCAGAAATCGTTCGTAGGCTGATTCGTCGAAGATTTCACGTAAAGTGCAGATGAGGAGTCGGAGACTTCCTGCTACGACTTTCATGCCTGCTCCTCGGTTGCGAATTGCGTTGCCACGAACGGGCTTTCTTTCACTCGAGCCTCCTTGCGGCCGGAGATCACACGCGCCCACTCCAAAGACGATTCGATCAAGATGAGGCTTACCATCGTGATCAGGATGCCGGTCACGACCGTATCCATACGATCGTTGAAGAGGAGTCGCGCGTTTGTACCAGTGGCGCCGCCTGCTGCGAGTTGCCGGGCATGGGCGAGAAAGCCGATTCGCGGGTTGGGATCGAACATCTTCTGCCAGGAGGCCGTGAAGGTGACGGAAACGAGCCAGGCCAGAGGCGCAAGCGTGACCAGCGCGTAGCGGGCCTTCCCCATCTTGATAATGATGGTCGTGGCGACGCACAGAGCAACGGTGGCCAGCAACTGGTTGGAGATTCCAAACAGCGGCCAGAGGGAGTTGATTCCGCCGAGGGGATCTCTGACCCCTTGCCACAAGAAATATCCCCAGGCCAGGACGATCAGCGCGCTGGTCGTGAGAATGCTGGGATAGGAACTGGTACGGCCGAGCGGCTTCCACACGTGTCCGAGGGCGTCCTGGATCATGAAGCGTCCGACGCGGGTGCCGGCGTCGAGCACGGTGAGAATGAACAGCGCCTCGAACATGATGGCGAAGTGATACCAGAGGGCCATGACTGCCTGTCCGCCCAGGCTGTTCGAGAAGATGTGTGCCATGCCGACGGCAAACGCGGGTGCGCCGCCGGTGCGGTTGTAGAGCGTCTGCTCACCGACGGCCTGGGCCAATGAATGCATTTCTCGAGCGCTGACGGGAAATCCCCAACTGCGGATGGTTGCAGCCGCGGCTTCCGGAGCCTGGCCGACGATTCCGGCCGGACTGTTAATCGCGAAATAGGTGCCGGGCTGCAGCACGCAGGCCGCAATCGTTGCCATGATGGCGACCAGGGATTCGGCCATCATCGCCCCGTAGCCGATCATGCGGGCTTCCGGTTCGCGGCGGATCAGCTTGGGAGTGGTGCCGCTTGAGATGAGAGAATGAAATCCGCTGATGGCGCCGCAGGCGATGGTGATAAATGCGAATGGAAAGATCTTTCCCGCGAACACCGGGCCGGAGCCGTCGATGAAGCGAGTGAGCGCAGGCATGTGCAGCGTGGGCCGCAGGCCGACGATGCCGATGGCCAGCATGGCGATCGTGCCCAACTTTACGAACGTGCTCAGGTAGTCGCGGGGCGCCAGCAGCAGCCAGACTGGTAACGCGGAAGCCGCAAATCCGTAGAGGATGATCAAAATCGCCAGCGTTGGCGCGCTAAAGGTGAACCATTTTCCGATCTCCGGATTTTGCGACGCCCATTGTCCGCCCCAGATCGCGAGTAGGACCAAAACGAAACCAAGCACGGATGTTTCCAGCACCTTACCGGGGCGCAGGCGGCGCAGGTAGATGCCCATCAGCATAGCGATGGGCATCGTCATTGCGATTGTGAACGTTCCCCACGGGCTCGCCTTCAGAGCATTGACGACGACCAACGCGCAAACGCCGAGAAGAATGACGATGATGCCGATAATTGCGGCGTAGGCTACGAGTCCGCCGACGCGGCCAATTTCTTCGCGGGCGATTTCGGTGAGCGACTTGCCGTCGCGGCGGACGGAGAAGAGGAGGATTACGAAGTCCTGGACGCAGCCGCCGAACACGGCTCCCGCCAGGATCCAGAGCGTGCCGGGCAGATAGCCGAATTGCGCGGCGAGCACGGGGCCGACGAGCGGTCCGGGGCCGGCGATGGCGGCGAAGTGGTGTCCGAAGACCACCCACTTGTTTGTGGGGACGAAGTCGCGTCCGTTCTCCAGACGTTCTGCGGGAGTGGCGCGCTGCGCATCGAGCACCAGCACCTTGGCAGCAATGAATTTGCTGTAGAAGCGGTAGCCAACGGCATAGGTGCAGACAGCGGCGACTACGAGCCACATGGCGTTGATGGATTCGCCGCGGCGCAGAGCGATGGTGGCAAGCGCCAGAGCGCCTAGACCTGCTATTGCGAGCCAGACAAGGATTCGCAGAATTCGCATGGGATGCCGGTTTCGATTATTGTGGCCAAACTTGGGTGTGGGCGCAATCGGTAAGGGAGAGTCAGGCGTGAGGCCGCTATTTTTTGGCCCTGGTGATTGGGCTTGCTGCGGAAGTCGGAGATTAACCACAGAGGGCACAGAGGTTCACGGAGGAAACCCTGGTGCAACTTCGGGTTAAGAAAAATTGGCGCGCAATCATTGTCGCGCAGAATTGACAATGTGTAACCATCCGTCGAGAATCCGCTAACGATGGGCGGAATCTATACGCGCCTTGCGCCGGGACTGCTGCAGGTCATCGAAGCGATTCTGACGGTCGCGGTGGTGGTGCTGGTTCTGGCGCGGCGCAATCGGGCTGGCCGAGAGGTTTCGTTCGAAAGATTCTTTTTCAAAACAGGACATCGGAAGACTCTTTCCATTGTTCTAGTCGGGCTGTTCGTTCTGGTTTTGCGCGTCACTCTGATTCCTTTGCTGGGTGTTCCTGAACCGCGCTGGCACGATGAGTTCAGTTATCTGCTGGCTGCGGACACATTTGCTCACGGAAGGATCACGAACCCGACTCACCCGCTGTGGGTTCACTTCGAGACCTTTCATGTCATTCAGCAACCCACCTACATGTCGAAGTACCCGCCGGCGCAAGGGTTGGTTTTAGCGCTCGGACAGCGGGTCGGATTTCCGTGGATTGGACAACTGCTGATCACGACGGTGATGTGCTCGGCGCTGTGCTGGGCCTTGCAAGGGTGGCTTCCTCCCGCATGGGCGTTGCTCGGGGGCATTCTGGCGGCGCTTCGTCTGGGGATTCTCAGCTATTGGATGAATGGGTACTGGGCGGCGTCAATTGTCGCGCTGGGAGGCGCGCTGGTCATTGGCGGGTTGGCGCGAATCAAGCGCTCGGTTCGGGTGCGCGATGCTGTCTGGATGGCGCTCGGCCTGGCCGTGCTTGCGAACAGCCGTCCTTATGAGGGTTTGCTGTTGGGTCTGGTAGTGGCTGCTGACCTCAGTGTGTGGCTCTGGCGTCAGCGGTTGGGCATCGCGATGCGTCGCATGATTCTGCCTCTGATGATTGTTCTTCTAGTGGCAGCCATCGCCACTGGTTATTACTATTGCCGCGTGACAGGGAGCCCGTTCCGCATGGCATATCAGGTGTACAGCGCGAGCTATTCGCGTGCGCCGTTGTTCTTGTGGCAGGCACCTGGACCCCAGCCGGTTTTCCGGCATGCGGTCATTCGCGAATTCGCCGAACGGGAATTGCGCGAATATCAGGAGAGCCGCACAGCTTCCGGATTTCTCAGGCACACGGCGAAAACCATATGGGTGTTGTGCAGCTTCTATCTTGGTCCGATGTTGACGATTCCGCTGATTGCGTTTTCAGGTGCGGTGCGGGATCGGAAGATGCGATTTGCGTTCGCGGCCGGCGCGGTGCTCCTGCTGGGGATTATGGTCGAGACCTGGACGTCACCGCACTATGCCGCCGCCGGCACCGTATTGTGCTACGTCGTGCTGATACAGTGCATGCGACATCTGCGTCCTTGGAGGCGGGACACGCGGATCGGAGCTTCGCTGGTGCGAGCTGTCGTAATCGTGGCGTTTGCGGTGGTGGTGTTACGAGTGGCTGCCGTGGCTGCGCATGTGCAGATCGAACCGGCGTGGCCGCGAGGAAATCGGGAGCGCGCTTCTCTTCTCCACAAGCTAGAGAATTCTTCGGCGCGGCATCTGGTGATCGTTGTTTATGGGCCGACCCATGATCTCAATGATGAATGGGTGTACAACGGCGCAGATATTGATTCAGCGCCGGTGGTGTGGGCACGCGACATGGGGAACGAGCAAAATCAGGAATTGCTGGAATATTTTCGTGACCGAAAGGTATGGCGGTTGTTTACGGACGAATCGCCACCGCGAGTGGAGAGCTACCAGGTACCAGCACCCGATTCAGCGCGTTAGATCCGCTCCCCGCCTCGTGTGCAACATCAAAAACGATGAGAGTACGGTGATCGTAAAAATGACGGCCAGCGAAGACAGGCACAAGATGCACCATGTCGCCAGCACGACTGCTTCGATATAGGTGAGATAGATGGCAAACGCCAACCCGGCAAGCGATAGGACGAACAAGATGGCCGGCGTCTCGGGTTTAATGCGGAAGACTGTTGTGAGCGTCAGCAGGGTCAGATAGCCGAAGATTCCGATCAGGGCCACTGGAATGCCTGCTACGGTCGAATAGGTGCTGCGGTTGACGATGTCGCAGTTGAAGCTCTCTCCGAAATCACAGTAGGAAGTCTTCGAACTGCTCATGTGCTGGTAGAGCGAAACCGAGGAGACCACGATTCCGGCGAGCGATAGCAATGCCACCGCGAGCGAGAGCTTGCGGCGCAGGGGGGTCATGGAAGCGGACAGCCGCTCTTCTGGCTCAAAGTTTGGAGGGAAAGCGCACCTTCGCGGCGTTCGCCATCCGGAAACTGCCAGGTGGGGAAATGCTTCACGCCGGCTTGTGCGCACACGGGAGCTTCATCGCGCGAGCCCTTGATACCGCACTCGATGTAAGGAACGTAGCGAAAAGCGGCGCCGAACGTTTCCTTCTGTTCGGCGCAGTGCGGACACCAGTAGGCGCCATACATCTTCAATTGCTTACTCGTAAGACACTGGGCGAAAGCATCGAGGCGGCTGGTTCGTTTTCTTAGTCCGAGATAATACGATGCAGCAAAGGCAGCAATGATCAGCACTGCATACAACAGCTTTCGCAGCCATGAACTGGATTGCTGCTGTTCGCGCTGCGCCTTTCGTTTCTTCCCCTGGTGGGACATTGAAGTTTTTCTTATACCACGACGTCGAGCGCAGAAGACATGACCTCGAGAGACTGGCAGTGCAGGGTGAGCACTTCGCCATCGATCATGACATCGACTGGGTGCTCGAGGTGAAAATCGATGCGATGTGCCGATCTCCGTTCGGCAAGAGGGTGATTGATATGAGTGCCGTCATAAAGAGTCGGGAGATTGCGGATCAGACCGAGGCGTCCGATCGGCCCCCAGCGCACGTATTCGATCAGGCCATCGTTGATGTCAGCTTTGGGAGCGATCATCATGGTGCCGCCGGTAAATTTGCTGTTGCTGAACGTCAGGAAGAGGCAGGAACGGCGATCGATGTTCTCTTCTCCATCCACGCGCAAGGGAAACGGGCGCCGGCGGAAGCGCAGCAGGCAAATGAAAATCGATAGCTGGTAGCCCAACTCTCCCCAACGGCTGAAGCGGCGGGCACGCATGGTGGCGACATCTGCGGAAAAGCCCATGCTGAGCAGATTGATGTAGTGGACGACGCCATCTTTGTGGGTGAGGCGCAGGACGTCACAAGGTTGCGAACGGTGGGCGAGCAGCGCTTCGATGGCGAACTCTACGCCACGATCGCTGAAGTCGCGCAGGAAGGAATTGCCGGTGCCGAGAGGAAGAAAAGCCAGGGTTGGAGGTTCGGCAGCGCCGGGAAAGAGGCCATTCACCACTTCGTAAGCGGTGCCGTCTCCTCCCACAGCGATGAAGCGGCGGTAGCCTTTTGTATAGGCTGTGCGTGTGAGTTCCATGGCGTGACCCTGGGAGGAAGTTTCGACTGCATCTATCTCCATACCGCCCGCACGCAGCCGCTCGATCACCGGCTGAACGAGCTTGCCGCAGCGCTTGCCTCCGGCGGCCGGATTGATGACTGCCAGGAATTTTTCGTTCACACCTCTTGTTTTACCTGCGCGGGGTAGAGTTCCACTACAGCAGCGCGGCCTAGGGTTCGGCTGATCTCCTGCGCGAGATCGGCGCGCTTGATCTTCATCGACGCGGTGCGGGGAAAATCTTTTTCCCAGACAACATAACCGTTCACGCGCTTGTAATCGGGGAGGCGACGGTTGCGGCTTTCTATGTCATGGGTGAGGATATCCGTGATTTCATGTCCGGGCTCCAGATGCAAGACGAGGATCAGGTTTTCGTCACCTAGCGCTTTGGCTGGCCAGATATAGTTCGCGGCGACGACGCAGTATTCCTTCATGGGCAAACCGTCAAAGGTGTTTTCGATATCCTCCGGATAAATGTTTTTGCCGCCTTGGGTGACGATCATGTTCTTCTTGCGGCCGAACAGTTGCAGGTGACCGGTGAGATCAAAGCGGCCGAGGTCGCCGGTGAGCAGCCAGGCGTCAACGATGGTTTCGGCCGTCAGTTGGGGATCATCGAGGTAATGCGACATTACGGTCTTGCTGTGGGCGGCCACTTCGCCGATGCCATCCGCGTCGGGATTCAGAACGCGTAGCTCGACTCCGGGCAGCGGCTTGCCGACGGTATCAGCGCGGAATGGTTTGAAATCATTCAGTGTGAGAGCGGTGCCGGCTTCGGTAAGTCCGTAGCCGTTGGCTACCGGGATGCCGAGATCATAAAAAAACTGCAGAGTTGAAGGTTCCATGAAAGCGCCGCCGGTGAACAAGGCGCGCAGCTCTCCGCCGAATGCTTTGTGCACCTGCGGCAGGAGCATGCGGCTGAGGCGGACGTCCGGCCTCCAACGAGTGAAGAATCTGTTGAGAGCAATCATGCGGTCGAGTAGAAAGCGCTTCGCGCGGGGGAGTTCGTCAAATTTGGCTTTTAGCCCGCGCTCCAGGTTCTTAAGCACCATCGGGACCAGGCTCATATAGGTGATTCGGTAGCGCACGAATGCGTCACGCACGAACTCCGGGCGCAGGGTTCGCAGATGCACTACACAGGCGCCGCAAACGAATGGCCCGATGAAGCCAACCATGAAGTCGATGGCATGGTTGGTAGGAAGAATGCTCAGGTAGCGCACGCCCGGCCAGAACGGATACCAGGCGGTCAGGGCTTTGCACTGCTCAAGGTAATTCTCGTGGGTGAGCACGCAGCCTTTGGGACGTCCGCCGGTGCCGGAGGAGTAGACGATGCAGGCGACGTCTTCGCGCTTTCTGGCAACGAACAGCGGGTCGCCTTTGCGGCGGAATTCTTCCCAGCGGGTAGCCTGGCCCAGTTCGGCGCCCAATGGAGCTTCCGTAAGCAGGACTTTTTGCAGTTTGTGATTCTTGAATTCGGGCGCTTGCCTGAGGGCACGCCAAAGGTAGTACTCGATGATCAGAAACTTGGACTTCGAGTGCGCGAGCAGCTGCAGTTGTTCACTGGCGCTGAGCTTGTAGTCGAGGGGAACGAGCACGCCTCCACAGTGAAAGATCGCGTAGGCGGAGATCAGCCACTTGGACTGATTGGTCATGATGACGGCGGCACGGTCCCCCGGCGCAAAATCCTCATCTTCGAAAGCGCGCGCGAGCGGCAAGGCGAGCTCTTTGAAGTCTGAGTATGTCAGGCGGGTGCGCTCGCGTTCGCGGTCGGATTCGATCAGGCAGGTTTCGTTGGCGAAGCGGTCGAGAGCATCACGTAATGCTGCGCCGAGGGAATGGTATTGATCGAGGGTGAGCATCTGGAAGCTGCGTGCTTCGATTTCCTTAGATTCTACAATCTCGCCTGAATTCGGCTGGCCAGCGTGCGGAAATCGGAAACGCCCTGCAGTTCGTAATCGGGCAGCTCGATGTTGAAATGATGTTCCAGGCGGGTGAGCAGGTCGAGCGCCTGCAGGCTGTCGATTTTGAGTGTCTTGAAGAAGTCATCGTCGGGAGTGAGCTCCTCGCGTGGCACCTTGAAGTGGGTGGCGGCGAGGGTGAGAATTTCGTTCAAAGTTTGATCTGATGTTTTCATAGCAGTTGAAGCGGCAGCGTAAATGCATAGATCCTTCGCCTTCGCTGCGCTCGGCTCAGGATGACATCGTCGGAGAATGTCTGCAAGAGCGTCAGGGCAAATAGGGCTGTAGATCGGCGCTCTCGACGAACTTCTTCAGGCCAGCTTCGACGGCTGGTTGCGTGAAGAGATCGCAAAAGATATCGATTTCGCGGCGCAGTTCCTCGTAAGGAATGGGCTTGATGAACTGCTTTGCGGCTGCTGCTGTGCGGCGCTCAAACTTGACCAATTGCGCCGCCGTGGCACGTGCTGCGCGCAGCGCCTCGCCTTCGGCCACGACCTGACTGACTAAGCCGATCTGCTGGGCTTTGGTTGCATTGATGCTGCGGCCGGTCAGTAGCAGATCGCGGACTACTGCGTTGCCCAAATCGCGTTTCAGACGCGGGATGCCGCCGAATCCGGGAATCAATCCCAGGCGCAGCTCGGGAAAGCAGAAGCGTGCCATTTTGTTGGCGATGATCAGGTCGCAAACCAGGGCCAGCTCGAAACCGCCGCCGAAGGTTACGCCATGCACTGCGGCAATGGTCGTGAGCGGGGCGGCGTCGATGGCGTTCAGCACGCGGTGAATGCGGTCAAGGAAATCGCGGACACCAGCGGCGGCGGCACTTTTTTGCATCTGCTGCGAACGCTGGTAGAGCTCGCGCAGATCGGCTCCGGCACAAAAGCCGGATTTGACGGTGCTGTGGATGATGAGTGCATGGGCTTTACGTTGCAGATCTTTGAGCACTTTGACGAATTGCTCGAGCTCTTCGAGTGTCAGCGAGCCGATTTCATTGCCCGGCTCGCGGTGCAGGGCGAGTTCGATGACGCCATCGGCCAATTGCCACGATATCGCTTGTCCGTGAGTCATCGTGCTTCAAACCACTTTCTGCCGGCACCCACCGCTTTAAGACATGACCACAGGGGCACGGAGGTACACAGAGGACCGAAAAACCTAGACTGCCTGCTTCACTGGATACATCCCTTCGATCGCGGAGCTCAGGCGCTCGGCGATGGCGTCGCGCTTCAGTTTGCCATTAGCGGTCAGTAGGCCGTTGTCGATCGAAAATGGCTCCGGGTGCAGATGATAGGCGCGCACCTGGCGATAGTGCGGCAGCTGCGAATTCACCTCCTCGAGCGCGCTCTGCACGCGGTCGGCTGTTACGTCTCCGGTCACGATTGCCGAAAGATAGCCTCGGCCGTTGCCCACGATCACAACCTGCTGAGCGCCCGGAAGGCGCTCGAGCAGCATTTCTTCGATCGGCTCCGGTGCGACATTGTGACCCGAGCCGAGGACGATAAGATTCTTGATGCGTCCGGCGATGCGCCAGTTCCCTGCTGCGTTCACTTCTCCCTGGTCGCCGGTATGGAACCAGTCTTCCCGAAGAACCTTCGCAGTCTCCGCTGGGCGGTTCCAGTATCCGGCGAAAATATTTGGACCACGAACCACGATCTCCTGATTCTCGCCGAGCCTCATTTCTACTCCGGGTATCGCCGGTCCCACGTGCCCGGGCGCAACGTGACTGGGATCATCCATGGTGCAAATTGCAGTCGTTTCCGTGAGACCATAAACCTGCAGGACAGGGATTCCCAGCATCATGAAAAAGAGTTGGGTCTCGACGCTGAGCGGCGCCGAACCGCAGATCAGAGCCTTCAGATTCGATCCAATCATCTTCTTGCGGATGGCCGGAAAGACAGCCGCGTCCGCCAAACTCAACCATACGCGATCTCCGAGACTCCGTTTTCCTTCGCGTGTGCGCATCCACGCCGATTTGGCTCGGCTGTAGATTCCTAACACAATTCCGCCGGTCTTCCAGAGCTGTCCGTCTACCGCTTTTCGCGTGCGCTCCAGCAGTGCGGGAACGTTCAGAAAGTAGTCCGGCGCGGCGGCGCGCATCTGCTCCGCGATGTTTGTCAGGTCGGTGTTCAGGATCAGCAGGTTGCGGCGCAGAAGGCAGGTCAGAAGCATGATCCATGAACCCGCGAAGCAGAACGGGAGATAATGGAAGACCCGATCCTGACCTTTCTGGCCTTGCATCAGCGAATGCAGCCGACTCGACGTACAGCCAAGCATATAGCCGATGTTCGCGGCGGTCAGCACCACGCCTTTGGGTTCGCCTGACGTTCCGGAGGTGTAGAGGATGGTGACTGGATCAGAGTCGGTCACCTGCAGGCATTCCAGTTCAGCTTTGCCGGCGGCGGAAAAAATCTCGTTGAATAGAAACTGCTGAGGGGCATCCGGCCAATGCTGCGTGATGGCGTCGCGCAAGGCGGCGTCACCAGAGCAGATCAGGCATGGAGCGCAATCTTTCATCATGCCGACCAGCTCGGCCGCTGACTGACGCGCGTACAGCGGGACGGCGATCATACCTTCGGCCATGATCGCCAGATTTGTGGCGATCCAGTGGATGCTGTTGTGCGCGAGCAGGGGGCAGCGGTCGCCTTTTTTGAGACCTTTCTCGACAAGAAAACTTCGCGCCGTGCGTACCAAATCCAGCAGTGCGCTGGCCGTGACTGGGCGAGCACCGGCCTCCTGCAGCACGGGTGTGTCCGCGGAGGAGCAGAGCTGGGCGAAGATGTCGTGCAAGAAACTCATGAGGTCGCGCTACGACTGGTCACGCGTAGGCTTCCATCAAATGCCGCAATCCTGGGCTGACCGGCGGCAAATAATCCTCCCAGCTCCATTCGCCGCGACGGGTGGGAAAATCCGGATACCGGCGCTGCACCTCTTCTTCAAAATAGATGCCCATGCGCGCCATCACTTTCAGGTTGCGCACCACAGTGCGGGCAATCGCGTCCGCAATTGCCTCGCGCTCGCGGCAGAGTTTATCCATGGCGGCCAGGAGCCGGGGCTCGAGGTCGGGGTCGTCTACGTTCATCAACAGATCCTCATGTCCGCGCTCGCGCATCAGGTTGCGGATGCGCTCGTCCATGGTGATTCCGGCGGAGGCCACCAGCGCCGGCATGGAAGTCACGATGCCGTGGTAGCGCGAAGACACCATCATGTGGCAAGCGCGAAGAATGCTGACCAACTCGTACATGTTGTAATCGTCGGAGGTCAGGACTGGAACACCGCCCAGTTTCTCCGAGATTCGACGTGCCGGACGGGCATCGAGGCGTTCCGTGGCTACTAGAATTACAAACAGGTTGTGCTGCTTGCGGAACGCGGCGACGGCATTTGCAATCGAAGTTAAATAGTGTTCGAGGGCGCGGCCGGCGGCGGGACCCGAGTTGTGAAAGTACACGGAGCGATAGTGACTGTCTTTGTAGGCGCCAGTGAGGCCGCGCAGCGCATACTTTGCCACCGAGGCCTTGACCGGCCACTCGAATGGATTGATGGGGCACACTACCAGCACCGGCGCGCTGCCATCCCAGCCTACTTTGCGCAGAATGCTTTGAGCGAATTCGGCAGGACGCGGCTTGAAGGTCCAGGCGGTATCTGTGCCTAGTTCGGTGGGCACGCCCAACTCGCGCAGAAGTGTGCGCGACTCTTCGTTTCGGGTAATGATCAGCGACTGCCTGCAATAGCGCGCGCACATTTTGGCGATCATCGGATCCATGTGGCCGGCCTCGGCGCCGTATCCGACGGAAAGCTTGTTCTGCGCGGCTGCCAGGCCCAGCGAGCCGATCATCATTGTGGTCAGCGCGTTGGCAAACTTGCTTTTGAACATGGAGCCTTCACAGGCGACCACGCCATGATGTTTCGGAACTTCATCCGCCAGAAATGGAGGAAAGATATCCGGCAGATGAACTTGCTCGGTGCCACCGAAGTATCCATCACTGAACTTGAAGTTCTGGCTCATGACGCTGAGCGCGACTTTTTCTTCGCCCAGAATGTGGCGAATCTGGCGAAGCATCTCTTCAACGCGAACGTCCGAGCCCGTGTTGCGCGCACCGTTGTAACCGGCAAACAACAATTTGAGCTTCTCTCCCGGCTGCCAGGGCTTCCCTGCTCCGAGCATCCAGCTCAGTTTTGCGCCTTCGATGCGGCTGGCTACCCAGGCCTCGAGGACGAAGTCCATCATGCGGCGGAGCCTCCCGCCTGGGTGGGCCAGCTGCGGTACGAATAGGTGAAGTTCGTTTCGCGGCTGAGTTTGAGCAGCGGATAGCTGTATTGCGAGAACGGCACAGGCTTGCGCCCCAGTTCGGTCATCACCCGCCGGTTATCGAAGACCGTGTTCCAGACCAGGTAGGGCATGAAAACCCTCATGAGTGAAGCACCGTAGCCGAGTTCGCTGCGCCGCCTGGCCAGCAAGTCGACGGTTGCGGTAAAGGGCTTCTCCAGAAAGGGCAGGAAGATGGGGCCACGTTTGTTCTGAGCGGCCGCCAGACTGGCGGTTAGCTGGCGGAAGGTCTGGGAATCTTTGCCGGAAGAAAGATGATAGGTGTCGTACTGCGGATTGTCTTTCTGGTGCAGAGTCGCGATGGCATCGGCGACAAAATCCACATTCACGATATCGACTTTATCGCGTGAGCGAAAGGGCAAGACCGGCAGTCCCGCCAGAAAAACGAATGCCTTCACCATGTCAAACTGCGTGGTCTCTGCGTAGCGGCTGTCACCCAGCACAATACTTGGTCGAAAGATGGTGAGTGGAGTTTCTGGCAACAGCTGCCGGATCATGTGCTCACAGAACTTTTTTGTGCGCGCGTAGGGATCGTAGTCGGAGCGCTCCCAATCGATGGCCCTGTCTTCCACTACAACCTCATCCTGCCGCTTGCCCGCGACTGCCACCGTGCTGACATGGCTAAAGCGGCGCAGGCCGTGATAGTAATTTGATTTCTGCGCCAACAGCAGTACTTCCAACGTGCCGCGCAAATTCACATTCAGACAGCTCTTCTCCGATTTGCGGTTGAGCGAGGCAGCGCAGTGGACAACTGAATCCGTCGTATGTGTCAGCCGATCATAGTCATCGCGCGACAAGCCAAACTGCGGCTCGGTCAGATCACCGCAAAACACCCTGAGCCGGGTCTGTAGGTATTCGTAGAAGCGCGGAAAGTCGAAATGCAGCTGCAGGGCCTGCCAGAGACGCAGGCCGGCGTCCTCGGGATCGCGGGCGCGCACCAGCAGATTCAAGGATGCGCCGTGCTGATCCAGCAGGTTGGCGGCGACGTGGGCGCCAATGTATCCGGTGCCGCCGGTCAGGAATATCGCCACGTTGCTCCGTTGGTGCCGGTTTTGACCGCCAGGGCATTATTCTCGGCGGGGGCCAGTTGGAAGTTGCGAGCCGGACGCGCTTCGAGCGGGCGTCCCTCAATCAAAGGATACGTCCACTTCCGTAGAGCGGGAATATGGATGTTGATCCAATACTCCCACCAGTCGATGGAACTGGTGTCATAGGCGAAGTCGGCCTTCTCCTGTTCGACCAGCGTGTATGAGAGTGCCGCAACGTTGTCGGCCACGAAGTCATGCTCATTCCGCAGGATAAAGGGTTCGAACAGCTCAATCAGTTTCTCAACTTTTTCCAGATTGCGCTCTGCCTTCGCCAGCGGAATCTTCTTCAGCGGCAGCGGAGCCATGATGCGTTGAATGGATTGAACGATCGCTTTCTGCGCCGGGGCGGACATTCGGTTGTAGCGCGCTTTGGAGACCGGAATCGCATCCAGCCGCAAGCGCAACCAGTATTCGAGGCCTTCCTGGGCGCGATAGTGTTTGCGATGCGCCAGCGAGGTGAGTTCAATCGAGCGCCGCATATCACATGGATTACTGACCGATGTCGCAAGCTGGTAGAGCGGCTGATGGCGGCGTTCTACAATCGCCGCCGCGATCAGAGTCATTCCGCGACACACCTGGTCGACGGGAATGATGTCCAGCCGCTTGCGCTGATTCGACGGAAGCTGGCGGAAACTGGTTCCTAACAGGTACGAGAGCGAAGCCGAGGTGTTGATGCCTTCGTTCCAACCGCGGAACGGCTTGTCGATCGCGGTTTCCACGATGGAAGGCCGCACTACGGCGATGGGCAATCCATCTCCTCGTTTGAGGATCAGGGACTCCGCCAGACTCTTTGTAAAAGTATAGGTGTTGGGCCAACCCAATTCCTTAGCGCGCCTGTTTCCGGCTTCGGTCAGGTAATTTCGCATCCAGCGAATACGGTTCTTGCGGATCTGATTTTCCAGGGCTGTTCCGCGCAAGTCTTTAGCGGCATGCTCTCGCGCAAGCGCTTGTCGCAGCAGTTCCTTGGTGACATCTGGGCCACGCGATTCCTGTTCGGCCCGCGCGATCAACTCATGCAGGGCTGCCCGTTCCCGCTCCGCGTCAAAATCCGGCACATGGTTAGGCGTGTAGTTCGGCTTAGGCTTCTCGCTTATGCGGCCATCCCGGCCGCCCGCCACATAGCAGGTAGAAAGATGCAGCAGGCCGGCATGATCGGATTGGCGCAGAAAGTCCAGGATGTTCAGCACCGCATCCACGTTGGTGGAGAGGGCGTCGCGGAGATCAGGATTGAAATCGGTCAACCCGGAGCTGTTGATGACAAGGTCGAGCTTTTCGCGCAGCAGGTTTGAAATTTCCGCATTCAACCCCAAACCCGGTTTGCAGACATCGCCCTCAATAATCTGAAGGCGTTGCCGTAAAAAGTCAGCGAGCTTGGACCCGTATCGCCGGTAAAGTGGATCGAAAACCGGTGACTCCTCCACCAGGCGGTCAAACCGTGTTTGCGCCGGATTCGACTTTTGCGCCCGGATCAGCAGATATATGGTTCCAATCTCCGGCAGGTCCATGAGGGTGTTTACAAGCCAGACCTTACCGATAAAACCTGTGACTCCGATCAGCAGAACCTGTTTGCCGGCCAGCGTCTTGCGGACGGAGAGCGGGCGTGGAAGACGGTTGCCCGCAAAATGCACAATCGGGCGTTTCAAGACGACGGTTGCACGGGACGCCGCCACCGTGGCCGGCTGCAAATCGACGGAGTTTCTCAATCCCAGATCGGCCGACATTTTGTTGGCGGGCTGCTTGCCGCCGACGCCACCGCGAATGAGGGCAAAGATTTCTCGCGGAGGGATCACCGGCTCCAGCAGGCGCCCGGTTGCAATGCCGTCGCGGAACTCCAGCCGGTTGGCAATGATCGATTTCACACCGAGATAGTGGGCCAGGGGCCGCACCACGTGATCCAGTCCCTGGCTGACCAGGACAACTTCTGCCCCGGAACTCAACACAAATCTAAGCTTCCGCAATCCCTCGGCTTTAAGATATGGCTGCAACTTGTACTTGAAGTACTCCTCGCCCAGCAGGTCCAGCCGGTCGTGGCTCACTCCCCGCAATACGGTATGCACCAGGCGGGTGGCGAAGACGCGGCTACCTGCATAGAGTAACGGCCTAAGCAGCGCCATCAGGAATACCAGCCCGCGGCGCACCCAGCGCCCCAGAAAAGTCTGCGCGTTCCAGGCAAAGAACCCGATGGGCCGAATCGTGCTGCGGTCCAGCAGGCTACCTTCGACTCGCCAATACACCCTCGCGGCGAAATCTGAATTGTGATTTGAATCGTTCAAGCTGCTTTTGCCCTTGGAGTACGGCGGCGACACTGGTACCGGCGGTGCTGGTTCAGTACAGGAACGAACGCTATTGTAACCAACTGGGTCAAAAGCACGGAAGAAGGTAATCAGAACTGGCCAGGTTCCCCCGCTTGCGGGTGGGTTGACAATCCGCCTTACCTCGCCTAGTATAGGCGAACAAAACACGAATACGCGAGCTCATGGCCAGCCTTCCTTTACTCCCCGAATCCGGACCCAGACTTGTGGGGATCGCCCGTCTGGCAGCTAATGGAGAGTTTTTACGTGAGGGTCACAAAGTGGAATATTTCACTTTGCCGGTCCGGTCTCTTCTGAATCGCTGCACGGTCCCGCGCATGCCCTTCACATGGACCATCAACCCGTACCGTGGCTGCGAATTCGCCTGCAAGTACTGCTACGCCCGCTATACCCACGAGTTCATGGAAATGCGGCACGCACTCGACTTCGAACAAAAGATCTATGTGAAGCAGCATGCCGCGGATCTGCTGCGCCAGGAACTGCGTAAAGTGAAGGGCGGAGAAGAGATCGCCATCGGGACGGCGACCGATCCTTACCAGCCGGCTGAGCGCCGCTTCGAGGTGACGCGGGCTATTCTCGAAGAATTTGCACGCCATGAGGGACTGGAGCTCGGGTTGGTAACCAAATCCAACCTGGTACTGCGAGACCTGAACTTGCTGCGAACGGTCGCCGAGAAGAGCAGCCTGTGGATCAGCGTCACGATTACAACCTTGAATGTGAATCTGGCCAGGCTGCTGGAGCCGCGCGCGCCGCGTCCGGACCTGAGGCTAGAGGCTGTGCGCGAACTGAACCGCGCGGGCGTTCCTGCCGGGGTGAATTGCGCGCCCGTGCTTCCCGGCATCACCGATTCGCCTGCGGACCTGGAAGCTTTGGTTCGCGCCACGGCTGAAGCGGGGGGCAAACACATCTTCGCCAACCCGCTTTTCCTGAAACCGTGCTCGGCGGCCGTGTTTCTGCCCTTTCTGGAAAAGGAATTCCCGGAGCTGGTCCACAGCTATCGAGATCGCTATAAAGATCGAGCTTTCCTGCCCAAGACCTATCATCAGCGTATTTCACAGCTCATTGGGCGCTTAAGGCAGAAGTACGGGATCCACAAAGGAGAGACTCGGGGTGATCGCAAGAGCGAGCTGCCAAGTCCTGAAGCTCAGTTAAGGCTGTTCTAAAAGTCTAAAACTTCTATCGCGGGAATGAACGCGGATTTCGCGGACTCTAAATCTAATTCCACAGAGACATGCAATCGTTGGCTCTGAATCCGCGCTGATCCGCGTAGGTTCGCGGTCTTGAAATTGCAGGACCGGGTCTCCACTATAATCTGCAGACGGGAATGCCATCACAGCCTCCAACTGTCCCCAAGCCCCCCCCAGCGGTCAGCTCTCCACCGCGTCCGTTTGCCGTCCCTCCAGCGCAAAGGACAAGTGGCCGTCGTCCGTCATTCGTATTGCACCTGAAGGAATTCTGGAATCGTGTAACAGAAGGTTTGGCGCTGAATCAGCTCTGGTCGCAGTTCAAGCGGGATGCGCAATCGAGTTACCGCTTGTACTCGCGCGATTTTAGGGCAGGAGCGCCTGAGGAAACCAGACGCCACAACTTCTGGAACACAGCGCAGGAGTTCGCGTGGGCCATCCTGGGCAAGCTGACCCCGGCGCGCCGGGTACTGCTTCTTGTGGGAGTGGCGCTGCTGCTTTTTCCCGCGGGGGGCTTCAGCTATCACGGTAAGGCGGGCGAGGTTGAAGTAGTGGAGTTCGATTTCCGTTTCTTTGGCGGCGCATTGCTTTTTCTGGTGCTGATGCTGGAGGTTGCGGATCGCGTGGTCATGAAGCGCGATCTCGAAATTGCGCGCGATATTCAGAAGTGGCTTTTGCCGCCATCTCCGCCGGAAGTTCCCGGGATGGCGATTGCTTTTGCCACGCGAGCGGCCAACACCGTCGCGGGTGACTATTACGACGTTTTTCCGCGCTCAGCCTCTTTGGATACGCCGCAGCATTTCATCCTGGCGGTCGCTGATGTTGCGGGAAAAAGCATCCCGGCGGCTCTCCTGATGGCCACCTTTCAGGCCAGCTTGCGCACCTTGGCCGCTACCTCCTGCACACTGCCCGAACTGGTCGCGGGCATGAATCACTACGCCTGCAGCAACAGCCAGAGTGGCCTGCGCTTTACAACTGCTTTTTTGGCTGAATTCGATCCTCAGAGCCACGCGCTTACCTACATCAATGCCGGCCATAACCCGCCAGTTCTGCGCCACAACTCCGGGTTGGTCGAGCCTTTGACGCAGGGTGGACTGCCTTTGGGAATTCGCGACGAGGGCCGCTATGAATCCGGCGAAGTCACGCTTCAGCCTGGAGACTGGCTGCTGACTTTTACCGATGGCTTGGTTGAGGCTCTGAACGAGCGCAATCAGGAATACGGCGAGCAGCGGCTGGTTCAACTGTTGCAAGGCGGGGTGCACATCACTCCGCAAGAACTGCTGCGCCGAGTGATGAGCGACGTGGACGCCTTCGTGGGCGAGACCCCGCAGCACGACGACATAACCTGCATGTTCGTGAAGGCGATCCGGTAAAGGTGAACTGCAATCCTAAGCCTACCCAAACATATTTGAAATTTTGATCTCCATCGGTCTTTTGTCCGATGATTTTGTTGCGAAGCAAAGTCAAAGGAGGGGACCGATGGAGACCTTTGCAAAGCTGTTTGGCAGCCTGCTGGCTTTGG
>Ga0075424_100000021_pt1 | contig 73840 bp, 78 predicted proteins | sample SoiMethybrSBSTD3_FD_75301 | JGI IMG/M metagenome (GOLD analysis project Ga0075424, IMG submission 75301) | Bulk soil microbial communities from a Populus tree surrounding site in Tennessee, USA - Soil MetaG P. TD hybrid SBSTD3 | ecosystem: Environmental > Terrestrial > Soil > Tree plantation...
CGATGCGCTTTCCTTTCCGCGCGAGCTGCATGCATTCGGCGTCGGTGCGGATCGTCACGCCTTCGCGCTCGAGCGCCGCGCGGATCCCCGCGGCGACGTCGTCGTCCTCGCGCGGCAGCAGCTTCGGCGCGCGCTCGACCACCGTCACCTCGGAGCCGAAGCGCCGGTACATCTGCGCGAACTCGAGGCCGATGTAGCTGCCGCCGACGATCACCAGGTGGCGCGGCACGAAATCGACCGCCATCGCGCTGCTGTTGTCGAGGAACGGCACATCCTTCACGCCCGGCATGTCGGGCACCGCGGCGCGCGCGCCAACGTTGATGAAGATGCGCTCGGCCTCCAGCTCGCGGCCTTTCACGACTATCTTTCTCGAGGAAACAAAGCGCGCATGGCCCTTGATCAGCGTCACGTTCTTCATGCCGCCGATCCACTTCTTCAGGCCTTTGACCGACTCGCCGACCACGCGGTCCTTGCGCCGCTTGACCGCCGCCATGCTGACTTTCGGATCTTTCGATGAAAAACCAAATTCCGCCCCGCGCCGCGCCATGTGGGCGGCGCGAGCGCTCGCGATCATCGTCTTGGTGGGGATGCAGCCGTTGTTGACGCAGGTGCCGCCCAGGCGCTTGCGCTCGATGAGCGCGGTCTTCAGGCCCTCCTTGTCGAGGCGCGCGCACAGCGCCGGGGCCGCCTGCCCCACCCCGATCACGATCGCGTCAAAGCGCTCCGCCATCAGGGCGTGATTTTCGCAGACGCAGCGTCGCGATGGGGCCGAGCAGCGCGCCCAAGCCGAGCGTGGTCCAGGCGAGGCCCCAAGCGCCGCCGGAGGCATCGAGCGCCCAGCCGAAGACCACCGGGCTGATCACCCCGGCGCCGAAGCCGATCACCGAGCGCACCGCGTAGGCGACGCCGAGGTAGTGCGGCGGCACGCTCTCGGCAAGCACCGTCGAATGGGTCGAGGAGTCGGCGATGGCGGCGAAGTTGTGAAAGCAGGCGAGCAGCACCAGGAGCGCGATCGGCAATGCGATCAGCCAGCCGATCGTGAAGGAGAGGGCGAGGCTCGCGATCGACCACATGAGGAGCGTCTGCACGCGCCCCCAGCGGTCGGCCATGGTGCCGCCGACGATCGAGCCGGCGATGTTCGCTACATAAGTGAGGGCGGCGAAGAGCAGCGCGGTCTCGCCCGACATGCCGTGGGCGAGGAGCGCCGCCGTGAGGAACGCCGGCAGCCAGGCCCACAGGCCAAGCAGCTCCCAGTTGTGGAACGTGTAGCCCCAGATCGAGGCCATGCCGCGGCGGTTGCGCCAGACCGCGGGCAGCGAGGCGATCAGGTGCTCGCCCGCTGGACGGGGATGCACGGTGTTAGGGGTGCCGCGCAGGACGAGCACGCCGGTGACCCAGGAGACCACGGGCAGGACGGCGACCGCCGCGAGCGCGCCGCGCCAGTCCACCGTTTTCATCGCGATGCCGGTGACGGCGAGGCAGACCGCGTAACCGGCACTCGAGCCGGCGATCAGGTAACCCATGGCGCGGCCCCGCCGCTCGCGGCCGACGTGGTCGTTGATCAGCGCAAGCGCCGGCGTATACGTCCCCCCCTGGCAAAGCCCGGTGAAGGCGTGCAGCCACAGCGCGGACCAGAAGCCATCGGCGAATAAGACGAACACCCACGGGCTCACGCACGCCGCGACGCCGGTGGTGACGTAGGCGCGCTTGGCGCCGAAGTGATCGGCGATGAAGCCGACGATGAAGAGCGAGCTTAGGTAGCCGAGGTGGAACGCGGCCTGGATCATGCCCGCCTCGCGCGCGGAGAGCCCCCACGCCGCCTGCGTGTGCGGCAGGACCGCGGAGTAGGCGACGAACCAGGTGGCGGCGAGGACGCGGCTCGTGCACAAGGCCGCGAGCCACGCGCCCGAGCCGGGGAGAAATGGGGTCAGACCGAGCTAGTCGGCGTAGCCGGGCATTTCCCGGTCGAGAAGGCGCATCATCGCCTCGAAGAACAGGCGCTCGCGCTCGGCGCGCGAATGGCGGTCATCGACGTGCGGCCCCTGCACCTGCGCGATGACCGCGTCGGCGAGCAGCTCGAGCGGCTTTCCGGTCGCCATCGCAAGCAGCTGCCCGCGGCAGACTCGCTCGAGCATGTAAAGGCGACGATAAGCCTGCGCCACGGTGGCACCGACCACCATCACGCCGTGGTTCTTCATGAAGAGCACGTGCTTGTCGCCCACCACGCGGGCGAGGCGCTCGCCCTCCTCGATCGTGTCGGCGCTTCCGCTGTAAGTGTCGTCGTAGGCGATGCGGCCCTGGAAGAACGCGGCCGACTGGCTCGAGGGCAGGAGGCGATTGTCCTGCAGCATGTTGAGCGCATACGCCCACGTCTGGTGGGTATGCATCACGACTCGCGCGCCGCACAGGCGGTGCACCGGAGCGTGGATGCACTGCGCCGAGCGCTCGACCACGCCTTCGCCTTCGAGCGTCGCTCCGCTCTCGTCGAAAACGATCATGTGGCTCGCGCGGGCCTCCGACCAGTGCAGGCCGAACGGCAAAATGAGGTAGCGGTCGTCGTGCCCGGGGACGGTAACGGTGAGATGGTTGTCGATGCCTTCTTCCAGCTCGTGCAACACCGCGAGGCGATGCGCGGCGGCGAGGTGGACTTTGGCCTGCCGGACGAGGTCGGTCGCGGGCGGCGCTACCAGGGGGTGTACGGACATGGTCCCCGGATGATAGCGCCGCTCAGGCCGCCTGCAATCGAACCGGAATGCGGCGCGGGCCGAAGGCTTTCTCGAACTTCTCGAAGCGCCCGGCGATGGACGCGCCGCAATGCGCGCAGGCGCCCTTCTCCGTGACGCGGTACTCGCCGATCCGGTACCAGTCGCGCTCGATCACGCGCTCCCCGCACGACGGGCAGTAGGTCGAGCCGCCGGCCGAGTCGTGCACGTTGCCGGTATAGACGTAGTTCAGGCCTGCGAGCTGCGCGATCCCGCGCGCGCGGGTAAGCGTCGCCGCGGGCGTGGCCGGCACGTCGGTCATCTTCCAGTCGGGATGGAATGCGGTGAAGTGGAGCGGCACGTCCGGGCCGAGGTGCTCGCGGATCCACTTGCACTGCGCCTTCAGCTCCTCGTCGGAGTCATTCTTGCCCGGGATGAGCAGCGTGGTGATCTCGGTCCAGACGCGGGTTTCCTTGACCAGGTACTCCAGCGTGTCGAGCACCGGCTGCAGCCTGCCGCCGCAGACCTTGAAGTAGAAGTTGTCGGTGAACGCCTTCAGGTCGACGTTGGCCGCGTCCATCTTGGCGTAGAACTCGCGCCGCGCCTGGTCGTGCATGTAGCCCGCGGTGACCGCCACCGCCTTGACGCCCTTGTCATGGCACGCGTCGGCGATGTCCATCGCGTACTCGGCGAAGATCACCGGGTCGTTGTAGGTGAAGGCGACCGACTTGCAGCCCAGCCGCAGCGCCGCGGCGGCGATCGACCCGGGGCTCGCCTGGTCCTGCAGGCGGTCCATTTCGCGCGACTTGGAGATGTCCCAGTTCTGGCAGAACTTGCACGCGAGGTTGCAGCCCGCGGTGCCGAACGACAGGATGCTCGAGCCGGGATAGAAATGGTTGAGCGGCTTCTTCTCGACCGGGTCGATACAGAAGCCCGACGAGCGGCCATAAGTCGTAAGCACCATCCGGCCGCCTTCCATCTTGCGCACGAAGCAGAGTCCGCGCTGGCCCTCGTGCAGCTTGCAGTCGCGCGGGCACAGGTCGCACTGCACGCGCCCGTCGTCCAGCGCGTGCCACCACCGGCCCGCGTAGCTCTCCATCCCTTGCGCTATTCCTTCCATTTGCTCACCCTGTAGCGCCAGATGCGGCAGCGCGCGAGCCGCGTGCCTTCGGGGATGCCCGCCTTCCTCATCAACTGGGACAGGAACAGCCGCTTGTCGGGAATGTCTTCCCAGACCTGCGGCAGAAAGGTGGCGCGCTTCACTCCGGAGTCACCGAGGCATTCGAGGATGAGGCCATCCTCGCCGGGCTGGATCTGCGCGAGGAGGTCGGCTTCGTCGGCGAAGCGCAGCGGCCGGGGCGTCGAGAGCAGAGACACCTCGACCTTGACTTGCGGCCATTCGGCGGCGGTCATGGGCGGAAAGCGCGGGTCGCGGAACGCCGCGCCGAGCGCGTTCTCGGCGACGTCGACGCCGAGCGGCCGCACCGCCTGCAGGCTGCCGATGCAGCCGCGCAGCTGCCCGTCGCGCACCAGCGTGACGAACGTGGCGCCGGCCTGGGCAAGCCAGGGCGCCTCGGCCCCGGCGGCGCTGCCGTGGAGCCTCGACTCGATCGCCGCGCGCGCGAGGCCGAGCAGCGTGCGCCCTGCCTCGTCGGGCGAGACCTCGCCGCCCGGCTCGTGCAGCGCGAAGGCCGAGTAGCCGACGACGCGGTCTCTGCTGCCCGCGGTGTCGCCCGAGTTGCACGCGGCGAGCAGCCGCGCCTTGAGCTTCTTCCGGCGCGCCAGCGCGAGGAAGCCGTTCAGCGGCGTGGCGCCGCAGGCCTCGTCGTGCGCGAGGTCGCTCGACAGGCTGCCGATGCGCGCGAGCGTCAGGCCGTCGATGCGGCGCGCGTCGGCGTAGCGGTGATAGTGCGACAGGTCGGTGGAGATGACGATCAGCGTCTCGCGCCCGCCCCAGAGCCGCTCGATCACCTCGGCCACTTCGTCGACCGTGGCGTCGCCCACGGCGAAGGGCGCGAGGGCGAACTCGCCGAGCTGCTTCTGCAGGAACGGCAGCTGCACCTCGAGCGAGTGCTCGAGGGCATGCGCCGCGTCGCTCGCCACCACCTGCCGCAGCGAACGCACCGCGTCGAGCGCCGCGCGGTCGACGCGGATCGTGCCGAGCGGGGTGGCGAAGGCTTGGTCGGTCGGCACGGCGAGGCCGCGCACCGGCACGCGGTGCACCGGGCCGAGCAGCACCACGCGGCGCACCAGGCCGCGCGCGGCGCCGAGCTCGTCGTAGGCGCGCGCCGCGACCGGCCCGGAATAGACGTAGCCCGCATGGGGCACTACCAGGGCCTTGGGAAACCCCAGGCGCGGAGCGGCCATCGCCGCATCGCCGAGCAGCTCGTCGAGCTCGACGGAAAGCGCGCGCGCCTCTCCGGGATAGAACATCCCGGCGACGGCGGCGGAGCGGACGGAGGGCATGGCTCTCCTATATAGAGCCGACGTCAGCGCTTATCAAGAAGTTCCAGCACGCCGGCGAGCGCGTGCTCCACCGACTGGCGGCGCACCGCCTCGCGGTCGCCCGGGAAATGGCGGGTTTCGGCGCGCGCCGGGCCGCCCTTCGCCGCCCAGGCGAAGCACACCGTCCCGACCGGCTTCTGCGCGCTGCCGCCGCTCGGCCCGGCGATGCCGGTGATGGCGAGCGACACCGTGCCGTGGCTGCGCTCGAGCGCGCCGCGCGCCATCTCGCGCGCGGTCGCCTCGCTCACCGCGCCGTGAGTTTCGAGGGTTCTTTTCTCGACGCCGAGCAGCTCCTGCTTGGCCGCGTTGGAATAGGTCACGAAGCCGCGCTCGAACCAGTCCGATGACCCCGCGATCGCGGTCACCTCCTGCGCCGCCCAGCCACCGGTGCACGACTCCGCGGTGACGAGCAATGCGCGCTTCGCCTTGAGCGCGGCCGCGACCTTTTCGGCGAGCGCCTTCATCCGAGCAGGCGCTTGAGCGCCGCCAGCACCAACAAGGTGTAGCCGGCGGCGAGCAGGTCGTCGAACATGACGCCGAAGCCGCCGCGGAAGCGGTGCTCCAGCTCGCGGATCGGCCAGGGCTTGGCGATGTCGAAGGCGCGGAAGAGCACGAAGCCCGCCGCCTGCCAGTCGAGCGCGCGCGGCAGCACGGCCACCAGCAGCAGGAACGCGACCATCTCGTCCCACACCATGCCGCCGTGATCGGCGACGCCGAGGCGACGTCCGGTGACGCCGCAGGCCCACACGCCGAGCGCGAAGAAGAGCCCCGCGAGCAGGACCAGCAGCGCCGGCGGAATCGCCGCGCCGAGCGCCCAGGCGAAAGGCCACGCGGCGAGGGTGCCGACCGTGCCCGGCGCGCGTGGCGCGAGACCCGCGCCGAAGCCGAAGGCGATGACGTGCGCCGGATGCGCGAAGGCGAAGGCGGCCGTCGGCCGGTAGGCGATCACCTGGGCTCGCGGAAGTGGTCGAAGCCGCCTTCGTGCGCCACGACCTCGCCGCGCGCGTCGCGCACCGTCACGCCGGGCGCGCCCGCCTCGATCGCCCCGATGCGCGCGAGCGGCAGGCCGAGCTCGCGCGACAGCGCCTCGAGCTCGGCGCGCCGCTCCGGCGCCGCGGTGAAGGCCAGCTCATAGTCGTCGCCGCCCGAGAGCACGCAGCGCCGCTCGAGTTGCGCATCGCCGACGGTCTTGAAGGCCGCGGCGCGCGGGATGCGCTCGTAGGCGAGCACGACGGCCACCTGCGAGCGTGCGGCGACATGGCCGAGGTCGCCGGCCAGGCCGTCGGAGAGGTCGATCGCGGCGCGCGCCAGCCCGCGCAGCCGCTCGCCGAGCTCGATGCGCGGCTCGGGCTCATGCAATCGTTTTTGCACCGCTGCTATGTCGGGGCGCTGCAGCGCGAGGGCCGCGCCGCCGAGCTCGCCCGACACCCACACGTCGTCTCCCGGGCGCGCGGCGCTGCGGTAAAGAGCGACGCTCGCCGGCACCTCTCCCATGGCCACCACGGTGAGGGTGAGCACGCTGGAGCGCGTGGTGTCGCCGCCGACCAGCTCCACGCCGTAGCGCTCGGCGAGCGCGAAGAAGCCCGCCGAAAAGCCTTCGAGCCAGCGCTCGTCCGCCGCGGGCAGGCCGAGCGCGAGCAGCGCCCAGCGCGGCGCGGCGCCGAGCGCCGCCAGGTCCGAGAGATTCACCGCCAGCGCCTTGTGACCGAGCGCGCGCGGCTCGGCGCCGGGGCTGAAGTGCCGCCCCTCGACCAGCATGTCGGTCGTCACCGCCAGCTCGAGACCGGCGTCGGGCCTGAGGATGGCGCAGTCGTCGCCCACGCCGAGCCGCGCGCGGTTGGGCGCGCGGTCGAAGTAGCGGCGGATGATCTCGAATTCGTTCAGGCGTTATGGCGCCCGCGCGCGAACTCTTCCGGACGCAGCGCTGCGGCGACCCTTTCCAGCACGCCGTTGACGAAGCGGTGGCCCTCGGCGCCGCCGAAGCTCTTGCCTAGCTCGACCGCCTCGTTCAGCACCACCTTGAACGGCGTCTCGGGGTGCGCCGCCAGCTCGAGCGCGCCGATGTAGAGGATAGAGCGTTCGACCGGCGAGAGCCGCGCGAAGTCGCGGTCGAGGTGCGGCGCGATCAGCCGCTCGAGCTCGGCCACGCGGTCGCGCACGCCGCGCAGCAGCGCCTCGAGGAACTCGCTCTTCTCGTAGCCTTCGAGCGCGCGCGCCTCCTCGAGCGGGTCGCCGCCCGAGAGCTGCCAGGCGTAAAGCGCCTGCAGCGCGGTCTCGCGCGCCTGGTGTCGCTTAGCGCTCTTCATTGAGCTGCTGGCGCACGCGCGCCATCTCGAGCGCCACGCGCACCGCCTCGGCGCCCTTGTCGAGGCGCGCCTCGGCCTGCGCCTCGTCGTTGGTGGTGAGAATGCCGTTCGCTACGGGCACGCCGCATTCGAGCGCCACGTCCATCACGCCGCGCGCCGACTCGTTCGCCACCACCTCGAAGTGGTAGGTCTCGCCGCGGATCACCGCGCCGATCGCGACCAGGGCATCGTAGCGCCCGCTCTGCGCCATCCACTGCAGCGCCATCGGGATCTCGAGCGCGCCGGGCACCTGCACCACCGAGGGCTCGGCGCCGAGGCGGCGCGCCTCGGCGCGGGCGCGCTCGAGCAGCTTGCCGGCGAGCGCCTCGTTGAAGCGGCTGGCGACGATGCCGAGGCGCACTCGCGGCCTCAGCGCGTGAGGTAGCCGGTGACTTCGAGGCCGAAGCCGGCCATGCTCGGCATCTTGCGCGGCGCCGCCATCAGGCGCATGCGGCCGACGCCAAGGTCGCGCAGGATCTGCGCGCCGATGCCGTAGAGGCGAAGGTCGACGCTGCGGCCGGCCTTGGGCGCCTCGCCTTCTTCCTGGTTGCAGTTCATCAGCACCATCACGCCGGCGCCCGCCTCGCGGATGGCCTGCAACGCCTCGCCGACGCCCCAGGAGTGCGTGCGCTGGCCGGCGTCGAGCAGGTCGAAGATCGACAGCGGCTCGTGCACGCGCACCAGGATCTCCTGCTTCGCCTCGGGCCGGCCGAGCACCAGCGCGAGGTGCAGCGCGCCGACCGAAAGGTCGCGGTAGGAGACGAGGCGGAAGTGGCCCCAGGGAGTCTCGATCTCCCGCTCGGCCACGCGCTTCACCAGCGACTCGTTGCGGCTGCGGTATTCGATCAGGTCGGCAATAGTGCCGATCTTCAGCTTGTGCTCGGCCGCGAACTCGAGCAGGTCCGGGAGCCTCGCCATCGAGCCGTCGTCGCGCATGATCTCGCACAGCACCGCCGCCGGCGGCAAGCCGGCGAGACGCGCCAGGTCGCAGCACGCCTCGGTGTGGCCGGCGCGCGCCAGCACGCCGCCCGAGTGCGCGACCAGCGGGAAGACATGGCCGGGCTGGACGATGTCGTCGGCCTTTGCTTCCTTTGCGCAGGCCACCCTGATGGTGAGCGCCCGGTCGTGGGCCGAGATGCCGGTGGCGATGCCTTCGGCCGCCTCGATCGAGACGGTGAAGTTGGTGCCGTGCCGCGAGCGGTTCTGCTCGACCATCGGCCTGAGCCCGAGGCGCGCGGCGTGCTCCTCGGTGATCGGCATGCAGACCAGGCCGCGGCCGTGCTTGGCGAGGAAGTTGATCTTCTCGGCGGTGACGAACTGCGCGGCGAAGACGAGGTCGCCCTCGTTCTCGCGATCCTCGTCGTCGACCAGGATCACGATGCGGCCGGCGCGCACCTCCTCGACGATCTCGGCGACCGGGCTAATGGCAGCGGGTTCTCTGCGCATGGCCCGGATTTTACGCCCTGCTTCTGCGGGGTGCTTCCTTACTCTTCGGCGCCGCCCTCGTCGCCGGCGCCGGTTTTCTCGCGGATGCGCGCCGACTTGCCGGAGCGAGCGCGCAGGTAGTAGAGCTTGGCGCGGCGCACATCGCCCTTGCGCTTCACCTCGATCGAGGCGATGAGCGGCGAATAGGTCTGGAAGGTTCGCTCGACGCCCTCGCCCGAGGAGATCTTGCGCACGATGAACGACGAGTTGAGGCCGCGGTTACGCTTGGCGATCACCATCCCCTCGAAGGCCTGCAGGCGCTTCCTCTCGCCCTCGACCACGTTGACGTTGACCAGCACCGTGTCGCCGGGCGCGAAGTCGGGAACGTTCTTGCCCAGCCGCTTGACCTCTTCCTGCTCGAGCGTCTTGATGAGATCCATGTTCAGCTCCTGTACTCCTTCTGAAACTCCGCGAGCAGCGCCTGCTCCTCGCCCGTCATGCCCCGCGCCTGCAGCAGCTCCGGGCGTCTCAGCCAGGTCCTGCCCAGCGCCTGCTTCAGCCGCCAGCGCCGGATGTTCTCGTGGTGCCCCGACAGCAGCACCTGCGGCACCGCCTCGCCCCGGTACAGCTCGGGGCGCGTGTAGTGCGGGCAGTCGAGCAACCCGCCGGCGAACGACTCTTGCAGCGCCGACTGCTCGTCGCCGAGGGCTCCGGGCAGCTGGCGCACCGCAGCGTCGATCAGCGCCATCGCCGCGAGCTCGCCGCCCGAGACCACGTAATCGCCGAGCGACAGCTCCTCGTCCACCCGGCGCGCGAGCAGCCGCTCGTCGACGCCCTCGTACCTGCCGCACAGCAGCGTGATGGCGCTTTCCTTCGACATCGCCATCACCCTGCGGTGATCCAGCTTCCTTCCCTGCGGCGACAGGTATATCACTCTGCCGCCTCCGCTCGCGTTCACCGCGTCCAGCGCTCGTTCAATCGGCTCGGCCAGCATCACCATGCCCGGCCCGCCGCCGTACGGACGGTCGTCGACGGTCCGGTAATTGTCCGTCGTGAAATCGCGAGGATTCCACGTCTGCAGGCGCCACAGCCCCGCTTCCAGCGCGCGGGCGGTGATGCCGCTCGCGGTGACCGCCGAGAACATCTCGGGGAACAGCGTCACCACGTCGAAGCGGATCACCAGTCCGCTCCCCATTCCACCAGGATCCGCCTGCCGGGCAGATCCACTTCCTTCACCACCGTCGGCACCCAGGGCAGGAGCCGCGTCCTTTCGCCCGCCAGCTCCATCACGTCCTGCGCGCCGTTGGTAAGCCAACGCTGCACCACGCCCAGCCGCTCGCCCTGCTCGTTCACCACCTCGAGCCCGACCAGGTCGGCGAGGTAGTAGAAGCCGGCCTCCGGCTGCGGCAGCGTTTCGCGCGCCACCGCTACCTCCTTGCCCTTCAGCGCCGCCGCCTGCTCGCGAGTCTCGAGTCCGGCGAGCTTCGCCACCACGGTCGCGCTGTGTGTCTTCGCTTCGGCGACCGCATAAGCCCGGCCATCGATCCACCACTTCGCGGCGCCCGCCAGCGCTTCCTGCACGCCGCCGCCCGGCACCACCTTGATCCATCCGCGCACGCCGTAGGCTCCGGCGACGCGACCCATGCCGATCAGCTGATCAGGCGGCTTTCTTTGCAAATTGCCTGACCAGCCGCGCCGCGGTCGGCGAAAGCTGCGCGCCGCGCCCCTGCCACTGCTTCACCCGCTCCAGGTCGACGCGCAGCGCCTCGCGACCCTGCGGCGCCTTGGGGTCGTAGAACCCCAGCCGCTCGAGGAACTTGCCCGAGGCCGCGCGGCGCGAGTCGGCCACCACCAGATGGTAGAAAGGACGCTTGTTGGCGCCGCCGCGCTGCAGTCGAATCACCACCATTGATTGCTCCACGAACCGCGAAAAGGCGCGGATTATACGGGAGAAGTTGGCCGCGGGGAACCGCGGCGTAAGGCAAAATAGCGCCTGCGGGGAGGAGCGATGCTGCAGGCGTTACGCGAGATCGAGGGCGGGGTGAGGTTGTCGCTCAACGTGGCCGCTCGCATGCCGCGGCTCGCCAAGCCGCCGGTCCTCGAGTCGTTCCTGCGCCAGGTCTATTTCAGCGGCGTCACCGCCGCGACCGGCGTCATCCTGCGCGCCTGCACGCTCGGCGTGCTGATCATCGCGGTGATGATCGACATGCTCGACGCCGACATCGACCTCGCGGTGAAGATCCTGCTGCTTCTCGTGTTCCGCGAGCTCGGCCCGCTCGCCGCCGCGGTGGTGGTGATCCTGCGCACCGGCACCGCGATCTCCGCCGAGATGGCGATGATGCGCGTCTCGGGCCAGACGCGCGCGCTGCGCTATCTCGGCATCGACCTCTACGACTACCTCGTCGTGCCGCGCGTCGCGGGCGTGATGCTCGCCACCGCCGCGCTCACGCTCTACGTGCAGTTCCTCGCGGTGTCGGGCGCGCTGGTCATCAGCCCGTTCATCATCGAGGCGTCGTTCACCGAGCTGACCACGCGCCTGTTCGAGCTGTTCAAGCCGATCGATCTCTATTACTCGGTGATCAAGAGCCTGCTGTTCGGCTTCGCCATCGCCGCGTGCTGCTGCTGGCACGGCTTGAACCCGCCCGACCTGACGCCCAACGGAGTGCCCAAGGTGGTGACGCGCGCGGTGATGCAGAGCGCGATGCTGGTGCTCGCGATCAACGCGGTGTTCGCGTATCTGGTGTTCGGCATCCTGTTCTTCGGCCTGGTCAAGGCGCAACTATGACCGAGCTCGCAATGCGCTACGCGCGCAACAGCGCCGGGCACGAGATCCGCCTCGACGTGCCGCGCGGGGCGGCGACGCGCGTGCACCTGCCCGACCACGACGCCAAGGCGCACCTGGTCACGGCGGTGCTCAAGGCGCGCGGCGAGGCCGACGAGGAGCTGGAGCTGTTCGGCGAGCCGACCTCCGCCCTGCGCGCGCGAAAGCGCGAGCAGCTGCGCGCGCGCGTGGGCGCCCTCTCGCCGGTGGTCGGGCTGATCGGCAACCTGAACGCGTGGGAGAACATTTCGCTGCCGGCGGCCTACCACGGCAGCCCGCCGCTGCCCGAGGTCGCGCGGCTCGCGCACGAGGTGCTCGAGGGCTTCGGCCTGGCGCCGCGCGCGTTCTTCGCCAAGCTGCCCGACCAGCTCGGCCCGCTCGAGCGCAAGGTGACCGCGCTCGCCCGCCTGCTGGTGGCGCCGCCCGAGCTGGCGGTGATGGATGCGCTGGAAGAAGGCCTGACGCACGCCGAGTGCGCCTGCGTCGGCCGCTTCGAGGCCGAGTACCGTGCGCGGCGGCCCGACGGCACGCTGCTGTACGTCGACACCCTGGAGGACGCATGAGCGACATCCCGATCCCGCAGGGCCGGTTCAGAGGCCTAGCGCTCAAGGTCAACTTCTTCCTGCTGATCGCGGTGGCGCTGGCCGCCGGCTTCGTCGCGCTGGTCGCCTACAAGCAGGGCTGGCTGGTGCAGACCTCGCCGGTCCACTTCGTCACCGCCAACGCGCTCGGCATCAACAAGGGCATGCCGGTGAAGCTCTACGGCTTCACCATCGGCTCGGTGACCGACATGCAGCTCGCCGCTACCGGCGTCGACGTGACGCTGTCCATCACCAGCGAGCACCTGGCGCGCATCCCCGAGGGCTCGCACGCGCGGCACATCCGCGAGTCGGGCGTGATCGGCGCGAGCGTGATCGACATCGTCCCCGGGCGCGGCGGGCGCCGCCTCGACTCCGGCGCCTACATCAACTTCGAGCCGAGCCGCGGCATCTCGGAGATCATCGACGACTTCCGCCGCCAGGCGGTGCCGGCATTCAACGAGCTGCGCCAGGTCCTGGGCCAGGTCGGCCGCTCGGGCGAGGACCTGTCCGAGATCCTGGGCGCTCTGCACGACGAGACCGAGAAGCTGCCCGACACGCACCGCGCGGTGCGCAAGGTGCTCGAGCAGGCGCAGGGCACGCTCGCCGCGGCCGACCGGACGCTCTCCTCCGCCGGACGCGCCAGCGAGGGCGCGGAGCGCATCGCCGAAAGCCTCGAGCGCTCGCTGCCCGGCCTGGTGCAGTCGATCGACGCCGCCGCTGCGCAGCTGCGCAAGACCGGCGAGGAGGCGCAGCTCACGCTGAAAAGCACGCGGCCGATCCTCGACCAGGGCGAGGCGGCGGCGCGCGATGCCGGCGACGTGCTGAACGCCGCCAAGCGGGTGTGGCCGCTTTCCGACGCGTTCAAGGACAACGCCGACCCGATGCTGCCGATCGACAGCTTCGAGGGCCAGCGCAAGCGCTGATGCGCTTCCGGATCCTTTGCCTCGCGGCGTTGCTCGCCGGCTGCGCCGCGCCGCAGCCGGCGAGCAACAACTCGCCGGCGCAGGCGCGTCTGCAGGAGGCCGAAGCGCGCGCCGCGGCCGCGGCGCGCTCGGGCGATCACGCCGCCGCGGCGCGCCACTACGACCACGCGCTGCGCATCGCCACCTCGCTGGAGAACGCCGACGCGGTCGCCGCCAACGCAATCAACCTGTCGATCGTCGACCAGTGGCTCGGGCGCAACGCCGAGGCGCGCGCGGCCCTCGCCGCGGTGCTCGACGACCCGCGCAGCGCCTTCTCCGAGCGGCGCCGCATGCAGGCCGAGCTGCGCCGCGCCATCCTCGAGCTCGCCGACGGCAACGCCGGAGCCGCCGCGGTCTGGGCCGGCCAGGCGGGTGCGCGCTGCCGCGAGTCGTGCGAGTTCGCCGCCGCGATCCTCAACGTGCAGGCGCAAGTGGAGCTCGATTCAGGACGCGCGCCCGAGGCCGCGCGCCTCGCCGAGCGCGCCGCGGCGCGCGGCAGCCGCGCCGAGGCGGCGAACGCGCTGCGCACGCTCGGCCGGGCGCGCCAGGCGCAGGGCGAGCCGGCCAAGGCGATCGAACCGCTCTCGCAGGCGCTCGCCATCGACCGCGAGCTAGGCGACCCGCGCAAGATCCTCGCCGACCTGAACGAGCTGGCGCGTGCCGCCGACGCCGCGGGCGATGGGCGGGCAGCGCGCGAATACCGGCAGCGCGGGCTTGCGGTCAGCCGCGCGATGAACGACGCGCGCTCGAGCGCCGAGTTCGAGGCGCTCCTGCGCCGCTAGCTAGGAGGCGCTGTCGCAGACGGCGGTCCAGACGCCGTCGACGAGCTCGACCTGCTGGTCGAGGCGCGCGCCGAACTGCTGCAGCTCCTTCACCTTCAGCTCGACCGCTTCGCGCGTCGGGCCGGTGACGACGCTCTTCATGCCGAACTTCTCCACCGTCGCCGCCACCGCCAGCTTGGGATTGTCTGCCGTCGCGATCCATTTGTTACCGACCTGCGCCGGCGCGGCGAGCATCTTGTGCCCCTTCTTGGCGAGAGCGTCGAGCACGTTCTGCACCGCCTCGCGCGACGGCCCCGAGACCATGAAGTGGCTGCCCGCGTCCGAGACCGTCACCGCCGCCGGCGCCGCCTGCGTCTGGCCGGGACGGCGCTGCGCGCGCTGGCGCGCCTGCGCCTCGGCGACGCGCCGGCCGACGCGCACCGCCTGGCTCACCGAGTAGACCTCGTGCGCCCGCTTGTGCTTGTCGGTGCGCGCCCCGAGCGGCTGGAACATGGTCGAATATTCGCCCGAGAGCAGCAGCACCACCTCGTAAAACGAGCGGGAGACCAGCAACTCGCCCTTGTTGGCGAAGGACATCACGCGCTGCGCGACGTTGATGCCGTCGCCGATCACGTTCTCCTGGCCGTTGATGTCCTTGGCGAGGTACACCGGCCCGAGGTTGATGCCCATCCGCACCGGCAGCTCGCCGACGTTGTCGAAGATGGCGAGCGCCGCGAACAGCGCCGCCTCCGGGTCGCCGAGGAAGGCGATCGCCGCGCCGTCGCCGGTATCGATCACCACGCGGTCGCGCGCCTCGACGTCGGCAAGCGACGCCGCGAGGTCGCGGTTGAACCGCTCCTTGAGCTTGATCTGCTCGGTCACGCCGTGCTGCGAGTAGCCGGCGATGTCGAGGAACAGCACGCTGCACACCAGCGTGCGGCTCGATTCCTTCGGTGTCTCGCCCGCGCCGGCGCTCATCGCATGCCCGGAAGCATCCCCTTCATGTTGCGCATCATGCGCTGAAGGTTGCCGCCCTTCATCATCTTCATCATCTTCTGCATCTGCTCGAACTGGTTGAGCAGCTGGTTCACCGCCTGCACCGGCACGCCGGCGCCGGCGGCGATGCGCCGCTTGCGCGAGGCCTTGATCAGCTCGGGCCGCGCGCGCTCGGCGCGCGTCATAGAGTTGATGATGCCCTCGATGCGCCGCAGCTGCTTGCCGTCCTGCAGCTTTGCCGGGTCGACCTGCGAGGCGAGCTGCGCCGGCAGCTTGTCGATGAGCGAGGCCACGCCACCCATCTTGTTCATCTGCGCGATCTGCTCCTTGAAATCCTCGAGGTCGAAGCCCTTGCCCTTCTTCACCTTCTCGGCGACGCGCTGCGCCTGCTCGAGGTCGATCTTGGCGTGCGCCTCCTCGACCAGCGAGACGATGTCGCCCATGCCGAGGATGCGCGCCGCCATGCGCTCGGGATGGAAAGGCTCGAGCGCGTCGAGCTTCTCGCCCACGCCGGCGAACTTGATCGGCCGGCCGGTCACCTGGCGCACCGAGAGCGCCGCGCCGCCGCGCGCGTCGCCGTCGAGCTTGGTCAGGATCACCCCGGTGAGCGGCAGGCGTTCGCTGAAGGCGAGCGCCACGTTGACCGCGTCCTGGCCCTGCATGGCGTCGACCACGAACAGCGTCTCGACCGGGGCGAGCGCCGCGTGCAGCTCGGCGATCTCGCGCATCATCTCCTCGTCGATGGCGAGGCGCCCCGCGGTGTCGACGATCAGCACGTCCTGGTAGTGCGTCCGCGCGTGCTCGACGGCGCGCCGTGCAATGTCCAGCGGCTTTTCAGAAGACGCGGAAGCGACGTATTCGGCGCCCACTTGCCGGGCCACCGTCTTCAGCTGCTCGATCGCCGCGGGCCGGTAGACGTCGGCCGAGACGAGCGCGACTTTCTTTTTCTGCTGCAGCAGCAGGCGGGCGAGCTTGGCGGCGGTGGTGGTCTTGCCCGAGCCCTGCAGCCCCGCCATCAGGATCACCGCCGGCGGCTGCGTGGCGAGGTTGAGCGGCGCGTTCGCCTCGCCCATCAGCGCGCTGAGCTCGCGGTGCACGACGCCGACCAGCGCCTGTCCCGGCGTGAGGCTGCCGATCACCTCGGCGCCGAGCGCCTTCGCGCGCACCGCGTCGATGAACTGCCGCACCACCGGCAGCGCGACGTCGGCCTCGAGCAGCGCGACGCGCACTTCGCGCAACGCCTCCTGGATGTTCGTCTCGGTGAGGCGCGCTTCGCCGCGGATCTGCTTGACGATGCGCGCGAGTCGGCCGGTCAGGGTGTCCAGCATGGGAGCGTAGAATGAAGCGGTGCCCGACATTGTAATTCACGCCCTCGCGTCCGCCGCGTATCTGGGCCTGGCGGGGCACTTCTGGAACACTCGCTGGCGCCGCCCGGCGCGCGCCACCGGGCTGCAGGCTTGGGAGCGCGCCGCGATCCTCGCGCCGCTCGCGTTGCACGGCGCGCTGCTCTACTCAGGCGTGTTCGCCGCGCCCGAGCTGCGCTTCGGCTTCGCGCAGGGGCTGTCGATAATGATGTTCGTCGGCGTCGCGCTCTACTGGGTGGAGACGCTCTTCTACCGGCTCGAGGGCCTCGAAGCGCTGATGCTGACGCTCGCCGCGGTCGCGGTGCCGCTGCCGGCGCTCTTCGCCGGCCGGCCGGTCGAGGTCGAGGGCAGCGAATTCAAGCTGCACCTCGCGCTGGCGATGATCGCCTACAGCCTGTTCGTCATCGCCGTGCTGCACGCGTTCCTGATGGCGATCGTCGAGCGCCACCTGCACCACAAGCAGGCCGCCGTCCCCGCCGGCCTGCCGCCGCTCTTGACGCTGGAGCAGCTGCTCTTCAGAACCATCGGCGTCGCTTTCCTGTTCCTCACGCTGACGCTGGTCACCGGCATGATCCTGACCGACGTCAAGTTCGGCCGACTGCTGCGCTTCAACCACGAGACGGTGTTCGCGGTGCTCGCCTGGCTCACCTTCGCCGGGCTGCTCCTCGGCCGCTACGCCTGGGGATGGCGCGGGCGCACCGCGGTGCGCTGGACGCTGACGGGATTCGTCATGATCCTGCTCGCCAACGTCGGCACCGCGTTCGTGCTGGAAGTCATCCTGAAGCGGCCCTGATGGTCGAGATCCCGCTGGCGTGGATGTTCGCCGCGCTCGGCGTGCTGCTCGCGCTCTCGGCGTTCTTCTCCATCGCCGAAACGGCGATGATGGCGTTCAACCGCTATCGCCTGAAGCACCTGGTCGCGCAGGGCCACCGCGGCGCGCAGATGGTCGCCGAGCAGCTGAAGCGAACCGATCGCCTGCTCGGCGGCATCCTGATCGGCAACACGCTGGTGATTGCCGCGTCGAGCACGATCTCGAGCCTGGTCGCGGTGCGCCTGCTGGGCGACGACAAGCTCGCCTACGCCATCGGCACGCTGCTGATCTCGTTCCTGATCATCGTCTTCTCCGAGATCACGCCCAAGGTGATCGGCGCGACCTACCCGGAGCGCACCGCGCTGCTCCTGATCTACGTGCTGAAGCCGGTGATGTGGCTGCTGATCCCGGCATCATGGTTCGTCAACCTGTTTGCGCGTCCGCTGCTGATCCTGCTCGGCATCCGGTCCGGCAAGGACTCGGACGAGGTCAAGCTCTCGCCCGAGGAGATCCGCACGCTGGTGCTCGAGTCTTCGAGCTTCATGCCGAAGAAGCACCTCGCGATCCTGCTCAACCTGTTCGACGTCGGCGCGATCACCGTGCAGGACATCATGGTGCCGCGCGCGCGCATCGAATCGGTCTGCGTCGAGGACGGCATGGAGACCGTATCGCGCCAGCTCGCCACCAGCTACCACATGCGCCTGCCGGTGTACCGCAACCACGAGGGTGAGCTGGCCGGGGTGCTGCACCTGCGCAAGATCCTCGCCACGCTGCATGCGGGCGCGCTCGACGAGCAGGCGCTGCTCGAGATGCTGGACGAGCCCTACTACGTGCCCGCGACCACCTCGGCCCTGGCGCAGATGCAGTACTTCCAGGAGAACCGCGAGCGCATCGCACTGGTGGTCGACGAGTACGGCGAGCTGATGGGGCTGGTCACGCTGGAGGACATCATCGAGGAGATCATCGGCAAGTTCACTACCTCGCTGCCGAGCGCCGCGCCGCTTGCCTGGGACGAGGCGGGCACCGCCACCGCCGACGGCGCGATGCCGGTGCGCGAGGTGAACCGCGCCCTCGGACTGTCGCTTCCGACCGACGGTCCCAAGACATTGAACGGACTGATCGTCGAGCACCTTCAGGACATCCCCGAGGCCGATGTCTCGATCAAGATCAACAACGTGCCGATGGAGATCGTTCACGCACAGGGGCGCACGGTCAAAACGGTGCGCATTTTCCGTCCGGTCGCGGATGTAGAAAATACAGTGACCTCAGAAGCTTAGGACCGGAACTTCAGCCTTTACAAAACCCTTACCCGAGGGCATCATGCCCGGTCAAGCAGTCGGGAGGGAGTACTTAGATGGCAACGGCGGCAGCAACGGCGCCCGCAAAGGGCGGCCCGAAGGAATTGACGTTCGCCTGGGAGGGCAAGGACAAGGGCGGCAAGGTCGTTCGCGGCGAGCTTCGCGCCGTGAGCGAGAGCGCCGTCAATGCGACCCTGCGCCGCCAAGGCATCATGGTGCAGAAGGTCAAGGTCCAGAAGAAGAAGAAGGGCGGCAGCGTCGGCTCGAAGGACATCGCGCTCTTCACGCGCCAGCTCGCGACGATGATGAAGGCCGGCGTGCCGCTGCTGCAATCGTTCGAGATCGTGAGCAAAGGCGCGACCAATCCCGCCGTCGGACGCCTGCTGACCGATATCAAGACCGACGTCGAGACCGGCTCGTCGCTGGCTGCGGCGTTCCGCAAGTTCCCGCTGCAGTTCGACGCGCTGTACTGCAACCTGGTCGCCGCGGGCGAGCAGGCCGGCATTCTCGAGACGCTGCTCGATCGCCTCGCCACCTACCAGGAGAAGACGCTCGCCATCAAGTCGAAGATCAAGAGCGCGCTCTTCTACCCGATCGCGATCATCGCGGTGGCCTTCATCATCACCGCGGTGATCATGATTTTCGTCATCCCGGCGTTCAAGCAGGTGTTCACCAGCTTCGGCGCCGACCTGCCGGCGCCGACGCTCATCGTGATGGGCATCTCGGACTGGTTCGTCGCCTACTGGTTCATCATCTTCCCGGTGATCGGCGGCGGCATCTGGGGCTTCCTGGAATCCTGGAAGCGCTCGCTCGCGGTGCAGATTTTCATGGACCGGCTGATGCTGAAGGCGCCGGTGTTCGGCCATCTGGTGCGGATCTCGAGCATCGCGCGCTGGACGCGGACGCTCTCGACCATGTTCGCCGCCGGCGTGCCGCTGGTCGAGGCGCTCGACTCGGTCGGCGGCGCCTCGGGCAACTACGTCTACCTGGTCGCCACCAAGCAGATCCAGGCGGAGGTCTCGAGCGGCACCGCGCTCACCGTCGCGATGCAGAACGCCAACGTGTTCCCGACCATGGTGCTGCAGATGTGCTCGATCGGCGAGGAGACCGGCGCGCTCGACGGCATGCTTGGCAAGGTCGCCGACTTCTACGAGCAGGAGGTCGACGACGCGGTCGAGGCGCTGTCCTCCCTGATGGAGCCGATGATCATGGTGGTCCTCGGCACGCTGATCGGCGGCATGGTGATCGCCATGTACCTGCCGATCTTCAAGATGGGCCAGGCCGTCTAGAGTGGCTGGGCGGTCCGGCTGGTGAGCGAACCAGCCGTGTTCGTGGTCCTCGCGCTGGTCTTCGGCCTGTGCATCGGCTCGTTCCTCAACGTCGTCATCCACCGCCTGCCGCGGATGATGGAGCGCGAATGGCTGGCGCAAGTGCCGGAGGTGATCGAGGAGGCGCAGGCGCTCAAGGGGAACGCCGAAGGCGCGCGCGTCGCCGCCGACGTGCGCCGGCTCACCCGGGATATCGTCGAGCGCCCGCTCGGCCTGCTGCTGCCCGGGTCGCGCTGCGCGAGCTGCGGCCATGCCATCGCCTGGTACCACAACGTCCCGGTGCTGAGCTACGCGCTGCTGCGTGGCCGCTGCGCGAATTGTCGCGCGCCATTCAGCCTGCGCTACCCGATCGTCGAGCTGCTCGCCGGGCTCGGCGCCGCATACGCCGTGTACAGCTTCGGTCCCACCCTCAAGGGCGCCGCGGTCGCGCTGTTCCTGTGGGCGGTCATCGCTCTCGCCTTTATCGACCAGGAGCGGGGCTACCTGCCCGACAACCTGACGTTGCCGCTGATGTGGCTCGGCCTGCTGGTCAACCTTCCCGGCACCTTCGTGCCGCTGCGCGAGGCAATCGTCGGCGCCGCCGCGGGCTATCTCGTGCTATGGGCCATCAACGCGGCATTCCGGGCGATCCGCGGCGTCGAGGGCATGGGCTACGGCGACTTCAAGATGACCGCCGCGGTCGGCGCGTTCCTCGGCTGGAAGGCGCTGTTCATGGTGGTGCTGCTCTCGTCGCTGGTCGGCTTGCTGTTCGGCACGCTGCAGATGTTCTCGGCGCGCCGCGGCTGGGACTGGAAATTCCGCTTCCACTTCGGCCCCTACATCGCGATCGCCGGCCTGGTGGCGATCCTCTGGGGCGCGCAGCTCGCCAGCCGCTTCCCGCTGCTGCGGCCTTTCTAGCGATGTTCGTGGTCGGCCTGACCGGCGGCATCGGCAGCGGCAAGAGCGCCGCGGCGGAGGAGTTCGCGCGGCTCGGAGCCACTGTGGTCGACACCGACGCCATCGCGCGCGAGCTGACCGAGGCCGGGGGCGCCGCGATGCCTTACGTCGAGCGGATGTTCGGCAAGGACTTCATCCATCAGGGCGCGATGGACCGCAAGGCGATGCGCGAGCACGTGTTCTCCGACGCCGCCGCGAGGCGCGCGCTCGAAGCCCTGCTGCATCCGATGATCCGCGAGGAATCGGCGCGACGCATCGGCCGCGCGAGCGGCCCGTATGTCGTGCACGTCGTGCCGCTTCTGCTCGAGTCGCCCGACTACCGGGCGCGCGTCAACCGGGTGCTGGTCATCGACAGCCCCGAGGAAGCGCAGGTGGCCCGGGTTCGCGCGCGCAGCGGACTCTCCGAGAAGGAAGCGCGGGCGATCATGTCGACGCAGTCGAGCCGCAAGACGCGGCTGAAGGCGGCCGACGACGTGATCGACAACAGTGGCACGCTTGACGCGCTGCAAAAACAGGTCCGCGCGCTGCACGCCAAATATCTCACCATGGTGCCGCGCTGAGCACTCAAGTTGTATTGCCTGTGCAAATCGCTCAGAATCGCCCAAACTTTTTTGCGGGGCAGCAGCTGATCACTTACGAGTATCCGCTGAACGAGCGCATCCGCACGCTGCTGCGGCTGGAGGACCTGTTCGAGCGCTCGCGCCATTTCATCGCGCGCACCGATCCGCAGGATCACCACATGGCGCTGCTCACGCTCTTCGAGATCCTCGAGGTGTCGAGCCGCGCCGACCTGAAGTCGGACCTGCTGCAGGAGCTCGAGCGCCAGAAGCAGGTGCTGGTGTCGTTCAAGAACAACCCCGACATCGCCGAGGAGGCGCTCTCCAGCGTGCTGCGCGACATCGAGCAGGCCTCGGCGTCGCTCTTCTCGATGACCGGCAAGATCGGCCAGTACCTGCGCGAGAACGACTGGCTGATGTCGATCAAGCAGCGCACCGGCATTCCGGGTGGCGCGTGCGAGTTCGACCTGCCCTCCTACCACTACTGGCTGCACCGCCCCGCCGAAGAGCGCACCGGCCAGCTAGCGGCGTGGACCGGGCCGCTCTTCCCGCTGCGCGACGGCTCGGCGATCATCCTGCGCATCCTGCGCGAATCGGGCCGGCCGCAGCCCGTGAGCGCACCGCAGGGCATGTTCCAGCAGATGCTGGGCGGCAAGAGCGCGCAGATGCTGCGCCTGCGCCTCGACCCGGCCGTGCCCTGTGTGCCCGAGATCAGCGCCAACAAGTACGTGCTCAACATCCGCTTCATCTCCCAGAACGGCGAGGACAGCCGCGCGCGCACCGCCGACCGCGACGTAGCCTTCGAGCTCACCTTCTGTAATCTGTAAGGCGTGCAATCTTCCAAGAAGGTGCGCTGCCCGCGCTGCGGGAAGGAGACGGAGTACTCGCCGCAGAACGCGTGGCGACCGTTCTGCAGCGAGCGCTGCAAGATGATCGACCTTGGGAAGTGGGCAGCGGAGGACTACCGCGTGCCGGAGGACGACAAGCCTAGCTCCAAGCCCCCCGAATCATAGCCAGGCCGTGCGCGCCGGCGCGCCAGGCATCTTCCATGTCTGCGCGCGTCAGCCCGCCGATGGCATAGACCGGGATGCTCGTCCCGGCGACCCTATCGGCGAAGGCCGCCCAGCCGATGCTCGCCTTGTCCTTCACCGGGCCGACAACGGCGAAGTCGAGCCCCAGTGCCATTGCCCGCTCCAGCTCCTCGCGCGTGTGGCACGACGCAGCGGCCAGTTGGCCCTCCGGCCGTCTCTCGAGGCTCATTAAAGCCGAAGCGGTGTAATGCACCCCGTCCGCTCCGGCGAACGGCGCCTTGGTCATGGCCTTGCAGCCGTAACGGTGCGCAAGCTCAAGGACCTGGCGCGTGAACGCCGCCGCGTCCGCCATCGCCGGCTCCCTCACCTGCACGAGCCCGAGGCCCTGCCTCAGTCGTTTCTCGAGGCGCGCCAGCTGCTCGCCCGCGCCCATGCCCGAGGCGTCGGTAATCGCGTATTCGTGCGGCAGCCCGAGCGAGGCCAGCACCGGCGCGTTGGCCGGCAGCATGGGCGCCACGTTGGGCGCGCCTGGCTGCTGCCAGGTGATCGCCTGGTCCTCGCGCGGATGCGGCTTGCCCTTCCAGCGCGTTACCCGGAAGAAATCCAGCCGTACGTGGCCGTGCGGGTAGACGTACTCGCGCGTAATCCAGGGATAGGCGCGCTCGACGTCCATCCCGAGCTCCTCGTGCAGCTCCCGCGCCAGCGCCTGCGCGGCCGGCTCCCCCGGCTCGATCTTGCCGCCGGGGAATTCCCAGTAGCCGGCGTAGACCTTCCCGGCGGGTCGCTGCGCGAGCAGGAACGCGCCGTCCGGGCGCTGGATCACCGCCGCAGCGACTTCAATCACTTCTTCTTGGCGTGGCGACCCGCCCAGTCGCGCGCGAACTGGTAGGCGACGCGCCCGCTGCGCGAGCCACGCTGCAGCGACCACTGCAGCGCCTCCTCCTTCGCTTTTCCATTCGACGAAGATGCGAAGGATTTGAGCCAGTGCTCGACGATGTCGAGGTACTCGTCCTGGTCGAAGGGGTAGAAGGTGACCCACAGGCCGAAGCGCTCGGAGAGCGAGATCTTCTCCTCGACCGTCTCGCCGGGGTGGATCTCGTCGCCGACGTACTTGGTCTCGAGGTTCTCGGCCATGTACTCGGGCATCAGGTGGCGGCGGTTGGAGGTGGCGTAGATCAGCAGGTTCTCGCTGGTGGTGGAGATCGAGCCGTCGAGCGCCACCTTGAGCGCGATGTAGCCCTCCTCCGCGCCGTGGAAGCTCAGGTCGTCGCAGAAGAGGAGAAAGCGCTCGCGCCGCGCGGCGATCTGGTCGACGATGTGCGGCAGGTCGACCAGGTCGTTCTTCTCGACCTCGATCAGGCGCAGTCCCTGGCGCGAGTACTTGTTGAGCAGCCCCTTGACGATCGACGACTTGCCGGTGCCGCGCGCGCCGGTGAGGAGCACGTTGTTCGCCGGCTTGCCGTCGAGGAACTGGCGCGTGTTCTGCTCCACGCGCTCGATCTGCTTGTCGATGCCGCGCAGGTCGGAGAGCTTGATGCGGTGCACGTGGGTCACGGGCTGCAGCCAGCCCGCGCGGTCGCGCCGGCCGCTCGAGCGCCAGCGGAACGCGACGCTCGCCCTCCAGTCGGTCGGCGGCGGAGGCGGCGGCAGCAGCTCGTCGAGCCGGCGCAGGATCTGGTCGAGTTCCTTGTTCTTCAAGTTCGGTATTCCGCGTTGATTTTCACGTAGTCGAAAGAGAAGTCGCAAGTCCAGACGGTCGCCTGGGCCTTGCCGCGGTTGAGCAGCGCGCGCACCGTGAACTCGGGCTTCTTCATCGCCGCCAGCGCGCGCTCCTCGGCGTAATGCGGGTCGCGGCCGCCGGCGCGCGCCACCCGCACCTCGTCGATGTAGAGGTCGACCTTCATGGTGTCGAGGCCCGCCACGCCTGAGTTGCCGATCGCGGCGAGGATGCGGCCGAGGTTGGGATCGGAGGCGAAGAACGCCGTCTTGACCAGCGGCGAATGCGCGATGGCGTACGCGACGCGCCGGCATTCCTCGCGGCTGCGCCCGCCGTCGACCTGGACCGTGACGAACTTGGTCGCGCCCTCGCCGTCGCGCACGATCGCCTGCGCCAGGCTGCGCGCCACGTCGGTGACCGCCGCTTCCAGCTTGAGAGCCTCGCGCCGGCCGGCGGGCGCCGGCCCCTGGCCGGTGGCGGCGAGGATCAGCGAGTCGTTGGTCGAGGTATCGCCGTCCACTGTGATGCAGTTGAAGGAGCGCTCGGCAACGCGCTCGAGCAGCGACTGCAGGCTGCGTTGCGGCAGCCGCGCGTCGGTGGCGATGAAGCCGAGCATCGTCGCCATGTCGGGCCGGATCATGCCCGCGCCCTTGGCGATCCCGGTAACCGTAGCCACGCCGCTGCGCAGCTTGATCTTGCGCGAGAAAACCTTCGGCACCGTATCGGTGGTCATGATCGCCTCGGCCGCCGACAGCCACGTGCCCTTGTCGAGCAGCGCCTTCGGCAGTGCGGCGACGATGCGCTCGGCCGGCAGCGGCTCCATGATCACTCCGGTCGAGAACGGCAGCACCTGTTCGGGCTCGCAGCCGAGATGGCTGGCGAGCGCCTCGCACACCTGCAGCGCGCGCTCGAGTCCCTGCTCGCCCGTGCCGGCGTTGGCATTGCCGGTGTTGACGACCAGTGCCTGCACGTCGCTGCGCAGATGCTTCCGGGCAAGCACCACCGGCGCGGCGCAGAAGCGGTTCTGCGTGAAGACGCCCGCGATCGCGCTGCCCGGCGCGAGGCGCATCACCAGCAGGTCCTTGCGGCCCGGCTTCTTGATGCCGGCCATGGCGACGCCGAGCTCGACGCCGGCGACGGGATGGAGTGACGCGGGATCCGGTGAGGGAAGGTTAACCGGCACGGTTGACCGTCAGGTCAGCTTGCCGTGGCAGTGCTTGTATTTCTTGCCCGAGCCGCAGGGACACGGCTCGTTGCGCCCGACCTTCTGCGCATGGCGCACCACCGGCTGCGTCTTCTTCTTCGTCGAGGCCTCGGCGAGCGCCACGTCGCCGTTGCCGTTGCTGTTGTTGCCGTCGGCGGCGAGCGTGCCCTCGTAATCGGAGTGCTGCAGGCGCACGTTCTCGACGTGCGGCTTGTCGTCGACCACCGGCAGCTCCTCGCGCGTGCGGACCTCGACCGCGGTGAGCGTCTTCACCGCCTCGAGCTTGACCGCCTCGAGCATCGCGCCGAACAGCTCGAACGCCTCGCGCTTGTATTCCTGCTTCGGGTTCTTCTGCGCGTAGCCGCGCAGGTGGATGCCCTGGCGCAGGTGATCGAGCGCCGCAAGGTGCTCGCGCCAGTGCGCGTCGATGATCTGCAGCAGCACGTAGCGCTCGTATTGCCGGAACGAGGCCTCGGTGCCCGGCGGCAGCTTGGCGTCGTAGGCCGCGTGCGCCGCCTTGACGATGCGCTCGAGCACCTGCTCGTCCTGCAGCTCCTCCTCGCTCTCCAGCCAGCGCGCTACCGGCAGCTCGAGGCCGAACTCGGACTTGAGCGCGCTCTCCAGGCCGGCGATGTCCCACTGCTCCTCGACGCTCTCCTCGGGGACATACATGCGGTACAGGTCGTTGAGCACGCCGGCGCGCAGATCGGCGATGCGCGCCGAGACGTCGCTCGATTCCAGCACCTCGTTGCGCAGCGAGTAGATGGTCTTCCTCTGGTCGTTGGCGACGTCGTCGTACTCGAGCAGCTGCTTGCGGATGTCGAAGTTGCGCGCCTCGACCTTGCGCTGCGCGGACTCGATGGAACGGGTGACCATCGCGTGCTCGATCGCCTCGCCTTCGGGCATCTTCAGCATCACCATGATGCGGTTGATGCGCTCGCCGGCGAAGATCCTGAGCAGCGGGTCCTCGAGCGACATGTAGAAGCGCGAGCTGCCCGGGTCGCCCTGGCGGCCGGAGCGGCCGCGCAGCTGGTTGTCGATGCGCCGAGATTCGTGGCGCTCGGTGCCGACGATGTGCAGGCCGCCCGCCTTCACCACCTGGTCGTGCAGCGCCTGCCACTCGCCGCGCAGCTGGTCGATTCTCTTCTGCTTTTCAGTCGAATCCAGATCCTCATCGGCCTCGACGAAGTCGCATTGCTTGTCGACGTTGCCGCCGAGCACGATGTCGGTGCCGCGGCCGGCCATGTTGGTGGCGATGGTGAGCATCTTCGGCCGGCCGGCCTGCGCCACGATCTGCGCCTCGCGCTCGTGCTGCTTGGCGTTGAGCACCTGGTGCGGCAGCTTCTCCTTCTGCAGGAGGCCCGAGAGCAGCTCCGAGTTCTCGATCGAGGTGGTGCCGACCAGCACCGGCTGGCCGCGCTCGTAGCAGTCGCGGATGTCCTTGATCACCGCCGCGTACTTCTCCTTCGTCGTGCGGTACACCTGGTCGTGGCGGTCGGCGCGGACCATCGGCTTGTGGGTCGGGATCACCACGGTCTCGAGACTGTAAATCTGCTGGAACTCGTACGCCTCGGTATCAGCGGTGCCGGTCATGCCGGCGAGCTTGCCGTACATGCGGAAGTAGTTCTGGAACGTGATCGAGGCGAGGGTCTGGTTCTCGTTCTGGATCGCCACGCCCTCCTTCGCCTCGACGGCCTGATGCAGCCCCTCGGACCAGCGCCGGCCCTGCATCAGCCGCCCCGTGAACTCGTCGACGATGATCACCTCGCCGTTCTGCACCACATAGTGCTGGTCGCGGTGAAAGAGGTAGTGCGCGCGCAGCGCCGCGTACAGGTGGTGGATCAGGTTGATGTACGCCGGCTCGTAGAGGCTCGCGCCCTGCGGCAGCATGCCGATACGCGCCAGGATCTCCTCGGCCTTCTGGTGGCCCGCTTCGGACAGGACGATCTGGTGGTTCTTCTCGTCGACGAAGAAATCGCCCGCGGGCTCGGGCTGGTCGAGCTTCTTCTCCTCCTTCTGCCGGGTGAGAAGCGGCGCCACCTGGTTCATCTTCTGGTAGACCTCGGTGCGGTCCTCGGCCTGGCCGGAGATGATCAGCGGCGTGCGCGCCTCGTCGATCAGGATCGAGTCGACCTCGTCGACGATGGCGTAGCGCAGCCCGCGCTGGAATCGCTCCTCGACGTGCATCGCCATGTTGTCGCGCAGGTAGTCGAAGCCGAATTCGTTGTTGGTGCCGTAGGTGATGTCGGCGGCGTAGGCCGCGCGCTTGTCGTCGGGCTCCATGTGCGGCAGGTTGACGCCCACGGTCAGGCCGAGGAAGTGATAGATCTTGCCCATCCATTCCGCGTCGCGCCGCGCGAGGTAGTCGTTGACGGTGACGATGTGCACGCCCTTGCCGGTGAGCGCGTTGAGGTATGCAGGCAGCGTCGCGACGAGGGTCTTGCCCTCGCCGGTCTTCATCTCGGCGATCTTGCCGTTGTGGAGCACCATGCCGCCGACCAGCTGCACGTCGAAATGCCGCATGCGCAGCGTGCGTTTCGAGGCCTCGCGCACCACCGCGAACGCCTCGGGCAGCAGCTCGTCGAGCGTCGCTCCATCGGCGTGACGTTTCTTCAGCTCGTCGGTCCTGGCGCGCAGCTCGGCGTCGGAAAGCTTTTCGAGCCCAGGCTCGAGCGCGTTGATGCGCTCGACTACGCGCGCGTACTCCTTGAGCAGCCGCTCGTTGCGGCTGCCGAACAGGCGGGCGGGAAGCCGCCACAGGATTTCCGCGATCCTGCGCAGCAGTTCGAGGAACTTGGGCATAGGGGAAAAAACCGCCTAACGCGACGGGCGCGGCCGCGCCGGCCGCATGCCGGGACGGGACCGCTGCAAACGAAGGATTTTATCCGGAAACGGCGGCTACTTGCCGCGTGCCGCGAGCTTTTGCGGGCCGGTCGCGAACAGGAACTTCCCCGGGTTCTGTGCGGCGCCCCGGAAGCGAACCTCGAAGTGCAGGTGCGGCCCGGTCGAGCGTCCGGTGCTGCCCGACAGCGCCATGCGCTTGCCCCGCTGCACGACATCGCCTTCCTTGACGAACAGCTTGGAGAGGTGCGCATAGCGCGTCACCAGGTCGTTGCCGTGGTCGACGTCGATCATGTAGCCGTATTGCGGATGGAAGCCGGCGAACTGCACCACCCCGGCGGCCGCGGCGCTCACCGGCGAGCCCAGGTCGGCGAGAAAGTCGATGCCTTCGTGCATCGTCCACTGGCCGGTGAACGGGTCGATGCGCCGGCCGAAGGCCGAGGCATTGTAGGGCGCCTCGACCGGCATCATGGTCGGCAGCATCTTCTTGCGCACCGCCTGCTCGAAGAGCTGCGTCTCGAGCACGCCCAGCATGTCGTTGCGGTTCTCGAGCTGCGCCGAGAGCGCGATCAGCTTCTCGCTGAACTCGCCCATCGACAGGTTCTGCTGCGGCATCCGCGTCGGCGCGGCGCCGCCGATGCCGGGAGCGTCGGTGAAGCGCACTTCGCGCACGCCGGCAACCGAGGACAGCCGCTCGCCGAGCGCGTCGAGGTGCGTGAGCTGCGCCTGCATCTCGCCGAGCTTGACCGCCATCGCGTTGAGGTTCTGCTGCACGAAGACGCGGCTGCGCTCAGCCTCGCTCTCCTGCGCCATCAAGAGCAATTTGTGGAGCGCGGGCACCGGGACTTCGGCAGCGTAGCGCACCGTGACCCAGTAGACGGCGGCGGTCGCGCTGGCGAGGAGGAAAAAGCCGATGAGGAGGCTCGCCACGAGGTGGCGTGCCGAGAGCGTGACTGACCTCGCCCTGGCCAGGCGGTCCGAGATCAGGATAATCTGCACGTCTCCCTCCCGAGTACGCGATTGCGCCTACGTCTCACGAAGCTCGAGCGGATTCTTTCCGCCGAGCCCCAGCTGCAACCCGCGCTCGCCAAAGCGCGGGACCTGCGTGCCCTGTCCGGGCTGGTGCATCGCTTCTTGCCCGCCGATCTCGCCCGGGAGACCGCGGTTGCCAATTTCAAAGGAGGGGAGCTGGTTCTTGTTGCCGGCAATCCCGCCGCTGCGTCCAAGCTCCGGCTGCTTGCGCCTGCCCTCAGCCGGTTCCTCGTGGAGCAGCGCTGGCAGGTTAATTCAGTTTCTACGAGGGTGCAACCAACCGGGTCACGTGCCGGCGCGCAGGTCGCAAAGGCGCAAAAAGCCGTGCATTTGTCCACACATGCGCTCGATTCGCTGCGCGCGCTGCACGCCTCGATGAAGCCTTCGCCGGCGCGCGACGCGCTGGCGAAAATGCTGCGCCGCCACCGCGCCCTGCCTGAGGTCTAGCCGTACTGGGTGACCAGCCGCGCGACGCCCGCCGGAGCGTCCTCGGCGCGCTCGAAGCTCACCGTCTGCAACGCCCCTGCGTCGGCGAGCACCGCGCGCAGCAGCCGGTTGTTAAGCGCATGCCCGGACTTGTGCGCTGAGAACGCGCCAAGCAGCGGCCGCCCGAGCAGGTACAGGTCGCCAATCGCATCGAGCAGCTTGTGGCGGATGAACTCGTCGGCGAAGCGCAGGCCGTCGGCGTTGAGCACGCGGTACTCGTCGAGCACGACCGCATTGTCGAGTCCGCCGCCGAGGGCGAGGCCGCTCTCGCGCAAGTCCTCGACCTCGTGCATGAAGCCGAAGGTGCGCGCGCGGGCGATTTCCTTGAGGTACGAGGTCTCGGCAAAATCGACCTCGACCGCCTGCGTCGAGCGCTCGATCACCGGGTGGCGGAAGTCGATCGAGAACGAGAGCTTGTAGCCCTCGTAAGGCTCGAGGCGCGCCCACTTGTCGCCATCGCGCACTTCGACCGTTTTCCTTACCCTGAGAAACCTCTTTGGCGCCGCCTGCTGCTCGATGCCCGCCTGCTGGATGAGCAGGACGAATGGCGAGGCGCTGCCGTCCATGATCGGCAGCTCGGGTGCGTCGAGATCGACGTACACGTTATCCACGCCGAGACCGCTGAGCGCCGACATGAGATGCTCGACGGTGTGGATCTTCACGTTGCCCTTGACGAGGGTCGAGGCCATGCGCGCCTCGCCGACCAGGTCGGCGCGTGCCGGGATGTCGACCGGCGTGGCCAGATCGACGCGCCGGAAGACCACGCCACGGTCGGGCGGCGCCGGCCGCAGCGCGACGCGCACCTTCTGTCCCGTGTGCAGCCCGACGCCGGAAGCGGAGACCAGCGACTTGAGAGTGCGTTGCTTGAGCATTGCCCGCTAAGGTCTTGTACCGGCGGGCAGTCTAACAGGCTACGGGCTAATTTGCTGCACCGCGCTCACGACTCTTGAGCAATTCCTGGTAGCGCCGCTCGCTCTGCTGCGCGCGCTCCTCGGCCTGCAGCCGCTCGGTCAGATCCTCGATCACGCCGAGGCGCGCCTTGCGCCCGTCGAAATCGAGGTTGAAGGAGGTGATCTTCACCGGAAATACCTCGCCGGCCTTCTTGCGATGGCGCCAGATGCGCTGCCGATAGTTGCCCGGGTCGTCGAAGGCCTTGCGCAGGTCTTCCACGTCCTCCTGCGGGCGGATCTGGTCGGCGGTGAGCGTGAGGAACTCCGCCTTCGAGTAGCCGTAGAGCCTGACGGCCGCATCGTTCACCGCGAGGAAGGCGAGCGTCTTCGCATCGACCACCCACATCGGATACGGATGCACGTCGAACAGGGCGCGATAGCGCTTCTCGCTCTCCTCGAGCGCCTTCTGCGCGCGCGCCCGCTCGGTGACGTCCTTGCCGATGCCGTGGTAGCCGCGGAACTTGCCGCCTTCGTCGAAGAGCGGCTCGCCGCTCACCGACAGATATCGCAGCTCGCCCGCCTTGTCGTAGCGCAGGAAGACGAAGTCGGAGAAAGCCTCGTGCCGCGCGAGGCGCGCGCGGTGCTGCTCCCAGACCGTTTCGGGCAGCGCGCCCAGGCGCGGGATCTCCCAGCGCGCCTTGCCGATCACGATGTCGGTGTCGTCGGGCTCCTGGGCGTCGATGCCCGGCACCTCGACGAAGCGGAAGGTCTCGTCCTGCACCCAGTACCAGTCGGAGCCCATCTCGATCATGCGCCGGAAGCGGCGCTTGGCCGCCCGCAGCGAGCGCTTGATGCCGGTGATCTCCATGACGACGAGCACCGTGCACAGGATCGCGCCTTCCTTGTCGCGCACCACCGCGCCGCTCATCTGCGCCCAGACCGTGGAGCCGTCCTTGTGGATGTAGCGGCGCTCGGAGAGCCGCGACTTCGCCTTGCCCGAGATCACCTGCGCGCGCGACACCGCCGCCGCCTCGAGATCGTCGACGTGGATCACGTCGAGGTGGGTCTTCTGCAGCAGCTCTTCCTCGGTGTAGCCGAGCATGCGGCAGAACGCCGGGCTCGCGCGCAGGAACCGCCCGCCGATGGAGAAGAGCGCCAGGCCGGCGGCGGAATGCTCGAACAGCGTGTTGAACGAAGCCTCGGCGCCGATCGCGCCGTCTTTCGGGTCGCTGAGTGCCATCACCCGCCCTCCCTCGCGGAGATGATGACACAGGGGAAAGCGCGGGCACCCGGCAAGGGGGGTGCCCACGCTTTTTGACGCTCCGGCCGGCGGCTAGTCGGCCTGCTTGCGCAGGAAAGCCGGGATGTCGTACTTGTCGACGCCGCTTTGCTGCAGGGCCTCGACCGTCGAGGCGCGGTTGCGCCGGATGACGGCCGGCACCGCATCCAGCTGGTTGTAGTCGACCGGGCCCGGCATGTTGTCGGTGCCGGTTTTCTGGGACACGACGAGCTGCGGCTTCGGCTGCCGCACGGCCTGCGCCAAGCCGAGGCCCGTCGCCACGACCGTGACGCGCAGGTGGTCGGCCAGCTGGTCGTCGTAGACCCCGCCGTAGATGATGGTCGCGTCCTCGGCGGCGAAGGTGCGGATGATGTTCATCACCTCCTTGGTCTCGCGCAGCTTGAGGCTCGACTTCGAGGCGGTGATGTTGACCAGCACGCCGCGCGCGCCGGCGAGGTTCACGCCCTCGAGCAGCGGGCAGGCGATCGCCTGCTCGGCGGCGATGCGCGCACGGTCGATGCCGCTCGCGGAGGCCGAGCCCATCATCGCCATGCCCTGCTCGGACATGACGGTGCGCACGTCCTGGAAGTCGACGTTCACCAGGCCAGGGTTGTTGATGATCTCGGCAATGCCCGCCACCGCGTTATTCAGCACGTCGTCGGCGGCCTTGAACGCGTCCTCCTGCGTCACGTCCTCGCCCAGCACCTCTTCGAGCTTGTCGTTGAGGATCACGATCAGCGAGTCGACGTGCGGCGCGAGCGCCTCGATGCCGGCCTCCGCGGTCTTCATCCGCTTCGAGCCCTCGAAGGTGAACGGCTTGGTGACCACGGCGACGGTGAGGATGCCAAGGGAGCGCGCCACTTCGGCGATGACCGGTGCCGCGCCGGTGCCCGTCCCGCCGCCCATGCCGGCGGTGATGAACACCATGTGCGCGCCCGCAACCGCCTCCTCGAGGCGCTCGCGCTCGGCGATCGCCACCGCGCGCGCCTCCTCCGGCTTAGCGCCCGCGCCCAGCCCGCTCGAGCCGAGCTGGATCTGGTTGCCGGACTTGTTGCGCGAGAGCACCTGGGCGTCGGTGTTGACGGCGATGAACTCGACGCCCTGGACCTGCTGCTCGATCATGTGGTTGACGGCGTTGCCGCCCGCGCCGCCCACCCCGATCACTTTTATGACCGGCCCCGTTACCTGACTGTCTACGATTTCGAACATGTTGTTATCTCCTTGCCGTTGTTGACTTCAGAAGTTGCGTTGGAACCACTCCCGCATGCGCCCCAGGACCGCTCCGACCGAGCCGCCCTGGCGCGAAAGCTTTCCCTGCAAGAGCTGCGACCTGCCCTCGAGCAGCAGCCCGACTGCGGTTGCGTAGCGCGGCGCGCGCACCACCTCGGCGAGGCCGCCCGCATAGCGCGGCGTGCCGACGCGCACCGGCATGTGGAAGATCTCCTCGCCGAGCTCGACCATGCCCTGCATCACCGCAGAACCCCCGGTCAGCACCACGCCGCTCGAGAGCAGCTCCTCGAAACCCGACTCGCGCAGCACCTGCTGCACGAGCGAATAAAGCTCCTCGACGCGCGGCTCGATCACCTCGGCGAGGGTCTGGCGCGACATCGAGCGCGGCCCGCGCTCGCCGATGCCGGGCACCTCCAGCATGTGGTTGGGGTCGGCAAGCTGGCGCAGCGCGACGCCGTGGCGGATCTTGATCGTCTCGGCATCGGCGGTCGGCGTGCGCAGCGCCATGGCGATGTCGTTGGTGATCTGGTCGCCGGCGATCGGCACCACCGCGGTGTGGCGGATCGCGCCGTGCGTGAACACCGCGATGTCGGTGGTGCCGCCGCCGATGTCGAGCAGGCACACGCCCAGCTCCTTCTCGTCCTCGGAGAGCACCGCGCGCGACGAAGCGAGCGGCTGCAGGATCAGGTCGCTCACCTCGATGCCGCAGCGGCGCACGCACTTGATGATGTTCTGCGCCGCCGACACCGCGCCAGTGACGATGTGCACCTTGACCTCCAGGCGCACGCCCGACATGCCGATCGGCTCGCGCACGTCCTCCTGGCCGTCGATGATGAATTCCTGGCGCAGCACGTGCAGGATCTGCTGGTCGGTCGGGATGTTGACCGCGCGCGCGGTCTCGACTGCGCGCTCGACGTCGAGCGGCCCCACCTCGCGCTCCTTCACCGCCACCATGCCGGTCGAGTTGAAGCTGCGGATGTGGCTGCCGGCGATGCCGACGAACGCCGAGGCGATCTTGCAGTCGGCCATCAGCTCCGCTTCCTCGAGCGCGCGCTGGATCGCGGCGACGGTGGCCTCGATGTTGACCACCACGCCCTTCTTCAGGCCCTTCGACTCGTGGCCGCCCATGCCGAGCACCTCGAGCGCGCCATCGGCGCCGAGCTCCGCGACCAGGCACGCCACCTTCGCGGTGCCGATGTCCAGCGCGACGACCAGATTCTTGTTTTCTTTTGGCATCCCCCCTTGGCCTCTCAGTTCATCCGCACCGCAAATCCGTTCGGATAGCGCAGGTCGACGTAGTCCGATTGGGTCCTGGGATAGATCTCGACGTAGCGGCGCAGGCGCTCCTCCGCGCGATCGGCATCGCGGCCGAGCATCAGGCTGGTGCCGTCGGCGAGCCTGAGCTGCCAGGCGCGCCGCGCGCTCAGCACCACCCGCTCGAGCGGGCTGCCGAGCGGCTCGAGCAGCGGTGCGAAGCGCGTGTAGCCGCGCGCCACCTCCGCCTCGGCGCCCGCGGGGCCGATGAAGAGCGGCAGCGGGGCGTCGCTCTTCGCCGCAAATCGCTCGCCCCGCACGCTCACCAGTGCCTCGTCTCCCCAGCGCGCGAGCGCCACATGCTCCTCGAGCGCGACTTCCAGGCGATCCGGCCAGACGCGGCGCACCGACGCGGCGCGCACCCACGGCACCTGCTCGAGCGCCACGCGCAGCGCGGCGACATCGACGGCGAAGAAGTTGCGCGCGAGGTGAGCGCGGATCGTGGCCTCGATCGCGACGCGCGGCGCGCGCTCGGGCGCGGCGCGCAGCTCGACAGCGCGCAGAGCGAAGAGCGGCGAGCCCGCCACGCGGTGCGCCGCCACCAGCACGGCGGCGAGCGCCACCAGGCCGACGAGGAAGCCGGCGGCAGCGTTGAGCAGGCGCGGGTTATCCCACACGGGCGAGCTCCAGGATGCGCAGGCAAAGGTCCTCGTACGAAAGGCCGACGGCGCGCGCCGCCATCGGCACGAGCGAGTGGTCGGTCATGCCGGGCGAGGTGTTGATTTCGAGCAGGTAGGGCTTGCCGCGACGGTCGAGCATCAGGTCGACGCGCCCCCAGCCGCGGCAGCCGAGCGCGCGGAAGGCCTTCAGGCACAGCGCCTGCAGCTGCTTTTCCTTGGCCTTCGGCAGGCCGCAGGGAATCAGGTAGCGCGTGTCGTCGGCGAGGTACTTCGCCTCGTAGTCGTAGAACTCGCGCGGCGTCTCGATGCGGATGGCCGGCAGCACCTGGTCGCCGACGATCGCCACGGTGAGCTCCGGTCCGTCGATGAACTTCTCGGCCAGCACCACCGGGTCGTAGTTCACTGCCGCGGCGAAGGCCTCGTCGAGGTCGCCGGCGCGCTTCACCTTCGACATCCCGACCGACGAGCCCTCGCTCGCCGGCTTCACGAAAAGCGGCAGCCCGAGCTTTTTGGCCACGCCCCGCAGGGAAGTGTTTCTATCCAGAACGACATGCGGCGCGGTGGGCAGGCCTTCGGCCGCCCAGACGCGCTTGGTGCGCAGCTTGTCCATGGCGAGCGCGGAAGCGAGCACGCCGCTGCCGGTGTACGGGACGCCAAGCCACTCGAGGATCGCCTGCATCGTGCCGTCCTCGCCGAAGCGGCCGTGCAGCGCGATGAACGCCCGCTCGAACCTCTGCCGGGCGAGGTCCTCCAGGCTGCGTTCCTTCGGGTCGAAAGCATGGGCATCGACGCCCTTCGAGCGCAACGCGTTCAGCACCATGCCGCCGCTCTTGAGCGACACTTCGCGCTCCGCCGAGCGGCCGCCGAGCAGCACCGCAACCTTGCCCAGGCTCATGCGGCCTCTCCCACGATGCGCACCTCGGTCTGCAGCACCACGCCCTGCATCTGGTAGACCATGCGCTGCAGGTGCTGGATCAGCCACTCGATGTCGGCCGCGCTGGCGGCGCCGCCGGGATTGACGATGAAGTTGGCGTGCTTCTCCGAGACGCGCGCCGCGCCGCGGCTGAAGCCCTTCATGCCGCACGCCTCGATCAGCCGCGCGGAGTGGTCCTTGGGCGGGTTGCGGAACACGCTGCCGGCGTTGGGCAGCGAAAGCGGCTGCGTGGCGATGCGCCGCCCGAGCAGCTCCTTGATCACGCCGCGCGAGGTCTCGCCGTCGCCCGTGGGCAGGCGCAGCCACGCCGCGGCGAACCATTCCTCGCGCCCGTCCTTCGGCACGCAGTGGCGGTAGGCGATCTCGAACTCGTCCTTCTCGCGCAGCACCAGCCTGCCCGACCGATCGATGGTGACTGCGCGCTCGACGATGTCCCAGGTCTCGCCGCCGTAGCAGCCGGCGTTCATGGCGAGCGCGCCGCCGAGGCAGCCCGGCACGCCGGCGAGGAACTCCGCGCCCTCCAGGTTGTGGCGCGCCGCGAAACGCGCGACCTTCGGGCTGGCGACGCCGGCTTCGGCGTAGATCAGGCCGCTCTCCATGCGCGGCCGCAGCTTCGCCGAATGCGTCATCACCACGGTGCCGCGGAAGCCGCCGTCGCGCACCAGCAGGTTCGAGCCGAGCCCGACGAAGAGCAGCGGCTCCTCGCGCGGCAGCTGGCGCAGGAAGTCGCCGAGGTCGTCGAGGTCGGCGGGCACGTAGAAGCGATCGGCCTTGCCGCCAGTGCGCCAGCTCACGTGGCGGCTCATCGGCTCGTTCCGTCTGAGTTCGCCGCGCAGTCCCTGGGTTTTCAGCGCTTCGGCCATGTTCATGCGAGCTGCGCGGCGACGTTGCCGATGGAGCCGGCGCCCATGGTGAGCACGACGTCGCCGTCGCGCGCGGCGCGCCGGATCGCCGCCGGCATCTCGGCGATGTCCTCAACGAACACCGGCTCAACCTTGCCGGCGACGCGCAGCGCGCGCGCGAGCGAGCGGCCGTCGGCGGCGACGATCGGCGCCTCGCCGGCGGCGTACACCTCGGCGAGCAGCACGGCATCGGCGGTCGAGAGCACCCTCACGAAGTCCTCGAACAGGTCGCGCGTTCGCGTGTAGCGATGCGGCTGGAAGGCGAGCAGCACGCGCCGGCCGGGGAACGCGCCGCGCGCGGCCGCGAGCGTAGCGGCCATCTCGGCCGGGTGGTGCCCGTAGTCGTCGATCAGCGTGAAGCCGCCGCGCTCGAGCGCCACCTCGCCGTAGCTCTGGAAGCGGCGGCCGACGCCGCGGAACTCGGCGAGCGCTTTCAGGATGTGCGCATCCTTGACGCCCAGCTCGGTGGCGACCGCGATCGCCGCCAGGGCGTTGAGCACGTTGTGCCGCCCCGGCAGGTTCAGCACCGCCTCGAGCGGCCGCGCATCCTTGCGCAGCGCGCGAAAGCGCATGCGGCCGCCGTCGGGCTGAATCGCCTCGGCGCGTACCGAGGCCTCGCCGCCGATGCCTGAAGCTTCGCCGCTGATTCCATAGGTCAGCACCGGCTTGGTCACCTGCGGCAGGATCTCGGCCACATGCGGGTCGTCCGCGCACAGCACCGCAGCCCCATAGAACGGGAGGTTCTGCAGGAACTGACCGAAGGCCTTCTTCAGGAGCGTGAAGTCCTGGCCGTAGGTGTCCATGTGGTCGGCGTCGATATTGGTGACGACGGCAATCACCGGCTGCAGGTGCAGGAACGAGGCATCGGACTCGTCGGCCTCGACGACGATGAAGTCTCCGGCCCCGAGGCGCGCGTTGCTGCCGGCGGCGTTGAGGCGGCCGCCGATGACGAAGGTCGGATCGAGCCCGCCCTCGGCGAGCACGCTCGCGACCAGGCTGGTGGTGGTGGTCTTGCCGTGCGTGCCGGCGATCGCCACGCCCTGCTTCAGGCGCATCAGCTCGGCGAGCATCAGCGCACGCGGTACGAGCGGGATGCGCTTCTCGCGCGCCGCCTCGAGCTCAGGGTTGTCGTCGTGCACCGCGCTCGAGACCACGACCGCGTCGGCGCCGTTCACCTGCTCCGGCTTGTGGCTGAGAAACACCTTCACGCCCATGCCCGCGAGGCGCCGCGTCGCGACGTTGGCGGCGAGGTCCGAGCCGCTCACCTGGTAGCCGAGGTTGGCCAGCACCTCGGCGATGCCCGACATGCCGGCGCCGCCGATGCCTACGAAGTGGATATGGCGCACTTTGTGTTTCATCGCGCCAGCTCCATGCAACGTTGCGCCACGACCCGCGCCGCGTCCGGCTTGCCGAGCGCGCGCGCCTTGCGCGCCATGTCGAGCAGCTTTCCTCTGTCCAATCCGACAATCACCGACGCCAGCCGCTCCGGCGTCAGCTCGGTCTGCGGCAGCAGGAGCGCCGCGCCCTGGTCGGCGAGGAAGCGCGCGTTCGCCGTCTGGTGGTCGTCGACCGCGTGCGGGAAGGGCACCAGGATGCTCGCCATCCCGCCCGCCGAAAGCTCCGCGATGGTCACCGCGCCGGCGCGGCAGATGACGAGGTCCGCCTCGGCATAGCGGCGCGCCATGTCGTCGATGAACGCCACCAGCTCGCCCTGTGCGCCGGCGGCGGCGTAGTGCGCCTTGAGCGTGTCGATGTGCTTCTCGCCGGCCTGATGCACGACCCGCGGCTTCTCGCGCAAGAGCGAGATCGCTCTCGGCAGCGCCTCGTTCAGCGCCTGGGCGCCCAGGCTGCCGCCGACGACGAGGACCCGCAGCGGCCCCGTCCTGTTCTGAAAACGCTCTTCCGGGACCTTCAGCGCAGCGATCTCGCCACGCACCGGGTTGCCGGTCCACTCCGCCTTCGGCAACGCATTGGGAAACGCGACCATCACCTTGTCCGAGACGCCTGCGAGCACGCGGTTGGCGAGGCCGGCGACCGCGTTCTGCTCGTGCAGCGCGAGCGGCCGGCCGAGGAGCGACGCCATCATGCCCCCGGGAAAGGCGACGTAGCCGCCGAGGCCGAGCACGACGTCGGGCCGGATGCGGCGCAGGTGGCGCGCGCTTTCCCAGAAGGAAAAGAGCAGGTTTGCGGGCAGCACCAGCTTCTGCACCAGGCCCTTGCCGCGCGCGGCGCGGGCGCGGATCCACGCCGCCGGGTAGCCGTGCCTCGGCACGAGGCGCTCCTCCATGCCGCCGCGCGCGCCCATCCACACCACTTGCCAGCCGGCGGCCCGCGCCTGCTCGGCGACCGCGAGCCCCGGGAAGATATGCCCGCCGGTGCCGCCCGCCATGATGAGCAGCGTGCGGCTCATGCGTGGAGCCCTCTCGCCAGCTGGCGGCTCTCCCAGTCGATGCGCAGGAGGATCGCGAGCGCAACGAAGTTGGCGAGCAGCCCGGAGCCGCCGTAGCTCATGAGCGGCAACGTGAGCCCCTTGGTCGGAAGCAGGCCCATGTTCACGCCCATGTTGATGAACGCCTGCAGCCCGATCCAGATGCCGATGCCTTGCGCGCAGAGCGCGGCAAAATGCCGCTCGCGCAGCGCTGCCTGGCGCGCGACGGCAAACGCGCGCGCGACGATCCAGGCGAAGAGCCCGATCACCAGCGCCACGCCGGCGAGGCCGGTCTCCTCGGCGATCACCGCGAGCAGGAAGTCGGTGTGCGCCTCCGGCAGGTAGTGGAGCTTCTCGACGCTCGCGCCAAGGCCGACGCCGAGCCACTCGCCGCGGCCGAAGGCGATGAGCGCGTGCGACAGCTGGTAGCCGCTGCCGAACGGGTCCGACCAGGGATCCATGTAGCCGAAGATGCGATGCATGCGGTAGGGCGAGGAGAGCACCAGCACCACGAAGCCGGCGGCGAGCATGCCGAGCAGCGCGACGAAGTGCCGGCCGTTCATGCCGCCGAGGAACAGCACCGCAAACGCGCTCGCCGCGATCACCACCAGGGCGCCGAAGTCCGGCTCGCGCAGCAGGAGCCATGCCACGAGCAGCATCACCGCGAGCATCGGCAGCAGCCCCCGCTTGAAGCTCTTCAGCACGCTGTGCTTGCGCACGGTGTAGTCCGCGGCGTAGAGCACCGCGGCGAGCTTCATCAGCTCCGAGGGCTGCACGCTGACCACCGGCAGCGCGAGCCAGCGGCGTGCGCCGTTCACTTCCCGGCCCACGCCCGGAACGAGGACCGCCACGAGCAGAAGCACGCCGCCGAGGAAAAGCCACGGCGCCGCCTGCTGCCACAGGCGCGCCGGCACCAGGAACACACCCAGCGCGGCGGCAAACGCCAGCGCGAGGAAGATGCTGTGGCGCATGAGGAACCATGCGCCGTTGTTCGCGCTATGGCGGCTCGCCTCCGCGGTGGCGATCGAGGCGGAGTAGACCATCACCAGCCCGCCGGCAGCGAGCAGCAGCGCCGCCCACGCGAGCGAGCGGTCATACTCGGCGTCGGGAGCGTTGCGGGCGAGGACGAACGTCTTGTTCATCCGAGCGCCCTCACCGCCGCGGCGAACGCTTCGCCCCGGTGCCGGTAGTCGCGGAACATGTCGAAGCTCGCGCATGCCGGCGACAGCAGCACCGCCTCGCCCGGCTTCGCGAGCGCCGCCGCCCGCTGTACTGCAGTCTCGAGCGAGGCACAGCGCTCTCCGCCGGTCGCTTTCTCGATCAGTGGCGCATCGCGCCCGATCAGCAGCACGTGCACTGCGAACTTCCGGGCCTGGGCGGCGAGCGGCGCGAAGTCCTGTCCCTTGCCTTCGCCGCCGAGGATCAGGACCGTCTTCATCCCCAGGCCGCGCAATGCGGCGATCGTCGCGCCGACGTTGGTGCCCTTGGAATCGTCGTACCAGCGCACGCCGTTGCGCGTCGCCACCAGCTCGAGGCGGTGCGGCAGGCCACGGAACGTTTTCAGTCCGTCGAACTTTTGCACGCCGACAGCCCGCGCCAGCGCACACGCCGCGAGGGCGTTCGCCACGTTGTGCCCGCCATGGATCGGCACGTCCTCCAGGGGCAGGATGCGCTGATCGCCCATCATCAGCGCGTCTTTCGCCACGCCGAAGTCGCTGGCGCGCGGCGGCGCGTCGAGGCCGAAAGTGACGACCTCGCGGCCGGGCAGCGCCATGGCGCGCGACGCGGGGTCGTCGCGGTTCAGCACCTGGGTGCCCGTGCCGAGGAACACGCGCGCCTTCGCCGCCGCGTAGTCGGCCATGCCGGCGTAGCGGTCGAAATGGTCCTCGCTCAGGTTGAGCATCGCGGCGGCGCGCGGGTTCAGCGACCACGTGGTCTCCAGCTGATAGCTCGAAAGCTCGAGCACCCAGGCGCGCGGCGGCTTGCCCCGCTCCAGGCCCTCGAGCAGCGCGTCGAGCGCCGGCGGGCCGATGTTGCCGGCCGCCGCGGCGTCGATGCCGCCGGTGCGCAAGAGGTGCGCGGCGAGCGCGGTGACGGTGCTTTTGCCGTTGGTGCCGGTCACGGCGAGCACCGGTCCGGCGGCGTGCCAGGCGAAGAGCTCGATGTCGCCCAGCACCGGGATCTTCCGCGCCAGCGCGGCGGCAATGATCTCCTGGTCGAGCGCCAATCCGGGGCTCACGCAGAGCAGGTCGACGTCCTCGAGCAGTGCGGACGTGAACGGGCCTGTGCGCAGCTCGCCTCGATAGTCGCGCGCGCGCGGGGGCACCGGCCTCGTGTCGGCGACACGCGGCTTGCCGCCTTCGCGCTCGACCCAGCGCGCGACCGAGAGCCCGGTATCGCCGAGGCCGAGCACCAGCACGCGTCTTCCGACCAGGGGCTGCGGCGCCGGCTGCGGCAGGAGCTTGAAGGCGGGCTCGCGCATCATCTGAGCTTCAGCGTCGACAGGCCGAACAGCACCAGCATCATGGTGATGATCCAGAAGCGCACCACCACCTGGCTCTCCTTCCAGCCCTCGAGCTCGTAGTGGTGGTGCAGCGGCGCCATGCGGAAGATGCGCTTGCCGCCGCTCCACTTGAAGTACAGCACCTGGATCATCACCGACAGCGTCTCGGCGACGAACACGCCGCCCATGATGAACAGCACGATCTCCTGGCGCACGATCACCGCCACGGTGCCGAGCGCGGCGCCAAGCGCTAGCGCGCCGACGTCGCCCATGAACACTTCCGCCGGGTAGGCGTTGAACCACAGGAAGCCCAGCCCCGCTCCGGCGAGCGCGCCGCAGATGACGGCGAGCTCGCCCGCGCCCGCGATGTAGGGCAGGCCGAGGTACTTGGAGAACACGGCGTGGCCGGCGACGTAGGCGAAGATGCCGAGCGCGCTGCCGACCATCACCGTGGGCATGATCGCGAGGCCGTCCAGACCGTCGGTCAGGTTGACCGCGTTCGAGGTGCCGACGATGACGAAAAAGGTGAGGACGAGGAAGCCGAGCGTGCCGAGGGGATAGGCCACGAACTTGAAGAACGGCACGATCAGCTCGTTGAGCGCCGGCATGCTCTGCGCGAGGTACGCGAGGTAGCCCGCCGCGGCGAGGCCGATCACCGACTGCCAGAAGAACTTCGCTTTCGCCGACAGGCCCTTCGGATTGCGGTGCACGACCTTGCGGTAGTCGTCGATCCAGCCCACCGTGCCGAAGGCGAGCGTGACGAGCAGCACCACCCACAGGAGACGGTTGGAGAGGTCGCCCCACAGCAGCGTGGTCACCACGATCGACACGAGGATCAGCGCGCCGCCCATGGTCGGCGTGCCCGCCTTGGTGAGGTGGGAGCGCGGGCCGTCGTCGCGCACCGCCTGGCCGATCTTGTAGGCGGTGAGCTTGCGGATCATGTAGGGGCCGAGGATCAGCGACACGGCGAGCGCGGTCAGGCAGGCGAGCACCGCGCGCAGCGTGATGTAGTTGAAGACGTGGAACACGCGCACGTCCTTGGCCAGCCATTGCGCGAGCTCGAGCAGCATCAGTGGGCCCTTTCGGCAGCGCCGGTCAGCGCCGCAACCACGCGCTCCATCCGCATGAAGCGCGAGCCTTTCACGAGGATGGTCTTGCCTTCCACCTTCGAAACGAGCTCGTCCACCGTCGCGAAATGCTCGGCGCCGGCGCCGAACGCCTGGACCGCGTGCGATGCCGCCTCGCCCAGCGCCAGCAGCCGCGTGATGCCTTTCGCGCGCGCGTAGGCGCCGACCTCGCGGTGGAACTCCGGACCCTGCGCGCCGACCTCGCCCATGTCGCCGAGCACCAGCGCGGTGGGCGCCGGGCAGGTGGCGAGCACGTCGATGGCTGCGCGCACCGAGTCCGGGTTGGCGTTGTAGCTGTCGTCGATCACGGTGATGCCGCTCGGCGCCTGCTTCACCTGCAGGCGGCCGGTGTATGGCCGGAAGGCGCTCAGACCCTCGCCGATCGTCTTCACGGGAATGTTCGCCGCGTGCGCGCAGGCCGCCGCGGCAAGCGCGTTGCGCACGTTGTGGAGGCCCGGGATGGCGAGCGTCGCGTCGGCCTCTCCGTCGGGCAGGCGCAGGCGAAGCTCGCTCGACAGCGGCTTCAGCGCATGGCGTGCGCCGACCGCGCCGGCGCCAAGCCCGAAGTCGACCACGCGGCGGCCGCGGGCGCGCGAGCGGAATAACCCGGCGTGCGCGTCGTCGGCGTTGACCACGGCGACGCCGGCCTCGGGCAGCGCGTCATAGACGCTCGCGTTCTCGGCGGCGACCTCGTCGACCGAGCCCATGAATTCCAGGTGCTCGCGCTGCGCGTTGTTGACCAGCGCGACCGTCGGCGCGGCGATGCCGGCGAGGTAGGCAATTTCGCCCTTGTGGTTCATGCCAAGCTCGATCGCGCACCAGCGGTGCGCGGCACGCAGGCCGAGCAGCGTGAGCGGCAGGCCGATGTCGTTGTTCAGGTTGCCGCGGGTCGCGAGCACGGCCGCGTCGCCGGCGTGCTGCCTGAAGATCGCGGCGAGCATCTCCTTCACCGTGGTCTTGCCATTGGAGCCGGTGATCGCGACCAGCGCCGGCGCGAAGCGCGCGCGCCAGTGGCGCGCCAGGTCGCCGAGCGCCCGGCGCGTGTCCTCTACGACCAGCACCGGTAAGGGATACGCACCGCGAAAGCGCGCATCGACCATTGCCGCCGCGGCGCCGCGCGCCGCCGCGGCCGGCAGGAACTCGTGCCCGTCGAAGCGCTCGCCACGCAGAGCCACGAACAGCTCGCCGCGCGCCACCGCGCGGCTGTCGCTCGACACGCCGCCGAAACGCGCGTCGGCGCCGCTGACGCGTCCGGCGCTCACCGCGGCGGCCTCGGCGAGGCTCATCATGCCGCGCCCCGCCTCGCCAGCGCAGCGCGCGCCACCGCGGCGTCGGAAAATTCAAGCCGCCGGCCGGCGATCTCCTGGTAGGCCTCGTGGCCCTTGCCGGCGATCAGCACTACGTCCTGCGCTTCGGCTTCGATGATGGCCTTGCCTATCGCCTCGGCACGGTCGGGAATGCCCGGACCGAGGCCGATCTGGCGAATGATGGCCGCCGGATCCTCGCTGCGCGGGTTGTCGGAGGTCACTACCACTCGGTCGGCGAGCTTCGCGGCTACCGTGCCCATCAGCGGCCGCTTCGTGGCATCGCGGTCACCGCCGGCGCCGAACACGACCGCGAGCCGGCCGCCGCGCGCCGCGGCGACCGGGCGCAGCGCGCCGAGCACCTTCTCGAGCGCGTCGGGCGTGTGCGCATAGTCGACCACAACCAGCGGCCGCTCGCCGATGCGCTCCATGCGTCCCGGCACCGGCGGCAGCGCCGCGAGCCGGCGCACGGCGTCGTCGAGCGCGATGCCGTAGGCGAGCAGGCAGCCGAGCACGCCGAGCGCGTTCTGCGTGTTGAAGGTTCCGAGCGCGTTGATGCTCGCCTGGGCCTTGCCCCAGCTCGATTCGATCTCGGCTCCATTCATGCCGATGAATCGGTCGGCCGCGCCTGGAGCGACAGGCCGCAGGCTGTAGCCGATGGTGCGAACGCGGCCGGCGAGCTCTTTCGCCAGCTGTGCGCCGAGCGCGTCGTCGAGGTTGAGCACCGCGGTTTCGAGACCGGGCATCGCGAACAGGCGCGACTTCGACTCGGCATAGGCCTGCATCGAGCCGTGGTAGTCGAGGTGATCGTGCGAAAGGTTGGTGAAGAGCGCGCAGCGGAAGCGCACCGCGCTGACACGGCCCTGCTCCAGGCCGTGGGAGGAAACTTCCATCGCCACCGCGCGCGCGCCCGATTCGCGGAAGCTCGCGAGCAGCGCCTGCAGCTCGAGCGCGTCGGGCGTGGTGTTGTCGAGCCCGGCGAGCGCGCCGGGGTAACCCGAGCCGAGCGTTCCGATGACGCCGGTCTTTGTGCCGAGATTGCCGAGGCTTGCCGCAATCCACTGGCTGCACGAAGTCTTGCCGTTGGTCCCGGTCACCCCGCACACCCACAGCGCTTCGGCCGGCCGCCCGTGATACGCGGCGGCCAGCTCACCCGCGCGCTGCTTGAGGCCCTCCACCGCGACATTGGGCACGCGCCACTCGCTGCGCCAGGAAAAGCCCGCTTTCTCCCACAGCACCCCGGCGGCGCCGCGGCCGATGGCGTCGGCGATGTGCGCGCGGCCGTCGGCTTTCTCGCCCGGGTAGGCGAAGAAGGCGGTGCCGGGCGTGCAGCGGCGGCTGTCGGATGAGAGCCGCTGGATCATCGCCCCCTGGGCGGCAATGTGCTGGAGCGGCTCCATGGGTCAGTCACGTGCTCTCCCTCGCGTCGTCGCCGTCGTCGAGCAGCTCGAGCGGCTCGAGCGGGGCGTCGTGCGGCACCGCGAGCAGGCGCAGCGCGCCCTGCATCACTTGCGAGAACACCGGCGCGGCCACCGAGCCGCCGTAGTACTGGCTGCCGGCGGGCTCGTCGATCATCACCGCGACGATCAGCCGCGGCGCGGACACCGGCGCGAGACCCACGAACGAGGCGATGTATTTGTGCGCGGCGTAGCCGCCGTTCTCCTGCTTGTGGGCGGTGCCGGTCTTGCCGGCCACCCGCCATCCCATGACCCGGGCGCGAGGCCCGGTGCCGCCCGGCTGCACCGCCAGCTCTAGCATCGAGCGCACGCTGCGCGCCGTCTGCGCGGAGAGCAGCTTCTCGCCGCTCGCCGCCGTGCCTGCTTTGACCAGCGTGAGCGGGATCAATTCCCCGTCGGTCGCGAACACGGTGTAGGCGCGCGCGAGCTGCGCCAGGCTGAGCGAAATGCCGTGCCCATAGGCCATGGTGGCCTGCTCGATCGGCCGCCACGTGCGAAAGTTCCTCAATTTCCCCGCCGCGGCGCCCGGGAAGCCGAGCTCGGGGGCCGCGCCGAAGCCGGCGCGGTGGAAGAGGTCCCACATCGACTCCGCCGGCATGGCGAGGGCGAGCTTGGCGGCGCCCACGTTGGAGGATTTCTGCAGCACCTGAGCCACCGTCATCGACGCCGCCGGGTGCACGTCGCGGATGGTATAGCCCGCCATGGTCAGGCTGCCCGGCGCGGTTGCCACCGGCGTCTGCGAGCCGACGCGGCCGCTCTCGAGTGCGAGCGCCACGGTAAACGGCTTGAGCGTCGAGCCCGGCTCGAACAGATCGGTGATCACGCGGTTGCGCAGCTGCGCGCCCGAGAGCCGCGCGCGGTTGTTCGGGTTGAACGAGGGCACGTTGGCCATGGCGAGCACTTCGCCTGAGCGCACGTCGAGCGCGATCAGCGCGCCGGCTCTGGCGCGGTGGCGCTCGACCGCGCTTTTCAGCGCGCCGTAGGCGAGGCTCTGGATCTTGCCGTCGATCGCGAGCTGCAGGTCGCGCCCGTCCTGCGCCGAGCGTATCGACTCGACATCCTCGACCACGCGCCCGAGCCGGTCCTTGATCACCCGCCGGCTGCCGGCGCGACCGCCGAGCGTGTCCTGGTGCGCGAGCTCGATGCCTTCCTGGCCCGCGTCGTCGACGCCGGTGAAACCGACCAGATGCGCGGTCACCTCGCCCGCCGGGTAGTAGCGCCGGTACTCGCGCTGCTGATAGACGCCCTTGATCGCGAGCCGCTCGACCGCCTCGGCGGTCTCGGGCTCCACCTGGCGCTTGAGGTAGGCAAAGTCGCGCCCGGTGTCGGCAAGCCGCCGGTCGAGCTCGCCGATGCTCATGCCGAGAACCGTGGCGAGCTTGCGCTTCGCGCCCCGCGGGAACTCGACGTCGGCGGGAATGGCCCAGATCGACTTCACCGGCGTCGACACCGCGAGCGCCTCGCCGTAGCGGTCGAGGATGCGGCCGCGCGTCGCGGGCACCTCGAGCACGCGCGAGTAGCGCGCATCGCCCTTCTCCTGGAGGAAGTCGGTCTTCAGCGCCTGCAGGTAGAGCGCGCGCGCCGCGAGCAGCGCGAACGCCGCGCCCAGCGCGCCTAGGACGAAGCGCGCGCGCCACACAGGCAGGCGCACCAGCCCCTGCCCGGCGCCGCTGACCGCGCTGCCGGCGGCGCCGGTCAACGCGCCGCGTCCCGGCGAACGACCCGGACCCGGCGCGGGTCGGGGGGGCGCAGGCCGAGGCTCGCGGCGGCGATCCGCTCCACGCGCGAATGCAGCCCCCAGGTGCTCGCCTCAAGCTGCAGCCGGCCGTATTCGACGTCGAACTCGCGCGAGCGCTCGTGCTCGCGCTCGAGCTCCGAGAACAGCTTGCGCGCCTTGTGCTGCGAAGTGACGAGCCCGAGCGCGCAGGCGACGAGAACCGCGAGGAGGAGGAGGTTCAGTTTCGCCACCGCGCGCCGGGCTCGATTCGTGTGTCGGGGGAATAGGGGCCCGCGGTGCGCTCGGCCACCCTGAGGATGGCGCTTCGCGCCCGCGGGTTTCTTCTTGTTTCCTGTTCGGACGCACGCTGCGGGCGTCCAAGGAGCTTGATCGGGGGCACGGGCATCTCCGCTGCGCGCAGCGGCAGCCTGCGCGGTACGTCGGGCTTTGCCAGGCCTTGCATGAAGCGCTTGACGATCCGGTCCTCGAGCGAATGGAAGCTGATCACCGCCAGCCTGCCGCCGGCGGCGAGGCGCGCCACCGCTTGGGGAAGCATCAGCGACACTTCCTCAAGCTCCCGATTGACGTGAATCCGTAGAGCCTGAAAGGTGCGCGTCGCCGGGTCCTGGCCCGGCTCGCGTGTACGGACCGCCTTTGCCACGAGATCGGCCAGTTGCCGGGTGCGGAGGAGCGGTTCGCGGCCGCGAGCATCAATAATCGCCGCTGCAATCTGTTTAGCAAACCGTTCTTCGCCATAGTCGCGGATCACCTTTGTGAGTTGTTCTTGTTCCGCGCGCGCGAGCCAGTGCGACGCCGGCTCGCCCTCGTCCGGATCCATGCGCATGTCGAGCGGCCCGTCGTGCCTGAAGGAGAAGCCGCGCGCAGGCTCGTCGAGCTGCGGCGAGGACACGCCCAGGTCGAAGAGCATGCCGTCGACGGGTTCTTCTATCGCCCGCGAGAGGCGCGAGAACGGCGTACGCATGAAGCGAAACCGGGGATCGGAGATTTCCCGCGCCGCGGCAGCCGCCGCCGGATCGCGGTCCAGTGCAATCAGCCGCCCCGCGGGAGCGAGCCGCTCCAGGATCGCACGGCTGTGGCCGCCGCGCCCGAAGGTGCCGTCCACGTACAGGCCGCTGGGCTTGATCGCCAGTGCCTCGATCGCCTCGCGCAGGAGCACCGCTTGATGCATCGGCCGCGCTCACAGGGAGAAGTCCTCGACGCCGGGCCCCGGCGCCCCGGGCGCGGCGAGCGCCTGGCCGAGCCTGGCCGACCACAAGGCCGAGTCCCACAGCTCGAAGTAGCGTCCCTGCCCGACCATCATCGCCTCGCGTTCGAGCCTCGCGTGCTGGCGCAGCGCAGGCGAAAGCAGGATGCGCCCCGAGCCGTCGGGCGCGACGTGCTCCTCGAAGCCGAGCAGCAGCCGCTTCCACCAGCTCGCCTTCGGATCGAAGCTCGGAAACGACTCGACCCGCGTGCGCACCGGCTCCCACTCCGGAGCGGGATAGATCAGCACGCAGCCCTCGGGGTGCGCAGTGAGCACCAACGGTTTGCCGGCCTCGAGCAGCGCGGCGCGATGGCGCGTCGGGATAGCGACGCGTCCCTTGGCGTCGAGCGTGATGACCGCCGCTCCGTGAAACCCCACTCCCATAGGCCTTTTATGGCTGGTTGTGCCACTTTTTTCTACCTTTTACCACCTTAACCTATTTCGTGCATGAGGGTCAAGCGCGTTTTTCCAAGCGCGACAAGCACTTACATGGCTTTTCTCACACTAAAAATGGCCTTCAACACCGATTATGAATCAGTAAGTTACAGAGGCATCTGAAGGTAGGTTCTCACGAACCGGCGAGTGCCATAATGGCCGCCCCCATGATCGACAAGTTCTTCGCGAGCGCCGAGGCGGCGCTCGCCGATATTCCAAACGGCGCCACGATCCTGATCGGCGGCTTTGGCGGCGCTGGCCAGGCGGTGGCGCTGATCGACGCGCTGATCGCGCAGGGCGCACGCGATCTGACCATCGTCAACAACAACGCCGGCAACGGCGACACCGGGCTCGCCGCGCTGATCGCGGCGAAGCGCGTGCGCAAGATCCTGTGCTCCTTCCCGCGCCAGGCCGATTCTCACCACTTCGACAGGGCGTACCGCGCGGGCGAGGTCGAGCTGGAGCTGGTGCCCCAGGGCACGCTCGCGGAGCGCATCCGCGCCGCGGGCGCGGGCATCGGCGCCTTCTATACGCCGACCGCCTTCGGCACCGATCTCGCGAAAGGCAAGGAGACACGGCGCATCGACGGGCGCGACTACGTGCTCGAGTACCCGATCCACGCCGACTACGCGCTGATCAAGGCGGAGCGCGCCGATCGCTGGGGCAACCTCGTCTATCGCAAGACGGCGCGAAACTTCGCGCCGATCATGGCCGCGGCGGCGAAGTGCACCGTGGTCCAGGTGCGGGAGACGGTCGAGCTCGGCGCGCTCGATCCCGAGGTGGTCGTCACGCCGGGGATCTTCGTCAACCGCATCGTGAAAGTCGGCTCATCGCTCAGGAAGGCGGCGTGATGAAGAGGCTCGATCGCAACCAGATCGCGGCGCGCGTGGCGCGCGACATCCCGGAAGGCTCGTACGTGAACCTCGGCATCGGCCTGCCGACGCTGGTCGCCGACCACCTGCCCAAGGGACGCGAAATCATCCTGCACAGCGAGAACGGCGTGCTCGGCATCGGGCCGAAGCCGGCGCCCGGGCAGGAGGATGAGGACCTGATCAACGCCGGCAAGGAGCCGGTGACCCTGCTTGCCGGCGGCGCCTATTTCCACCATGCCGACTCGTTCGGCATGATCCGCGGCCGTCACCTCGACTTCGCGGTGCTCGGCGCCTTCCAGGTCTCGGTGCTGGGCGACCTCGCCAACTGGCACACCGGCGGCGCCGACGCGATTCCCGCCGTCGGCGGCGCGATGGACCTCGCCACCGGCGCGAAGAAGGTGCTGGTCATGATGGAGCACCTGACGAAGAAGGGCGAAAGCAAGATCGTCGAGCGCTGCACCTATCCCCTGACTGGCGCGCGCTGCGTGAATCGCATCTACACCGACCTCGCGGTGATCGACGTGAAGCCCGACGGGCTTCACGTCGTCGAGGTGGTCGACGGACTTTCGTTCGAGGAACTCCAGCGACTGACCGGAGTTCCCCTCAAGCGGCTCGCTACTGCGGCTTAATGCCGGCCGCCTTCAGCACGCGCGAGTAGTCCTCCATCTCGGAGCGCACCAGCTTCGAGAACTGCTCGGGCGACATGTCCATGGTGTCGTTGCCGAGGTTCTGCAGCTTCGACTTCACGCCCGGGTCGGCGAGCGCCTTGCGGGTATCGGCGTTGATCTTGCGCACGATGTCGGCGGGCAGGCCGGCCGGTCCCCACATAGCGACCCACAGTGCGGATTCACCGCCTTTCACGCCGGCTTCCGCCATGGTCGGGACATCGGGCAGGGTCGGGTTGCGCTTGGCCGTGGTGACCGCGAGCGCCCGCAGCTTGCCGCTCTTGATCTGCGAAAGCCCCGCCGAGATCGGCGCCCAGTAGCCGTCGACGTTGTGGCTGAGGATGGCGGCGACGACCTCCGGCGTGCCCTTGAAGGGCACCTCGGTCACCTTGATGCCGGCGGCGGCGATCCACTTCTCGGTGCTCAGGTGCGTGCCGCTGCCGATGCCGGCGTGGCCGATGTTGAGCGCGCCCGGCTTGGCCTTGGCGGCGGCGACGAGGTCGCCGAGCGTCTTGTACGAGGCATCGGCGTTGACCACCATCACGTTGGGCTGCTCGGTGAACGGCACGATGTCGGTGAAGTCCTTCAGCGTGTCATAGGGCAGCTTGGCGTAGATCAGCGGGTTCACCGTGTGCGCGTTCGAGGTGACGAGCAAGGTGTAGCCGTCGGGCGCGGCGCGTGCCACCACGGCCGAGCCGATCGAGCCGCCGGCGCCCGAGCGGTTCTCGTTCACGACCGGCTGTCCCCAGTACTCGGAGAGCTTCGCGGTGACGATGCGGCCGACGATGTCGACCGCGCTGCCCGGCGTGAACGCCAGGATCACCTCCACCGGCTTGTTCGGATACCCCTGCGCCCCCGCCGTGGCTGCAACCGCACCCAGCGCGAGAGCAAGCAGAAAATGCAGCTTCCTCATGTCGGTACTCCTCCTATGCGTCGTTGGTTTTAACGCCCGCGTGAGCGCGGCGTTGACTGCTTACGAAGCGCGGCGAGTGCGCGCCCAGTAATCTTCAGAAGACTTCGAGCGCGCGAGGTTCTCGGCGGTCTCGTAGCCGGGGGCCATAGAGGCGGTGGTGCCGGCGAGCACCTGGTGGTGCTCGATGTTGAGCAGCCGCAGCCAGCTCTGCTGGCCCATGGTGAGGGCGATGAAGCAGCCGAGCTCGACCAGCTCGGGCTCGCTGAAGTGGCGGTGCAAGCGCTCCCAGAACGCGTCGTCAGTCTCAAGGTGCCAGGTGATCGCCTCGGCGTAGGCGAGCGCCGCCTTCTGGCGCTCGTCGTAGCGCGTCGACTTCTCGAAGTTGAGCAGGTCCTTGACATGCTCCTCGACCACGCCGGCGCCGGCCGCCTTGATCGAGCGCTGGTTGCCGCAGTAGTCGCACTGCACCGAGCGCGAGACATAGAGCCGGCACAGCTCCTTGATGGCGTGCTCGCACACGCCGTTCCTGAAAAGGTCGCGCCAGGAGTTGGCGAACGCCCAGAACGCGGCCGGCACGTGCGCGCGCACCGCCGAGCTCTCCGGCCGCGGCGTTCCCTCGCGACGGCAGCGATCCATCTCCTTCTGCATCTCCGCGTCCATCTTGTCCAAGGGGAAATAGCTGATGCGCTGCTTGCGGGTCATCGGGGTCTCCTGACGCTACCTTACCGCATTCTCGACCATCGAAAAGCGCTCGTCGGCCGCGAGGCAAGCCGCCTCGGGCAGGCCGAGCTCGCGCCGCGCGAGGTTGGTGCCGCGCACAATCGACACCATCTTGTAGAACGCGTGGCGCCGGCTCATTCCCTCGCGCCCCATGCCGCAGTCGGAGCCGAGGATCAGACGCTCGGCCGGAACATGTCGCAGCGCCTTCTTCACCAGCGCCGCGACCTGGTCGGGCGTCTCGACCTGGAGGGTGTGATGGTCGACCACTCCGATGCAGATCTTGTGGCGCTTGATGCGCGCGCCGATCGCCTCGAGGTCCATGCCGCCCGAGCTGCAGGTCTCGAAAGTGATCACGTCGGCGTCGATGCGCGACAACGGCTCGAGCGCGGGCGCATAGCTCGGCTGCTGCGCGAACAGACGCTGCGCCGCCGGGTTGCCCCAGCAGGTGTGGCACCACACCTCGGTCTTGGCGCGCAGGCCGCGCACGGTGTTGTTGAACACCTCGACCATGAAGTCCGGATTGAGCACCTTGTCGCTCAGCCCCTTCGCCGCGAGCAGGTGGATCTGCGGCTCTTCCATCTGGATCACCTTGCAGCCGGCGTCGGCGAGCTCGTGCAGCTCCTCGTTGAGCGCGTCGCTGATGGCGAGGATGGCCTTCCTCAGGTCCTGGTAATGCAGGTCGCGCACCGACATCGCGATCAGCTCCGGCATGATGGTGCCGAACTTGACCGGCCGCGTCGTGAGGCGCTGCGCCGCCTTCCACACCGCGGTGTACTGCAGGGCGCCGCGCCCGACCGGCCCGGTGAGGTCGGGCATCATCCGCGTCTCGAGCACGTCGTGCAGGATGTGGCCGGGCTTGTGCGGGAAGCCGGCCTTGCCGCCCGCCTGGTAGAACGAAGCGCCGGAGAAGCCGCTCATGCGCAGCGGCGCGTACGAGAACCAGTTGTGCCCTGCGACGTCGGCGTCGAAGCGGCAGTCGCCGTCGGTGACGATGTCGAGGCCCGCCACCTCCTGGTCGCGCAGATAGGTGGAGCACGCATCGAGATACTGCTCGCGGTAGACGCGGTCGACCATCGCCTCGCGGAACTCGCGCCGGCCGAGGTTCTGCGTGTACCAGGCCGGCCGCGGCAGCGAGCCGATGATCGTGGTCGGCAGGACGACGTTGGCCGTCGCGGTGTACATCAGCTCAGCCCGTCGCTCACTTGCACGTTCTCCGGCTTGAGGGCGATGCCGGAATTCTTCGCCTGCATGAGCAGCAGCGTGGAGAAGTCCTCCTCGGTCATGCCCTGCCCGATCATCTGCTGCAGCAGATCGCGCGTGAGCGCGCTAAGCGGCATCGGCACGTCGAAGCGCTTGCCCGCGTCGAGACCGAGGTCGAGGTCCTTGCGCAGGAGCTTGGGCGTGAAGGTGACGTGGAAGTCGAGGTTCACCAGCGCCGGCGTCTTGTAGCGGGTGAACATCGAGCCCATCACGCTCTTGTTGAGGAAGTCGAGGAAGGCGTGCCGCGGCATGCCGGCCTTCTCGGCGAGCACCGTGATCTCGCAAAGGTTCTGGATCACCACGCCCAGCATCACGTTGTGGCAGATCTTGGCGATGCGCGCCAGCTCGCCCTCGCCGACGTAGCTCGAGCCGACGCCCATCATGTCGAGGTAGCGCTTCGCCGTGTCGTAGGCTTTTTTCGGCCCGGAGACGACGAAGGTCAGCTTGCCCGCCTTGATGACTTTCGCGTTCCCGCTGACGGGTGCAGCCAGATACTCCACGCCTTTGGCCGCCAGCATCTTGCGCAGCTCCGCGGAGCCCTCGAGGGAGATCGACGAGCACTCGACCACCATCTTCGGCTTTCCCTTGGCGAGCGCCTTGCTGAGCACCTCCTTCACGTCGTCGTAGGTCGAGACCATGACGAACAGGATGTCCTTCGTCGACAGCTCCTCGAGCTGGTTCACGACTTTGGCGCCGTATTTCTCGAGCGGCTGGGCCTTCTCCTTCGTGCGGTTCCAGACGGCGATGTCGCAGCCGCCCTTGGCGAGGCGCTCGGCCATGGCATAGCCCATGCGGCCGGCGCCGATCCATCCGAGCTTCTGTTCAGTACGGGTTGGCAATCGGGAGTTCCTCTGCGGGATAGAGCGTGATGATCTTGGCGCCCTTGGGCGTGAGGATGACTTCTTCCTCGATGCGCGCCGCGGAGATGCCGTCCGACGCCGGGCAGTAGGTCTCGACGGCGAACACCATGCCGGCCTTGAGCTCGATCGGATCGCGCAATGAATTGACGCGCGAGATTAACGGCCGCTCGTGCAAGCCCAGCCCCAGTCCGTGGCAGAAGTTGAGGCCGAAGGCGTCCATCTCGCTCGCGAAGCCGATGTCCTTCGCCTCGGGCAGCGCTCGCGCAATCCGGTCGGTGCTCATGCCGGGCTTGAGCAGCTCGATCGCCTTGTCCATCCACTCGCGCGCCTTCTTGTAGGCGGTGCGCTGCGGCCCGGTCGCCCGCCCGACGTTGAAGGTGCGGTAGTAGCAGGTGCGGTAGCCCATGAACGACTGGATGATGTCGAAGAACGCCTGGTCGCCCGGACGGATCAGGCGGTCGGTGAAGTTGTGCGGATGCGGGCTGCAGCGCTCGCCCGAGATCGAGTTGATCGCCTCGACGCAGTCCGAGCCCATCTCGTAGAGGCGCTTGGTGGCGAGCGCGACGATCTGCGACTCCTGCACTCCGGGCTTGAGCGCCTCGGCGATGTCCTGGTAGACGCCGTCGACCATCGCCGCCGCCATGTTGAGCAGCGTCAGCTCGTCGATGTTCTTCACCTCGCGCGCCTGCAGCATCACCTGCTGGCCGTCGCGCACCTTGATGCCCGCCTTCTGCAGCGCGAACAGCATCGGCGGCTCGACCACGTCGACGCCGAGCGGCATGTTGCCGACGCCCTCCTCGTCCAGGATCGCCTTGATCTCCTTCGCCGCCTCTTCGAACAGCCACAGGTCTGAGCCCACGGCGCCGCGCATGCCGAGCAGGCCGGCGCGGCAATGGTCGGCCTTGAGCCACGGCGCGTAGAGCTTGTGGTGGCGTGCGGCGCTGCCGAAATCCCAGATGTAGGGCTCGCCATTGCCGCTCAGGAGCGAGTAGCGCGTCAGCTTGTCGCGCGCCCATTCGCCGATCACGGTGCTGGTCGTGTAGCGGATGTTGTGCTGGTCGAACGAAAGCAGCGCGCCGAGGCCGGAGTGCGCCAGCGCTGCCCGGGTGCGCGCCAGCCGGTAGGCGTGCAGGCGACGGAAATCGACGCGCTCCTCGAAGTCGACCTGCGTGCGCCCCGGAGCCTGCAGCGGCCGCTCCCAGCGGTGGTGCGGATCAACATCGTCCGGGCGGGCCGCGGAACGCGGCGTGCGCGCTTTTTTCGCCATCAACGCCTCCTCTCCGAGCGCGCGATTCTAAGGCTTCGGGCCTGAAGATTGCATGAAACCGCGGTCATGAAAATCCCGGTACGGCAGGCGCTCGGCCTGCTGAAGGAAACGGCGTCGGCGTGGAGCTCGGACTACGCGCCAAGCATGGGCGCGGCACTCGCTTATTACACCCTTTTCTCCATAGCACCGCTGCTGCTGATCGTGATCTCGCTCGCCGGCTTCATCTTCGGCGCGGAGGCCGCGCGCGGCGAGATCTTCGGGCAGCTCGCCGGGCTGATCGGCGACGAGGGCGCGAAGGCGGTCGAAGGGATGCTCGCGGCGGCAGACAAGCCCAAGCAGGGCCTGATCGCCTCGGCCCTGGGCGTCGTCGTCCTGCTCCTCGGCGCGACCACGGTGTTCGGCGAGCTGCAGAACGACCTCGACCGCATCTGGCGCGCGCCGGCGCGCGCGGTCGTCACCGGCTGGTTCAGGCTCGTCCACGCGCGCCTGCTCTCGCTCGGCATGGTGCTCGGCATCGCATTCCTGCTCATGGTCTCGCTCGTCATGAGCGCGGCGCTCTCGGCGCTCGGCAAATGGTGGGGCGGCGCGCTCTGGGAGGTGGTCGGGCATGCGCTCGATCTCGTCGTCAGCTTCGGCCTCTCCACGGTGCTCTTCGCGCTCATCTACAAGTACATTCCGCGGGTGCATATCCGCTGGCACGACGTGTGGATCGGCGCGGCGGTGACGGCGGCGCTGTTCGCGGTCGGCAAGTGGCTTATCGGCCTGTACCTCGGCAAGAGCACCACCGCGTCCGCGTTCGGAGCCGCGGGCTCGCTCGTCGTGCTCATGCTGTGGGTCTACTACTCCGCGCAGATCTTCCTTTTCGGCGCCGAGTTCACCTGGGTCTACGCGCACGAGTACGGCTCACGCCGTGGGACCGAACGTCCGCAGGGGGACGAGCGCGCCGCCCCCGCGCCCGTGCCAGAGATACATCAGCAGGTGCTCCCGAAACCAGCCGCCAATACCGCGCTGCCCGGGCCGGTGAAGAAGCCGGGCCTGAGGAAACGCCACCCGTTCGGCAGCCTCGGCGTGGCGTTCGTTGCGGGCATCGGCCTGGCTGTCGCAAAATCGCTCGGCGAGCGTGCGCTCGGGAGGCGATTCACATGAAACCGCGACTTATTCTGTCCTGCCTGTTCATCATTGCCGGCTGCGCGACGGGAACCCACTGGGACAAGCCCGGCGCGACCCAGGCGCAAACCGACGCCGACGCGCGCAAGTGCAACGTCGAGGCGCAGGCGGTGCCCAGCGCCGCGGCGGCGACGACCGCGCCCTCGGCCATGGTCGCCGGACCGGCGCTCGAGCGCGATCCCGACCGCCAGCTCGCCGAGACGCAGCGCATGCAGCAGTGCATGCGCGCTCTCGGCTACGACCTGAAGTCGCGCTAGCGTCCCGCGGCGAGCGCTTCCAGCCGCTCGCGCGCGAGCTTCACCTTGCCGGCGGCGCGCTGGATCTCGCCCCAGGTGGTCTCGTCGACCGGGATGCCGTCGCGCTCGCGCTTCGCGCGCATTTCGCGCTCGGGCTCGCCGGCGATGCGCACTTTCTCGAAGCCGGGGGCCGGGCGCGCCTTGCGCAGCCAGTCGAGGAATAGCCGCGCCTCGCGCTCGAACGCCGCCGCGGTGCCGAGGCGCTTCGCATCGAGCACGATCGTCAGCATCCCGTTCAGCACGCGCTGTTGGTCCGACTCCTCGTAGTGCCAGGTGCCGCCTCCGGTCAGCGCGCCGCCGAGCAGCTCGCACGCGAGCGCCATCCCGTAGCCCTTGTGCTCGCCGAACGCGAGCATCGCGCCAAACGGCGGGATGACGGCGTAGCGCGGATCGTCGGTCGGGCGGCCTTCCGGATCGATCAGCCGGCCGGCCGGAACCTTCTCGCCCTTGTTGTGCGCCACGCGCAGCTTGCCCTGCGCGACCGCGCTGGTGGCGTAGTCCAGCACGAACGGCGGCTCGCCGGGCAGCGGCACGGCAATGCAGCAGGGATTGGTGCCGAAGCGCGCGTCGCGCCCGCCATAGGGCGCAACACGCGCGTGCGAGATCACGTTGACGAAATGGATCGAGACGAAGCCCTCGGCGACCGCCATCTCTGCCCAGTGGCCGATGCGTCCGAGGTGATGCGAGTTGCCGAGCGTCATGATGCAGCTGCCGTGCTTCTTCGCGCGCTCGATCGCCATCTGCATCGCCTCGCCCCCGATCGACTGCCCGTAGCCCTTGCAGCCGTCGAGCGCGAGCAGGGTCCCGGTATCGAGCGTCGCCTTCGGATGCTGGTTGGGCGCGAGCCCGCCTTCGAGCACCGCGTCGATATAGCGCGGGATCATGCCGACGCCGTGCGAGTCGTGGCCGAGCAGGTTCGCCATCACCAGGTTCTCGGCGACGAGCTTCGCCTCCTCGGCGCGGCTGCCGCCCGCGGCAACTACCGCCTCGACCGCCCGCGTGAGCGGTTCTTTCCCGAAGAGCCTGTCCATCAGTCGGGCTTGATGGCGCCCTTCTGCACCACCCGCGTCCATCGGCCCACTTCCTCCTGCATGAATTTGCCGAACTCTTCCGGCGTGCTCGCCACCACGTCGAAGCCAATCTGCGTCATGCGCTCGCGGATCTCGGGCGAGCGCAGCGCCTTCACCGTCGCCTCGTTCAGCCGGGCGACAATCTCGCGCGGCGTCTTCGCCGGCGCCGCGGCCGCCTGCCAGGAGGTCACGACCAGGTCGGGCAGGCCCGCCTCGACCACCGACGGCACGCCGGGCAGCTGCGGATGGCGCGTCTTGGCGGTGACGGCGAGCGCCTTCATGCGGCCGGCCTTGATGTAGTTGGCCACCGCGCCGAGATTCTGGAAGGAGAAATCGACCTGGTTGCCCATGATGTCGGTCTGGCAGGCGGCGCCGCCCTTGTAGGGCACGTGCACCGCGTCGCTGCCCGTGGCCTGCTTGAGCAGCTCCGCCGTAAGGTGGTCCGAGGAGCCGGTGCCGCTCGTGCAGTACGAGAGCCTGCCCGGGTTTTTTTTCATCTCCGCGATCAGCTCCTTCAGCGATGCCGCCGCGAGCGTCGGCTTGGTGATCAGAACGTTGGGCGTGGTCACGGCGAGGCTGACCGGCGCAAAGTCGCGCACCGGGCTGTAGCGAAGGTCCTTGTAGAGCGCGGCGTTGATCGAGAACACACCGATCGAGCCGACGAGGAGCGTATAGCCGTCCGGGTCGCTCTTGGCGACGAATTCCGCGGCGATCGCGCCATTCGCGCCGGGACGGTTCTCGACCACGCCCGGCTGGCCGAGGTAGTCCTGGAACTTGGCGGCGATCGCGCGCCCGACGATGTCGGACGAGCCGCCCGGGACGAACGGGATGATCACCTTGATGGGCTTCGTGGGGAACGACTGCGCGGCGGCGCCGAGGCTGCACGCGCCGAGCAGCAGGCAGGCGAAGATGCGATTCACTCTGGACTCCGGTCGGGAAGGCCGCGAGTTTACTTCGATCCTGCGGTAAAGTGCCGTACCGGAGGACAAATCCCCATGAGACTGCTGGTCGCAGCCATTCTTTTTGCCATCGTCGCCGCAACGCGGGCGCAGACTTATCCGAGCAAGCCGATTCGCGTCATCGTGCCGTACGCCGCGGGCGGCACTTCCGACATCCTTGCGCGCCAGATCGGCCCGAAGCTCACCGAGGCCTGGGGCCAGCCCGTAATCGTCGAGAACAAGACCGGCGCCAACGGCAACGTCGGCGCCGATTTCGTCGCGAAAAGCTCGGCCGACGGCTACACGCTGCTGCTTACCGACGTCGGCGGCCTCGTGATCAGCGCGAGCGTGTATCCGCAGCTGCCGTTCAATCCATCGCGGGATTTCACGCCCGTGGTGATGGTCGCGTACTCGCCGCACGTGCTCGCGGTGCACCCGTCGGTGAAAGCGGCCAACGTCAAGGAGCTCGTTGCGCTCGCCAAGGCCAACCCCGGCAAGCTCAATTTCGCCGTCTCGGGCATCGGCGGCGCGCCGCAGCTCGCCGGCATCGAGTTCGCGCAGCGTACCGGCGTGAAGTGGACCTACATTCCCTACAAGGGCGGCGCCGACGCGGTGACCGGCACCGTCGCCGGGCAGGCCGACGTCATCTTCAACGGCATGCTCGCCACGTGGCCATCGGTGACCGGCGGCAAGCTGAAAGCGCTCGGCATCTCCAGCGCGCAGCGCGTGGCCGCCGCGCCCGACACGCCCACCGTCGCCGAGCAGGGCCTGCCCGGCTTCGAAACCGGCTCCTATCAGGGCATCGTCGGCCCGCACGGCATTCCCCGCGAGGTCGTGGCGAAGCTAAATTCCGAATTGGTTCGCGTGCTGAATACCGGCGATATGAAAGAGCGGCTGGCCAAGCTGGGCACGGAAGTTCGCGCCGACTCGCCCGACGCGCTCGGCAAGTGGCTCAGCTCTTCGCAGGCGAAGTGGGCCAAGGTGGTGAAGGAGTCCGGGGAAAAGTTTGAGTAGGAAGAAGAAGCCGGAAGACCTGCGCAGCCACCGCTGGTTCGGAGTAAACGACCTGCGCTCGTTCGGCCATCGCTCGCGCACGGCGCAGATGGGCTACGACCGCAGCGACTACGCCGGCAAGCCGGTGATCGCGATCATCAACACCTGGTCGGACATCAATACCTGCCACACGCACTTTAAGCAGCGCGCCGAGGAGGTAAAGCGCGGCGTGTGGCAGGCGGGCGGCTTCCCGGTGGAGATGCCGGCGATGTCCCTCGCCGAAGTGATGCAGAAGCCGACCACCATGATGTACCGCAACTTCCTCGCGATGGAGACCGAGGAGCTGCTGCGCTCCTATCCCGCCGACGGCGCGGTGCTGATGGGCGGCTGCGACAAGACCACTCCGGGCCTGATCATGGGCGCCACCAGCATGAACCTGCCGGCGATCTACATGCCGGCCGGGCCGATGCTCACCGGGCACTGGCGCGAGAACACGCTCGGCTCGGGCTCCGACACCTGGAAATACTGGGCCGAGCTGCGCGCCGGCAACATCACGCAGAAGGACTGGCAGGAGATCGAGGACGGCATTGCGCGCTCTCCCGGCACCTGCATGACCATGGGCACGGCGGCGACTATGATGTCGCTCGCCGAAGCGCTCGGGCTCACCCTGCCCGGGGCCTCCTCGATCCCGGCGCCCGACTCCAACCATTCGAAGATGGCGACGCTCACCGGAAAGCGCATCGTCGAAATGGTGTGGGAGGACCTGAAGCCGCGGGATTTCCTGACCGCGAAGTCCTTCGACAACGCCGCGGTCACGCTGATGGCGATGGGCGGTTCCACCAACGCCCTTATCCACCTCGTGGCCATGGCGGGGCGCGCGGGCGTCAAGTTTCCGCTCGAGCGCTTCAACGAGTTCTCGGCGAAGGTACCGCTGCTCGCCAACGTGCGGCCTTCCGGAGACAAGTACCTGATGGAGGACTTCTACTATGCGGGGGGCTTGCGGGCGCTCCTGGCCGAGCTGAAAGACCTGCTCGACCTGAAAGCGAAGACGGTCAACGGCAAGACGCTCGGCAAGAACCTCGCGGGTGCGCGCATCTACAACGACGACGTCATCCGTAAGCGCAACAACCCGCTGAAGAAGTCCGGCGGACTGGTGGTCCTGCGCGGCAACCTCGCGCCGAGCGGCGCGGTGATCAAGGCGTCGGCGACGAAGATCACTCGGCACACCGGCAAGGCGGTCGTCTTCGACGACTACAACGACATGACGGCGCGCATCGATCGCGAAGACCTCGACTGCGACGAGGATTCCGTGCTGGTGCTGCGCAACGCCGGCCCGCTCGGCGGGCCGGGCATGCCCGAGTGGGGCATGCTGCCGATCCCGAAGAAGCTGCTCAAGAAGGGCGTGCGCGACATGGTGCGGGTGTCGGACGCCCGCATGAGCGGCACGAGCTACGGCTGCTGTGTACTGCACGTCGCGCCGGAATCGGCGGTCGGCGGCCCGCTCGCGCTGGTGGAAAACGGCGACCCTATCGAGCTCGACATCGCCAAGCGCCAGCTCAACCTCAAGATCTCGCCTGCCGAACTGCGCAGGCGGCGCGGCGCCTGGAAAGCCCCGGCACCCCGATACGAGCGAAGCTACGGCGCGATCTTCGCGCGGCACGTGAAGCAGGCCGACCAGGGCTGCGACTTCGACTTTCTCGAGGGCACCGCGCGGGTCCCGGATCCGGAGATCCACTGATGGAACTGCCGCGCAACTCCTTCAAGCAGGCGCTCAAGCGCGGCGAAGCGCAGATCGGCCTGTGGTCGAGCCTGTCGTCCAACTACACCGTCGAGGTGATCGCCGGCGCGGGCTTTGACTGGATCCTGCTCGACATGGAGCACTCGCCGAACGATCTGGAGAGCCTGCTCGCGCAGCTCCAGGCCTCGGCGCCCTACCCGACGCATCCGGTGGTACGCGTGCCCTGGAACGACATGGTCGGGATGAAGCGCGTGCTCGACGTCGGAGCGCAGTCGCTGCTCGTGCCCTACGTGTCGAGCGCCGAGGAAGCCGCGGCGGCCGTTTCCCACACGCGCTATCCGCCGCGCGGGGTACGCGGCGTAGCCGGCACCACGCGCGCGACGCGCTTCGGCCGCGTCAAGGACTACGCGAAGCGGGCGCACGAGGAGATCTGCCTGCTGGTGCAGGTGGAGACCCAGGCGGCGCTCGACAACATCGAGGCGATCTGCAAGGTCGACGGCGTCGACGGCGTTTTCGTCGGCCCGGCCGACCTGCACGCCTCGCTCGGCCACACCGGCGAGATCGCCAACCCTCAGGTCAAGCCGCTGATCGACGATGCCATCCGCCGCATCCGCAAGGCCGGCCGCGCACCCGGAATCCTCACGCCGAACGAGGCCGACGCGCGCCACTGGCTCGACTGCGGCGCGCTCTTCGTCGCGGTGGGCGCCGACGTCGGCATCCTCGCGCGGGGCGCCGAGGCGCTTGCGGCAAAATTCAAGAAATGAAACCCGACATCGTCTTCACCGGCAAAGGTCACGCCGGCACCCAGGCCACGCTCGAGTCCGAGTTCACGGTGCACAAGCTGCACGAGGCGCAGGACAAAGGCGCTTTCCTGAAAAGCGTGAAAGACAAGGTCCGCGGCATCGCCAGCTTCGGCCTGATGCCCGTCAACGGCGCGCTGATGGACGCGCTGCCCAAGCTCGAGATCGTCGCCAACTTCGGCGTCGGCGTCGACCAGATCAACCTCGACGACGCCAGGGCGCGCAAGATCATCGTCACCAACACCCCCGACGTGCTGAACGAGTGCGTCGCCGACACCGGGATGGCGCTGGTGCTGAACACGCTGCGCCGCTTCCCGGAATCGGAGAAGCACCTGCGCGCCGGCCGCTGGGTGGAGAAAGGCCCCTATCCGCTCACGACCTCGATCGGCGACAAGACTATGGGCATCCTCGGTCTCGGCCGCATCGGCGAGGCCGTCGCCAAGCGGGCCATCGCCTGCGGCATGAAGATCCGCTACCACAACCGGCGCAAGAAGGACGTGCCCTACCCCTATGATCCGGACCCGGTGACGCTGGCGAAGAATTCCGACGTGCTGATGGTCGTCACGCCCGGCGGCGCGGAAACGAAGGCGCTCGTGAACGCCAGGGTGCTGGACGCGCTCGGACCCGAGGGCTTTCTGGTGAACATCGCCCGCGGCTCGGTGATCGACGAGCCGGTCCTGCTCAAGTACCTCAAGGAAAAGCGCATCGCCGGCGCGGGGCTCGACGTGTTCGCCGACGAGCCGCGCGTGCCGCCGGAGTTCTTCACGCTCGAGAACGCGGTGCTCTTTCCCCACGTAGCCAGCGCGACGCAGGAGACGCGCAAGGCGATGGGCGACCTGCAGATCGAGAACCTGCGGCTGCACTTCGCCGGCAAGCCGGTGAAGACGCGCGTCGCCTAGGCGGAAATCCGGGTCACGAAGGGCTGCCGGCCGCGGACTGCAGCCAGTTCTGCAGGCCCAGGCGCTCGGCGAGCTCGATCTGGGTCTCGAGCCAGTCGATGTGCTCCTCCTCGCCCTCGAGGATGTCCTCGAGGAGCTCGCGCGAGATGAAGTCCTTGACGCTCTCGCAGTGCGCGATCGCCTCCTGCAGCACCGGGCGGGCGAGGCGCTCCTGCTTGAGGTCGCATTTCAGCGCCTCGAGGGCGTCCTCGCCGATCAGCAGCTTGCCCAGGTCCTGCAGATTCGGCAGGCCCTCGAGGAAGAGGATCCGCTCGATCAGCCGGTCGGCGTGCTTCATCTCGTCGATCGACTCCTTCTTCTCGTAATCCTCGAGCTTCGCGAGGCCCCAGTTGCCGAACATCCGGGCGTGCAGGAAGTACTGGTTGATTGCCGTGAGCTCGTTGTAGAGCACCTTGTTCAGGTGCCCGATGACCTTCGGATCGCCCTTCATGCCGGCCTCCGCAACGGGAGCGGCATTATCGGGTCAGGCGCCCGCGGCGGATAGCGCGGGGAGCGGCGTCTGCAGATCGCGCAGCAGGTCGCTGGCGCACTCGCGGCACCGGCCGCATCCGGCGCCGACGCCCAGCTGTGCAGCGAGCTCGTCGAGCGAGCACGCGCCCTTGTTGGCGCACTCGCGCACTGCTTTTTCCGTGACCGCATTGCAGAGGCAGATGTACAAGCAAACCCCTTCCTTGATGAGATCGATTATCAACTAACCCTTTGTTTTAATGCAAGCAGTTAGCGATCACTAACCTGTAAGCCAATGTTCAGGCGTAAAAAAAATACTTGAGAACAGTTGACGAATGTACTGAGAATTATTATCGTCCACAGTAATGACTCCGGCGAAACCGCTCAAGGATCTGGCCAAGAAAGTGGCGAGCGAGGCGCTTCTCGGCGCGCGACGCGAGCTGATCATCGTCCACAACGGTCGCGAATACCGGCTGCGCGTCACGCAGAACGGCAAGCTGATCCTCACCGCCTGACCATGGGACAGATACTCCTCATCACGCTGCGCGAGGGCATCGAGATGTTCCTGATCGTCGCCATCGCGGCGGCCTACCTGCAGCGCACTGGCCGCAGCGCGCTGCTGCCGGCGGTGCGCTGGGGAACGGCAAGCGCGATCATCGCCTCGGTGATCCTCGGTGTCGGGCTGGCCGAGGTGGCGGTGACGCCGGCCTGGGAGAGCGCGCTCGCGCTGGTCGCCGCCGTGCTGGTGATTTCGATGGTCGTCTACATGCTGCGCGCCGCGCCGCGGCTGCGCCAGGAGATCGGTACCCGCCTCGAGGCCGCATCCGGGCGGCCGGGCCGAGGCGCGTGGCTCGCGGTGTTCGCTTTCGTTGTCCTGATGATCACGCGGGAGGGCATGGAGACGGCCTTCATGACCGCGTCGCTCTTCCGCCAGACCGACACGGCGCATTTCGTCTGGGGCGCCCTCGCCGGGCTGGGGCTCGCCGGGCTGCTCGCCGGCGCCTGGATGCGCTACGGCGCCCGCGTCAACCTCGCGCTCTTCTTCCGCATCACCTCGATTTTCCTCGCCCTCTTCGCCGTGCAGCTGCTCGTGGGGGCGTTCCACGAGGCGACCGAGGCGAACCTGCTGCCGCTCGACAACGCCTACTGGCACATCGCCACCGAGCCTTACGGCCCCGAGGGCGAATACGGCGCGCTCTTTACCTACGCGCTCGTGCTGGTGCCGGCGGTATGGCTCGCTCTGATACCGCTGAAGGAACGCTGGGCGCGCGCCTGAACCCGTAGTCCCTGCAGCGGCCAGCCAGCGGCGCACGCCGCAAGCCAGCTTTCAATCCCGATGGAGGCTTGGCTTGTCCCGCATCAAGTCCGCAGCGTTTCTGACCATGGCCTGCATCGCCGCGCCCGTGGCTGCGGGCGATTCGCCGTTCGGCTATGTCTACACTACCGACACCCACCCAAAGGGCGAGCGCGAACTCGAGCAGTGGATCACGCGCCGCCACGGACAGGCGCGCGGCAACTACGACCTGTGGCAATTCCGCACCGAGCTCGAATACGGCGTCACCAACGACCTCCAGGCCGCGCTTTACCTGAACTACGACAGCGTGAGCGCGTTTCGCAACCGGCCCGACGGCACTACCGGCCCTGGCGCATTCGTGCCGGACGCAGCCGACCCGAACGCGCGCTACAGCCGCACCTTCGTCGAATCGGTTTCGAACGAATGGATCTGGCGCGTGCTCAGCCCGTACAAGGACCCGATCGGCCTCGCCCTGTACCTCGAGCCGAGCTGGGGGCCGGACAAGCGCGAGCTCGAGGGCAAGCTCATCCTGCAGAAGAATTTCCTCGATGACCGGCTGATCTGGGCGGCGAACCTGACCGCCGCCGCCGAGCGCGAGCGCTTCCACGGCGAATGGGAGCGCGAAGGCGAGCTCGAGCTGACCACCGGCGTCGCCTATGCCTTCCTGCCGCGCTGGCGCGCAGGGCTGGAATACCGCCGCCACACCGGCTACGAGGGCAGCAGCTTTGCGCGCGGCCAGCGGCAATACACGGCGAGCTTCCTAGGCCCATCGGTCCACTTCGCGGCCCGCAGCTGGTGGGTCACCGCGACGTACCTCGCGCAGCTCGCCAACGCCCGGGCTTACAACGACGCGGCGCGCGACGACCTCGTCGGCGGCCGCTTCTACGGCGAGCACCATGAGCGAAGCGAGCTGCGCTTGCGCTTCGGGATGAGCTTTTGATGGGCGGGCGCTGGCCGGCCTTCATCGCCGCGCCAATGGTCATCTGCGCGCCGCCCGCGCACGCGACGCAATACCTGAGTGTCGCCCAGGCCCAGGCGCTCATGTTCCCCGGCGAAGCGATGACCGCGTTCAAGGCGGAGCACGCCACATGGCGCGCCTCGGGCGGCGGCTGGTTCATCGTCGACAAGGTGCTCGGCAAGCACGAGCTCATCACCTACGCGCTCGCGCTCGACGCCCGGGGCCGCGTGCGCGGCGTCGAGATCCTCGAATATCTGGAGGCGCACGGCGGCGAGATCCTCGACCCGGCGTGGCGCGCACAATTCGTCGGCAAGAGCACGGCCGATCCCCTCAAGCTCGATCGCGACATCCGCAACATCAGCGGCGCCACGCTCTCCTGCCGGCACGTCACCGACGGCGTCAAGCGCCTGCTCGACTTCCATGCCCGGGTCCTCAGCCGAAACTAGGCGCGCGCAGCCGCTGCTCGGCACGTTCGTCGAGATCCGCACGCGCGGAGCTTCTCCCGGGAGCATCGAGCGGGCCTTCGCGGCGGTCGCGCGTGTCCACGCGCTGATGAGCGCGCAGGAGGCCGCCAGCGACGTCGCGCGACTGCGCTCGGGCCGGCGCGGCCTGCATCCCTGGACGCGCCGCGTCCTCGAGCGCGCGGAAGAGATCCGCGCCGGCACCGACGGGCTGTTCGATCCCTCGGCGTGCGGCCACGCGCTGGACGGCATCGCCAAGGGCTTCGCGGTCGACCGCGCCGTGGAGATCCTCGCGGCGCGCGGCGCCGCGGGCTGCGTCAACGCCGGCGGCGACCTGCGCGTATTTGGCGCCGGCTTCGAGGAAGTTCATGTCCGCGACGGAAATAACGTGGTTCGCATTGGCAGCGTGCGCGACGCGGCGGTGGCGACGTCGGCGAGCGCTCTCCTTGCGGATCCGCGCCGCGAGCCCGGCAAGCGCGCCGCGCGCGGCGTCACCGTGATTGCGGCCGACTGCATGACCGCCGATGCGCTCACCAAGCCCTGCCTGCTCGAGCCGCAGCGCGCCAGCGAGCTCGCGGCGCGCTTCGGCGCCATCGCCCTAGTGCACGCGTGAGCCGCTTTGATCGCATCGCCCTGTACGCGATCTTCGGCATCCTCGCCGCGACGGGGATCGTCGCCGAGCTGGCGGGGGAGTGGCGAACGGCGCTGATGCAGGTCCACGGCGCAGCGGCGATGGCCGCGCTGGTCCTCCTGGGCCGGCTGCTGGTGCGTCATGTCGGCGCCGGCTGGTCCGAGCGCAAGAACCGATGGTCGGGCTCGATTCTGCTCGCCGCCTCGCTGTGGCTCACGCTCACAGGCTGGGTCCTCTACTACTCCGGGAGCGATGCGCTCCGCGATTTCGCAGGCCAGAGCCACCTCTGGATCGGCGTCGCCCTCGCCGTCGCGCTGGGCTTGCACATCCGGCGCGCTGCGCTAACCTAGCCCCCGGAGGAGGATCCCAATGAAAAGACTCGCAAGCGTTCTTGCGGCGACGCTGCTCGCCTTCCCTGCGGCGGCGCAGGCGCAATCCTGGCCGGCCAAGCCGATCCGCTACATCGTGCCGTTCGCGCCGGGAGGCACGACCGACATCCTGGGGCGGATGGTGGCGAGCGGCCTCTCGGCTTCGCTCGGCCAGCCGGTCGTGGTGGAGAACAAGCCCGGCCAGGCGGGCTCGGTGGGCGCGGCCGAATGCGCGCGCGCAGCGCCCGACGGCTACACCCTGTGCGGCGGCACGATCAGCTCGCACGCGATCAACGCCTCGCTCTACGACAAGCTGCCCTACGATCCGCTCAAGGACTTCGCGCCGATCACGCTGCTCGCCTCGCTGCCGAACATGCTGATCGTGCACCCTAGCCTCAACGTCGGCTCGGTGAAGGAGCTGGTGGCGCTCCTCAAGGCGAACCCGAACAAGTACAGCTTCGGCTCGGCCGGCAACGGCACCTCGCAGCACATCTCGGGCGAGCTGTTCAAGATCATGACCGGCACGCAGATGCAGCACATCCCCTACAAGGGGAGCGGGCCGATGATTCCGGACCTGCTCGCCGGCACCATCCAGCTCAGCTTCGAGAACATCACGACCGCGTACCCGCAGGTCAGGGCCGGCAAGCTGAAGGCGCTGGCGGTGACCTCGTCGAAGCGCTCGTTCGTCGCGCCCGAGGTGCCGACCATGGCGGAGGCCGGCCTTGCCGGCTACGACATCAGCTCATGGCAGGCGATGTTCGCGCCCGGCGGCACGCCGAAGGACATCGTGGCGCGGGTCTACGCGGAAACCGTCAGGACCCTGCGCATGCCCGAGAACCAGAAAAAGCTGACCGATCTGGGGCTCGACGCCGGCGGCATCCGGCCGGAGGAGCTGACCGCGCTGATCCGCGCCGAGATCCCCAGGCTCGGCAAGGTGGTCAAGGACTCCGGCGCGAAGGTGGACTAGCGCGCTAGCCCTTGGCCGCGGCCTGCCCCTGGCGGGTTCGCTCCAGCACGCTCATCGCCGTGGCCACGAAGCCGGCGACATCGCTGGTATTGGCCGGGATGATCATGGTGTTGGACTTGCTGGCGAGCAGGCCGAAGGCATCGACGTACTGCTGCGCCACCTTGAGGTTGGCTGCGTCGAGCCCGCCCTTGTCGGCGATCGCCTCGGCCACGGCGCGCACGCCGGCCGCGGTCGCTTCGGCGATGACCCGGATCGCGGTCGCCTCGCCCTGCGCGCGGTTGATCGCCGCCTGCTTCTCGCCCTCGGACCTGAGCACTGCGGCCTGCTTTGCGCCGTCGGCGACGTTGATCTCCTGCTGACGCTCGCCCTCGGACTTGGCGATCAGCGCGCGCTTCTCGCGCTCCGCCGTGATCTGCTGCTGCATCGAGCGCAGGATCGCCTCGGGCGGCGTCAGGCTCTTGATTTCATAACGCAGCACTTTGATGCCCCAGTTGCGCCCGGCCTCGTCCAGCGAGTGCACGATCTGGCGGTTGATCTCGTCGCGCGACTCGAAGGTCTTGTCGAGCTCCATCTTGCCGATCTCGCTGCGCAGCGTGGTCTGCGCGAGCTGGCTGATCGCGCTCACGTAATTGGACGAGCCGTAAGAGGCGAGCCGCGGGTCGGTGACCTGGTAGTAGAGGATGCCGTCGACGCCGAGCTGGGTGTTGTCCTTGGTGATGCAGACCTGCTCGGGCACGTCGAGCGGCACCTCCTTGAGCGAATGCACGTAGGCGACGCGGTCGAGGAACGGGATGATCAGGTTCAGGCCCGGCTCGAGGGTGCCCTCGTAGCGGCCGAGGCGCTCGACCACCCAGGCGCTCTGCTGCGGCACGATGCGCACGCCCTCGACCACGAAGGCGACGATGACGCCGATGAGCAGCACCCAGCCCCAGTAGTGCTGCAGGACCGGCATGTTGGCAGCGATGATGGCGGCGACGACCGCGACGGCGAGCTTCCAGAACATGGTGTTCCCCCCTTGGGCGTGCGACGGCGCCCCGCCTCCCTCAGGCGGGGCGGTTTTTGGCGACCTTGAGCGTGTTGCCATCGGCGGCGAGCACGAACAGCATGGCGCCCGGCTCGAGCGATTCGGTACCCTCGACGCGCGCGTCCCAGCTCGCGCCGCGGTAGCGCACGCGCGCGAGGCGCGCACCGGCGTCGAGCCAGCTCTCGAAGCTCGCCGGCATGCCGGCGTCGAGCGGCGCCATGCGCTTGCCGCCCGAGCGGGCGCGGTAGACGTGCACCCCGTAGCAGCCGGCCGCGGCGATCACCGCCGCGACAATGCACTGCACCGGAAAGGGCTGCGCCACGTAGGCCGCCGCCGCGGCGCCGAACGCGGCCACCGCCAGCATCACCAGATAGAACGTCCCGCTCAGCAGCTCGGCGATGACGAGCACCAGTCCGACGATGGCCCAGGCAAGCGACGGCTCCATGGCCGCGTAATTTGGCAGAATCGCCGCATGCTGTCACGCGAGCTGATTTCGCTGCACGAGGCGCCCCGCGAGGTGCCGCCCTTCAGCGAGCGCTACCCCGGCCTGACGCCGGCGGCGGGCTATGAAGCGGCGCATGCGCTGCACGAGCATCGCATGCGCATGGGCTGGCGGCCGCTGGGCCGCAAGATCGGCTTCACCAACCGCACGCTGTGGCAGCGCTATGGCGTGCATGAGCCGATGTGGGGCACGGTCTACGACCGCACGCTGATCATGGCGGGGGCCAACCGGGCACGCGTGCCACTGGCGGGCCTGGTCAACCCGCGCATCGAGCCCGAGATCTGTTTCAAGCTGCGCAAGCCTCCCGAGCCCGGCCGCCTGCTCGATTCGATCGAGTGGATGGCGCACTCGATCGAGATCGTGCAATGCCACCACCCGCGCTGGAAGGTGACGATCGCCGACTGCACCGCGGACAACGGGCTGCACGGCCGGCTGATCGTCGGCGACGCGGTGCCGCTGCCCCCGGACGTCGAGGCAAGGCTGCCCTCAGTCGTAGTCGAGCTGTTCAAGGAAACCCAGCTGATCGATCGCGGCGTGGGCGCGAACGTGCTCGGCAGCCCGCTGCTTGCGCTCGGCTATCTGCTCGACCTCCTCAAAGGCCAGCCGCTCGCGGCCGGCGAGATCGTGACCACCGGCGTGCTGACTGACGCCCATCCGGTCGCGCCCGGCGAGCGCTGGAGCACGCGTTTCTCGGGGTTGCCGCTGCCGGGCCTCGCGGTGGAATTCGCTTGAGGCCGCTCGAGGGCATCACCGTCGTCGCGCTGGAGCAGGTCATCGCCGGGCCGTTCGCCACGCGCCAGCTCGCCGAGCTCGGCGCGCGCGTGATCAAGATCGAGCGGCCGGGCGGCGGAGATTCCTCGCGAGCCTACGACACCACCGTGAAGGGCCTTTCGTCGCACTTCGTGTGGGTCAACCGCTCGAAGGAAAGCCTCACGCTGGACGTGAAGCATCCCGCGGCGGCGCGCATCCTGCGCGAGCTGCTCGCCAAGGCCGACGTATTCCTGCAGAACCTCGCGCCGGGCGCCGCCGAGCGGCTTGGCCTGGGCCCTTCGATCAGGAAAGAGCATCCCCGGCTCGTGTGGTGCGGCATCTCGGGCTATGGACCCTCGGGTCCCTATGCATCGAAGAAGGCCTATGACCTCCTGGTCCAGTGCGAGGCCGGGCTGCTCTCCGTCACCGGTTCTCCCGACGTGCCGGCCAAGGCCGGTATCCCGGCGGCGGACATCGCGGCGGGGATGTACGCCTTCTCGTCGATCCTGGCGGCGCTGCTGCGGCGCGAACGCAGCGGCGAGGGCGCGACGATCGAGGTGACGATGCTCGAGGCGCTTGGCGAATGGATGGGCTTCCCCGCCTACTTCACCGCCTACGGTGGCGCCGCGCCGCCGCGCTCGGGGGCGCATCACGCCACGATCGTGCCCTACGGCCCGTTCCGCGCCGGCGACGGCCAGACGGTGTTCATCAGCGTCCAGAACGAGCGCGAGTTCAGCAACTTCTGCGAGCGCGTGCTGCAGAAGCCGGGCCTCGCGGCGGATGCGCGCTTTTCCACCGGACCCGCACGCTTCGCGAACCGCGAGGCGATGCATCGCGAAATCGATGCAGTGTTCTCGCAGTTATCGCCGGACGAGATCGTCGGGCGCTTGGACGCGGCGGATATCGCCAACGCGCGCCTGAATGACATGAACCAGTTCTGGCGCCATCCGCAACTGGAGGCGCGCGGCCGCTGGAGCGAGGTCGGCTCCCCCGCCGGCAACCTGAGGGTGCTCAAGCCGCCGCTTAACATCGAGGGCATCGAGCCCGACCTGCGCGCGGTGCCGGCAGTCGGGCAGCACACCGCGGCGCTGCTGGAGGAGCTGGGCTACAGCGCGGCCGAGGTCGACCGGCTGCGGCGGGACAAGGCGGTCTAGGGCTTCTTCGGGGAATCGATCCCGGCGGCGCGGGACAGGTCGCGGTGGATGCGCGCCACGCGCTCGACCTCGCCCTTGGCGGGGAAGCGCTCGTAGAAGCCTTCCTCCCGGAACTGCTTCGCCATCTCGCTCCATGGTGCCAGGCGCCCTTCCCAGCGCGCCACGCGCCCGGCCTCGGGCTCGGCGTCGTCGCGCGCAAGGTCGGCGCACACCCGCACCATGGCCTTGATGGTCACCGGCTTGGTGACCATGAAGTTGTCCTTGCCCCAGACCGCGTCGCTGAACACCGCGCGCGCCGCCTTGAAGAAGTCGCGGATGATCCCGTAGTAGCGCGGCACCTCCTTCGAGCTGCCGCCGGCGAGCTGGATCGAGCGCCAGCGCCCGCGCACCCAGCGGTGCAGCTCGTTGAAAAGCTCCGCCTGCAGCACCCACTTGTCGCGCTGGCTGCGCCCGCCGAGCCGGTTGATGCGGTAGCGCAGCGGGCTGTCGCCCTCGCTATAGAGCTTCTCCACCAGGCGCGCGGCGAACTTGCGATCGGGCGCGGCGAACGACACCCGGTCGTAGAGGTCGACCAGGTGGCTCTTGTTGATGCGCGTCGGCGTCGAATTGATGATGACGAACATCTCGGTGGCGAAGTCCTCGCTGCGCCCGTCGAAGATGATGCAGGGCACGTTGATGGTCGAGGCGTCCTCGGGCCGCTCCTGCATGTAGAAGTGCAGCGCCGCGAGGCGGTGCTGGCCGTCGATGATCAGGTATTTGGACCCGGGCTCGGTGATGCTGCCCGCGCCACTGCCGTCGCCGCCCGAGCGGAAATTGAGCCGCTCGGAGGTAAAGAGCAGCACCGTGCCCGGGATCGGCGGCTGCGAGACCGCGGTCTCGTAGAAGTTCTTCAGCTGCTTCACCTTGGAGCGCGACAGGGCGCGCTGGAAAGCCTCGTCGTTGCGCTCGATCCTGGCGATGAACTGCGCGATGTCGTCGTCCTGGGAGACGCGCGAGGGGGCGATCTCTTCGCCCTCGCCGTAGAACCGGCTGATGAAGCGCACCTTCGCCATGAGTTCCTTGGCGCGGTAGCTGACGAAGTAAAAGACGCCGTCCTTCTGTCGGATCTGCGTCGCCTGCATGGACGCTCCTATGTGCTCCCGCCCCCCCGGCGGGCGTACCGGCGCGAATATAAAGGAAAATCGGCTATCGAGCCGGGCGAGGCCGGAAGCAGGCCGGCAGCACCAGCGCCTGGAGCACCTCCGCAGTGCGCCGGTTCTGGACAAAGGCGACCACGCCCGAGTGCTCGGCCACCGCCTGCGGCAGGAGCGGCACCTCACGCTTGTCCTCGAGCCGGCCGCGCTCGTCGAACGCGAGCGGCCCCTGCCAGTCGAGCACCACGTGATCATGGTCGAGCGTGCGGCCACGGTTCTCGCCCGCGATCACGCGGCTGCGCAGCCGGTTCTCGTAGGCCGCCAGGTACAGCGCCGACTCGCGCCGCGCGCCGGCATCCGCGAGCTCCGCCTGCACGCCGATCGCCACCGTCTTCGGACTGGCTGAAAGGAGCCGCAGCTCGATGCGCGCCCGCGCGGGCCGGGCGTTGATGGCGGCGACCGCGCGGTCGAACTCGGGCCCGCTCCAGGCGCGGAAATCCGCGCCGCCGACCAGGACCTGCGGGGT